>ERZ795056.1320-NODE-1320-length-29122-cov-78.965184_pt1 | contig 29122 bp, 28 predicted proteins | sample MGYA00375140_ERZ795056 | MGnify/ENA primary metagenome ERZ795056 (study PRJEB30185, sample SAMN05720227) | activated sludge metagenome | isolation source: Anaerobic digester | place: USA | collected 2015-03-09 ... | reverse complement strand
GGAAGAACTCCCAATACTGTGATATCTTGGGATATTATAACATGCGATAATTCAGGTTAGGAATTTTTAACAAGGGACCCTTGAGGCGAATACCGTGAAAAAAGAGTTAAAAAACACTCAGAAGGGAGCACTACAACTGTAAATAATCAGTAGACTGGTCTTGAGTTCGGCCTCTTAAGCGGTTTTTAATGTTATCGCCTCAATACTTGGGGTGTATTTCTTCTGATGAAACCTTCATTGAATCAAACCCGTTCTCAACTAAAGTTAAGCGCTCCAAAAATCGCATTTCAGCGTTTGTTTCACTGGCTGAGTTACGCTCGTATACCCCTCTTTTTTTTCCGTCTTACCCACGAGGCGGGCGCGACCAGTATGATCGGAAAACGCTCTTTCGAAAAATTCGAAGGAAGAAAAAGAAAGGTTCTTTTATTCGAAATTCAGTAATAAATATATAAGGTGAACCAAAACGGTCTATCCCGTTTCACCGAAAAAAACCTCTGGTGACTGAAAGATGAAAGGCGTGACTGTTTGAAGCAAAAAAACGTGGTATAATCTCAAATGAATCCGCGGGATTGGGGGGAGTAACGTGAAAGTCTTAGGGCTAATATTTGCAGGAGCAAGAGGAGAATCGTTAGGACTGTTGACGACCAAGAGAGCGAGCGCCGGGATGCCTGTCGCAGGGAAGTATCGGGCGATCGATTTCACTTTATCGAATATGATCGCATCGAACATCACGCGGGTCGGCGTTTTAACCCAGTACAACCCCAGAAGCCTGATTGACCACCTGGGCTCAGGGAAAGAATGGGATTTGGATAGAAAACATGGCGGTTTGATGCTCCTGCAACCTTATATGGACATCCACAGCTCTTACTGGTATAGGGGAACCGCTGACGCGATCCATCAAAACATGACCTTTCTCCGGCGCAGCGAAGAAGACTACGTTCTGATCACTTCTGGCGATCACATTTACAACTTCAATTATTCCGAACTTTTCAATTACCATTTTGCCAAAGGTTCGGATATCACCTTCATGTATAAATCGCTTGACGAATCTTATAAGATTAACGAGTATGGAATTTTGCAGGTGGATGACGATAACCGTATCTACTCTTTCGAGGAAAAACCCACGGTCCCCGTGGGAAACAAAGCCTCTATGGGCGTTTACTTTCTGAATAAGTATCTCTTGATGGATATGCTGTACAATACTGTTCCCCAAGCGGAAGGCTATGATTTTTTACTTGATGTGTTGATTCCGAATATGCAGCGGTTGCGATACTTCGGGTATGAGTTCAGCGGGTACTGGCGGAACATCAAGAAAGGGATCCAAGAGTATTATGATGTCAACATGAGTTTATTAGATCGAAAAGTTCGCCAAGAATTGTTTTATGATGGCGTCACGATCCACACGAAGATCAAAGATCAACCGCCTCCGAAGTGCACGGGGACAGCCTACGTGAAGAATTCGATTGTCGGGGACGGCTGTCTGATCTCTGGCCGGGTCCTCAATTCAGTTGTTTCGCGCGGCGTAAAGGTCAAAGCCGGAGCTTTGGTAGAAAACTCTATTCTCCTACAAGATACCATCGTCGAAGAAGGGAGCACCGTCAAGTATTCCATTATGGACAAAGAGTGCCTGGTACGAAGTGAGCGAAGGATTATCGGCCGCAAAGAGGACATTCTGGTTTTTGAAAAGGGTAGCGTCATATAAGGAGGCGAATGATGGCATCCGGAATCACAGCAATGATACTTGCCGGCGGTCAAGGAACCCGTTTAGGGGTTTTGACTGAGGATATCGCGAAGCCGGCCGTTCCTTTTGGAGGGAAATACCGCATCATCGACTTCACGTTGAGCAACTGCGTGAATTCGGGGATCTTTAGAGTCGGCGTTCTCACCCAATACAAACCGCATCTGCTAAACGCCCATATCGGGATTGGTAGACCCTGGGATTTGGACAGAATGGGGGGCGGGGTGACGATCCTGCAACCTTATACTTACGAAACAGGCAACATTTGGTTCCGTGGTACAGCGGACGCTATTTATGAGAACTTTTATTTCATCGAAAAGAGCGACCCCAAATACGTGCTCATCCTCTCAGGGGATCATATTTATGCGATGGACTATATGGATATGCTCAATTATCATGTTTCCAAACACGCTTTCGCGACTTGCGCGTGTATGAACGTTCCATTGGCCGAGACGAGCCGTTTTGGTATCATGGTCACGGATTTGCAGCAAAGAATCGTCGAGTTCCAGGAAAAACCGCTGAATGCCAAAAGCACGCTCGCGTCGTTGGGTATTTATATCTTCAACTGGGACTACCTCAAAACGTTATTGAAGCATGACGCCACGAAAAATGATTCCACTCACGATTTCGGCAACGATATTATCCCGGAAATGGTTAAGAACGACGCGGATTTTTACGCTTACGAGTTCGAAGGCTACTGGAGAGATGTCGGGACGCTGCCTTCCTATTGGGAAGCGAATATGGAGTTGATCCAGCCTCTCCCTCCGCTCAGCCTCTACAATCCTTCATGGAAATTTTATACCAGAACGAAAGAACGCCCGCCTGCTTTTTTCGGTCCGGAAGCGGTCGTCCTCGACAGTCTGGTTAGCGAAGGAACGGAGATCGCCGGCGTTGCCGAGAAATCGGTCATTTTCCAAAGCGTTACGATCGAAAAGGGCGCCAGCGTCAAAAACTCCGTCGTCTTGACGGGGAGCGTCATCGAGGAAGGAGCGGAGATTTGCAATGCCATCGTCGCTGAAAATGCCATTATCGGAAAAGGCGTTCGGGTGGGAAACAAAGTCTTCGCGCCGAATCGAGAAGATCCGAAAGTGTATAACTCTCTGATTACCACGATCGGGTACAACGCGAAGGTCCCGGACAACACAACCATCGGCAGCAATTGCGTCATTCATTCAGGCGTTTCGAAAGCGGACTTTGATAAAGAGGTTTACGAAAGCGGAGAATCCGTTTGGAAAAAAGAACAGCAAACAGATCATACTTAAGCGGAGAATCCGATGTTCTTCGATTTTTTCGCGCTCAAGATCCGCGCTGAAAGCAAAGCCTCAGACGAGGTCTTTTATGGATATGTTTTTGGGAAAACGGGTGAGAAGATCGAGTATCGTTTTATCTGTTTGCCTCGGCGTTTTTCTAAGCAAGTCAGCGTAGATTTGAAAAGTCCGCTTTCTACCTACAAAGAGTTCTTGAATCATCACTATCAGGAGCTTTTTTCAAAAACATCCGAAGTGACCGAGCTTACTGCCGAGTTTATGCGCTATCTGGAGATGCAAATCAAGAAAACGGGAGGACGCGAAGCGTTATCTTTGCGGTTTTCGAAGGTTATCGAAGACGGGGACTACGATGTTGTCAAGATGGAAGTGTTGAACCTCTTTCAAAACTGGACCTCTTCGTTGGATATCGAACTCGCGGTAGACACCTCTACTTACGAAGAGCTGACTAACAGCTACCTGAAAGGCATCGATTTTGGCGAATTCGCGGAATCGATCTCTTCGCGGAACGATCTGGTTACGTTACCCGAGATCTATCCCATCGTTGACCCCCTGGACGGGGTTTCGATAGACGAATACGATATTGGCGACACGCTATTCTGCACGCTGCTGGGATTCACCGCTATCGATCAGGAGAAACTTCTCATGGAGGAGTTTCCCGATCATTTTGATGCGGAGGGAAACAATACTGTTCCATTCGAGGGGGTCATTATTTCAAAAGAGATCTTGCCCCTGATATCGAAAAATTTCGTATTAGTCAAAGTGCAAATTGGAAAGACTTTCCAGGCGAAGTCGATGGTTTTGCGATCGATCCGTTTAATGTACGACCCGAATAAGATGCGTAAGCGCCTCCAAAGCATTAAGCACGACGCTGAAACGCATTCGATCACTGTTGCCGACGCGATGTCCAAGTACCAAAAAATGCGTCAGGACTCATCGATAAAATTACAAGTTACCGGAAAGGCCAAAATCAACGACTTCCTTCTAACATTTATCTTTCTTCTGCTTATCGTCGGATTAATTGCGATCATCCTCTACTATTTCTTTCTATCCTGAAAGGGAAAGAGCGGCTTTCCCCGTTCTCAGTAGCGAGCTCTTTTTGAAAGCAACTCTAATTCCTGATTCCATACGTTTCGTTCCTTTAATTCAGCCAAGAGAGAGGAAATGTTACGGGCCTTTTTAGACAATACTGAAGCGTAAACGCGGCCAATAAGGCTCTCGATGTATTCTTCCGCCTCTTCGGGCACTTCCGAAAAAAAGGCGCTCGCTTCTTCAAACTGTGAAAGTTTAAGGGCGCAAAACCCCAAACCGATGTACGCCTTCGCAGAAAGAAAACCTAATTTTAAGGTTTGCTCGAAGAGTTTTTTCGCCATCGTGAAGTCTTCTTTTTCGATGAAAGCCAAAGCCATATTATAATAACAAAGCGGTTCTTCCGGATAGGCTTCCATCAAAAAGGCATAGGCTTTTAAAGCCGCTTTGTTATCCCCGTCCCGGTACAGAGCGTTTGCGGATTGCAGTTTCTCCTCAAACGAATCGGTCTCTCTCTCCACTCCTACTCCTTCTTGTTTTCTGTTAGCGGTTGGTCACTTGCCCGTATGTCTCAAGGCGCCAAGCTGTTGATCAAACTCTCCTTCACTTCCGGAACCATATAAATCGTGTAATACACTGAGTCCGAATAGTCCATCCCGGCGATCCGGGATGAAACGGTCACGATTTTCACACCCTCGAAGGGAATTGTCATTCTGTAAGAGATAAAACTGAAGGGCATTTCGGGTATTCCGCGGTAGTACTCCTCGATAATGGGAAGGTAGTCGGGAGAAAGGACCATACCGCCGGTCAACCGCGCCAACTTGTTCAGATCCGAGCTCACGGTTAAATTGCTTAAAACGTACAGCTTTGCGTTTTTCGCCAATAACGCGGGAGCGGCATTGTCGAAGTCCATCTCGTACCCGTCATACTTCCAAAGGAGAACATTCGTCACGTTTTTCGAAAGGTTTTGGAGATCGCGGTCGAAGAATTCGGATCCGTTCTCGATCCGAAAGAGAGTTACCGGTTTCCAGATATATTCGAAGTTGAACGGGACCAAACCGCCGCTGTCGCTGATAGAGATGAACGGTCCGTTCATGCCGAATTCTTTCCCGCTGATATGCCGGTTCCTAAAAAAAATGTGCATGTGGTCGCCTTCGATATACATCCCGTCGATAAAGTTGATCGCCTCAGAATTGGTTCGGGCGAGAACGTAACTTTTAACGAGATGATCGTCGAAATCGGTAAACGTCAGTAAAGGCGGACAATAGTCCAGATCGCTGATCCCTTCGAGTTCGATGTTCGTCAAATCGATCGGAAGGTATTCCCCTTCGGCGCTGTTCTTGGCGTCCCGATACGTGAGCTCGCCTGAATTCCATAAGGTAATGATGTTACCCATCCCGTCGCAGCACGTACTAACCGGTATCTTCCCGCTAACAAAGGGAATCAGGTACATCTCTTCGTAAGTAGGAATATGTAAGATCCGGTAGCTTTTCAGCGTGAGGTCTTGAAGCACCAGAAGGTCGAAATCGACGTCGACATCGGTGACCAGATTCGGAGTATACCCAGAGCTTAAAAAAATGTTCCGAATCACTCTCCCGGAAGCCGATAGAACAGTTAACACGTTTTTCGGAGGGTCTAAAACGTAGAGGTTCCCCATACGATCGACCGCTCGGACAAAAGGTTTAGAAAATCCGTCGTATAACTCCTCCCATTGACGCGTTCTCAAGTCCAAGCGATGAAGTTTACCCTCCGCTAAGTCCGACAGGACCATCTTTCCGGCGGTCGAATCAATCACGAGACCGCTCGGCGACGAAAACGGAAGATCGATCACATAACTCCCGTTCTTCCCTTCACCGAAAACGAACCGATTCGCCCGATCCAAGATGTAAAGCTCATCCAAATAACGTTCGGACGCAATGGGGTTATAGAAAAACTCGATGAATTTTACGAATCCGAAGGTTTCGGAAAAATAATCCAATCCTAAAACCGGATTTTTTAGCGAGGCCATTTCTCTCAATGATCTTAGGCTTCGGAGCAGAATGAGGATTTCCGTGCGATCGGGTTCCAAAAAAATCACTTTCTCCAGGTTTTGTATCGCGTCGCTCACGTTACCTGTTTCGATGTCCATTTTGGCCGTGAAATACCAGAGTTTCGGGATATCCATTGGATACATGGGTTTTTCGAAGGCAAGATCGATGTACTGTCTTGCCGTGTTGTAATCACCTTCTCCCCAATGTTCGATCGATTGAGAAAAATAGAAGCGCGCATACTCCTCTATCGGAGCAGTTTTCAGATACTCTTCGATCGTGTGAGTCGCTTGATCCGATCCTAACAATAATCCCGCGAAGAGGATCGTCGGTATAAAGAACAGAAAAAACGCAATCCTGGAAGAGCTCAGCCATCGCACCGCGGATCATTCCTCCGAAGAATCCGAATTGACCGTTTTCTGACGAATGCTTATCCGGTGTTTTTGAAAGGCGGAACTGCCTGTCACAAGCGCGCTCATCAGAGTAATCACGAAAATCAGGAGTCCGAGATATTCAAACCATTTCGAGTTCGCAAAAGGTTGATTGCCAAAAAAAGCCTTTCCGAACCAAAAAAATCCCCAGGTGAAAAGATAGTAAAATTGGAAAATGAACGCGATCAAAGAAAAAATGAATGATACCCAGCATAGCCCTTTGGACAATAGTGAGCGACGAGTACTGCAAGAGCCAGAGAAAAGGCATACTGCGGAAAAAAAAGAGAAACCGAAGAACCCCAGCATGGATAGAGGCGCGCGTACCGTTATTCCGAGCGCTCGGAAGATTTCCGCATCTTTGAGCAAGTAACATCCCGAATACAAAGACAACCCCAATAAACCGAAAAAACCGAAAAAGAAACTGCTAAGAGCGGGAAAGAAAATCTTGTCGGGAGAATCAACACCGGCGCGTTTTTCACCAGTTGCCTTCAACTCTTTAGGCCTCACGGCTTCCTTCTCCAACGAGGGCGAGGATTTTTTCGCTTAATGTTAAAAATTGTTTTTCCATAGGGGTTTCCCTGAAAAAGAACGGGATCGGTTTCCCCTCGTCTCCCGAAGTGATCATCATCGGATCTTGCGGTAGTTTTATCAGTACGACGGTCTCCAGCTCATCCGCCAACAACTCTCCCCCATTCTCGCCGAATAAGTGATGAACTGTCTGACAGGTCGGGCAAACGAAATAGCTCATATTTTCGACGATTCCCAATATTCGCGATTCCATCTGTTTGACAAACTCACCGGCGCGCTTGGCATCATCCTTGGAGACAGTTTGAGGCGTCGTGACCAGGATCGCGCCGTCGATCGTGCCCAACGCTTGCATAATTCCCAAATGTTCGTCACCCGTGCCCGGGGGCGTATCTATCACCAAAAAATCCAGGTTTCCCCATTCGACATCATCAACAAACTGCTCAATCGTTTTGTTTTTTAATGGACCGCGCCAGATGATCGGCTTCCCTTTCGGGACAAAACTCCCCAATGATATGACCTTTAAGTTTTCGAATAGCGTATGGGGGTTAATTTTCCCGTTTTCGGAGGCGGTAACCGTTTTCTCTTCAATTCCTAACATCTTCGCCACGTTTGGGCCATGAATATCCACATCCAGTAAACCCACCCGATAACCCTGTAAGGCTAAAGCTGCCGCGAGGTTCACGGAAACGGTCGTCTTTCCGACACCTCCTTTTCCGCTCAATACCAGCAACTTATGTTTCACATAACCTTCTTCTTTTTCCGTAGACATGAGATCTCCTTTCGATCAACCGACGCTTAAGTAGGCGGTTGCTTTTTTTAGTATTGTATCAGAAAATCCTAACGCTTTCGCCACCGTGAAAGCCCCTTTCGGGATTTCGTGGACCGGCAGCCGATAAAGCCCGTGATCAACCAGCCGGTATAGCGCTTCGACGTTGTTGACACTCTGCCCTTCCTCCAAGCGGAGAATGCCGGTCGTATAAACGTTTGAAGCGATCGCTAAAGGTTTCGAAAAATGGGTGACAAAGACAGATATCTGGTTCGATACCTCTTTGCTGTAAGAAACCAAAGCGGTTGCCAACGCCTCTCCTTCGCTTGGATTCGTCGATGAAGCGAATTCGTCGATCATGGAAAGGGAGAAAGGGGAGAAGGCTGATTTTGCTCGAACGATCTCTGAGCCAAATCCGCTTAAGCCACTCTGTTCCTTGGTTTTATATAGCGCGAAGAGGCGCGAGAACAAGGGTAGTTCTAAATGATCCGCCGGCGCGGGTATTCCCGCTTGGGTCAATAAAACGAGTAACCCGAGGGTTTTCAGCGCTGTCGTTTTCCCCCCCATATTAGCCCCTACGATGAGTGCCGCGCCCTCTTCCAATGAGATCGTTAGAGGGTCATAATGTAAGCTCTTTTGATGGCAATCCTTTTCCAGAATCGGATTTCTTCCGTTTTCTACGGTAATAGATAAGGGCTCCTTCCCGTTGTTATCCTGTCCGCGTATCGTGGGATAAACGCATCGATGGTCCTTTTTAAAAGCCACCAGCGCTAATGACAGGTCTAACGCGCCCACTTCCGTCATCTGTGCAATCATCGAATCGGCATGCTTTTGTAACCCTCGACGGAGCTCATCGATGAGTCGTTGTTCCTCTGTTTCGATCTCTTCCAATATTTCCGCTTTTTTCAAATGGATACTTCGCGTTTTCTCGCCGCCGGTGATTTCATAATGAAGCGAAAAGGTGCTTTCGCGCAGTAAAGAGATCCATTCGCATTTTTGTATCGCGAGATTCCGAAGGTCGGTTCTCGAAAGGATGAACTCTCTTTGATTTTTAACCGGGATCTCATACTGTTTCTGAAGCAGCTCACAGTATCTTTTTATTTCCTGTGTTTCCTGTTTGCCCGTTTTTTCCAACTCTGACCGCAAGGCCTGGAGATAATCGGACTCCAAAGAGAAGAAGATTTGCCTCTTTCCTTCCGGATCCAATAGGCGTAAAGCAGGCACCAAAGGGGTGAAGCGGAAACCGGGCAAAGATTCGATCTCGTAGTGTTCCCGAAGCTGCTCATAAAGCAGCAAAAAACGTTTGATCTCGAAAAGGTCCGCCAGATTGACCGGGGTGTTCGATCGTAGTTTTGAAAGGCTCGTCGCGATATTTCGAAACTGTTTTAGAAACTCCCGAAGCGTTCCCATATTCTTTTCGTAAAATCTTTCGAGATGAGCTAATCTCGAAAAATGGGCTTCCAATGCGTGTTCCTGTCCTTTCAAGAAGGGTTGGATGCGGGAAGCCGAAGACTGGCCTAAGGCACTTGAGGGAAGAATGGAAGCGAGCAGCGCTTTCGGATCGATAAAATCTAAAGTGACCGAATCCACAAATCGCGAATCTGATAAAAAAACACTTTCGGGTATCATGCGCTCTCCCCGCACTCCAGATAAGCGAACGCGTCGTGATCGTGAATGGATTCCATACTGTTCACTTCGATGCTGAACCAAGAAACGCTCTCCGCTTCTCTTAATACCGTGCCGATATCTCTGGCTACGTCTTCCACAAATTTGGCGTGATCGTAGCCGGTCTCCGTGATATATTTCTCGTCTTCCCTTTTTAACAAGGGATAGATAGGGGAGGAGGCCCCATCTTCCGCGATTTTGACTAAATCTTCTATCCAGATAATCTTTTTGCTGATGAGCCGTATCGTCACGTTCGCGCGTTGGTTATGCGCTCCCCGAGCGCTGATGGCTTTTGAACAGGGGCAAACGGTTTGAATCGGAACGGTCACCCCGTAAACGAGTTTGAAGTGATCGGTTTCATCCAGAGTGGCGTTAAAATGGCATTGGATCACCATATAGCTGAGAATATTGGTTACCGGCGTCCTTTTTGCGATCGTATAAGGAAATACAAGGTCTAAATGCGCTCTTGAGGCCGTTAACTTTTGCTTCATGTCGGAGAGAATCGTCTTTAGGTTTTTCAACTCCATGTTTTGGGCATGGCTGTGAAGAACCTCCACGAATCGACTCATATGGGTCCCCCGAAAATGAAGAGGTAAATCCACCGACATCGTCGCTTCTGCGATCGTGTGCTGGGTTCCTTTGTTTTTCTCACGCAACGTGATCGGATACTTCACTTTTTTTATCCCGACTTTATCCAAAGGCAGGTTTCGATGATCATGCTCGTTCTGCACGTCTAACAAAAAATCACCTCTCGCTCGGTCTATCGGAAGTTTGCCTGGTCGATTCGCTTTCGACTTAGGCATGATCGATACGATAGTTTTTGATTTTATAGTAGAGCGCCCGTAAGCTAATACCCAACTCTTTCGCCGTACGCTCCCGATTGCCTTCGTTTTTGTAGAGGTACTGAACGATCGCTTGCCGTTCTATCCCTCCTAAGATCTCGTTTAGTTTTCCTTTGTAGGAAGATTGAAAAGTGTTCGATTCTTTCCGGTGTGCGGAGATAATCAGAAAATCGAAGTTATCTATTCCAAGAACCTCATCAGAAGCCGATGCTTTAATCATCGCCCGTCCGACGGCGTTTTCCAACTCGCGAACATTTCCAGGCCAATCGTATTGCCGAAATAATCCGATGACCTCACTTGTGACCATCCTCACGCGTTTTCCGTACTCCAAGTTAAATCGGGCGATAATGATTTCCACGAGACTTTCTAAGTCTTCCATACGTTCTCGAAGCGGCGGGATCAATATGGGAACGACATTCAACCGAAAATAGAGGTCACGAAGGAAGGTTCCCTCTTCGATCATCGCTTCCAAATGGCTGTTCGTCGATACGATGAGTCGAACATCCGGTTTCTCGTAGGTTTTGGATCCGATACGGGCGTATTCGCGTGTTTGAAGAAACCCCAGCAACTTTACTTGAGTCGAACGATCCAGATTCGAGATCTCGTCCAAGAAGAGCGTACCGCTCTGCGCTTTTTTGAGAAGGCCGGTGTATATCGGCTTTTCCGAAGTCGCCGGTTTTGATTCGACGGTCCCGAATATTTCGTATTGCAGCAAAGAACTGTCCAGACTGGCGCAATTGATTTCGATGAAGGGACCTTCGCCTCTCGGCGAACTATGGTGAATGGCGTGGGCAAACAACTCTTTGCCGGTCCCGCTCTCTCCCCTTAAAAGAACGGTCGCCATCGTGGAAGATACCTGCTGCGCCTGTTCCAAGGCGATCTTCATCTTCGTGGAAGCGGCGATGATATCGGAAAAAGAAAAACGGACACCCGTCTTTTTGAGGGAAGAACGCGTCAGAACAAGTTGATGCATCAAGGAAGAGATTTCGGTAACATCGTGGATCACGCCAACGCTTCCACGAAAGCTTTGCCCCACGACCAGGGGCATGACGTCCACGATGACCTCTCGTCGGGTCTTACCGACGACCAAGCGCTTGCCCAGCACTGGCTGCCTCGTTTTTGAAACCATGAGATGGTAGCTTTCTCCTTCTTCGATATCGATAATATCTATGGTCGCGGGTTTTCCGACCACTTCTTCGGAGGTGAGCCCGGTAATCCTCGTGTATTCTTCGTTGACGAGAGTGATTCTGCCTTTTTCATCGGCTACGGAAATGGCGTCATGAGTGGAGTCGATGATGGCTTTCAGCTGCGCCTCTATCTCCTTCAGGTTTGTTACTTCTTCCGCCATTTTTTGAACGCTCGTAATATCCCGAAAGATGGCGGCGACGCCCAGTATGTTTCCGGCCATATCGAATAAAGGCATTCGCGAAGTGACGATGACGGTATCCCCTAAGTACTGCAATTTGTCGTACTCTGGACGAGCGGTCTGCAAAACGATATGCAATCGTGTGTTCGGAACGGTCTTCACCACATCTTTTCCGATGATCCCTTCATCGGAGAGACGAAGAATGCGAACCGCTTCCGGATTGATATAGACGATATTTCTACTGGAATCGATGATGAGAACCCCTTCTTGGAGCGATTCCAAGACGGATCTCATCATCTGATCAAGCACTGTCACAGCGCTATCCCCTTCCGGTTTGTCGCATTCTTAGCAAGGCACGACACTTTTTGCCGTACTTTGCGATTTCGATTATATCACGATCGGCTTAATTATGGCCGCTTCCCGTCCGATAAAGAACAGAATTTCCGAATGAGGGGCGAGATGGGTAAACCTATTTGCTGTAAATACGAAACAACGGTGAGAGTTGATGGCATTTTTTCGCTGAAGAGTAAACGAAGTCTTGTCAGCCGCCTGAAAGGCATATTATGCAACGAATGGAAGGTTTGCGTCTGCGAAAGCCATCGTCAAGATGATCTACGATATGTCGGACTCACGATCGCGTTTCTAGCGCCTTCAAAAAATCAAGCCGAGGAGACGCTCAACCGGCTTGAAGTTTTATTGGAGGAAGAAACAAACGGGATCATCGAATCGAGCGAACTCGCGACCTGCTAAACGTTCACTTTCGGCAATCGGAACAAACCCCGTAAACCTTAAGATGCGTGTCGAGATGCTCGAAGCCGGTTTCTTTGGCAATCAGCGCATTCAATTCGACCAAAGCCTTTTCAGAAAACTGTACCGTTTTTCCGCATTCGGTACATACTGCAAGAGAAGCGCCTGCGGTTTCCTTCGAAGCTAATTCGTAACGCGTAATATCATTATCAAGCGGTATCTTTCGGAGTAAGCCGAGCGTGCTCAGCAGTTCGACTGTTCGATAAACCGTCGCTTTGCTGATTCTGGACCGTTTTTCCAATAAATTTCGGTAGACTTCCTCAATGCTGAGGTGGTCCGGGAAATGATCCGAAAAGACTTTCATAATCAATTCCCTTTGGGCTGTAATTCTGAATTTTTTCGTTTTTAGTTCTTTTCTAAGCAAATCGTTAACCACGTTAACCTCCCGATATTTTCTTCTTACCTATGTAAGGGATGACTCTTGGGTTCCCATTCCTTTTAAGTGCTTAAATGATTCCCAAATAAAGCAATCACAGTTATCATACCAGATGAAAGAAAACAATATATTACTTTTTATGTAAATTGAGTTAAATAAATCCTAAATATAAATGAATCAACGAAAGGAAATAATGAACATATACTGCCCATTATTGTTAAATCTCGTATGGCCGTTCTTAAATTAACACATTACCAGGGCGCAACCGATATTCGAATTTTAGTGATAATACGCCTCCAATTCGTTCACATCTGTTAGAGGGGTTCGTGTTTCCTAACGGGTTCGCTCTCAGGGCCATCCCCTCAACTCAGATACCGTGGTCCCTTACAAATGAAATGGCTGTGGTATAATCGGAAAAATCAGGAGGAGTGAATATGAAAAGAACTTTATGCGTTGCCCTATTAGCTTTGATCGCTTTTACCGCCACTTTCGCGGCGCCTTTATCCAGAACGATCGTTATCGGATCTGAAACGATGACCTTTTCTGATAGCGAATACTCCAGTCTACTTGTCCGGTATGAAAAAAAAGCTGTTTCAGAAGAATGCGGGATTATCATCAAGTTGTTTTTGAAGAACGGTCGGGTCCATTACCTTGGAAAAGCCGTGAAGGTTGTCTTTCCGAAATACTTCCATCTCACTCGGCCTGACTATGATCTACAGATCCTTAAAATTCGCTACCAAATCGAACAAAGCCTTCAAGCCTTTATGGAAAGCCAAGAAACCACCCTTCGAATCGATCCGTTTTCGTACTGATCGGATCTTTTGATTATCATTTTCGTTTAGAGCCGACCCAGATCACGTGCGAAAACGGGCCGATGGGATCTTTCTTTCTCTAAACGTAATTGAGTCCGGGCAATGGCATACCGAGAAGCAAGGAATCTTCGAGAGCCGTTTCGTTTAGTATTTTCGAGGTATGGGAAGGTGGGAAGCGATAACGGTTGTTAATGACCGGTTCTTTTCGTTCCAGCAAAGTCAGGAACGCGGCGTCGGATTCCGGTACCCAGACATAAAACGGGTGGCCGGTTTCTTTCGCTAACCTCTGCAAACCCCGCAGCACGCTTTCGCGATCTCCAGCGTATTCGATCGGATACTTTTCGTTGCCGCGCAGGGTAAAACAGGCGGCTGGAAGATTATGGTCGTAGACCAAATAAGTCGGGCCGATCTGCGCGATCGGGATGGATCGTGGCCCTTGTCCTTTAAGCGCCTGATACACCCCGAGAAGTCTCCGGAAAGCCTCCGCATCACGATGAAACCGCTTTTCTTCCTGCGCGTAGATAGCAAGAACAACATCGATGTCTCTTTCGGAATAAGCGCGTACGGAAACATTGGGCGCCGTATCCGGTATCGTCAAGAGATATTCATACGTCGTGCCCCGTTCGCTATAACCGTGACGAAGATACAAGGAACGGTTTCCGGAAATAAGGCAAAGGTCGATCATTTCAGCACGCATCGCCTCTTCCGCCATTTCCAGCAGCCTTGACGCGATTCCGGTCCCGCGATGTTCCGGCAAGGTTGCGACAGCTCCTAAAAACGCGACGGATAAGCGCCGGTTTTGGTCGATGTATTCGGTTTTTTGATACCCCATATGAGAAACGACTTTACCCTTTTCTAATGCGATGAAGACTCTTTGGAGGTTTTCCGAAGAGAACAGCAACGGGAATTCCAGTTGCATCGTTGGGTCGTACCGACTACGAAATACTTGGTTGATAACGTCAAAAACCTGAGTGAGTTCATTTGGGCGAACACACCTAAAATCGACCATCCTAATCCTCCCATTCCTCTCCAGGCCAGCCACCAAACGACACTAAGTCGCAACGTTATTTGCCTGATAAGTCTTATGATTTCATATTGACCTTCATTCTCGTTGTTTTTAGTTAAACATAAAAATTTTAAGATTTCTCCCTTACCGAAACGATAATGCAGGGAACGGTCAGGCTTGGCGGCGAAGGATACTTTGAAGCCAATTATATCACGAGAAGGCGGGATAGCGTTTTAAACGAAAGTTTTCCGGCCATTCGGTAGCGCATGGATTAGGAGGATGGCGCTCGAAGGAGATGCGAAAACGCCGAAATTTATGGTAATATTGGTATGAAACCTAAGGTACCAATGATTCAAGGTGGTGGCAGAGTGAATACGGATGATACTTCTTTTTTATTTGAAAATATCATGGAACTTGTCGTCGACGAAGTCATCGACGATTTGTTAAAAGTTCCAACTCTTGAAGTATGTCGATGCGATCGATGTTATATAGACATTAAAGCGTTGGCCTTGAACCGCTTACCTCCGAAATACGTCGTGACGGAGCGGGGAGAAGTTTTCGCGAAACTGGACACCTTTCGAAACCAAGTACGTGTCGATGTTCTTAAAGCCGTTATTGAAGCCATTGAAATTGTGAGGCAGCGTCCTTCTCACTCTTTCCAGAATCCGGTCTTAACGAATGAGTAGAAACGCAAAAAGAAGGGATCCGGAGATGGCTGCGGGATATATAAGATCGCTCAGTCTCGGCGCCGTATATTTATTCGGAGAATGCTTCCCTAAACCTCTATTATAAACAAAAAGGAGAATATTATTGTGAAAAATATTGTTTTTTTGACAATCCTGTTACTCATTACCATATCTGTTTTCTCGCTTAAAATAGCCGTTCCGATGGGTCCGACATTGTTTACCGTCTTGCCGATCATGGAACGGCGCGTGTCTGTTGAAGAAGAGTACGACTTCTTTTATTGGAAATCCTTCGACGAGGCCATCGCGATGATCGCAAATCGGCAAGTTTCCGCGATATTTCTTCCGGTTAGTTATGGGGCGACCTTATTTTCAAAAAGCCTCCCGGTTCGGCTTTCAGCGGTTACGTTATGGAAAAGCTTCTTTTGTATCTCAAACGGGTGGGAGTATACGGATATCGCGTCTCTGCGAGATCAAAATCTATACTTTGCCCAAGGGAAAGGCCAAACCGCGGATGTCGTCATGCGCATTCTTTTAAAAGCGGAAGGTTTGGACCCGGATACCGCTCTTTCAATGAAGTACCTCTCTCCTCCCGAGATTGTGGCGTTCTTTCAAAAAGGGTTGGCGCAGTTAGCAGTTGTTCCGGAACCCTACGCCTCCTTGATTTTGAACATGTTGCCCGGCTCCAAGATCGCCTTTGATCTGCAAACCCTGTGGCAAGAAACGCTGGATGTACCGTACCGGCTCCCGATAACCGGACTCTTCTATGTGCCGGCCTCGAATGAATCGGAAGCTCAAACGAAAAACAATATCATAACGATACAAAATGATTTTCAAAGTTCCACGTCGTATCTCTTAAGCCACACAGACGAGATCGTTTCTATGGGCAAATCCGTCTTTCCAACGATGGCGGACTCGGTTCTCCGGAATTCGCTCACGAACTCCGAATATGATTTTTCTTTCTCGGCCGCAGACAAGCTAGCGATCGCCCACTACTTCGAAACAATCCGTCAGTTTCTACCCGAAAGTCTACTCGTTCTACCGGATGAAAACTTCTATCTGTTCTAACCTGTTCAAGTATGCGTTAGGCTTGCTTTTGATCGCGTTGGTTTGGGAGCTTGCCTCGTTGTGGTTCCATTCATCCCTTATTCTCCCGAGGCTTTCCGAAGTCTTCGCCGAATTCTTCGGGTTGATCGACGAAGCGAGTTTATGGATGAATCTGTCCTCGACCTTCTTAAAAGCGTTTTCAGGGTTGTTGCTCGCTTTGGCAATCGGTCTTCCTGTTGGTTTTCTGATCGGATTCAGCGCGTTTTTTTCTCAATTGCTCTTGCCCGGATTAGTCTTGTTGAAAAGCATGCCGATTATCTCCTGGTTAACGAGCATATTAATCTTATGGGGGATCGGCTGGGAAGCGCCTGTGTTCATCGTTTTCGTGACATTACTACCTATCATCATTTACAACATCGCTCAGGGGATCAAAACCGTGGACAAACAACTCTTGGAGGTGGTGAAACTCACGCATCTGCCTTTTAGGAAAGCCTTTGCCGGTATCTACCTTCCCTCGATCATTCCATTCATCATCTCTTCTATCGAGATTAGCGTCGGGACAATGTGGAAAACTGTCGTTGCGGCCGAGTTCCTGGCGGGGGAGAAGGGGATCGGCGTCCAAATCGCCTGGAACAAGTATTACGTCAACACGCCGACCGTCTTCGCCTATACCTTTTTCGTGATCCTCGTCGGGATCAGCCTCGAAATCCTTTTAGACGCTTTCTTTTCGAGTCCATTTCTGAAGCGGTGGCGCGGATTATGGGCAACTTAGTTTTAAAGGGTGTATGCAAAAACTTTGGCCGTTTGCGGGTGTTAGACGGAATTGACTTAACAATCGCGCAAAATCATTCAGTTGCGCTATTGGGCCCATCTGGCTGCGGTAAAACGACGCTTGTTCGGATGATTGCCGGTCTCGAAAAACCGGATTGCGGAGAAATCGAGATCTCACCAGGCGGAGCTGCCTACGCTTTTCAGGAGCCGCGGTTGATTCCTTGGAAAACGGTAAAAGAAAATCTGACGTTTTTTCTCGAAGAACCGGAGATTGATCCCGCCTTCCTCGATACTTTCGGGTTAACCGAGATTTTGGACTCTTATCCTCACCAATTGAGCGGAGGGCTTCGGCAAAAAGTCAATATTGGAAGAGCCCTTTTGTTTAAAAAGCCTTTGTTGTTAATGGATGAGCCCTTTCAGAACATCGATGTGAAAAATCGGGTATCTTTCATCCGTTCCATCACGGAACAGAGGAAGAAAGAAGGCTTCACGATGATTCTGGTCACCCATAATCTACGAGAAGCCTTGCTTTTTTCGGATACCTTGTTTTTTTTCGGTCCAAAACCCTCCCGCGTCATCGGAGAATGGACGGTGGCGAAACCCCCTCAGACCGCTTTCCGTTCGTTCGATTGGTTGTTCGAAGAGGAGAAGAAGGTCGTCGCCCGGTTTCCCGAGTTTATGATCTGATGAATCAGAACGACTCCGTAAAAAAGATCCCGCCACGGAACTTCAATCTTCGATGGCTGATTCCCTAATCCGTAAGCGCCTCCAAGCGGTCGATATACCCTTTAATGATATCAAAGCCCTTCTGCCAGAAGGTGTCGGAGGTAAGGTCGATGCCTAAAGGCGAGAGCAGTTTTTCTGGACGATCGTTTCCCCCGCTGGACAATAAGGTTTTATACTTCGGTATGAAGCGCTTTCCTTCTTCCAGGTACTTTCCATAGAGAGAAAGCACTAGAAGATTGGCGAAATTGTAGGCGTAAACGTAATAGGGAACCCCATAGATATGCGGGATGGAGGACCATTCCGCGTGATATTCTTCGGGAATGGTCAGGCTGGATAAAAACATTTTTTCCAACTCGACTTTATAGAGACCGCAGAGGTCTTCCCAGGGCACGAACCCCTCCGCCATGATGCGCTGATGAGAGGCAACCTCGAACCGCGCGAACATGTTTTGGCGAAAGGTGGTTGCGAACATATCCTCGATGGTTCGGGCTAAAAAGAGCATCTGATTCTTCGGATCCAACTCGCCCATCAACTTGTCAAAGACGATCATCTCTCCGAATACGGAAGCGATCTCCGCCATCGTTAGCGGCGTTGAATAATTGAGAAAGGTCTGTTTGGAGGAGAGGGTGCCATGGATCCCGTGCCCGAGCTCATGGGCTAACGTCATGATCTCTCGGATATTCCCGTCGAAGTTGAGCAGGATAAAAGGTTTTCCATCGGGAAAATAGTAAGAGCAAAAGGCTCCGGCGCGCTTGCCAGGCTTGATTTCGGAGTCTATTCTCCGTTCTTTGAAGAAAGTCCCCACGATGCTGCCAAACTCTTTGTCGAAACGGCTGTAAGCGTCCAACACCGTTTGCTTCGCTTCATTAAAAGTGTAGGTCTTTTTAACGGTTTCAAAAGGCGCGTAGATATCCGCCGGCGTCATTTTCAAGCCGAGTTTCTTCCCTTTCCACCGATAATATCGCTCGACCAGGACGGCATTTTCTGTTGTGACTTCGATCAGCTTTTTGACCGTCCGATCATCTGTTTCGTTCTCTTGATTGCGCATGGAGATGCTGGATGGAAATTTTCTCAAAGTCGCTTCCGTATCGTAGTCGGTCTGTATGATGTTGTAGAGATTGGTCAGCGCGATTTGGTTTTCTTCATACCGCTTGAAGAATGACTTCATCGCTTTTCTGCGTATTTTTGAATCCGGGTGATACCGAAGGTTCCGCATCTGGGCGCCATTAAAGGTTCTCTTTTCTCCATCCAGGGTGACGGAAAAAGAAAAATCGGACACAATCTTGTCGTAAAGCTCCGACAGACGCTCTCTGCCGGAATTGGACTTGCCCGCCAAAATCTGCTCCGTTTCTACAGAAAACGTGTTTTCTTTTCTTAAACGGATTTTTTCGATAACGTGCCGGTAAGCCGATATTTGTTTTTCAAGTTCTTCCAATGTTTTATCGGGTAAGCGGGCGAGAGACGGTTCTAAAAACGCGAACTTCTGCCGAACCTTCGCCTCATAGTTGGTGCATAGTCCGATCAGTTTCTGCGCGTCGGCATTCGCCGTGTTTTGCGCGAAATAGAGATAGGCGAATTGCATCGCGCGCGCGATCTTTTGGATAATCGTTTCCTGAGTCTTAAAAAGCGTTTTTAGTTTTTCGGTATCTATGTTTTGGTGGGAAAGAAGCGCTATGCCTTCGGTTTCGAATTCTTCCGATTCCTTGAGAGCGTTCTTTAGGTCCTTAAGCAAGCTCGGATCTTGGTGGTCTTTGTAGAAATACGATAAATCCCATTGCATGGGCGCACACCTCCGCGTTGTATGATTCTATCTTTCTATTTTAAACTACTTGAAGCCGTTTGACAAGAGAGGTTCTTTTTACTGGGTTTTATGATAAAATCTTAGCGGCCGCAGAGGGCCGGTTAGAAACAAGAAAACTCCGGTCTGCGTTGGAGGGATGATTCTTTGATTATCGAGACCTTTTTAAGCTTTTTTTCGACCACTGCCTTTGGAGCGGTAACCTTAGGGAATATCGTCATGATCGGCATAGCCACGGCGATTCTCTTCATCTCCATCAAAAAGGATGCGGAACCTCTTCTGTTGATCCCGATCGGGTTTGGTATGATTCTGGCGAATATACCGATCCTTTATACCGGTCTGTTTGCCGCACCAACGGCTTCAACGACCGGTGGGCTGATGTACTATATCAATATGGGGTTGCAACTTGAGATCTATCCTCCACTGATTTTTCTCGGAATCGGCGCGCTTACGGACTTCTCCTTCCTGTTGTCGAATCCCCTTCTGATCTTTTTGGGAGGCGCAGCGCAAGTCGGCGTCTTCATTGCTTTTGCGCTGGCAAAAGCCTTTGGATTTACGTTACCGGTAGCCGCTGCGATCGGGATCATCGGTGGCGCGGACGGTCCGACCTCGATCTACATCTCGAAACGCTTCGCCCCTGAATTTATCGCCATGATCGCCTTGGCCGCCTATTCTTATATCGCTTTAATGCCGCTCCTGCAGCCGCCGATCATGAAAGCCCTCACGACGAAGAAAGAACGGATGATCCGTATGAAACCGCCGAGACAGGTAAAAAAAGTGGAAAAGCTGGTGTTCGCCGGCGCGACCGTTCTCTTCGTCGGGTTGCTTGTTCCTCCTGCATTGCCGTTGGTTGGAATGCTGATGCTGGGAAATTTCCTGAGGGAGAGCGGTTACACCAAACGGTTGGCCGAAGCCTGTTCGCGATATATCCTGGATACGGCGACCATTATGCTCTGCCTTTCGGTGGGCGGATCCGCGAAAGCGGAAGTCTTCCTGCAGCCCACCTCTCTTTTGATACTCGGTTTGGGGTGTGTGGCGTTCATTACCAGTATCGCAAGCGGCGTTCTCTTCGCGAAGTTTATGAATCTATTCCTTAAAGAAAAGATCAATCCGCTCGTTGGAGGAGCCGGTGTATCCGCGGTACCCGATGCGGCACGGATCAGCCAGCAGGTTGCGAAACAAGAAGACCCGACGAACTTTATCTTGATGCATGCGATGGGCCCGAATGTTGCCGGGGTGATCGGAACAGCCGTCGCGGCGGGTGTCTTTTTGTCGGTCCTCGGAAAATAATGATGGAAGTACTCAATTCGAGACAAACGCGAGCGAATATCTCTTTGACGGCTTACCGCCATAATTTACAGTATTTCACCGAGAAATGTGAGCCTTCTTTGATTGCGCCCGTCATCAAAGCCGATGGCTACGGGCACGGGGCGATTCCTCTGGCGAAAGTCGCCCGGGGCCTAAATTGTCCGTATCTGTGTGTGGCGTTTTTAGAAGAAGCGCTGGAATTGAGAAGCGCCGGTATCGATCTGCCGATTTTAGTGCTAAACTACTTCGCGCCCGAATCGACCCCGCTTTTCATCCAAGAACGCCTAACGGCAACGATCTTTTCCTTCCAGCAATTGGAAGCCCTTGCCCCGTTCATCGATGCGGGTAAACTCAGCGTGCACGTCAAGGTCGATACCGGCATGTCTCGACTCGGCGTTAAACCCGACGAAGTGGAACGGTTGATACGACAGATCAGGGAAAAGCGCGGTATCCAAATCGAAGGTCTCTACACGCACTTTGCGACGGCCGATGAACCCGATCCCGCTTTCGCTCGAAAGCAATACGACCGGTTTGTAGGCTTAAGGACACATTTTCACCAGTCAATCCGATATTTCCATGTCTCAAACAGCGCAGCGGCGCAATACTTGCCGTTGAATCTGTTTGATTTTATCCGGTTAGGTATCTCTTCTTACGGTCTGGACGCGCGAAATGAAAAAAGACCGGCCCCCCTATTGCCCGTACTTTCTTGGGAAACGGTTTTATCCCACGTTAAGATTGTTCAAGAAGGAGAATCGGTCAGCTATGGGCGAACCTTCATCGCCGACCGCACGATGACGATCGGGACGGTTCCGGTGGGTTATGCCGACGGATACAATCGATTGTTAAGCAACCGCGGAGCGGCACTCGTAAAAGGGCGCCGCTGCCCGATCGTCGGCCGCGTGTGTATGGATCAGTTCATGATCGATCTTTCGCACGTCCCCTCTCCGTGTGCCGGTGATAGAGTAACGCTGATAGGATTCGACGGCTCAGAGGAGATTTCGTGTGAAGAGATCGCGCGTCATCTTTCCACGATCAACTACGAAGTAACCTGCCAAATCTCCAAACGGGTTCCCCGCGTCTATACCGCAGAATGAGCATAACGAAAACTTAGTAATCAAATACGAGAGGAGTTTTTTACGTGAACTTAGGCGAGTTGGTGATGAAGAAGATTACCGAATTGTCCGAAAAAAGCGGGCAGTTCAACGAAATATTGGATGGCAAGCTGATTTCGGATATCCAAATCGATGATCAGGTGTCCACCATCCTGAAGGTCGTCAGCAAGAAGCTGCAAAATACGAGAGACGGTAAAACCTTTCTGCTGATGACGCTAGGAGACCGTTCCGGTACGATCCGGGCAATCGATTGGAATAACTCGAAGTACAATGACGAACGCTTATCAAACGGAACGGTCGTTCGCGCCAGCGGTAAGGTTTCGCTCTTCGAGGGCCATCCTCAACTCAATATCGCGAGCTCGAGAGACGCGGTAAAGGTTTTGGGAGAAGGCGACTTCGACCCGAACAAATTTATCGAGATCACTTCCAAGAACATTCGAGAGATGTACGATTCTCTCATCAAGCAGATACAGAAGGTAAAGAATGAAAAAATCAGAGCCTTGCTCAACGAAGTCTTCGTCAACGACGATCGCTTCGTTAGCGATTTCGTGGAATCGCCCGCCGCGATCAATGTTCATCATGCGTATAAAGGCGGGCTTCTCGAGCATACGCTGGATGTGACCGAACTCGCCATACAGTTAGCAGAAGCCTATCCGGAGATGCCGATCGACAAAGATTTGGTCATCGCGGGGGCGTTACTGCATGATATAGGAAAGGTCGAGGAGTACTCGGTATCCCCTACCGGTATCGACCGCAGTGATTCCGGCGAATTGATCGGGCATATTGTGATCGGAATCAACTGGCTCACGGAAGTGGCGGCGAAGATCCCTCAATTCCCCAAAAAAGCGCTGGTGGATTTGCAGCACATCATTCTGTCACATCACGGGGAGATCGAGTGGGGATCTCCGGTCTTACCGAAAACGATCGAGGCGTTGATCGTTCATTCGGCGGACAATACGGATTCCAAGATTGCCCAATTTAGGGAGTATACTTTGAAAGCGCAACCCAGCATTGTCAATCCCGATGACACGGTTTGGAGTGATTACAATAAGTATCTATCCCGGAGGATTCGAATAAGAGGAGTGGTGTCTTATGGCGAAAAATCAAAAGATTAAGTTCGGAACGAGCGGATGGCGAGGCATTTTAGCCGAAGATTTCACGTTTGACAATGTCAGGATCGTCTCTCAAGCCCTCGCATCCGAGATATTGAAAGACCCCAAAGCGAAAAACGGCGCATTGGTTGGCTATGATACCCGGTTTTTAGCGGAAGAGTTCGCTTGGACCGTTGCGCAGGTCTTCGCGGGAAATGGGATCCGCACGTATGTATGCCATCAACCGACCCCGACCCCCGTGATTTCTTTTACCATCCGCAATATGGACTTAGCGGGCGGGGTCAATATTACGGCTTCTCATAATCCCTTTTACTGGAATGGCATCAAATTTAACCCCGCGAACGGCGGACCGGCTCTACCGGAAGTTACGAAAGGCATCGAAACAGAGATCGAACGCATTCAACGAGGCGAGTCCCAGGTACGGTATCTCGCTCATCACGAAGAGGGGTTCGGAAAGCTCGTCCATTCGATCGATCCGAGCCAGGAGTATTTTACCGAAATCCGTCGGAAGATCGATGTGGACAAAATTGCGCGATATATAAAAAAAGTAGCCGTGGATCTGGTCTACGGAACCGGAATAGACTATCTGGACTATTTGCTCAATACAATCCTTCCGGGGGAAGCAAACCAGGGGATTGTTTTCCAGCACGATTTCCGAGATCCCTATTTTGGGGGTTATCGTCCCGAACCGGATAAAAAACGACTGGCGGAGCTTGGGCAAGTGGTTTTGGAGCACCGTGCGCAAATCGGATTAGCCTTGGACGGAGACGCGGATCGATTTGGGATCGTAGACGATAAAGGCGAGCCAATTTCGGCGAATGAATACTTGGCGATCGTAGCATGGCATCTTTACAAAAATAAGGGGTTGCTTGGCGGTTGCGCGCGAAGTGTAGCGACAAGTCATGCGATGGATCGGGTCGTCGAACACTTCGGATATCAAACCGCTGTGACTCCGGTCGGATTTAAGTACATCGGAGACGCGATCCTCAACGATCACATCGTGCTGGGAGGCGAAGAGAGCGGCGGATTGAGCATTCAAGACCACGTGCCGGAAAAGGACGGTATCCTGGCATGTCTGTTGGCGCTGGAAGCGATCGCTTATGAGGAAAAACCGATATCGGAGATACGAAGAATGGTGGAAGAGGTAACGGGACCCTATTATCGAGATAGAATCGATTTGGAGCTGGAAAGTGAAAGCAAGAAAAAAGAGATTATGGACTTCTTCTCCAATCTTCAGCACGAGGTATTCGGGTTGCCTGTGAAAGAGCGACAAACCCTAGACGGCATCGGCTTCGACCTCTCGGTCCCGGATGGAGAAGCGTGGATCCTTGTTCGCGCTTCCGGCACCGAACCGGTGATTCGGATCTATATAGAAAGCACTCAGGAAAGTGTCTTCCGAAAACTTACGGAAGGCGTTGAGAAGCTCGGATGAAGACACTCGTCATCGTCGAATCGCCCTCAAAAGCGAAAACGATCGAAAAATATCTGGGAAAAGAGTATCACGTCATCTCGTCAAAAGGGCATATACGCGATCTGCCTCCGGATGAATTGGGCGTTGATATCGAAGCGGCCTTCGAACCAAAGTTTACCCTTATGCGCGGAAAAGAAAAAGTGGTCCAACAAATCAAAAAGGAAGCTGAAAATAAGGCTGTCTTGCTCGCCTCGGATATGGATCGGGAAGGGGAAGCGATCGCATGGCACTTGTCAAAGATACTCTCGCTTGACGATCAAGCAACCAACCGCGTCCTGTTTTCAGAGATAACGGAAAAGGCGATTAAAACGGCAGTAAAAAAACCGTTGAAAATAGACCTCTCGAAAGTGGAAGCGCAATTCGCCAGACGGATACTGGACCGCCTCGTGGGTTATCAGATCAGTCCTTTCCTATGGAAGATCATCCAGGTGAAATCACTCAGCGCGGGAAGGGTTCAATCCGTTGCGCTCCGCTTTATCTGTGACCAGGAAGAGAAGATCCTGACCTTTATCCCAGAGGAATACTGGAAGTTTAAAGCGCTTTTTAAATGCAATAAGGGCAAAGGAACGCTGGAGACGACATTGGTATCGCTTGACGGGGTTTCTCTCGAGAAACAACCCGTCAGAAAAGCGGAAGAAGCGGAGAAGATAGAAGAGGGCGTTCGTCAATCTTCTTTTTCCGTGATGTCCGTCGATGAAAAATCTATCAGTCGAAAACCTCCCGCCCCCTTCATCACGAGTTCGCTCCAACAGGAAGCTTCGAATCGCCTTGGGTTTTCAGTCAGCCGGACCATGAAAGTGGCTCAAGAGCTGTACGAAGGATTGGAAACGGCAGATGGGCCTTTAGCCTTTATCACCTATATGCGTACGGATTCCAATCGCATCTCGGAAGAAGCCTTGGAAGCCGCAAAACGGTATATTACGGAACATTTCGGAGAGTCTTATTCAAAGATTCAACAATACGGGCAAAAAAAGGCCAGCACGCAAGACGCGCACGAAGCCATTCGCCCTACTTACCCGGAAATCGATCCCAAAAAAGCCTCGAAATTGCTTTCCGCGGACCAGGCGAAGATCTATCAGCTTATTTGGAGCCGCTTTATGGGTTCGCAAATGATTCCGGCGAAATACCTGCAAACGAAGATAAAGGTTCAGGATAATGAAAAACGGCGTTTTATCTTCGAAGCGGAAGGCAGCGTTTGCGTGGAGGAGGGATTCGAAAAGGTATATCCGGCTTCTTCAAAAGAGAAAGAACTTCCAGCCGTTCCGGCTACGGGTACTCCTGTTGCTTTGGATCATTTCGAAAAATCACAAAACTATACGACACCACCCGCGCGGTTCGGCGAAGCGTCTTTAGTCAAGAAACTCGAAAAAGAAGGGATCGGACGGCCAAGCACCTATGCCAGCATCATCCATACGCTGCTGGAGCGGAGCTACGTTTATCGAGAGCAAAAGAGCCTGGTCCCGACCTTCTTAGGGATGGTCGTAAACCATTTCATGTGCGATTTTTTCCCCAAGATCATCCAATCCAAGTTCACGGCATCGATGGAAGAAAACCTCGATCGAGTCGAAGATGGCCAAGAGAATTGGAAAGAAGCGATCAAGCGCTTTTATAGCGATTTCGAACCCACGCTGGAGAAATTGAAAGAGAAAATTTTATCGAAGTCTCTCAATTGGCAATTTCCGACCAACCTGCCCTGCAAAGAAGAGGAAAGTCACGCGTTAGTTCTGAAGATGGGACGGTATGGCCCTTACCTCCGGTGCGAAGCATGCGAGAAAAATTACTCCATCTCCGAGAACGCAAAGATCTTGTTTAAACCGAATAAAGCGGAAATATACGGGAACACGGCCCTTGAAAAAAGCAAAGAAGCCGTCGCGGTTGGCAGGCCTTGTCCGAAATGCGGCGCCAATCTGGTCGAACGCCAAGGAAGATTCGGGAAATTTATCGCGTGTTCGAACTATCCGAAATGCAAATACACCGAAAACATAGATCAGACGGTTTCAGCGAAATGTCCAAAGTGCGGGGCGGAAGTATTGCAGAAGAAGAGCAAACGCGGAAGGATCTTTTTTACGTGTAAGAATAGCGCCTATAACGGGGGAACCTGCGATTTTATCTCTTGGTATGAACCGACAGAAGAAAAATGTGACCGGTGCGGTCAGGCGTTATATGTGAAAAAGGGCAGAAATGGAGAAGAAAAGACCTTTTGTTTAACTTGCGACCGCAACCCCAAAAGCGAACAGAAAAAAACAAAATAGGCGGGTTATTTTATTCTTACACTTTCTCTGTGGTATAATGAAATATCCTCTAATTCAAGGGGGAGAGGGGCGGCCATCTTTCCAGGGGTGAAAACCCTAAGAAAGATGGCTTTTTTGTATGATGAACGGCATGAATGATCAGATGAAATTCACAATCGGCGATTTGGTCCTTTCTACTTGGCTCCTTCGCCTAATGAAAATCAAAACGGAAGCGATTCGGGATTTAGAGATTTACTGTCAACCCCAATCCTTTCAGCTTACCGTAAAGGCAAGCTATCGGCAGATCTCGGGCAAAGTTTCGTATACCTTTCATCTGCTAGAAAAGTTGAGTGACGGAGAACGGATCCATACCCTTCTTTTTTCGATGAAACCGGACGGGGCGTTGTCTTCCATGGCTCGAGTCGCTTTCTCCAGTTCTCTCAAAGCCTTGGAACCCGGAATCCTATTCGACAAAAACGTGCTTCGTATCACGATCCCCTCCCTTTTAGAATCCATGAATCCGGCTTGGCGCACGATGTTGGCAGACTTCGATTTGATCAACATCGATTTTCTGGAAGGCGCCGTTTCCGTACTGCTGAAAAAAAGGAACGCTTTTCAATAACAAACCCTACGCGTTTTCCGAGTGAACCGCTCCGTAACAAACCATCACCCATGAAATCGCGTGATGGTTTGTTTTTGATAAGAGCATGCCGAAAGAATTGCGATTAACAGTGCGCCTCCAAATCCGTAAACTTGCCCATTTACCACATAAGACCCTCGAAATTATTTAAACCTCCTTATCCTTCTTTTTGGCCTACCGATATTTCTTTTTATATTTGGCATCTAACATTAGGCGCGTCCATAGGGCCTGTATTCGTTCATAATTAGAATGCGACCTTTCGGTTCTGCAGGGAACAAAATACGAAAGGATATCACGGTCGTTGCAGTTATTTTCTTGGTTTCACCTAATCCCTCAGTTTTATACCGGGAGAATGAGGAGGAGGCGAAGCAGAATTACTTTATATAGCTACTATACATATATACTATAATCTGACGATAATTATAATATCGCAATCTTATTATAGACTATTTATCTAAGTGTATATTATATAATATAACTTATATCTAAATATAAGGATTTTATGATATAATAAGTGTAATATTATAGAGGAGGAAAATATGCCCAATACAATTCATCTCAATTTTCCGCTGACGATAGAACAGGTAGAAAAGCTATCGAAGGTGGTTGCAATTACCACAGCCAGCCGTGGAAAACACGAAGAAAACGAAAGGATCACGAAGGCCAGTTTTGTGCGGGTACTCATCGACTTAGCCCCCTTGGATACAGTGGATTATGGGGATATTCGAACGGAAGAGGATTTGAAGGAACGCTTGTCCTCCGCTTTGGAAGCGCCTTCTCCGTCTAAACCGCAAAAAATAAAGCCTTCCGAACTCGCCGAAGTGTATAATAAATTCGCCAGCGACGATAATCGCAAGTGGGTCGCGGGGGATTTCATCAACAATTTATTCGAGCGTGGGTGGATCGAAGCGGGATCTTCAGAGGAAATGTGGGCCTTTATCCTTAAAAATGCCCATTGACGCAACAAAATGTAATCTTTTGTTGCGTCAATTTTGGCCCAAAAATGCGAGATACGAGAACGATTCAGGCAAAAGGCACCTGTCCTGCAAAACGACTCCTTTTCATACCTTTGCGTTGCCTAAGACACGGCAGGGTTTAGCGGATCGGCGTATTCTATTCGCGTTATTTCCATAAGAGTCAAGAATGATACCGAAAAGAGGGAACGTCATCCCTCTTTTTTTATTACCTCCCACTCGGGGATAAGTAAAGTATTTGCGTCTTAATACCGGGAGAAAGAAAGATCAGTTCAAGCGGAAAATAGAATAATCGTATAATCGTATATACTATGATTTATATAATATCCGATATATAATAAACAAGAAAACTGACATTATAACACATAATAATCGTAAATTATAATATAAGAAAAATATATAATATTATAATTATTATAATTATTAATAACTAAAAATATTATGAGAGGACATTTCTTCTTGTAGAGAAAAAGGGAGGTCATATGATAAAAGTCTTGGTCGTAGAAGACAATCTGGACCTGAAGCGTTTATTGGAATTGGAACTGACTCATGCCGGTTATGAGGTATTCGGAGTCGATAACGGAAATGAAA
>ERZ795056.1313-NODE-1313-length-29158-cov-7.610281_pt1 | contig 29158 bp, 21 predicted proteins | sample MGYA00375140_ERZ795056 | MGnify/ENA primary metagenome ERZ795056 (study PRJEB30185, sample SAMN05720227) | activated sludge metagenome | isolation source: Anaerobic digester | place: USA | collected 2015-03-09 ... | reverse complement strand
GGCGTTTCCAGGAACCTGAAAAGGGCACGGGGGAGAATAATGCTTTTAAAAGCCGGAAGGGATTCAACAAATTGTACAATGCCGGCAAAAACAGGATTTTTATCCAGTATAGCGAGTTGGCGAAACGAATAATAATGAAGGGAGATATGTTCTTCGAGGTACTGATCCTGTCGCCTTGAGTCAGTAGTCACCATTTTTCCATCAGGTTCAAGGTAGTAGGTCAGCATGTCGAGGTTCTTTCTTACCGGCATATATAATTCAGGGAGGTTCATCATTCTTGCAAGGGTCAGGTAAGCGGTGTTTTCCACATTTGAATAGATCATGCTGCGTTCGGCATAATGCCCTTCCTTGTCCTGGAAAATGCCTTCATCCAGCCATTCTGCAATACGGTTGGTATATTTTTTATTGGGGTATAAATGATTGAGTTGGGATAGCGCAGCCGAAATTACCCAACGATGATTAGCCGTATGCACCCCGCCGGTAGCAAGTGCTTCACCGGCCTTCAGCATCACCGGTTTAATTTTATCGCAAATTTCAAGCCCTTCTTTTGTTGCGTCTTTATGTAATAATGAAATGCCGGGGCAAAGAAGTTCGATCAGAAAAGCGGTATCAGGAGGCGATTCAAGGTTGGCGATATTTACGGTGCCGTCGGCTGTTTGGTTCTTTTGCAAAACTGAAACGAGTATCTGCAAACGTTCAATCACTTCAGGTTTATGATAAAAACGTGAATTGCTGCTAACATATGATGCTGCCATACAGGAAAAATCGCTTGCAATCCGTCGGCTGAAATTGGTCATGCCGGGCTGAATGGTCCTGATAAGCTCGTCAACCTGCTTATCGTTGGCCTCAATAAGTTGCTGTAACAAGGTTGCTTCTCCAAAAAGTTGAAAAATATTTTCTTCCTTACCTGCAAAGGCCCGGCTCACAATAGGCGAAAATGCGGTCAGCACGCCCATTTTCAAAAATACGTTGCGGTTTATTTTTTTCATACGCTCATTTTTAGCAACGTCTCCCGCAGGGGACGTTGCGGTTAAAAAATGTCCCCAGCAGGGAACGTTGCAGTTACATGTCGCCTGCAAGCGACATCGCTATTTTAACGTCACCGGGTTCTTTCTTACAAACCCTCCATCCGGAAATACAACCTTGTAAGGTGAATGAAAGAACTTTGACGGCAGATAATAATCTGTGGTAATGATCTGCGCTCCGCTTTCCATTGCCGCTTTAAAGCGTTGGTTCTTATTCGCCCGGGCTTCCAGGGTATTGGCGTCTGCACGGGTTCTTACAAGATATCCTTTTTTTACCATTTCCTTTATCAGGGTTCCCTCCTTTTCCGGATCGTTAATAATCATTACCGCAGCATCTGCATTACCATGTGGTTCATTTACAAACATCACCCTTCCCTTCAGGGCGGCATGCCCCTGTTTATAATCATGAAGCTTTTTCCCGGTTTCATCAAGAACAAACAAGAACCTGCCGGCTATTTTTTCCACGGCAGGCCAACCGTTTTGTAAAATGGCTGCTGAAAGATTTGGGTAAGATCCGCGGATAAAATCAGGTGTAATTAGTTTTTCATTTGAAAAAACCTTTCGTATTTCGAGGTCAACACTATCAAGCGCCGCCGAGCCAAATGTTAACAGAGGCGTTAAACCTTTTTCGCCTCCATCCTTTGCATTGATGGTAACAACCACAGGAAGATGCCCGGGATTATGTCCGGACCAGTCAAGGAGTTCTTTCAGGCAATCAGTAAACAACAGGTGTTCGCTTCTAAAATCAACATCCGGTACATGAAGGACCTTCAGGCCGGGTTTATACAGTTTTCCTTCGGTATCGTAGGGCTGTGCAACGGATCCTGATTGCCGTACCCATTCCAGACCCAAGGGTTTGGTATATCTGCCGCCCACAGGATCGTGTACTACATCGAGTTCAAGATTACGGAGGCCCAGATTCAATTGTTCCTTCAGTGTGATATGGCCATACTGAAGCGTAGCCGCCCTAGCTGAATCCATACTGTAAATGATGTTATACAAGGCGGGCTCAATGCCGGGTTTATAACTGTTGTGGCTGCCAATTAACTGAACCTGGTGCAGGCCGGTGCCTTTGAGTTTTTCAACATCAGCCTGGGTTTTTGCCTGAGCCATGAAGCCAACAATGGCAAAGCTTAGCAGGCTTAAGCGACTTATTGATATGTAAGAAGGAACATGCATTGGTTACCAGAAAACAGTGTACAATGCAGCCAAAACTGCACAAATTATAATTGAGCCAATAATAAAACCGTTGGTTACTTTGAACATGGAAGTATCCACCTTTACCGTGTGCTGATCCTTCTGATCTTTTGGAAAAATAACACTCATTAATATCATTAATCCGGATACTGCAAAAAAGGTAATGGTCATACGGTCCAGGAAAGGTAATTCGGGAAAACTGCCACCTGTCCATACCGGTAAGAATTTAAGGATAACCGAAATGGGTACGGTAACCACTGCCCCGGCCAATGCTGCGGAGGCAGTTGTTCTTTTATAAAACATACCTAACAGAAAGATGGCGAGCACACCGGGAGAGAAGAAGCCAACATATTCCTGAATGAATTGATAAGCCTGGTCAAGTGATTTTAAAGCCGGCGTAATGATGGCGGCAATTACCATGGAAATGATGACCGCCCATCTTCCGGTGAGTACCACTTTTTTTTCCGTAGCTTCTTTGTTGATGAATTTTTTATATATATCAAGTGAGAAAATGGTGGAAATGCTATTTGCCTTACCTGCAAGTGAAGCTACAATGGCCGCAGTAAGTGCCGCAAAAGCTACTCCTTTCAATCCCGGGGGCAACAGGTTCATCAGGGTGGGGTAGGCATGGTCGGGTTTAATTACGCCATCCGCCATCATTTCGGCCTGAAACATTCCCTTTGAATGCAATACATACATAATGATACCCGGAAGTACAGCTATTACCGGTATCAATAATTTCAGGAAAGCTGCAAAAAGAATACCGTTCCTTGCTGTTTTAAGATCGGCGCCAAGTGCGCGTTGTACGATGTATTGATTGCAACCCCAATAGGCAAGGTTGTTGATGAGCATGCCCCCAATAAGTACCGATAAACCGGGCAGTTCCATATAATGCGGACTCGATTTATCGAGGATCATGTGAAAATGTTCAGGGGCTTCTTTTCGCAGTACACCCAGTGCTGCCAGTATATTGCCTTCGTAGCCAAATTTATCGGCAAGCAATGTCAGCGCAAGGTAGGTGGTTACCAATCCGCCCAATATCAGCACCAGTACCTGTATAACATCTGTATACCCGATTACTTTCATGCCACCCAGTGTTACAATAATGGAGAAAAGGCTGAGCCCAGCAATACTCCATTCAAAACTGATATTTGAAATGGAAGAGATGGCCAATGCCCCAAGGTAAATAATGGAAGTAAGGTTTACAAATACATACACCAGCAACCAGAATACAGCCATTATGGTGCTTACGCTGTCATTGTACCGCTGTGCAAGGAACTGCGGCATGGTGTAGATCTTGTTTTTCAGGTAAATGGGAATAAGCCATACGGCAACAATGATAAGTGTTGCGGCAGCCATCCACTCATAACTTGCAATAGCAAGACCAATGGCGAAGCCCGAGCCCGACATGCCGATGAAATGCTCCGCCGAAATATTGGAAGCGATAAGTGATGCTCCGATGGCCCACCAGGTCAGCGATCCTTCGGCCAGGAAAAATTCTTTTGCTCCTCCAACTGCAGACGTTTTGGCCGTTTTATGGCGATAAATATACCATCCATAAGCGCTGACAGCAATAAAGTATATGAAAAATACAATGTAATCGGCAACATGTAATTGGTTCATTGGCAATACTTGAATCGTTGATAAATGGCAATTGTATATTATTTCAAACCTTCAGAAATATTTTATTTTTATAAAGAATATAAAGTCCGGCAAATTGCAGGATAGCAACACCGATCCATGTAAATGCTTCGTGCCAGATGGAAGGTAATAGATTGATCATTCCACCAAATAGAAATTGTGAGGTTGCCAAAAAATCAATGGCGCCATGGGCTGCTACATAAATCAGGATAGAGTTCATACCAAGCCACACAAAAGGCAAACTCCAATTTCGGAATTGCCAGATATCCGTTATCTGGTAGAACAATGCCAGCAATATTAAGCTCCATCCGCCTGCAAACAGCACAAAGGAGCTCGTCCACAGCGTTTTATTGATAGGAAATACCAAACCCCAAAGCCAGCCTGCAAAGAGCAGAATCAGGCCGCTTAGTGCCAATGTTGCGCTTTTCTTTTGCATGGGCCATCCGTGCAATTCTTTTCTGAGAAACTGTCCGGTAAAAATACCCAGTAAAGCGGAACAGGCAGCAGGAAAATGGGATAGCAAGCCTTCGGGATCATAATTTGTTCTGTGTAATTTACCGGGCATTAATATACGGTCTGCATAACCGGCAAGGTTGCCTTCCGGCGATAGGTCACCCGCGCCAAATCCCGGAACCGGAGTCAGCGTCATAGCAGCCCAATAAGCCAGTAAAATGCCAATAAACCAGGCCATTTGTGCCCGGAAGCTGAAATTAAGAAAGATGATTGCGCCTAAAAAACAACTGATGGCTATCCGGCCAAGCACACTCGCAAAGCGGGTGTTTTCATAACCCTGCAATTGAAGTGCGCCATTCACCACCATACCCAAAAAAATCAGGATAACTGTCCGTTTGATAAGCGAACGGTAAATCCCCTTTTTTGCATGGGCATGGTCAGGCCCCGTCATTTCCATTTGCCGGCCAAATGAATACGGCATGCTAACGCCCGCAATGAAAATAAAAAGAGGAAAAATAAGGTCGTAAAATGTAAAGCCATTCCAAACGCTGTGATGGAGCTGATTGCTGATACCTACGGCAAGGCGTTCCACAAAATTCAAATCATCATTGGTTGTGATCTGCCAGTTTTCTGTATTCCTGCTTAAGCTATGTTTGGCCATTACCCCATTGGCAAATCCATGGAAAATGCCTTCCCCGCTCACAATCCAAAACATATCAAAACCACGCAGGGCGTCTAGTGAAAGTAATCGTTGTGGTTTGTTGTTTGCTTTATATCCTGGTAAATTTTCCATGCACGGGCCTCTTCACTATTTTAGAATCAAAGTTTTATACAATACATTGCCGCTATAATCAACGGCTTGCATCCAAAGTGTATCTTTTGTGATTGAAAAAACCATAAAACCATATTCAGAGGCAACCATCTTTGCTTCGTCAATCATTTTCACCGGTGTTCTTTCAGAGGCGGATCCCGAAATAAAGTGATGGGTGCTTCCTGTTGCTTTTAAATGTTGTAAACTATGTTCATGTCCCGAAATATAGGCATCCACATTATATTTATCAAATACAGGCTTGAGTGTATTGCGGATAGCCCTTGTGTCATATCCTTCGGTTCGGCTGCCTCCGGTATACATGGGGTGATGCCCCACTACAATTTTCCATTTAACCTTTGCAGGGGCATTGGCCAGTTCGGTTTCTATCCATTTTTTTTGCGCGGCAGAATCTGTAGCCCTTACATTGGGGCCATATTCCGGGTTGCTGTAAAACTGCGGAATCAACGGGTTTGTGTCAATAAATAAGATCAGCGCCTGAATGCTGGAATCGCCCCCGATGTTAAACTTCTTTGAATAATAACGGGCAGGCATTTTCCATCGGCGGCTGATATCGGAATACTTTACCTGTGCATCGGGTTTGCCCAGGTAATCATGGTTACCCAGTACCAGGTACCAGTCCCACTGAAGCGAAAAGGCAGTATAAACATTTTCAAAGGAGAAAAAAAATAGCGGGTCTTTTTCGCTCACAACGCCTTTCGGATAAAAATTATCACCGGTAGAAACAATAAAGCCTGGTTTTAATGCATCGGCTGTTTTACCCATTTGTTTTGCTACAATGGTTTGGTAATCTTCCCCGTTTCGCCCCCAATCGCCAATTACCAGAAAATTTAAAGCACCTAAATGCGGATCTGTTTTTGTGCCGACCGGTAGTACTTCTGCCTGATCTTTAATCAGTACCTGTGCATATGAATAGAGGCTCAGGTGCAACAGGATGACAAACAGGAAAGGGAAACGTGACATAACCTAAAGATAATGATGGATAAGAAAAACCCGGGGTAAAAATACCCCGGATTATTACCACTGCTGCTTATGAAAAAAAACGATTATTGGTACCCGGGATTCTGAACAAGTTTGGGGTTTGTTTGCAATGCTGAAGTTGGGATTGGGAAAATGCGCTTATTCGGATTCGCATCTGTTTTTAATCCCCATGAGCCTTCAAACTTTCCAAACCTGATCATATCATTTCTACGCCAGTTTTCCCATGCAAATTCCCTTGCCCTCTCCTCATAAATGTTTTCAAGTGTAACCGTAGTCCATGGAGTAGAGGTGGTTCTGTTTGCCCTTAGTAAATTTACAAGCGAGAGAGCGGTATGACCAAGGGTTGGTGTTGCACCCCGCAAAATGGCTTCTGCTTTCAATAAAATTACATCCGAATATCTCAGGAAAGGCACATCATTATTTTGGTTTCTGTTCGACTTGTTGGTATAATCGGGGTAGAATTTTATATTCCTTGTTCCCATATTCCAGGCAATTTCATCATTGCCACAATCAAAAGTAAGTGGATTCTGCCTGAGGCTAAAAGATGGGGATAATTCAAGTTCATAAATATATTCTGCACTTCCATCAGAACCGGTATAAAACTGATCATATCCTTTTTTTGTAGTAGCTACCCTTATAGGGCTCCCATCGGGCCAATATAGCTTACCGCTAAGCCATTGCCTATTACGGATGTCGTTCGGATCATTAAAGTAAGCAAAATATTCAGGCAACGTCATCCGCGGTCCACTTGGCCTGTTATTTACAAGGCCATTTCCTGTGGTTTTATTCATGATTGGGTTTACATTACTCCCTGCAGTGGATCCCGAATATTCATAACGGATGCCAAGGTTTCTATTGAGATCATAACGTGCATGGAGTTGGTAGCCATTGGATGTGGCTGCATCGTATGGAATTGCCATAATAAATTCCTTGGTTGCTGCGGGACCGTTATTGGGGTAAAACATTTGCAGATAGGTAGCTCTTGGCTGCAATGCGTATAAATTTCCTCCACCTGCATTTATCACGCTGTCGCAGGCAGCAACAGCTTCATTCCATTTTGGGGTACCGGTATACACCTGTGCATTCATATACAATTTCGCCAGCAGGGTAAAGGCTACATAGCGATTTGGTTTTCCGTACATGGAGGTACCGCCTGTTGTGGTAAGACTTGGTATGGAACTTTTTAATTCATTTTCAATAAAGCTGAAGACCTGTGCCCTTGGTGTATTGGTTTGTAATTCTTTTGAGCCATACACTGTGTCAAGAGGAATATTACCCCAATTGTCCATCATCATAAAATAAGCAATCGCACGCATCGTTCTCATTTCTGCGAGGGCCTGATTTTTGGCGGCTCCATCGGGTGCAGTACCAAGGATATAAAGAATTTGGTTGGCTGTACCCACCATATTGGATAAATAAGCCCAGCTTGCGCCAAGTAACGCATTGTCTTTATCCCAGGTATGGTAATGCATTTGCATAAAGCGGCCACCATCGAACCAGTTGCCCCCGTAAGCAGGCTGAACCGATTCGTCGGAAGAATGACTTTGTACCTGAAAATATGCTACGCAATAATCAGCACGAAAGTTGGTATAAATCGGCCCCATTACTGAATTAAACTGGGCAAGTGTGGTTGGATATACTTCCGGCGTTAATTGCGACTCAACCGGAACATCCAGCTTGTGGCATCCTGAAAGGATAAGCGAAAGAAAGCTTAAACCCAGAGTCAATTGATATATTTTTTTCATTTGTTTGCTGTTTTATTGTTTTTCAAATGGCTCTTATTTAAAAACTACATTTAATCCCAGCATCATTACGGTGGTTTTGGGATAAAAGTTGTTCATGTCAACCCCTGGTGATGTACCTCCCTGATTAATTTCAGGGTCAATACCGGAATAGTTGGTTATAGTCATCAGGTTTTCACCGGTAAGGTATGCCCTTATTCTGCTAAAATTTTTGCTGTTTATTTTGAAGTTATAGCCAAGCGTGGCGTTGTCGAGCCTTACATAATCAGCTGATTCAATATAGCGGTTGGAATAATAGCCATTGCGTGCATCGCTTGCAACATCTTCCTTGGTAACCAGAGAAGAAAGGTTGTTGGTTGGAGCATTGGGAGTGTAGGAAAGATTTGCTCTTGTTACATTAAACACTTTGGTTCCAAAAACCCCGCGGAAAAAGATATTGAGGTCGAAGTTTTTGTATGTAAATGAGTTGTTCCAGCCAGCCAAAGCAGAAGGTTGGGGATCACCAATATAAAAGTAATCAGTTCCTGCAAGTGGTTGGGTGGTGAGGGTACCATTCCTTTTCCTGAATTGTGAAAGGCCATCTTTATCTTTTCCTTCATAAATAAAAGAGAAAAACTGTCCGATTGGCTTTCCAACTTTTAATATTTGTATGGATGCACCCGATTGTCCTGCGCCCCTTGGCGAAGTATACACTATGGAGTCTCCATTTGAGTAAGGGTTGGTCAGGCTGGTAATTTTATTTTCATTATGTGCAATATTGAAAGTGCTCGACCAGGTGAAATCAGCCTTGCGAATGATGTTTGCAGAAAGCATGAATTCAATACCCTTATTGTTGATAGAGCCACCATTTGCCCAGATGGTACCACCGGGTACAAGGGCAGGGCTTACCCTGTATTGAAACAACATATCTTCAGTATTCTTGTCATACCAGTCAATGGCGCCAGTCAATACACCTTTTAAAATTGTAAAGTCCAATCCAAAATTAAGCGTTGAGGTGCGTTCCCAACGGAGATCAGGATTTGCACCCTGCAATGGACCATAAGAGTTATCCTGAACACCATTATTGTAATAGGTTCCGGTAATACCATATACCAGTTTGGAGTTGAACGGGCTGATGCCATCCGAGTTGCCCGTTACGCCATAACTAGCCCTGAATTTCAGGTCACTGAATAATTCCTGGTTTTCCATGAAATTTTCATTGCTGATTCTCCAAGCCGCACCAACCGAGGGAAAATAGCCCCACTGATAGTTTTCGCCAAAAACTGAACTACCATCGCGCCTGATTGAACCTTGAAGCAGGAATCTGTCATCAAAGTTGTAATTCACCCGGGCAAAATCTGAAATCAGGCGTTTCTCTGATGCACCTCCTGCCATGGCTATTCTATAGCTTGAAACAGCATAGGGATTACCCAATGCAAGGTTGTTGTAGGAAATAAAATCGGAAGGGAAGTTTGTACTGGATGATTGGATACCATCACCATTAATAGTATTCAACCAGTTAAAACCTACAACTGCGTTAATATTATGTCTGTCAAGCTTTTTGTTCCAGGTAAGATAGGTTTCAAGGTTGTTTTGCTTGGTTTGATAATAACTGCGGTAAGCTGCGCCGCTTTGACCAAACAAATTACCTATCAGGGCGGGGCCTGACCCAAGACTCGGATCGGGATTTGTATAGAAATTTGATGAGCCATATTTATTATAATAGCTGCTGTAGAATTGCTGGCTTACCGTTGATAATTGCTGATGCGACATGAATAAAGTGTAGGTAAAACCTGCAGGTAGTTTTAATTCAGTGTTCAGGCTTGCCACCAATGTGTTGGATTCATAGTCGTCTTTTGCATTATCAATCATACCAACAGGATTGTAGTATCCTGAGGTGTTAAAGTTTTCGAACCATGTTCCATCAGCGTTAAATACAGGGGAAACAGGAAGGTGATTGGTAACCTGTTCCAGTACAGTGTTCAGGATAGGTACCAGAATACCCTTGGTTCGTGAATTGGTTACATTCAGGTTAAACTTTAATTTGTCATTAAAGGTCATTTGTTCAATATTAAGCCTGCCAATAAAACGTTCCTGGCTGCTGCTTTTCATGATACCTTCTTTGTTTACATAGTTGATGCTTGCATTATACGATCCATGATCTCCTCCTCCGCTAATGGAAAGGTTGTGGTTGTGTGAGAAAGCATAATCCCTCATAACTGCATCCTGCCAGTTGGTATTGGCGCCTTTGTCATCATTTGGGTTATAGGAGAGTCCTTGTGAACTAACATATGCCCTGTGCTGTTCGGCATCCATCATGCTTAGACGACTACTCACCCATTCGCCACCTGCAAAGCCATTGTAACTAACCTGTGCCTGCCCTTTGCGCCCCTTTTTGGTGGTGATCATTATTACTCCTGCAGAAGCCCTGTTTCCATAAATGGCAGTTGCAGCAGCATCTTTCAGCACATCAATGGTAGCAATATCATCGGGTGCCACAAGCGAAATGTCAGCACCGGGTACTCCGTCAATTACGTAAAATGGACTTCCGGGACTGTTGATGGTGGAAGCGCCACGCAATACTACTGAGGCACGTTTATTGGGGTCGCCGCTTGAGGTAATGTTGAGGCCGGCAACCTTTCCTTGTAAAAGGCGCCCTACATCAGTAATGGTTCCACGGTTGAAATCCTCCGGTTTTACAGAGGTAATGGAACTCGAAAGCGATTTCCGGCTTGCCCGGCCATAACCAACCACCACTACTTCATCAGTAGTAGCCGCTGCTGCTGAAAGTGAAAGGTTATAGCTACTGCCTTCATCAACTTTAAGCTCCCTAGCACCATAGCCTACATAACTAAAAACAAGTACATCACCTTTAGCGGCCTTCAATTTAAAGATACCTTCAGCATCTGTAGTTGTACCAGCTGAAGATCCTTTAATAGAAACAGAAACCCCTGCTAATGGGTTACCTGTATTGTCTGCAACCTTACCTGTAATGTCCCTGGTTACTCTTTGCTGGGCAAAAATCAGCAGCGGCAGTAAAAACAGGAAAGCAACCGCTGTAGTGATTTTACTCCACGGTATTAAGTAGCTTTTCATTTTCATATTTGTTGTTGTTTAAAAAAATTGAATATGTTTGGATCAACAGGTAGCGAATATTTCCGGATTGATTTTTCAATCCTGATGGTTATCCGTATAGAACATTTAAAGGGTTTTGCCAGGCATTTTTGTTACTTGAAACCTTTGATAAGAATGCCATTTGACATCTTTTTCCTGGAAAAAATTCGTAACAATCAGAACAGGCAGAAACGAATAAATGTTAATAATATTTGGTTAGTTAAAATTGGCAGCAGTCGTTTTATTTATAACAATCAGTTCATTCTGATTCCTTTAATCCGTTCATTTTCATAGGTGGTATTTCTCTTAAAACAGGCAATCACTGAATTCCACAACTAAAGTCGGTTCTTTTTTTTAGACAAGTAAGTTTTGCCGGGGCTTTATTTACGAAACCGTTTTCGAAAAATGGTGTATTTTCATACTTTCTTACGAGGAAAACGGACCATTTTAATCAATCATTCATGGAAAAAATCAATATAAGAAAGCTTGCTTCCATACTGAATATTTCGGTGGCAACCGTATCAAAGGCTATGCGCGACAGCCATGAAATTAGCGAAAGCACCAAAAAGAAAGTTTGGGAAGCGGCCCGTAAGTATAATTATACACCAAACCCTTATGCCAGCAGCCTGAGGCGTAAGAAGAGCAAGACTATTGCGGTGATTTTGCCTGAGGTGGCTGATAACTTTTTCTCGCTAGCTATCAACGGTATTCAGGCTGTAGCAGAAGCCAAAGGCTATCATGTACTGATTTACCTTACCCACGAAAGCTTTGAATTGGAAAAGACTTTTGTGGAGGATTGTTGCAGTGGAAGAGTTGATGGTTTGCTGATTTCCATTACCAGCGAAACCCAAACACCTGATCATATTGTAAAGCTGCAAAAAGAAAATATCCCGATCGTGTTTTTCGACAGGGAATTTGAGCAGATTACAGCCCCCAAGGTGGTTACCAATGATTATGATTGCGGATACCAGAGTGCAAAGTTACTTGTCCAGCGCGGTTGCAAGAATATCAGGTTTTTATCCATATCAGAAAGTTTGCCAATATGCACCAAAAGGGCACAGGGTTTTCTGGATGCAATGGCCGGAACAGATAAGAATAGAAGGGAAGAAGAGGCAATTTATTATTGCGATGGTAATAATGAACAAACAAGGGAGCAAATAACCAAACTTCTGTCAGGTAAACCAAAGGTAGATGGCATAGTGGCTTCTGTTGAAAGGCTTGCCATTCAGGTTTACCTTGCCTGCCAGGAACTGAAAATAAAAATTCCGAAAAACCTCAGGGTTATTGCTTTTTCAACTGTGGAAACAGCCCCGATTCTCAATCCGTCCTTATCAACTGTTACCCAACCGGCCTTTGATATTGGCAAATCGGCAGCTGAAATACTTTTTACCCTGATGGCGGGAAAAGATTATGGCTACAACAAGAAACCTGTAATGATTCCGTCACATATTATTGAAAGGGATTCAACGAAATAGTGTTGTATCAAATGGTAATAATTTCAGGTTGTTCAGTTTGGAAAAAGATCCTGCGCGCGATAAATGATTTCATGATAGGATAAGGATTAATCATCAGGCAACAGCTTCAAGTTGTGATGGCCGTATTTTGGATGAATAGCCGGTATTTATAATTTCCTCAATACGAACCGGTCGTTGTTCCTCCATACTAAGTTTTGCAGCAACCGCAATCCTTGTGGCGGCAAGTGCATCTTCGGCTGTAACTGAAATCGGTTTATCATTTACAAGCGCATCTATAAACATCTTCATCTCGCCAAGGTACGATTCGGCATACCGGTCCATAAAAAAATCAAGGGGTAATGACTGATGAATACCCGTTTCATTGTAAAGGATGTTCCTGTTATGCTGATTGTTTTCTACCTGTAGCATACCTCCGTTGCCAAATACTTCAATCCGCTGATCGTATCCATAGATTGCCTTCCGGCTGTTATCAATTACTGCATAAGTGCCATCTTCAAATGTAATGGTAGTGAGGGCTGTATCAATATCTCCGGCATCTGCCACGGCTTTATCTACCATTACAAGGCCTTTGGCAAATACTTCCACCACATTTTTATTCATCATGTACCTCGCCATATCAAAATCATGGATGGCCATATCCATAAATAGCCCTCCTGAATTTTTGATATAGTCAATTGGCGGTAAACCCGGATCACGACTCGTGATTTTTACAATCTGTACCTTACCTACTTTCCCTGCTACCACAGTTTCCCGGGCCTTCATAAAGTCGGGGTCAAAACGGCGGTTAAAACCCATCATGAGTTTAACCTTTGAGCCACGTGCCATTTCGGTGAGTTCAAACGTTGTTTGCAACGAAAGATCCATTGGCTTTTCACAGAAAATATGTTTTTTGTGCAGCATAGCCAATTGCAACGATTTCGCATGTGCACTTGTGGGTGAGCAAATCAGCACAGCGTCCACATCAGGGTGGTTGATTACTTCTTCTTCATTTTTTGAGAAAAAGATATTGCCATACGTTTCTTCAAATGAGGTTTTACTGTACAATGGATCTGCAACGGCTACTATTCGTGCCTGATCAAAGTAGTGCAAAATATTTCTGAAATGAATTTTGCCGATTCTGCCTAGGCCGAGGAGGCCGATGCCAATAGTTTTCACTGTTTTGATAATTTATAAAGTTTGAAGAATAGTTTCTGTTTATAATCCAATGCTATGTAAATAATTCCTGTTGTTCAGGGCGCATTGTTTTGGGTTGCCCATTCCCGGTAATACATCCTGCTCTACTACTATCCAGCTATCGTATCCTGATTTTTCAAGCTCGTTTTTTACTGATTTAAAATCAACTGAACCTTTTCCCAATTCGCAAAATACCCCATTGGCAACTGATTCAAAGTAATCCCAATTTTTTTCAGCGGCTTTTGCAGCTACTTCAGGCGAAAAATCCTTGAAGTGAACATGCCATATCCTGTCGAAATGCTTGTGGAGAAAGGCAACATGGTCCGTTCCGCCACCAAATGAAAAATGCCCTGTATCAAAACACAAACCCAATAATTTGGGATTTGTTCGCTCCAGTAGTGCTTCAATTTCTTCCGGCGTTTCAATATAACCGGCACAATGGTGGTGAAAAACGGTACGCATGCCATATTGTTTCCTTACAGCCTCTGCCACCTTTTCGGCACCAGCAGCAAAAATGTCCATTTCTTCATTACCCAACTTGTCATCCGGTGTAATTCGGCCGGCGTTTTTGGTTCTGTATTCTACGCTCCCATTCTCGTCGGCCAGAACAATAAAGGCATCTTTGTACCCGGCTTCATACATCAATGCCGCAGTTTGAACGGCCTTCTGTACACCGGCATCATGTGCAGTGGCATTTTTTAAAGCTACCGGCACAAAAGCACCAAGTAATTGAAAATTTCTTTTGGTAATTTCTGCATGCAATGCTTCGGGGTCTGTAGGCATAAAACCCCAGTCACCCAGTTCGGTACCGGCATAGCCGGTTTCCAGCATTTCATCAAGCACCTGCACGTACCCCATAGCTTTTCCTTCAAGTTCAAATTCCAGCGCACCCCATGAACAGGGGGCATTGGCTATTTTTATATGGTTATCCATAACTATTCGTTTAGAATTTTCTTGACCATTCTTTAGGCCAGCGTTCAATGACTACTTTGGTTTGTGTAAAGAATTCAATGGCATGTTTTCCCTGTCCATGCAGGTCGCCAAAAAAGCTATCCTTCCAACCACTAAAGGGGAATTGTGCCACAGGTGCCGCCACCCCGATGTTGATGCCTATATTTCCTGCCATTGCTTCGTTCCTGAATTTACGTGCATTGCTGCCGCTGCTTGTAAACAGGCAGGCCATATTGCCATAGTTATTTGCATTTACAAAAGCGATGGCTTCGTCAATCGACCTCATATTCAGGAGTGTCATTACAGGTCCGAATATTTCGGTTTTCATCAGCGTACTGTTAACCGGGAGGTTTTCAATAATGGATGGCCTGAGAAAATTGCCCGTTTCAAAACCTTCGATTCTTGTTCCACGGCCGTCTAGCAACAAACTGCCACCTTCCTTTACCCCAAGATCCAATAAATTTTCAACCCTTAATTTGCTTTCGGAGGTAATAACCGGGCCCATTTCAACTCCCGGATTTAAACCATAACCGGTAACCCGCGCCCTGGCAGATTCATATAACGATTCCTTCATTTTGCCAATATCATCAACAGTAATAATTACCGAAGCGGCAAGGCAACGCTGACCCGCGCAGCCAAATACGCTGTCGGTAATAATCTGCGTGGTCATTTCAAGATCAGCATCTGGTAAAATCAACACAGGATTTTTTGCTCCGCCCTGTGCCTGCACCCGCTTTCCATTTGCTGTTCCCTTTGCATAAATATATTTTGCTACAGGCGTGCTCCCCACAAAGCTGATGCTTTTTACATGTGGATGTTCAAGAATGGCATCCACGCTTTCTTTTCCACCATGAACCATATTCAGGATGCCTTCAGGCAGGCCAATCTGATCAATCAGTTCAAATATTTTCACCATGGTAAGGGGTACCTTTTCCGATGGTTTCACAATCATGCTGTTTCCGGTGGCAATGGCATAGGGTAAAAACCAGAAGGAGATCATGGCGGGAAAATTGAACGGGGCAATACATGCTGTAACGCCAAGTGGTTGACGAATCATGTATTCGTCTATGCCCCCGGCAATATTTTCCAGGAATTCGCTTTGCATCAGCATCGGGGTACCACAGGCGGCTTCCACATTTTCAATGGCCCGCTGCAATTCTCCTTTCGATTCAGCCAATGATTTACCACATTCCATGGTAATTAACCTCGCTATTTCATCAGTATTTTCTTCGAGTAGCTGTTTTAATTTAAAGAGGGGTTGTATCCGCTTTAACACAGGCACATTTTTCCATTCTTCATAGGCTTTATGGGCGGCTTCCACTGCTTTGCTGATATCATGGGCAGTAGCAACTCCATAAGGTACTTTTGCCAGTACTTCATTGGTAGCGGGGTTCAGCACGTCCTTTGTATCACTACACACACTTTCGGTCCAGGTACCATTAATATAGTTTTTCAATACATTCATATCGTGAAAGTTTAAATTGTTTGTCCTGTTTATAAATATCGACGCTTTTTCTTCCTGCTTTCGTTCAGCGCTTTCAGGCTTTTGTTAATTGTGGGAAGGTTCGATTTTTCTGAAATGGGTACTTCCCACCAACCGCTTCCGCCTACCCGTTGTTCGCGGTCGGTTTCTATGTAAATTACGGTTGTACGATCAGCCTGTTTTGCTTTTACCAATGCTTCATTAAACTGATCAATGGTTTGGGTTCTCAATACCAGGGCGCCATAGCTTTCGGCATTGGTTGCAAGGTCTACCGGAAGGTAGCCTCCGTCAAGTTGCCCGGTTTTTTTATTCCGGAATTTATAGTGGGTGCCAAATCCCTGGGAGCCGAGTGAATCGGAAAGTCCGCCAATGCTGGCATAGCCGTGGTTATTCAGCAGAATAATAATGAATTTTATGCCTTCCTGTATGGAGGTAACAATTTCCTGCGATAGCATCAGGTAGCTGGCATCTCCCACCATCACAAATACCTCACGGCTTTGGTCGGCCATTTTTGCGCCCAATCCACCAGCAATTTCATAACCCATACAGGAGTAGCCATATTCAAGATGAAAGCCTTTGCTGTCGGTGGTTCGCCATAGTTTATGCAGGTCGCCGGGTAAACTGCCTGCAGCACAAACCACCATATCTTTTTCGCCAGCAAAACTGTTAACGGCACCTATTACTTCGCCCTGGCTAACCAATTTGGGATGCCGGTAATCGTACACCTGTTGCACATATTTATCCCACGACTTATTGTAGCGTTTTACAGATGCGGCATAAGCATTTGAAACGGTAAAATCACCCAGCATTTTTATAAGTTCAGTAAGGGTTTCTTTTGCATCGGCTACAACCGGTAGCGCCCCTTGTTTAAACGAATCAAATGCCGAAACATTTATATTGATAAACTGGACTTTCGGATTTTGGAAGGCTGATTGCGACATGGTGGTGAAATCGCTGTACCGTGTGCCGATACCAATCACCACATCGGCTTTTTCGCAAATGTCAATTGCCCCGGGTGTGCCGGTAACGCCAGCCGCACCAAGGTTTTGCGGATCATCGTACCGCAGGGAACCTTTTCCTGCAAAGGTTTCTGCTACGGGAATGCCGGTTTTATTCACCAGTTTTTTTAATTCTTCAGAGGCATCGCTGTATATAACTCCGCCACCTGCAATAATCACGGGTTTTTTGGCATTTAAAATAATGGAAACGGCTTTTTTCAGGATGGAACGATCAGCGCGGGTACGTTGTATGGTCCATGTTTTTTTGGCAAAAAAATCAGCTGGAAAATCATAAGCCTCTGCCTGCAAATCCTGCGGCATAGCCAGTGTAACCGCGCCGGTTTCGGCCGGTGAAGTGAGTATCTGCATGGCTTTGGGTAACGCTCCCAACAATTGTTCGGGGCGTTGAATGCGGTCCCAGTATTTTGATACCGGTTTAAAACAATCGTTTACCGAAATATCATTGCTGTATGGGTATTCCAATTGTTGCAGTACAGGATCAACCGAGCGGTTGGCAAAAATATCGCCCGGCAGAAGCAGAACCGGTAAGCGATTAATGGTTGCGGTGGCGGCTCCGGTAACCATATTGGTAGCGCCCGGGCCAATAGAAGTAGTACAAACAAATGCACCTAACCTGTTTTTTACCTTTGCATAGGCGATGGCTGTATGCACCATGGATTGTTCATTGCGGCACTGATAGTATTTGAAAGATTTATTTTCCAGCAAAGCCTGTCCTATACCACCCACATTGCCATGACCGAAAATGCCAAAACAACCTGCAAAGAAAGGTTGTACCAAACCATCCCTTTCCACAAACTGATTTTGCAAATACAGTATTGTTGCCTGGGCAACAGTTAATCTTTTTATCGTTTTCATAATAAAAATTCCAAATAGAAAAATTCCAAATCTTAAATTGCAGGTCACACCAACACCAACACTCACACTAAATCATAAATCATAAATCATAAATCATAAATCATAAATCATAAATCATAAATCATAAATCTAAAGCCCGCCCCTCGATTCTACAAAACTCATCAATTCATTATAGTAAGGCATATCGTTTGCGCAGCCGGGTTTTTGTACAACCCACGCCCCGCTTGCATTTCCAAGCCGGCATGACTTAAAATGATCCCATCCCTGCAGGTAACCGAAAATAAATCCGCTGGCAAAAGCATCGCCCGCTCCCAGTACATTTAATACTTCTACCGGGTATCCCGGAACTTCTTCACAACTTCCATCTTTTCTGAATAGGGAAACCCCTTTTGAACCACGTTTTACAACCAATACTTCAGGCCCAGATTTCAAAATTTTTGCAATCGATTCATCAATGTTTCCTTTTATTTCCGGTGCAGAAATTTGCTGATGTTTGATTTCCACCTGTCCTGCATGCTGAAGGGTTGCAGCTAATATTTCTTCTTCGGTGCCAATGGCAATTTTTACCTTGGGTAAAATGGCCCTGACCATCAGCCCGAATGAACGGAGGTCTTTCCACTGATCGGCCCTGAAATCTATATCGAGTACAATATCTACTCCATTATCCCAGGCGGTTTCTACAGCGTAAAATACAGCGCTCTGGCTCGGCTCAATATTTAATGCGGTAGCCGATATTTCCAGTACTTTATACTGAGGTATATTGGCCGCAATAATATGGTCAATGGTTACCTGACTGTCGGCGCAATTGTCGCGGTAGTATACCAGCGGAAAACGATCCGGTGGTTCTATACCGAGGATCACTGCGCTTGTTCTTGCGCCTTCAATTTTTGGAATGAAATCTGTATTTACCTTTTGTTTTTTCAGGAAGTTAATAAGAAAATCGCCCACTTTATCCTGCCCTACACCGGTAAGCAGGGTTGCCTGTGCCCCAAGCCTTGCTGCCCCTACCGCAATATTCAGGGGCGATCCGCCTACAAAGGCATCAAAACCTTGGATATCCACAAAGTCGGCTCCAATGTTTTGCGAATACAGGTCAATGGATGACCTGCCTAATGTAATCAGTTGGTATGGTTTTTGCTCCGTCATTATTTTACTATTTATCGTTCATTTCAGCAGTTACCATGGGTATCCGCGGGTCTTTTCCACTCCAAGAGTCAAACATCCATACGTGGTCAGGGTCTGGGGTATTTGCAAGCGACTGATCGCTTCCTGCAAGGAAATTCAAATAGTAGCAATTGAATCCATGCCCGGCCACAACCGGGTGAAACCCCTTGGGTACAAGCATTACATCGTTATTGCGAACCTTTACCACTTCGTCAAGGCTGCGGTCTGCTATGTACACCTGCTGTATGGCGAATCCTGCGGGTTTGTCAAGTTTAAAGAAATAAAACTCTTCGAGGCAGGCTTCAATCACATTTCCATTTTCATCCAATACACGCTCATCATGCTTGTGCGCCGGATAACTGCTCCAGTTGCCTGAAGGCGTGTACACTTCTACCGCCACCAGCCTGCTTGCCCCAAAGCCGGGTTCTATTAAACTATTGATCTGTCTTGTTGCATTATCGCCACCTCTTATTTCTATCGCTGCTTCAGAAGGGGTTTTAAACCGTGCGGGAAAATCTTCTGTTGCCACGCACCATCCGGCAGCAATATCAAGCCATTCTGATTCGGCAGTAATGGAATAGGTGGTGTGCCGGGGCAAATAAAGCGTATGGGCTATTCCTTCAAATACGCTTTTTCTGCCATTTTTTGTTTGCCAGTTACCTTTAGAAGTTTGTACGCTGTAATTCCCGCTTAATAATATAAAACCATATTCATTTTCACCTGTATTACCTTTCCACGCTTCGCCTTTGTGCAGTATCCTTGCTTCCATATTCAAATGGGTCCATTGCGCGTCTGATGCCATTATTTTCTGGTAGGTATTGTGCTCCGGATGAGGCCGGCACAATAATGGGGATGTATAGGTCATACGGTTATTTCTTTGAAGGTTAACGCCTTGCCAGCTGCTCCCAGTAATGTAAATCTTTCACTCAGCATCTCCATACAGGCTTTCATATATAATTTCCCTGGCACCACAGGGTCAAACTGATCGGGGTGTACGGTAAAAAATTCACGGTACACCCTTGCCCAAAGTAGGCGCAGGTCGGTGGCAATATTTACCTTACATACACCTGACTGTATAGCGCGGCTCAATTCTTCTTTGGTTACCCCTGCTGCATCCTGCTGCAGCAGGCCGCCATGCCGGTTGATCCTTTCCACCTCCTCTTTATTTACAAGCGAGGCACCATGTAAAACAAGCGGAAACCCGGGTAATCCTTCCTGGATTTTTTCAAGTACATCAAATTGCAGCCCCTTGCCACCACTGAATTTGTAAGCCCCATGACTTGTACCTACTGCAATGGCAAGGCTGTCGCACCCAGTAAGTTCAACAAATTCACGGGCTTGGGCGGGGTCGGTATATTTAGCTTTCCAATCCTCAATACTCAAGTCATCCTCCACGCCACTCAGTACCCCAAGTTCAGCCTCCACACTAATTCCTTTTTCATGCGCTTTTTGCACTACTGCCTTTGTTCTTGCTACATTTTTTTCAAAAGGGTCGTGCGAGGCATCTATCATTACAGAGGTGAAACCTTCTTCAATAGCAGGAAAGGCATGTTCTTCGTTCCCATGATCAAGATGAACGGCGTACAAAACGCCGGGATAAATGGTTGAAGCTGTATTTACCATGGCCAACAGCATATGGGCATGTGCATAATTTCTGGAAGCCGGTGTAATTTGTACAATAATGGGAGCATCTGCCTGCTGTGCTGCGGCAAACAAGGCGTGAACCTGTTCCATATTGAACACATTTACAGCCGCAATGGCATATTTACCATAGCATTCATCAAAAAATATTTTGGTGGATACCGGACTCATGGCAAGCGTTAAGAGGACTATCTAATCCAAAAATACATTTCTCGGCAAGCTGACAAGTTTTAGTTACTTAACCGTTTTCGTAATTTTACCCCTGATAACTGCTTTGTGATTTTACATTTACCTTGCTATATGAAAAAATTACAAAGAAGTATCTGTACCATGCTTAATGGCTTTGGTGCATTCATGCTCTCCATTTTTTTATGCCTGATTACAGGCTTCGGCCGATTGGGGATCAAAAATTTTGCCTCCATCCAAATCAGACCATAACCAATTCAGTAAATTGATATGAGAGTTATAACCATCATTGGGTGCCTGTTGATTCTATCCGTTATACATGCCCAACATCGGCAGAAGCATTTTTACATCAGGGATTTTGGTGCATTACCTGATGGTGTAACCAATAATGCTGTTGCCATACAGAAGGCCATAGATGAGGCTGCAAGAAATGGCGGTGGAAAGGTAATGGTATCAAGGGGCAGGTATGTAACCGGACCAATCCACCTGAAATCAAATGTGGAATTGTATATTCATAAGGAAGCGGTTCTGCTGGGCAGTATAAATATTCTTGATTACAAAGCAGGTAACAGAACGCTTCCGTTAATCAGCAGCTGGCATGCAAGCAATATTTCTATAACGGGAAAGGGCTTAATTGACGGGCAAAGCGATTACCTGATGGCGGATGTTTTTGCCAGATTGCGGGCTGGCGTAATAAAGGATGCTCAGTGGAAAGAAGAAGGTAACTGGTTTAAAAGAAGGCCGGGCGAAGGATCAAGGCCCAAGCTGATTGAATTTACCGGATGTGATAGTGTTGCAGTAAGGAATATCCGCATCCAGAACGGAACAGGATGGATACAGGATTACCGGAATTGCAATTATGTTGTTATTGATAGTATTGATGTGTTCAGCAATACCTACTGGAATAATGATGGCATTGATATTACCGATTCGAAAAATGTACGCATTACAAACTGCAGCGTCAATTCGTCGGATGATGGTATTTGTTTGAAATCTGAGGATCGTAAAAGCCTGTGTGAAAATGTGTACATCGCCAATTGCCGGATTCGCTCAAGTGCCAATGCGGTAAAGTTGGGAACCGCTTCGCATGGCGGATTTAAAAACATTACCGTAAGAAATATTGAAGTTTGGAACACTTATCGTTCGGTAATTGCCATTGAGGCAGTTGATGGCGGGATTGTGGAAAACATTGATGTGCAAAACATGACCGGGGTGAATACCGGCAATGCCATACTGATCAGGTTGGGGCATCGCAATAAGGATACCGTTTTCAGCAGGTTGCGTAATGTATATATCGCCAATGTACAGGTGCAGGTGCCTCGTGGCAAACCGGATGAAGGTTATCCTTTGGAAGGGCCTTTGTTGAAGTATCCGCCTGGTTTTGTGAAGAACCCGGCCAATCCATATCAAAGTGTTTCTCCCTGGAACCATTCTTCTTTTGACACAACGGCGGTAGTATATCAGCACAATGTATTTCCCACATCTGTTACCGGCCTGCCGGGTCATGATGTAGAAAATGTAACCCTTGAAAATATAGAGATAATTTATGAAGGTGGCGGTACGAAGGAGGTGAATTATTTCCCCCTCGATTCATTGAACACCATTACCGAGGCCGAAACTTCTTATCCTGAATTCAGTATGTTTGGCGAATTGCCGGCATGGGGTATGTACATCAGGCATGTGAAAGGATTGACCATGCGGAACGTGAATCTTGTATTGCAAAACCCCGATTACAGGGTAGCATTATTGGCTGATGATGTAAAAAACCTGAAACTTGAAAAGGTGAACATTCCGGTTTGCAATGCATTGCCTGCCGTATTGCTAAATAACGTAAAGGACCATTCAATTAAAAATGTGAAATTACCTGCGGATGCAAAAAAAGCAATTCGTATTCAATAAAAACATGGAGACTTTTAATTCACGAGAGAGGAACTGCCGGAAATGGATGTTTGGCTGGCAGGGAATAAGACCATTGGCCTTTTTAGCCGGCCTGATGTATCTTCAAACTTTGCAGGGGCAGGGCCTTCTTGATTATGTACAACCCTTGTCGGGAACGGCGCCGGCTGCCACCCCGGCTGCTCTAAAGCACAGCGAGGCGGGTGGTACCGAAAAAAATGCCAACACTATCCCGGCAGTAGGTCTGCCATTTGGCATGACTCAGTGGGTGGCGCAGACGCGTACTACAGAAACCAAATGCATTCCCCCTTATTTGTATACCGATACCATGTTGAGTGGATTTAGGGGAACACACTGGATAAGTGGTTCCTGTATGCAGGATTATGGCAGTTTTACCGTGATGCCCGTAACCGGAAGTTTAAAAACACAGGTTAAAGATTATGCTGTTCCTTTTTCGCACAAAAGCGAAAAGGCAGGGCCGGCGGTTTATTCCGTAGAAACAAAATATTTTTCAGCCGAAATTACTTCCACCCTTCGTTGCGGCATGATGCGCTTTACCATGCTGCAGGACGACAGTTTGTACCTGCTGATGATGCCCAACAGCGATTATGGAAAAGGATCAGCAGAGGTGGATGCAGCCAAAGGCGAAGTTGTGGTATTCAACCCAGTTCACCGTATTTACCAGGGATGGGGACAGCCGGCGGGTTTCAATGGCTGGTTTACTATCCGGTTTCAGAAAGATGCTGCTATTTCGGGCACCTTTCAGGATGGAGTTACTTCTAAAGAACAAAGCATTAAAAATGAAAAGGGTATAGGGGTATTTATTGGCTGGAAATTGCGTAAGGGCGAAACCATTGTTCTTTCCATAGGTACTTCTTTCAGCAGCGCTGAGGGAGCCAGGAATAACCTGCATGCCGAAATGGCCGACAAGCATTTTGAAGCCGTAAAACAAACAGCGGAAAAAACCTGGCAAGGCGCCCTTTCAGCCATTACAGTGGAAAAGGGTGAAGAAAAAATGAAGCACATTTTCTACACCTCCATGTACCACGCCATGCAGCATCCGAGGTTGTACAATGATGTGGATGGCACTTATCCAAAATTTGCTGGAAATGGGGAACTCATGCGCACTGATTTTGGCAATTACTACGATGATTTTTCGATGTGGGATATTTACAGGGCACAACTGCCACTGATTACCATCCTTGATACCGCCCGTACCAATGATTTTGTGCGGTCCATGATACTTAAAGGCAAACAGGGAAATTGGCTGCCTATTTTCCCTTGCTGGAATAGTTTTACTTCCGCCATGATTGGTGATCATGTTACGGCATTTATTGCTTCTGCCTATAACCGCGGTATCCGCAATTATGATGTTCAGGAAGCTTACCGGCTGATGCGGCAAAATGCATTTACCCTGGCCAATGAAAAGATTACCTGAACGGAACGGGCCGCAGGGCACTGACTTCGTACCTCCAATACAACTATATTCCAATGGAGGACAGCGTACCCATTGCTTTTCACAAAAGGGAGCAGGTAAGCCGCACGCTTGAGTATGCATTTGACGATTATGCATTAAGTATTGTAGCAAAGGGGTTGGAAGAAAAAGAGGACTATGAAGCACTCAGGCAGCGCGCATTTAATTACGGGAAAGTATTTGACCCCTCCGTAAAGCTGGTAAACGGAAGACATGCAAATGGTAAATGGGCGGCGAACTTTCTTCCGGATTTTCGGGCATCCTACATTACCGAAGGAACGCCAAGACAATATACTTTTTATGTACCGCAGGATGTACAGGGGCTAGCGCGGCTGATGGGTGGCGAAAAACAATTGGAGAACGCACTCGATAGTTTATTTGAAAAAGGAGAGTACTGGCACGGAAATGAACCGGGGCACCAGATACCCTTTATGTATAATTATACTGCTTCGCCCTGGAAGACCCAGAGAATAGTGGCGGATATACTTCGCCAGGAGTACAGCGACGGGCCCGGTGGACTGAGTGGCAACGATGATGCCGGGCAGATGAGCGCCTGGTATATATTTGCCGCCATTGGTTTTTATCCGCTCGATCCAGTTTCGGGAAATTACCTGTTAACTACCCCGCTGTTCAATCATGCCAGGATTCAACTTGACGACCAAAGGCAATTTGAAATTGGTTGCTACAAAGCTTCCGCCACCTCAGGGTACATCAGCAAAGTTTTGTGGAACGGCAGGCGTTACGATAAGAATTTTATTACCCATGCCATGATTCAGATGGGAGGAAAGCTTGAATTTTTTCTGAGCGATAAACCCACATCATGGGGAAGTAAGGCCATAAGCCGTGCAACGGGATTACAATAAATATTACGATATGAAATATGATAAAGCGTATTCATTCTTAATTGCTTTTTTTTGCTTGGTATCCGCTTCGTTTGGTCAGCAAATATTTAATGTGCGGCAGTTTGGCGCAAAAGGCAACGGTAGAACCAACGATGCCGCTGCCTTTCAGAAGGCCATAGATGCCTGCAGTAAAGTTGGTGGCGGGAAAGTGCTTGTACACATTGCCCGGTGGCATGTACGACCGCCGACCCTGCGAAGTGGATGGTTTTGTTAAGGGCAGAACTTCCGGATTTTATTTTGATACTGCGGGTGAAATTATGGTTTGCAATAGCAATGTAACCTGGGGAAGCAACAGGCCCGGTTATTTTGCCCATGTACTCGAGAGTTCCAATACAATTAAAACCACCGCTGTTAATTTAGCCGGACAGTCGGCATTTCCCGGGGAAATAAAGGATATTGTGCAGTAGTACCCTTGCATGGCAATTCCCCATTATCTTTAACGGGGTAATTCAATTTGGTTAATATGGGAAAGAAACATTTCAGTAAAGTGGCCTGGTTTAAGTTACTTACTATGCTTTGCATTTCGGCAACAAGCGCACAACCTTTACAAACAGTCAAAAGGCCCAATATCCTGCTTATTGTTGCCGATGATTTAGGTTATGCCGATCTTGGCTGTTATGGAGGAGATATTGAAACGCCAAACCTTGATGCATTGGCGAAAAACGGGTTACGTTTCAGCCGGTTTCATACGGCGCCGGTTTGTGCTGTTACAAGGGCCATGTTGTTGTCGGGGAACAATAATCATATTGCGGGTATGGGCAGGCAGGACCTTAAAACAGGCTATGAAGGCTATGAGGGATATCTTTCTGACAGAATAGTGCCAGTGTCAGTTTTGCTGCGCGATGCCGGCTACCATACCTATATCGCTGGTAAATGGCATTTGGGCACTAAGCCGGAGCATAATCCGCACCATAAAGGCTTTGAACACTCATTTGTAACCCTTGAAGGTGGAGCCAATCATTACAGTAACCATGGAATTTTTTACACTGATCCTGTTTCACCATACACCGAAGATGGTGAAAAAGCCGATTGGAAGGAAGGCGATTATTCTACAGTATTTTATACCGATAAACTCATTTCATACATAGAAAGGCATAAAGGCGATGGGCAACCATTTTTTGCCTATGCAGCCTATACATCGCCGCACTGGCCGCTTCAGGTAGATTCGGCCTATTGGAAAAAATATGCAGGGAAATATGATAAGGGTTACGAAGCGTTGAAAGCATCAAGGTTTGAAAGCCTGAAGAATGCCGGTATGATACCTGCAAATGCGGAGTTGCCGCCAAGCCATCCCAATGTAAAACCATGGGAAAGTTTATCGGTAGCAGAGCAAAAGAAGGAAGCGAGAAAAATGGAATTGTATGCGGGTATGGTAGATAACCTCGATGAGAATATTGGTCGCCTGATAAAGTATTTGAAAAGTATTGGAGAGTATGAAAATACGGTTATAGTTTTTATGTCTGACAATGGCGCCGCTGCTGAAGATTTTTACTATCATGAAACATTTGGCCCATTTTTAAAGGAGCATTACTCCGATGCTTATGATGATATGGGTAAACCCAACTCCTTTATTGCTTACGGCCCGCAATGGGCCGAAGCGGGTTCTTCTCCTTTTAAATATTACAAAGGGTTTACAACCGAAGGTGGCATCACTGCCCCCATGTTTATTTCCGGTCCAAAGGTACCCATAAATAGAGGTATTTCTGATGCCTTTGCTACCCTTATGGATATTGCGCCTACGATTTATGAATGGGCTAATATTTACTATCCCAATCAGTACAATAACAAGCCAATATCGCCGCTTTTGGGCACGTCTTTATTACCCCTGATCAAGGGAAGTACAAAGGAAATACACGATGATAATTATGTTTTTGGAATAGAACATGGAGGTTATGCCATGTTGAGAAAGGGACCCTGGAAAATCGTGAATATTGAACGACCTTTCAAAACTGACCATTTTAAATTGTACAACCTGACTCATGATCTTGCCGAACAGCAGGACATGAAGGCCAGGGAGCCGGATAAGTTTAATGAAATGTTGCAGGAATGGGAGAAATTTTCAGGTAAAATAAAAGTTAGAATACCAACACCAAAGCAAGGTGAAGGATTATAGCAGGTAATTTATTTTAGCAAAAAGCAGGGAATGTTCATGGGTAGGGAAAAGGTATTGTTGAATGGGAAATAGTAGCAAGGGCCCTTTCGGTTAACAAGTAAATATTGTAACGGGATCCGGTGTCTAAAATTTTGCTTTAAAACGGTTCAGCTTGGAAAGAAATTTCGTACTTTTATTGGCCATAAAACCAATTGGTAAATGGAACCTGAGGCGTTGAATAATCCGGCCAATTTATTACCAAAAGAGGGTGATAAGGTTCTGCCTAAGGACACACCTGAACCCGAAAATAACCTGCCCGAAGCCAATACTGATTCGCCAAATCAAACTTTAAATGAACCGGCTATGGAAATCCACCACCATGCGCATGCCCCTGAGGAAGCCGGGCATGGGAAAATAAGCTGGAAGAGTTATTTCCGGGAATTTATCATGCTATTTCTGGCAGTTTTCCTGGGTTTTCTTGCTCACTACCAATTAGAACACAAAATTGAGCGGGAGCGCGAAAGACGCTACATTATTTCCATGGTGAAGGACCTGTATATGGATACAGTGAACTTTAGCAAATTTATACGCGACGGGCAGGAAACCATGGGTATGATAGATTCCATTATAACCCAGATGAATGGTCCTAACCCTAATTTGCATGCACCACAAATGTACCTGATGGCCCGGCGGATAACCCATACAATTTCAAATTATGAAATTATGGACAGAACTTATTCGGCCCTCCGAACATCAGGCAACCTCAGGCTTTTCCGGGATCAGGATGTAGCCGATAACATCACCGCCTATTATGCTGATATTTCCACCCTTCAAACACAGCAAAATTATATTTTTAACCTGTTGCTGCAATATATAAAAGATATAAACGAGGTGTTTGATCCTTTCGTTTTTCATCAGATGTACAAGGATGCAGGCAGAACAGTTTTTGATACCACAGATGCAAGCACTTTTCGCAATCTGCTTCGTGAACCAAAAAACAAGGTTTCTGTAGGTACCGACCCAAAAGCCATCCGAAACCTGACCAATACCTTACATTACCTGTATGCCCGCATTTTAAGTACGAACAGCAATGTACGCAATCAGCGTTTTGGGGCAGCAGAGCTTATGGAATTTTTACTGGATGCATACGATCTTAAGAAGGAATTAAAGGCTCCTGGGTAAAATTCCCTGAACGAATTTTTGGAAAGCTGGATGTACTTTCAGGAATCTTTATATATTCATTGCCAAAATATTAAATATGCAAAGATTTTTATTGATATTCTTTTTTGGGGCCCTGTATGCCTGCCGGCAAAGTCCTGAAAATGCAACTGTTTCTTCCTATTTTAAAGATGAGACACCCGGTGTTAAAACAGGAGGTGTAAAATTGGTGCAAATTGAATCAAATGGTAAAAAGTTTAAAATATGGACTAAAAGGTTTGGCAATAGCCCTTCCATGAAATTGTTGTTGTTGAGCGGAGGGCCCGGCACAAGTCATGAATATTTTGAGTGCATGGAGAGCTTTTTGCCGGCTGAAGGGATAGAATTGATTTATTACGATCAATTGGGTACCGGGTTTTCGGATAACCCGGCTGACACTGCTTTTTGGGACCTCGATCGGTATGTGGAGGAGGTGGAACAGGTACGTATTGCACTGGGGTTGAATAATAAAAATTGTTACCTGCTTGGCCACTCGTGGGGTGGATTGCTTGGCATGCAATACGCGGTGAAGTATCAGGATAGCCTGAAAGGACTTATCATCAGCAATATGATGAGCGATGTACCGGCTTATGGCAAGTATGCTCAGAATGTTTTGGCAAACGGCATGGACAGCACGGTAGTGGCTGAAATCAGACAAATTGAGGCAAAGGGTGATTATTCCAATCCAA
>ERZ795056.1309-NODE-1309-length-29189-cov-7.446592_pt1 | contig 29189 bp, 20 predicted proteins | sample MGYA00375140_ERZ795056 | MGnify/ENA primary metagenome ERZ795056 (study PRJEB30185, sample SAMN05720227) | activated sludge metagenome | isolation source: Anaerobic digester | place: USA | collected 2015-03-09 ... | reverse complement strand
TTGTATTTTATCGTATTTGCCATCTGGATTTTTCAGCTGATTATCAGTCCGCTCTGGCTTCGTTATTTTTATTATGGTCCATTGGAGTGGGTTTGGCGTACCTTAAGTTACCGCAACAATCCTCATTTCCGGAAAACAGGTGTGCACGCCGGCAAGCCATTTTAATATAGGGGCGGCCGGTTAATGTTTTATTTTTTACGGGGAACCAGGGGATTATTGGTTTGGTATGGAGATTGATTTTTTATTCATCCGGGTAAATTCAGGAAGAAGTAAATGTGTATATATTTATACCCAATAAATTTCCTTTCCTTATGAAAAATTCTTTTCATTTTCTTGCCTGCCTGTCATTTTTTCTATTATTTGGGAATAGGGGAACGGCCATAGACACTGCCAATACCCGCTTACTTTCGCAGCCTGCCATCAGCAAAACCCATATTGCCTTTATTTATGCGGAAGATCTTTGGGTGGCAAACCGCGATGGTTCAAATCCCCGGCGGATAACGGTGGATGAAGGGGTGGAGTCCTTTCCGGTAATTTCTCCGGATGGCACCAAAATTGCCTTCAGCGCACAATACGATGGCAATACTGATGTATTTATTGTTGGCATTACAGGTGGTGTACCCCGCCGGCTTACCTGGCATCCGGGGGCTGATTTGGTCCGCGATTTTTCACCTGATGGGAAAAAAGTGTTGTTTTTATCCCAACGCAATTCGTTTACCAACCGGTATGCACAATTATTTACCGTTGACCTTGCAAATGGGAGCGAAGCCCAGTTACCCATTCCAAATGCCGCATGGGCATCCTACAGCCCCGATGGTAATTATATTGCCTATACCCCTATTGCCGACCGGTTTGACCAATGGAAAAATTACCGCGGTGGAACCATGACCCGAATTTGGGTGTACGATGTAAAAACACATGCCGTACAGGAAGTTCCCAAACCCCAGGGCGGTTGTAACGATTCAAAGCCCGTATGGATGGGTAAAAAAGTGTTTTTCAAGAGCGACCGCATTGGCGAATTCAACCTGTTTAGCTTCGACCCTGCTACCAAAGCCGTTCAGCAGCATAGCCAGTTCAAAGATTTTCCTGTGCTCCATTTATCGGCCTCTGCCAATGAAATTATATATGAACAGGCAGGTTATCTCCATGTGTTTAACCCCGCTTCCAATAATACCACACAGCTTAAGGTAGGTATTGCTACCGACCTGCTTGATCTGAGGTCCCGTTACGTTTCCGGCGACAATTATATCCGCTCGGGAGATATTTCCCCTTCCGGCGCAAGGGTGGTATTGGATTACCGCGGCGATATTGTAACCCTGCCCGGCCAAAAGGGTGATCAGTTGAATATTACTGCTACCCCCGGTGTACACGAAAAGTTTCCGGCATGGTCGCCCGATGGTAAAGCAATCGCCTATTTTTCTGATGTAAAAGGGGAATATGCCCTGCATATTAAAAACGAGAACGGTGAGGGCGAAGCAAAAGCATTTGAGTTGAACGGTTCCGGTTTTTATGCCAATATCCATTGGTCTCCCAATAGTAAAAAGCTTTGTTATGTTGACAACGGCCGGCGACTTTATGTTTTAGATATTGCCACCGGAAAATCTACCAAAATTGCTGAGGATTTACATTATGTACCCGGACCATTTCGTGAACTTTTTGGCAGTTGGTCGGCAGATGGCAATTATGTGGCATATACTACCATTACCGGTACCAATTTTGAGCGGGCATGGGTGTATGCTGTTGGCGAAAATAAGTCCTACCCCGTTTCCGATGGCCTTTCCAATGTAAGTCAGCCGGTATTTGATCCAAGCGGAAAGTATATTTATATGATAGCCTCTACCGATGCGGGACCGGTGGTAAACTGGTTTGATCAGTCAAACCAGGATATGGAGGCTTCCAATGCCCTTTACCTGGTAACCCTTCAAAAGTCGGTAGTTTCTCCATTTGCGAAGCAAAACGACATGGAGGAGGTAAAGGAGGATGCAAAGCCGGCTGCCAATACTGCCGACAGTGCAAAGCGTAAAGCGGAGGCGGTAAAAGATACTACTGCTAAATCAGCTGGAATGAAAATTGATTGGGATGGCATTGAAAACAGGATTGTGCCTTTCCCGGTTGGAAAAGGACGCTATAGCAGCCTTGCAGTTGCAAAGGAAGGTGAACTTTTTTACCTGGCTGCAGCCCCCCATAACGAAGGACCAACCATGCTGCACAATTACAGCCTGAAAAAAAGGAAAGAAGAGCCCATTATGCCGGCTGATGCTTTTATTATTGCGTCGAAAGGAGATAAGATGATGTTTCTTTCCAAGGGAAAATGGGGCATAACCGCTACAGGGCAAAAGCCGGGTCCGGAATCCATGATCAATACTGCACAATTGCAGGTAAAAATTGATCCTGCCGAAGAATGGCCCAATATTTTTAACGAAGGCTGGAAAGTGAACCGCGATTATTTTTACGATCCCGGCATGCATGGTGCCAACTGGGATGACATGAAGAAAAAGTACGGCGCTTTTCTGCCCGATGTTGCCTGCAAAAGCGATTTGTACCGGGTTATGCAGTGGATGTTCAGCGAATTGTCGGTTGGACACCACAGGTTCACCGGAACAGGTGACAGGAGAACCAATCCTAAGTTTGTTCCCGGTGGCTTGCTTGGCGCTGATTATGAAGTTGCGGGTAACCGTTACCGTATTAAAAAGATTTATGGAGGCCTTAACTGGACACCCGATCTGCGTTCGCCTTTAACTGAGCCCGGCGTGGATGTAAAGGTGGGAGACTATATTCTGGCGGTAAATGGTCAACAGGTAACTGCCTCTGAAAATTTTTACAGCTTTTTTGAAAATACATCAGGAAAAATTACCACCCTTACCGTTTCCTCATCCCCCGAAATGGCCGGTTCACGTACGGTAAAGGTGACGCCCGTTGCATCGGAATCTGCTTTGCGTAACCGCGACTGGGTGGAAGGTAATATGAAGAAAGTACATGAAGCTACCAACGGACAGGTGGCTTATGTATATGTACCCAATACCGCTGCCGACGGGCATGAATATTTCAAACGGTATTTCTTCCCGCAGGCAGATAAGGCAGGGATCATCATTGATGAGCGCTTTAATGGCGGTGGTCAGCTTGCTGACTATTATATTGATATACTGAAAAAGCCCTTGCAATCTTACTGGAAGTACCGCCATGGTAAAGATCAGAAAGCGCCAAACGCATCTATTCAGGGACCAAAGGTTATGCTGATTGATGAAACGGCCGGTTCGGGTGGCGATTATTTGCCCTACCTTTTCCGGCAGGCTGGATTGGGTACTCTTGTGGGTAAAACCACCTGGGGAGGTCTTGTGGGTATATTAGGATATCCTGAATTTATTGATGGTGGCGGTGTAACGGCCCCTAACCTCGCTTTTTATGACCAAAAAGGCTTTGGCATTGAAAATGTGGGTACGCCTCCCGATGTAGAAGTGGAGCAATGGCCGGCCGATGTTATGAAAGGGAGGGATCCTCAATTGGAAAAGGCAATAGAAATAGTTATGGAAAAATTGAAGGCGAATCCATCGAAGAAGTTGGAATCGCCTGCATTCCCGGTAAGGGTTAGAAAATAGTTCATTTTTAATGAATATTACTATTTTTAATCGCTGTTAAGAAATTCCTTTTTTCCAAGGGATTCATTTTTGAGCATAAACCAAAATATTAGAGAGTGTTATGGTAAAAGATGCCTTACGCATTGCGGAACTCGAAAAACTCCTGGCAGAAAAAACGGGTGAACTAATCCAGCAAAGTGAACAATTATCGGTAATTAACAGTGTGCAGGAGGCCCTTGTTCAGGAATTGGATATGCAGGCTATTTACGATCTCGTTGGCGAAAAAATCCGGGAATTATTTGATGCTCAGGGAGTTATTATTTCGACATTTGAACATGAAGCTGAAACGGAACATTTTCAGTATGCCATAGAAAACGGGGAAAGATTTTATCCGGATAGCCGCCCCATCAATAAACTAAGGAAACACCTGATTGAATCGAGGCAGAAGATCGTAATCCATACCGTGGAGGAAGCTGTGGAGTGGTTTGGCAAGGAAGTGGTGCCGGGTACAAAATATATGCAGTCGGGTGTATTTGTACCACTGATTGCAGGCGGGGTTGTTACAAGTTATGTAAGCCTTCAAAATGTTGAAAAGGAACAGGCTTTCAGTGATTCGGAAATTCGGTTGCTTGAAACGATCTCCAACAGCATGAGTGCTGCCTTGCAAAATGCGCGGCTGCTGAAGGAAACTGAGCAGCGAACGGCTGAACTTGCGGTAATCAACAGTGTGCAGGAAGGGCTAGCCAAAGAGCTGGATATACAAGCCATTTATGATTTGGTAGGTAACCGTATACGGGAACTGTTTGATGCACAGGTGGTCATTTTGGCTACATTTGACCATGCACGCGAAATGGAAACCATCCATTACCTGATTGAAAAAGGCGAGCGGTATTATCCAATTCCGCGGCCTTACAATATTGTACGGAGACAGTTGCTTCAAAAAAAGCAGAAAATCGTAATCAATAAAAATATTGCCGAAGTAATGTCTGCTTTTGGCGAAAAGCAATTACCCGGAACGGAAATGCCCAAGTCTGTGGTTTTTGTACCAATGATGATTGGGGAAAAGGTGGTGGGATATGCAAGCATTCAGAACATTGATCAGGAAAATGCCTTTAGTGAAGCGGATGTACGGCTATTGGAAACACTCGCCAATACCATGGCCGTTGCGTTGGAAAACGCCCGTCTGTTTGACGAAACATCAAGGCTGCTGAAGGAAACAGAGCAGCAAAAGGCTGAACTTGGGGTCATCAACAGTGTACAGGAAGGGCTGGCCAAAGAGCTCGATATGCAGGCTATTTATGACCTTGTGGGTGATCGTATCCGGGCCTTGTTCAATGCACAGGCAGTAATCATTGCTACTTTCGATCATGATTCGGCAACGGAACATTTTAAATACCTGATTGAAGATGGGCAGCGCTTTTACCTTGCATCGAGGCCATATGATAAATTGCGGCAGCACCTGATTATTAACAGGCAAAAGATTGTAATCAACCAGGACTATGCAGGGGCCTATGCCAAATTCGGGCTAAAAACATTACCCGGTACCAATATGACCAAATCGGGCGTATTTGTGCCCCTGATTATTGGCGATAAGGTAAACAGCTATATTAGTCTTCAGAATAACGAAATTGAAAATGCCTTCAGCGAAGGCGATGTTCGCCTGCTCGAAACACTTGCCAACAGCATGAGTGTAGCGCTGGAAAATGCAAGGCTGTTTGATGAAACGACCCGGCTGCTGAAAGAAACGGAGCAACGTACTGCTGAACTTGCCGTAATCAACAGTGTGCAGGAAGGTTTGGCACGGGAATTGGAAATGCAGGCCATTTACGACCTGGTGGGTAATAAAATCCGGGAAGTGTTCGAAGCGCAGGGTGTAATTATTGCCACCTTCGACCATGAAACCGGCTCAGAGCGGTTTAATTACCTGTTTGAAAAGGGCGAAAGATTTTATGCGGAGCCCCGCCGCTATGATAAGCTCCGGTATGAACTGATCATGAAAAAGCAAAGGATCCTGATCAATGAAAATTCAGCAAAAGCCTTCGCCGATTTTGGCCTTAAAGTGGTGCAGGGAACCGAAACGCCCAAATCGCTGTTGTTTGTTCCGCTTGTGGTAGGTAACCGGGTGACGAGTTATGTAAGCCTGCAGAATGTGGATAAGGAACATGCTTTTACAGATGCTGATGTGCGATTACTGGAAACCCTGGCCAATAGTATGAGCGTTGCGCTGGAGAACGCGCGTTTATTTGATGAAACCACACGTTTGCTTAAAGAAACCGAACAGCGAACAGCAGAACTTGCCGTGATCAACAGTGTACAGGAAGGACTTGCACGGGAGCTTGACATCAATGGAATTTACAACCTGGTCGGCGACCGGATATGCGATTTGTTTCCCGATACCAATGCCCTCGTTATCAGAACTTTTGATTATGATTCAGGCATTGAAATTTTTCAGTATGCCATTGAAAAAGGGGAGAAGTTAAGCGTTGACCCAAGGCCATTTTTATGGGCCAATAAAATTTTGATAGAAAGCAAAAAGCCATTGAACATAGCTGAAAACTTTGTGCAGACTTCTATTGCACACGGCGGAAAAGGTGTCACTACCGGACAGCCTCCAAAGTCTGCCGTTTTTGTACCGATGCTGGTGGGCGATGCGGTAAAAGGCTCCATCAGTTTACAGAATGTTGACAGGGAAAATGCTTTTACAGAAGCAGATGTAAGATTGCTGACCACCATTGCCAACAGTATGAGTGTGGCACTGGAAAATGCACGATTGTTTGATGAAACAAGCCGTTTGCTGAAGGAAACCAAGCAGCGTACTGCCGAACTCGCCGTTATTAATAGTGTGCAGGAGGGCTTGGCCAAAGAGCTGGATACAAGAGGAATTTACGAGCTTGTAGGTGATCGCTTATGCAGTTTGTTTCCCGATACCCAAACGCTTGTTATCCGCACGTTTGATTATGATAACAGTATGGAGCATTGGCAGTACTCCATGGAAAAGGGAGAGCGGCAATATGTAGAACCCCGGCCGTTTAACTGGAACAGCAAATTGCTGATTGAAACAAAAAAGCCCCTTGATATCAGGGCCAATTATGTAGAAGAATCGAAAAAACATGGAGGAACGGGTGTTACGATCGGTCAGCCTCCGAAGTCTGCGGTTTTTGTACCGATGCTGGTGGGCGATGTAGTGAAGGGTACCATCAGCCTTCAGAATGTGGATAGGGAAAATGCGTTTACCGAATCGGACCTGAGGCTGCTGACTACCATTACCAACAGCATGAGTGTAGCGCTTGAAAATGCAAGGCTGTTTAACGAAACATCGCTGCTGCTGAATGAATCGAAACAGCGGGCAGCCGAATTGAGTACGGTTAACAGTATCAGTAAAGCCCTTGCATCACTGCTCGATCCCAACGACCTGATTAATATGGTGGGCGATCAGCTGAAAAATCTGTTTAATGCCAATATCGTTTACCTCGCCATTCATAATAAACAAACCAATATCATCACCTTCCCTTATCAGTTTGGTGATAATATGGCGCCACTTAAACTGGGTGAAGGGCTTACTTCAAAAATTATTACCACAGGCGAACCCTTGCTGATCAATAAGGATATGAATGAGCAGCGGGCACAAATGGGCGTACAGAAAATTGGAATTGATGCGGCATCTTACCTCGGTGTGCCCATTCCGGTTGGGGAAGAAATATTTGGGGTGCTGAGCGTGCAGAGTACCGAAATGGAAAACAGGTTTAATGAGAACGACCTCAGGTTGCTGACAACCATTGCATCTTCGGTAGGTGTTGCCCTGCGCAATGCCACTTTGTTTGAAGATGTAAAACAGGCCAAAATGGAAGCGGAGGAGGCAGGCAAGGCCGCTGAACAGGCCAATGAAGCCAAGAGCGCATTCCTTTCAACCGTTAGCCATGAATTGAGGACTCCACTTACTTCAGTGCTTGGTTTTGCGAAAATTATCCGTAAAAGGCTGGAAGAAAAAATTTTTCCGGTAGTGGATAAGTCGGACGCTAAAACCGAGAAAACTATTAATCAGATATCAGAAAACCTGCAGGTGGTAATTTCGGAAGGGGAAAGATTAACCCACCTGATTAACGATGTACTCGACCTTGCCAAAATTGAGGCAGGAAAAATGGAATGGAGCCAGGAAAGCATTTTTATGGCTGAGGTTGCTGAAAGGGCTATTGCAGCCACTTCATCGCTTTTTGACCAAAAGGCTTTAAAACTGATCCGTGAAATTGAATCCGACTTGCCTGAAATAACCGGCGACAAAGACAAACTGATACAGGTTTTCATCAACCTGATTTCAAACGCGGTAAAGTTTACGGATAAGGGCTCGGTTACCTGCAGGTTATACAGAAGGGGGGATGAACTTATTGGAAGTGTAAGTGATACCGGTATCGGCATTTCTCCCGAAGATTTCGGGGCTGTATTTGAGCAGTTTAAGCAGGTAGGTGGCGATACCTTAACCGATAAACCAAAGGGTACCGGACTTGGTTTACCTATTTGCAAGGAAATTGTAGAACATCATGGAGGCAGGATATGGCTGGAGAGCGAACAGGGAAAGGGAAGTACCTTCTTTTTTGCATTGCCTGTAAATAAAAAAGTGGTATCAGAAAGACCCATGCATTTAAACGAACTCGTACATCAGTTAAAAGTGCAGGTGGCCAATTCAAAATTGAATATCATTGGGGATGCTGCCAATATCCTGATTGTAGATGATGATGACTCTATCCGTTCTTTGCTGGAACAGGAACTTGGTGAGGCGGGGTATACTATACATCAGGCAGGCAATGGCAAGGAAGCGCTTGAAAAAGTGAGGAACCACAAACCAGACCTGATTATCCTGGATATTATGATGCCGGAAATGAACGGATTTGATGTGGCTGCAGTTTTAAAGAATGACCCGCAAACGATGGATATTCCTATTATAGTTTTATCGGTTGTACAGGATAAGGCAAGGGGATTCAGGATTGGCGTAGACCGTTATCTAACAAAACCTATTGATACCGGTCTCCTGTTTAACGAGGTAGGCAGTTTGCTTGAGCAGGGTAAATCAAAAAGAAAGGTAATGATTGTGGATGAAGACTCCGGTGCAGTGAAAACACTTACCGAGGTATTAACCACAAAGGGATACGAAGTTACCGAATCTATTGAAAAGGATTTGGTAGAAAAGGCCATTGCCAATCAACCTGATATCATCATCATCAATTCGGCACTTTCAGGTAAGCAGGATATTGTTCAATCGCTTCGATTTGAAAAGGGGCTTGAGAAGGTTTTGTTTGTGGTATACCAATAAAGGAATGGGTCAATTGGTGAATGAGTGAATGAGTGAATGAGTGAATGAGTCAATAAGTGAATGAGTCAATAAGTGAATGAGTCAATTGGTGAATGAGTGAATGCGTCAGCCAATATTAAATATTAAATATTAAATAATACAAATGCAACATAAAATTTTAATAGTAGATGATGAAGCGCATATCAGGATGCTGATTGAGCAAACACTGGAAGAACTGGAAGATGAAGGGGTGGAGTTTCTGACGGCTGAGAACGGAGAAATTGCACTGGAAATAATACGGGAGGAAAATCCGCAACTTGTTTTTCTGGATGTAATGATGCCCAAAATGAATGGGATGGAAGTTTGCCGGAGGGTAAAAAAAGAGCTAGGTCTTGAAAATATATTCATTGTTTTATTAACAGCCAAAGGTCAGGAAGCGGACAGGCAAAAGGGCCTTGACGTTGGCGCTGATGTTTACATGACAAAACCCTTTGACCCGGAGGTATTGCTTGAAAAGGCGAAGGCGGTACTTGGCCTTGCATAATTTTTTGAGATTGTTTATTCAACTAAGCTGATTATTCAGCATTTTTTTTAATCCGATATGGCGCAGTCAATATTGAAATCAATACTGGGTAAGCGAAGCGAAACCACAGCATGGTTGCAGTTTTGGGCTGAATCATCTTCTTCAGAAATTGCGGTAGAGGATAATAGGGAGTTGATCTTGTTTGGGGTTAAACCCACAGCGGAGATACCCCGTTTTCCCATTTTGCTTGATGGTGAAACGGAGGGTTTTGTGTATGGAAATGACCATCAGGCAGCCGTTATGGCAGGTTTGTTATCAGTGATGGTACAAAAGGAGGCAGAAAAGAAAAGGCTGGGAAATGAGGTGTTGAACGTGTACCAGGAACTGAATGTCATCTATAATTTTTCCGAGAAACTTACCGAAACCATTGACCCGGATGTAATAGCACGGCTTGCACTGGAACAGGCCATGCATTCCATTCCATCGGGTGGTGGTGTAATTGTTTTGTGGGATGAAGGTACCCGGCAATTAAGTGTTGCATCCATTATGGGCGAGCAACTTTTTGAAGAAGAGCACCTGGTTAAACACAGCAGTGTTTTGCTTCGGATTGGATTAAGTGGTCAATCCGAAATACTCAGCGACCTATCTTCATTGAAAGAAAAGGCAATTATTTCATCAGAAGTTCAATCGCTTATTTACGCCGGTATGAAAGTGAAACAGCGAATGGTGGGAGCCATTATTTTAGCGGATCTCTCCCCGGATAAATACACGGCAGCCCACCTGAAACTTCTGGTAACCCTTGCGCTGCAATCGGCAACGGCCATAGAAAGTGCGAGCTTGTATGAAAAAAATATAAGGGAAGTGCGGGAAAGGGAGGAAACCATTCTACGCATCCATGAAATCACCAAAAAGTTTGTGCCCAGTGAATTTATTCTTTCATTGGGTAAGGAAGCTATTACCGATGTCAGGCTTGGCGATCTTGTAGAGAAGAATGTAACCGTTCTTTTTACCGATATACGCGACTTTACCTCTTTGTCGGAAAATATGACGCCTGAAGAAAATTTTCGCTTTGTCTCTTCATTCAATGAACGGCTTGGTCCCGTTATCCGCAGGCATCATGGATTTATCAATCAATACCTTGGTGATTCCATTATGGCTATTTTTCCTGGCGAACCGGCTGATGCGCTGAACGCCGCGATTGAAATGCAGCAAGCCATTCGCGCGCTAAATACAGAACGGATTTCGGAGGGATTACCTGTAATAAAAGCGGGTATCGGTATGCATACAGGCCCGCTGATAATGGGCATTACCGGCGACGAGCATCGGCTTGATGCCGCCACCATTTCGGATACAGTAAATACGGCTGCACGCATTGAAGGGCTAACCAAGTATTATCATTCTTCCTTGTTGCTGAGCTGTGATACCCTGCACCTGATTCAAGATAAGAACCAATACCATTTCAGGAAGCTGGGTAAAGTTTTGCTGAAGGGCAAGAACAATCATCTTCAGATTGTAGAGTGTTTGAATGGTGGTGATGAAGGAAGAAGAAACAGGCGGATCCAAACAAGTGAGCTGTTTGAGGAGGCGGTAAATTTTTACCAGCAACAGCATTTTGACGCTGCAGTAGTCCTTTTCAGGCAGGTTATGACCCAGGATCCGGATGATTTAACCGCCTTGCTATTTATTGAAAAGGCAACCCAGTATTTATACCAGGGAGCGCCTGAAAACTGGAGCGGGGCAGTTGAAATGCAGATTAAATGATGGCATTTTTGATAATATAATGCTGTATTTGATAAGAAAATCGGGGTGTTCAGCATAATGTTTGGGGTGAAATTATAAAATATTCATATTTTACTCACCAAAACAATCAAGTTATTATGCCAAATGTTATTGTTCTTTATCCGCATCCAACCGATGCCGCGCAGTTTGAAGCTGATTATGTAGCACATACCGTGTTGCTGCATGAAAAAACAGGTATCCCCACGGATGTAAAGCCCTATACAGCTACTAAATTCTTTCCCAATCCTGATGGTAGCGCTCCTGCATTTTACCGCATGTTTATGATGCCCTTTGATTCCATGGAAGCTTTGCAAGGTGCAATGGAATCACCTGGTATGCAGGAAGTGGCTGCGGATGCATTCCGGATTTCTTCGGGTGGTGCGCCGGTCATTATGGTTGGTTCCTGAAGTCAATAATGACAGCTTTCGAATAAACTTTATTTATATCAGTATCTTCTTTGCAGAGGGGGATTAAAACAATCATATGAAATCCCCACAAACGGGCGTATACCAAGCACCAATGATCATTTGGGGATTCCATATGGCAAATAAAACTAGCAGCCTATAGGCTGCGCACTAAAAATGAACACATGAAAACAATAGGCATCATCGGCGGATCCGGATTTATAGGAAGCCATAATACGCAAAAATTCTTGAAGGAAGGGTACAAGGTAAAAGTATCTACCACCGACATTTCCAACAAAGAAAAGTATCGGCACCTGCTTAGCCTTAAAAATGCAGAACATTTGGAAATCGTTCAACTTAATGTAGAAAATAAACCGGAGCTCAATGATTTTTTGCAAGGCTGTACCATAGTCATTCATGGAGGAACACCCTTTCAATTAGATGTTAAGGACGTAAATGCTGAACTGTTGGACCCTACAATCAAGGGAACCGAAAACTTTTTGGAAGCAATTGTAACTACTCCCGGTATTGAAAAGGTGGTCTTTATTTCATCGGTGGCGGCTTACAATACCAACTTTCCGCTATTGCCCGAAGGCAAAACCTTTGGTGATCAAATCACAGAAGATGATGTGCCCTTTATGAGTGATCAGAGCCACCCCTATGCACAAGCCAAGTTTATTGCCAATAAGGTGGTGAATAAATTTATTGCCGATCATCCTGAATTGAGTTTCGAAATAGCTTCTGTTGCGCCGGTTGGGGTAATGGGCAAATCTTTGTCTTACAGGCAGGACTCTACTTCTACAGGTATTCAATTTCTGTTTAAAAATAAAATTGCTCCCAATCCGTTTATACAAATGTTGTATGACATGGATTTATTGTGGGCAATGGTTGATGTAGAAGATGTTGCCGAAGCAATCTACAAAGTAGCTACCACGCCAAACTTACATGGAAAGAACTATCTTTTATCAAGTGAAAGTTACCGGATTTCAGATATTATTTTAATGCTGAATGACCAGGCTCCTGCCGGTGATCCTGTTGTAGTATACAGCTCCGATTTAGCAAAAAATGATCTTGGAATAACATTTAAACCTGCGAGCATTCCTTTGCATAACTATGCGGCATAAGAAAGCAGAGGGCGTTGAATTTTCTTGTAAGAAACACAATCAATGAGATTTTAATATTTAATATGCCCCTTAAAACATCTGATATTCCGGTCCTGTCAACCCATACATTTATTCGATACTTCAGTTTTGCCATTTTATATGTGGCGCAGGGTATTCCCGAAGGTATTACCTATTTTGCCATACCTGCCTGGCTGGCTATGAAAGGTAAAAGCCCCGCTGAGATCGGAGCTTTTGTGGGTGTGCTTGGTATTCCCTGGAGTTTCAAGTTTTTAATTGCTCCACTCATGGACCGTTACACTTTTTTGGCAATGGGCAGGCGTCGCTCCTGGGTACTTTTTGGTCAAATGGGGCTGGTGGGTAGCTTTTTGATTTTGGGTCTTGTGCCTGATCCATTGAACAATTTAAGCCTTTTAATGGCAGCCGGTTTCGGGGTTAGTTTTTTCGGCGCCTTTCAGGATGTGGCTACCGATGGCATGGCTATTGATATAGTACCCGTTCATGAACAGGCAAGGGCTAATGGCCTGATGTGGGGTGCCAAGATTATGGGCATTTCAGGTTCGCTGTTTGCCGGTACCTGGTTAATCAATTACTATGGATTACGCGAAGCTACTATTGCCCTTGCCATGCTTGTTGGCTTGATTATGCTGGTTCCTTTATTGATTCGGGAGCGGCCGGGTGAAAAGATTTTACCCTGGTCGGAAGGCGTCGCTTCAGCCGAGGCTGAAAAACTGCAATTACACAGTTTTGCCAGAATATTTAAAAGCCTGTTTCAGGTATTTTTTCTGCCTTCAAGCATATTCATGGGTGTTGCATTCTTTCTGTTCAATATGTGCATATCCTTGCTTGAAACCATGTTGCCCGTTTTTACCATTCAGGAACTGGGCTGGACGAATGATAAATATTCAAACCTGTTTTCAACCACCTCCCTTGTTGCAGGATTATTGGGAATCATTGTGGGCGGAGCACTTGCCGATTTCTTCGGGAAACGGAGGATGATGAGTATTTATCTTTTTCTGTTTATTGGTGTAATGGTTGGGGTGTCAATGTTGAAAACGGATTGGGGTACTGAACATTTTATTACAGGCTTCATGGGTTTTTATTACACCCTATATGTTTTTATCTCCATTGCTTCATTTGCTATTGGCATGCAGTTGTGCTGGCCCCGTATTTCGGCTACCCAATTTACTTTGTATATGGCCATGGCCAATGTGGGCCGGTCGGTAGGGGCTGCCATGCTGGGGCCGCTCAAAGCAAGCTTACCCTGGGAGGATATTTTTCTTTTTGTAGCCATGCTGGCGCTGGGTTCCCTCGTATTTGTAATGATACTCCGGATTCAGAAACACCTGGTAAGTGTAAATCAATTGGAAGCAGCACACCTTGAAAATGAAGAAGATTTATTGAGAAAGGTATTGGCATGAAAAGGCTAATGTCTGGAAAAATCAATAAAGAACAAATGAACTATCTATGAGGCAGTCAAATTCAGAAAAATAATTTTTAAAACCGCCAGTAATATTAATTACCCATGGAGCATTCAAGAAGGGACCTGCTGAAATCACTCACTGCATTGGCCGGTGGGGCTATGTTACCGTTTGCCGGAAGGAGTGAGCCTTCGGTTGGAGAGAATATATGGCAAAGCGGCGCCCCGACGGATTTGTCGGAATATATCAACCTGTTTGATTTTGAGAAAAAGGCCGAAGAAAAGATGACAAGGATGGCCTATGAGTATGTGGCAAGTGGCGCGGCGGATGAAATTACGATGCGTGGAAACAGGCAGGCTCTCGATACCCTCAAACTTAACCCAACGGTACTGACCGATGTTACCAAACTGGATACAAGCGTTTCGCTTTATGGGCACAAATTGCCTTACCCGATCCTGGTTGCCCCCACTGCTTTTCACAGGATTATGCACCCCGAAGGTGAACTAGCTACGGCTAAGGGGGCAGGTGCTGCCTCAACCATTTACGTGGTTAGCTCATTTACCACTACTCCTATTGAACAAATAGCAAAAGTGGCAACCCAACCATTATGGTTTCAACTGTATGTAAGGGATGACAGGGCATTTACCAAAGACCTTGTTCAGAAGGTAGAAGCGCAGGGGTGTAAAGCCCTTTGTGTAACGGTGGATACGCCCGTAGGCGGTGCCCGCAACCGGCAGCAAAGGGTGGACTTTAAATTGCCCGATGGTATCAATGCTCCCTATATGGTGAGTCTTGGTCCGCAAAAATTACCCCTCACCTGGAAGGAAATTGAATGGTTGCAATCCATTGCGAAAATTCCCGTGCTGGTAAAAGGGATTTTAAATCCAAATGATGCCGTATTAGCCATCAGTTCAGGTGTGTCAGGTATAATTGTTTCCAATCATGGCGGACGAAATTTAGATACCGTTCCTCCAACCATAGAAGCGCTTCCAGGGATTGCAGAAAAAGTAAATAAAAGAGTTCCCATTCTGATGGACGGTGGTATAAGAAGGGGTACCGATGTGTTGAAAGCCATCGCCCTTGGGGCAAATGCCGTATTGGTGGGTAAGCCTATTTGTTTTGGATTGGGATGCGGAGGTGCAGAAGGGGTAATCAAAGTACTGGACATACTTAAAGACGAGTTTGAAATGGCAATGGCTCTAAGCGGGAGAGCTTCGATTGGTGATATAGACGCTTCTGTGATTTGGAAATATCCTGGAATCAAGGACTAACATGCATTTAATATGACAAATAAAATCATTAAGCCAACTTTCTTTATCACCGCTACGATCATTTTCCTTTGCCATACAACATGGGCACAAATGGCAAATGGGAGCTATGCCTCTTTGTTGCAATTATCCGAAAAATTGCACCTGCTGGAACGCACTGTTTTGCCCAATGGCGTACCTGATTATAGAGAAGAAACCATTAAAAAAAATCAGCAAAGCTTGCTCCAATACAAGGCACAGCATACAAAAATGGATACAACCGGGTGGCCCATTGAACAACAGGTAGATTATGTTTTGGTACTTGCAGAAATAAATGCGCTCGATTATAATTGCCGGATCTTACAACCTTGGGTACGTGACCCTGCTTTTTATGCGATTGTATGGAGTGAACAAAGCGATACGCCGGATCATGAAGGACCTGCCAGTTTTGCGGCGATTGAATTATGGAAATATATTTTCCCTTTGACGCCCGAACCTGAACAAAAATTAATCGCTCAGTTAAAGGTTATTCCTCCCTTATATGATCAGGCAAAAATCAATCTTACCGGTAATGCCAGAGATTTATGGAGTGCGGGAATCGGTAATATCAAAGACCAGGTAATGATGCTGGAGGATCTTGAAAAGAAAACCGCTACCAATAGCCAAACCCTGAAAGATGCCATTTCAAAAGCAAAGGAGGCTAGTGAAGGGTTCATCGGATGGCTGGAACAACAATTACCCAGCAAGAATGGGCCATCAGGTATAGGTAAAGAAAATTATACCTGGCATTTACGCAATGTAATGATGATCCCTTTTTCCTGGGAAGAGGAAGTGACCTTAATGGAAAGGGAACTGACCAGGGCATTTACATCCTTGCAGTTGGAACAGGAACGCAACCGTAATCTACCTGAACTCAAAGCATTTTCCACTCCCGCAGAATTTACGGAGGGCACAAATGCTGCGGTAAATAAACTTATGAACTTTTTAAAGCAAGATGAAATTTTGCCGGTAAAGGATTATATGGAGCCCGCACTGCGCAAACATATTGGTGCCTTTATTCCGGAGGAAAAACGCAACTTTTTTGGCAATATCAGTTTCCGGGCGCCAGAAGTGTTGTATGCCCATTTAACCCATTGGTTTGAAGTGGAACGGTTTACAGAAGAGCCGCATCAAAGCCCATTGCGCAGAGATCCTTTGCCTTACAATTTATGGATGCAGCGATCGGAAGGGCTGGCCACTTTTTATGAAGAAGCTTTAATGCATGCCGGCTTGTGGGATGATAACCCGCGGGCAAGGGAACTGGTATGGATAATGCTTGCACAACGCTGCGCAAGGGGGTTGGCTTCCTTATATGCACAGGCAAATATGATTGATTTCGGGCAAGCTAGAAAATTCCAGGTGGAATGGACACCCAAGGGCTGGACTGGAGATGAAAGCCTGGTGGGATTTGAACAACATCTGTATCTGCGTCAACCGGGTTACGGAACAAGCTATGTAACCGGCAAGTATTTAATGGAAAGGCTGGTAATGGATATGAGCCGCAAACAGGGTAATGATTTTTCGCTGTATCAATTTTTTGACCGTTTATATGGGGTTGGTGTAATACCTATGTCGTTGGTTCGCTGGCAAATGACGGGGTTGGATGATGAAATAAAAAACAACAGTAAAAAATGAAGAACGTGAAAAGAATAAAAGTAATTATGTTACTGAGACGGAAAAGTCGCGGGTCATTCATCATGTAAAAGGGGGCACGATTCCCTGGTATGTGGATACCGTTCAGCCAAGACCCTTTATATTAAAAAATGACACCCTGATCATTACCGATAATAAAACACACAGAAGGGTGATGGTATGGGTAGATTATTAATGAAAGCATTGTAAATACAGGGTAAATAAGATCATGAATTCAATTTCAACTGCTGCTATAGGAAAAGGCAAGTCACTGCCCCCGCTTTCAGAACACGGTATTCTGCGCTATATCACCTTTGTTGTATTGTATTTTTCGCAGGGTATTCCGGAAGGCATTACCATTTTTGGCATACCTGCATGGATGGCAATGAACGGGAAGCCGGCGGGTGAAATTGCTGCCTATGGGGCTGTCATTATGATTCCATTTAGCCTTAAAATATTATTGGCGCCCATTATGGAGAGGTATACTTTTTTGCCCATGGGGCGAAGAAGGCCATGGTTGCTTTTTGGACAGTTTGGTATTATGTGCAGTATGATCGGGTTGTCCTTTGTACCCGATCCGCTTAATAACCTTACCGTTCTTACTGCCGCAGTTGTGTGTGTGCATGTTTTTATTATGTTCCAGGATATTGCCACGGATAGCCTGGTGATTGATATTGTTCCAATTGCGCAGCAGGGAAAGGCCAATAGTTTGATGTGGGGGGCTAAAGTTACCGGCACTTCCATGTCATTGGCAGTGGGCAGTTGGCTGATCAATCAATATGGATTTTCCAATGCGCTTCTGATAATGCCGGTTTTTATCTTCCTTTTTATGTTTGTACCGCTTATGTTGAGAGAAAGGAAGGGCGAAAAATTATTGCCGTGGTCCTCCGGCACTACCTCGCCTGAAGCATCATTGCTGGCCATTGATAGTTTTGGCAAACTGTTTAAATCGTTCAGGGAGGTGCTTTTGTTGCGTAATGTATGGCTACTGGTGATCAGTACTTTTTTCATAATGGGTGCCGTCCATTATATGCGAACCCTGCTTCCCATTTTTACCATTCAGGGGCTTGGCTGGAATAATGTCTTTTATTCCAATATTTATTCAACCACCAATTTGGTTGGAGGTATTTTGGGAATGTTTGCAGGAGGGGTGCTCATTTACCAATTTGGTATTATCCGAATGCTGCAGGGAGTACTTTTTCTGGCAGGCATAATGGTGGCCTTTATGGCGTTTTCCGCCGCAATATGGCCAAACAACACGTTTGTCGGGGCATTTATCGCACTTGTCAATCTGATGATTGTGCTGATAAATATTGCGGTACTGGCCCTTGCCATGCAAATGTGCTGGAAAAGGATTTCAGCGATGCAGTTTACTTTTTGCATGACGGTGTTTAATGGCGCCCTTGCTGCAGGTGCTGCATTGTTAGGAGATCTCAGAACACATTTTGGCTGGCAAGCTATTTTTTTGATTTTTACTTCAGCGGTTTTTACTGCGATGCTGTTACTGAAGTTTATTAAGGTGCAAAATCATTTGAAACAGATTGAACAATTAGAATCCACCTATCTGGAAAAGGAAGCAAAGGTTATGATGGGAATTTCCTGAGATTAAATATTTATTTAAAAGTAAAATTATGATAAAGCAAGTAGAAAGTCAGGAGGAAAAAGAATAAAGGGCATATTTAAAGCAAATAATCAATTATGACAATAAAGAAATTTCAATATTATAACGTTGGCTACTGGTTCATGCTGTTTATATTCCTGGCATTTGCCGGCTTTTATACCACTTATTTTACCAGGATTTTTGAACCTAACCCTCCCATTATTCATTTCCATTTTGTATTGATGGCTATATGGCTTGCTATGCTGATTGCACAGCCATTTTTAATCAAGTATAAGAAACTGGCCTGGCACAGGTTGATCGGCAAAATCAGTTATGTGTTGGTGCCGGTTTTATTATTCACCGGTTTTTTATTGATGCGCAATGAATATTTCCGGAATATCGCCCGATTGGAAAAGGAAGTGACCGACGGTTTACAGGCATACAGCCAACCAGAGATTTTAAAACTGGCATCTTCCAGCCCGATTGCGTTAATCTATATTGTATGGTTTTTGCTGTTTTATGTATGGGCAATAATCAACCGGCGTAATTCAAATAAGCACGCAAGATATATGGTTGCTACGGCGCTTACCCTTACCGGGCCAACGGTTGACAGGATCATTGGGATTCATTTTGGCATTGAGTCCATTGCCGGGGTGTCGTCTTTTATTATTTCCTTTTTGCTGATTGATATGGTGCTGGCTTACCTGTTGTATCTTGATTACAAGCATAAAAGGGATACCAAAGCATTATGGACCTGCCTGCTTGTTTATGTGATCGGGCAATTGTTTTTCTTCATAGTGCCCCTGTTTGACTGGTGGGCAATCGTTATGCAATTTATAATGGTTACAAAGACCTGATGCAATAGAAAGTTTGTTGAATGGCTGTTTGTGATTACTTTGGAATTTTCTGCCCCATTTTTCCCTTACAACAGAAAGATTTTTAATAATATGTAATATTCAGTAAAATGGAAGTATTGGAAAAGCTGGTCGCCTTAAATGTCAATTACCTCGTTGCAGGATTGATGGTGTTGTTTTACGGCCTTGAACACTTATTGGAAAATCAATTTTCCTTTAAAGGGAAAACACTGCATTGGGGAAATAACCTGCTTTTCCAGGTGATTTTCTTTGTGGCCAATATTTATTGGGCCATTGTAGTGGTGTATTGCATTGAATGGATGAATAGCCGTGAGATCGGGCTTTTCTACCTTTTTGAAATGCCTTACTGGCTTAAGCTGATATCAGGTGTAGCCATGTTTGATTTGGTAACGTATTGGTTTCACCGCATAGGGCATATTATTCCATTTATATGGCGTTTTCACCGGGTACACCATAGCGATACAAAAATGGATGCTTCCAGCAATTTTCGTTCGCACCCCATTGAAGCTTACCTGTGGTTTGGTTCCTGCAATATGCTGGCCGCCGGTATTTTTGGTCTCGACCTGTTTACGTTTGGTTTATACTTTTTGATAGTCACCCCTTTGTTTTTCCTGGAGCATTCAAATCTTCGATTCCCGGCATGGCTCGATAAAACGGTGGGATTGGTTTTTACCACCCCCAATTTGCATAAAATTCATCACGATCAGGATCAGCACCATACCGATTCCAACTTCTCCGATATTTTTATTTTATGGGACAGGATTTTTGGCACTTATACTTACAAGCCAGTGGAACAGATAAAACTGGGACTTGAGGAGTTTGATACACCTGAACGGCAGGGGTTTTGGTTTTTATTGAAGAGCCCGTTTATTCAAATAAGCAGGAAGGTGAAAGCAGAGGCCGAAAATTGACCTTTAATATTCTTTTATATGCTGAAAGTTAAATTATTTATCGTTTCATGGTTTTTAACAGTAAGCCTAAACGCCCAAGCTATCAACCGAAAGCAGAAAGCAATTCAGCAAACGGTTGAAAACATGTTTGCCACTTTATCCACCTTCGATACGCTTGCTTTAAAAGGATTTTTAACCGCCAATGTACGGTTTTATGAATACGGACAAATTTGGAATATGGATACCATAATTCAAAAAGCGATGTTGGGTAAAAGGGTAAAGGATTTTAATCGTACCAACAGTTTTGTATTTGTAAACACCATTATTCATCAAAAAACTGCATGGGTTACTTACTATCTGCAATCCATCATTACAAGAGATAATAAACAGGAAACGCTACACTGGATGGAAACGGTTATACTGGTAAAGGACAAGAGGAAGTGGAAAATAGAGGTGTTGCATTCAACGAGGCTAAATAGTAAATAAAAAGATTTGCATGAAATTTAGAAGCGCTTATGTGCATCTTTCTTTTTTTCTTTTCGGAATGTATTGCCTGAAGAAACAGGCGGCTAGGAGACAGTTAAGGTAGCATAAACATGAAACGATGAAACAACTATTCAAACTGCTGTTATTGGGTTTTGTATCCTTTGTGGGAAGATCGCAAGGCATACCAACTGTTGCTGCAAAAAATTATTATACGCAGGCCAACAAAAACAGGACCACCGCCGAATGGGAGCCTGCCATAGGAACCATGATTGTATGGCCGCTGAGTGTACCCTATAAATTGGTGGTTGAGCTGGCAAAAGACAATCATTTGTACACATTGGTAGCCAATGATTCATTTAAAACGGAAGCGGGTAAATGGTACACGAAATGGGGTATTGACCCTTCCACGAATACCTTTATTTACGCACCGCAGGGTATTGATGCCTGGTGGACAAGAGATTGGGGACCAAGTGCTGTTTTTACGCCTGACGGAAAAATGAAACTGGGAGATGGAAAGTATATTTATTCCACCCCCGCATCAGGTTTAGGATGTGAAGATTCGTTGGTGTTTCTCTATAGAAAAGCCGACAATCAAATCATTAAGACAGAAACGGATGATAACGCAACGATCCCATTGGCAAATGGATTGCATCTCGATGTATTGGACCTGCCTTTTATTAATACCGGTGGCAACGTAATTACGGATGGTTTGGGTACGGCTTTTTCCACCTGCATTATCCTGAATGAAAATGAATTTTACCATGTACCGAAAGATAAATTCTTTCAGCTTAACAAGGAATTGTCCGGGTTTTATACCTATCATATTCTTTCCAATTTTGAAAAAAAAGGCATTCAGCATATTGATTGTTTTATGAAACTACTGGATGAAGAGCGCATATTGGTTGCAGAGCCGCCGGTGGATCATGAACTTTATCCTGTTTACGAAAGTATCGTTGAAAATGAGCTCAAAAAATTACGATCTGCTTATGGCAGACCCTTTGAAATTATCAGGATAAAAACGGATAGGTATGATAATGAAGCATTGGCAGCTTATACCAACTCGATCATTGTTAACAAAACCATCTATGTACCGTTGTTTAAAATTAAACAGGATACACAGGCGCTCCTTACATGGAAAAGGCCATGCCAGGTTATACCATAAAAGGTTTTGAATTTTCACTGAGTGAAGAACCGGTTGTAAGCCCGGAATTAAATCAGCATTACCGGTACTATGGCTGGAACCATGGAGATGCGCTTCATTGCCGCACAAGGGCAGTGTGGGATCCGCAAATGTTATTCATGAGTACAAAAAGAATAGATGCCGGGGTAGATTCAGGAAGCAGAAACATAGTTTACACTACCGTAATCGATTACAGTAAAAAGGGATTGGCAAAAGGAAAGAATCATTTGTATTGGAGATTAGCCGGTGAAAAGGATTGGAGGAAAGTTTCTTTACAGCAAGCAGAAGAGGCACAGCATTTATTTGCAGAGATTCCTTTTCACAAACAAGGAGCAACGGTAGAGTATTATGTGGCTGCTGAATCGATGTCGGGTAAAAAGGAAACTCAACCAAGAACCGCCCCGGCAGGTTTTTATCATTTCAACATAAAATAATTTAAAATTAAAGAATGAAGAAGCTTTTAGTCGTTCCCGCCTTGTTGTTTTCCCACTTTAGTTTTTGTCAGCACGATAAGCACGTAGAAGATAATTTGCAGCATAACCATAATCACCTTGCCCATATGCAGGCTAGCAGGGCACATGTTTTTTATGTCCATAATTTACCATCTCCGAAACTTATGAAAGGAATTGGTAATTCAACCATGAAAATTGAAACCAAATCGACAAAAACACAGGCTTATTTTAACCAGGGTATTTCATTGCTCCACGACTTTTGGGATTTTGAAGCATACCGGGCTTTTAAAGAAGCCATCCGGAATGACTCTGCAGCCATTATGCCCTATTGGGGCTTGTTGCAAACCGTGGGACCTGATGAAGACAGTGTTTATAAAAGCAATAAAATAAAAGCGGTTGAACAAATAAAAAAGTTGCTGCCCGCTGCAAATGAACACGAAAAACTTTACGGTGAAATTTCGTTATTATCGGACTCACTGAAAGGAATGGCTTATCCTGAAATCAGTAAAAAGTATGAACTCATCATTCATAAGTTCCCGGATGATATTAATGCAAAACTATTTCTCGCACTAATGAAAATGAGTGGGTATGATACAGATATGAAACCCATGGAAGGTCAGATGTATAGTGAGTTTTTATTGAAAGATGTTCAGCGTATGTCACCCAATGATCATGGTTTTCATCATTACTGGATTCACCAGATGGAACACTGCTGCCCCGAAAGGGCGCTTGAGAGTGCCGATGTATTAACAAGTCTTGCTCCCTTATCGGGCCATATTGTACACATGCCCGGCCATATTTACAACCGGGTAGGCGATTATAAAAGAGCACACGATGCCTTTGTAGCTTCGGTTAAAACAGACTCGGCCTATATGAAAGATGAAGGCATTGAAGAAGTGGATAACTGGAATTACATTCACAATATCAATTACCTGATCAATAACTGTGTGCATGATGGCAGGCTTACTGAAGGACTTTATTATGCCGAACGATTAAAGTGTATGCCGGTAAATAAATACCGGAAAAAAGTATATGAAGGAACTTTTTTTAACCAGGGATTACTTGCACCTGCAAAAATGCAGATGGCATTTGGCAACTGGGGAAAAGCAGCGCAGCAGTTTGATGCCGTGGTGGATAAGGACACTGCTTTTGGCTATACGAACATGGAGTTTAAAAACGGGTTGGCATTTTTTGTAAAGGGTATGGATGCGTTGGTGAATAATAATATTGCCGAAGCCGAAAAATACTCAACGGCTTTGGATGCGCTGCTTTGGCGCAATGCAAAACAAACCGGGAAAGACAGTACTTTAAATCCGTGGTACCAGAATACACTGAACACTGCAAGCCTTGAAATACAGGGTTGCATGGAAAGTTACCGTGGTAATTATGAGCCTGCCATCAAACTACTTGAAAAGGCACAAAAGCAGGAAATAGAACTTGGTTATGGCGAGCCGCCCTTGTATGCACGTCCAGTTGCCATTAGCATTGGCGATGCACAAATTAAGGCAGCGAAATATGATGATGCCATTGCAACCTATCAGGCACTTTTGGTAAGATTTCCAAAAAGCTCCTTTGTTTATAATTACTTGTGGAGGGCTTATGTAAAGAAGGGAGATACGGTCAAAGCAAAGGAGTATGAAATGCTGTTAAAGTCAGCGGCCGTGTATGCCGATCCTGGTATTTATGGAGAATTATAATAGAAAACATTTTTTAGCCTTAAGTATTCGATAATGGCAATGAAAAGTAATATTATTAACCCGCAACCCAAACTCTACGGGCTCGACCACCTTAGGGCATTGGCCATTTTATTGGTACTGGGTTTCCATTATCAACTTGGATATTTTGGCCACCCTGAATGGACTAAACAATTTAATCAATTTGGGTGGACAGGCGTTGATTTGTTTTTTGTATTAAGTGGCTTTTTAATTTCATCGCAGCTCTTTGCGCAAATGAAAAAGGGCAAAGCCATTTCGTTGAAGGAGTTTTTTTTGAAACGTTTTTTCAGAATTATCCCGATCTATTTTGTAGTTGTTGCGATTTATTTTTGTGTACCGTTTTTTCGGGAAAGAGAAGCGCTTCCTCCATTGTGGAAGTTTTTAACCTTTACCCAAAACTTTGGGTTAAACATAAAAATCCTCGGTACTTTTTCACACGCCTGGTCGCTTTGTGTAGAAGAGCATTTTTATTTATTTCTTCCGTTACTATTGATTTTCCTTCAATCGGCACAACTTTTAAAAAAGGGATATTGGCTGTTGATTTTGCTTTTTGTAGCCGGATTTGCAACAAGGCTGTATAGCTGGCACGAAGGGTATCTACAAACAGTTGGTAACGAAGGTTCGCTGGCGTCATGGACACAGTTCGTTTATTATCCAACTTACAATCGCCTGGATGGATTATTGGTCGGTGTTTCCATAGCCGCTATGTATCAATACCTGCCAAATACCTGGAATAGAATTTCAACCTATGGTAATTATTTTTTGGTAATAGGTCTTGCACTTTTAACCATTGCCTGGTTCTTTTGTTCCGATCTTTCTTCTTATGAAACATCTGTTGTTGGATTTCCCTTTATTTCAATAGGTTATGGATTGCTTGTGACGGGAGCTATTTGTCCTACAAGTATCTTATTTAAATGGAATTCAAAAATTACCACACTTATCGCAACCCTTTCCTATGGTATTTACCTGACCCATAAGGGTATTATTCATATGGTTCAGGATATTTTTCCGCGATGGGGTATTGAGAAAAATGGCAGCATGATGGTTTTTATTAGTTTGCTTTTTTGTTTGCTGGGAGCCTGGCTGTTACATTTGGTCATAGAAAAGCCTTTTATGAAATGGAGGGATGTTGTGTTGAAGAAAAGACAGGTAATAAAGATGTAAGGGTATACAGAACCTATGTGTAGAAACATGAAAGGGCATTAACAAAGGCGTTGTCTTTGCTGCGGTTTGTAAGGTATGTTTAAACCCAATTAGTATGAAACGATCAATTATACTGCTATTGCTTAGCGTAACGTTTTCAATAGCCAATGCACAGAAACCCCGGGCAAGGGACCTTGGTGTTCCATTCAATGGCAATACGGGTACCTTCAATGCCATTACGGATGTAAAAGAGGTGGAGGTAGGATACTGCACCATCATTTCGGGAACTGGTAAAAATAGTGTGGGTAAAGGACCGGTGCGAACCGGCGTTACCGCTATTTTTCCACGGGGAAAAGCAAGGAAATTCAGCCCCGTATTTGCCAATTGGTACAGTTTGAACGGAAATGGTGAAATGACCGGAACTACCTGGCTGACTGAATCCGGATTCCTGGAAACGCCGGTCATGATTACCAATACCAACAGCGTGGGGGATGTGCGCGATGCAGTATTGAAATGGTATGTAGATACGGATTGGTATAAGGGGGAGGATTGGTGGTACACCTATCCGGTGGTTGCCGAAACTTACGATGGGTTTTTGAATGATATTTATGGATTTCATGTAAAGGAAGAGCATGTGCTCGAAGCCATAAGCAATGCCGCAACCGGTAAAATAGCCGAAGGAAATGTGGGTGGTGGCACCGGGATGATGTGCCTGGGTTTTAAAGGTGGAACAGGAACATCTTCGAGGGTAGTTACCATCAAAGATTCCACTTATACAGTGGGTGTGTTGGTACAGGCAAATTTTGGCAGAAAATCTTCTTTAACCATTTCCGGCGTTCCGGTTGGTAAAGAGTTGATGGATACCCTGAACAATGAATTGAAACTGCCTCCGCAATCTTACCGGAAAGAGGGAGATGGTTCCATCATTGTGGTGGTAGCCACGGATGCTCCCTTGCTTCCCCATCAATTGAAGCGGATTGCCAACCGGGTTCCGTTGGGTATAGGAAATACCGGTGGAATTGGTACCAATGGTTCGGGAGATATTTTTATTGCCTTTTCCACGGCCAATCCGGATGCTTTTCAGCGATCTGATTTCACGAAAGTGGATATGCTGCCAAATGACGAAATCAATCCTTTGCTGGAAGCTACGGTTCAGTCTGTAGAAGAAGCTATTATCAATGCTTTGGTAGCGGCGGAAACCATGGAAGGCATTAATGGAAATAAATCCTATGCATTGCCGCATAAATTACTTATTGATATACTCAAAAAATACAACAGGATCAAAAAATAAAAGAAGGATATCTTAAATTGAAATTAACATCAAATAATTGTTATAATGAGGAATTGGTGTTGGTTAATGTTGGAACGGGCAATAAGTGGGTACCGGTTACCCAATCTTATAAGTTATATCATACACTGGTTGATAACGGTACGGTTACAAAATTTATGGGATGGCCCATTCCTGCCCACAATGCCACCGATCCTGTAACGCAAATGGAACAACCAAGGCTTTGGTTGAACTGGATGAATACTTATTTGAAATAATTGAAGGATAACTTTCTGTGATGCGTATGTTTGATAAAATATTATTTTTCGCTACAAACTAAAGTCCGGTAATTATAAACTATGAAACGCAGACACTTCATTCAGCAATCATCACTCACTGCTATTGGCATAGGTATTTTTGGTTCAGCATTTTCAAACATTAAGTATGATGGCCCCGGTTTAAGCGTAAATGGGAATCGAATAGAAAGCCGCATTTTTGAACTGGCAAAATTTGGTTTGGATGAAAAGGGCCGCGGCTACCGTGTGGCTTATACCAAGGGTGATATTGAAGCACGAGGATGGTTTATTGAACTGATGAAAAAGGCAGGCCTCGAAACAACCATAGACCCAGCCGGCAACATCATTGGCAAACGCAAAGGAAATAATCCATTGCTTAAACCCATTGCCTTTGGGTCGCATATTGATATGGTGCCCGATGGAGGCAATTATGATGGCTGTTTGGGTAGCATTGGTGCACTGGAAGTAATTGAAGTACTGAATGAAAACAACATTGCCACAGAGCATCCATTGGAAGTAATTATTTTTTCGAATGAAGAAGGTGGCACCATCGGAAGCATGGCTATGGCAGGCATGCTAACCGCAGAAGGATTACAGCAGAAAAGCCAGATGGGATTAACGATGGCCGAAGGCATCACCGCTATTGGTGGTAATCCCGGAAGGATAAAGGATATACAGCGGAAGAAAGGTGATTTAAAGGCATTTATTGAATTGCATATAGAACAGGGTGGCATTCTTGAGCAGTTAGGATTACAGATTGGCGTGGTAGAAGGAATCGTGGGTATTGTGCATTGGGAAGTAACGGTAGAGGGATTTGCCAATCATGCGGGTACTACACCCATGAATATGCGAAAGGATGCCTTGTTGGCTGCCTCAGAATTTGTTATTGCAGTAAATGAAGAAATCAATAAAGTAAAAGGAAGGCAGGTAGGAACAATTGGAAAGATTGCGTTGCAACCTGGTGCTTATAATGTGATACCCGGTAAAGTAACCATGGGTTTGGAGATTCGGGACCTTGACGATTCCAAAATTAACCGATTGTTTGCGGCCATTGAAAAGCGGGCTTCGGCAATTGCATCATCTTCGGGTACATCCATTTCATTTGTACGGCAGGCCAATGAATCTAAGGCCGCATTGACAGATCCCTCCTTGCAGCAAAAGATTATTGCCTCATCCTCAGCGCTTGGACTCACGTGGCAGCTTATGCAAAGCGGCGCGGGACATGATGCTCAGGAGATAGCGCATATTGCGCCGGTAGCTATGATTTTTATTCCAAGCAAAGGCGGCATCAGTCATTCACCCAAAGAATTTTCAACGGCAACAGATATGGCCAATGGAGCCAATGTTTTATTGCAGGCAATATTAAAGGTTGACAGGGAGTAGCCAGACAATTTATTTATGGCATATCATCCATACTGCTACGCTAACCTTAACGTATAACTAAATGGAGTAACTCCTGTTATATACACATTCAGCCCTTGTGCACGCAGCGTACCAAAATGCGTAGTATATCGTTCCCCGTCGAGGTTCGATACATTTTTATGGGCATTTGTTCCTGGTCCGAATTGTATGAAATCGTCACCATTGGAGAATTGCCCCATCCCTTGTTCAAGGAAGTAATTCCCGTTAACCGGTCCTGTGGTTCCGCTCAGTTTTCCTGCAGCGTCAAAACAAAGTTCAATAGTGACAGGAACATCTTTTAAACCTTTGATGTCAAATTGCAGCTCCACCGCTCCATTATTTTCCATGAAGGTTATGGTGGTCTCCATGGTTTTTACATTGCTCACCGGACGGTTCTTAAAATCCATCAGGTTCCAAAAACGGTCATCAATACTTGGAGAGTGTGCATAATTTCCTTCTTTATTGTGCAGTTTTTTTGGGAGCGGCTGATAGTAGGGTATGTCCAGTTTTTTATGCAAAATATATTTGTTTCCTTCCTTTCGTAGTCCTTCGCTGTAAAAGTATCCCATGGAGAAAAATTGGGAGGATAGGCGCAGGTGCTTCAATATGGCTTTGCCTTTTCGGTAGGCAAAAAAATTGGGGCTGTTGGATCGGCCGGAAGCAATAATGATGGGCCAGTCTATACCGCCAAACAGTGTGGCGGTGGTATCTTTTCTACGGATGCGCAGCAGCGATGTAGCAGTAAATAATTTTTCAAAATCCGTATTTAGTGGGGTAGCGGCCGGTAAGGGGTCTAACAATATCGGCGTTTCCAGGAACCTGAAAAGGGCACGGGGGAGAATAATGCTTTTAAAAGCCG
>ERZ795056.1308-NODE-1308-length-29215-cov-7.170439_pt1 | contig 29215 bp, 22 predicted proteins | sample MGYA00375140_ERZ795056 | MGnify/ENA primary metagenome ERZ795056 (study PRJEB30185, sample SAMN05720227) | activated sludge metagenome | isolation source: Anaerobic digester | place: USA | collected 2015-03-09 ... | reverse complement strand
CTTGCGGAATACACCATGTAAACCTTTCCGGATGAATGCTTAAGTATCTGCGGGGCTTCATTAACCGGGCCACCCACCCTTTCCCATGCCAATGCGGGTGTGGTAAGCAAGGTACTCTTTGTATCCACTGTCCAGGGGTTCAGCATTTTGGCAATATAAATCTGCTGATCCTGTATTGCCGGGTTGGGTCTTCCGCTCCAAAGAAAATAATGTAGCCCCTCATAGGTAAGTATGGTTCCATCTATGGCCCAAAAATCAGCATCGGCTGCAAACAACCTGCCTTTCATGGTCCAGGTGCCTGCAGTGGGGTCTGCTCCCGGATTTTCAAGTACCCAGGTGCGTTGCGTTTCATCCGGGCCGCTGCCACCGGTAAAATACAGGTACCATTTATTATCTAAAAAATGGAGCTCGGGTGCCCAGATGTTATTGCTGTATGGTAATCCCCCGGCCGGCCGGAAAATTTCTGATGATGGCGCACTTGCCAGTGACGATACCTTTTCACTTTTCCAAACCTGCACACGATTGCCCGATGTTTGAGTGTAATAGTATTGAACCCCCTGCTGAATAATCCAGGGATCAGAGCCATTCATGATGGGGTTGATGAATGTGGTGGTTCCAGCGGGTGGAGCAGGTTTGTTTCCGTCCTTTTCGCATGCGCCGAGGCTTAGCAGGCATAGTACAAAGATGTACTGCCTGATGGTGTGTATTTGACAAAACATTTTTTGCATACAATAAAAGGTTATTTACCCATAAGCGATTTAATCAGGTCTGTTTCGGCCTGTTTGAATGGCGTACCGTTGGGTCTGAAAATATCATGAAACCAAAGTGCAGGTTCTGCCGTGTACTTGATTTGCCAGCTATCCCATGGAAAAATGGTTTGCGATTTTCCGCTCACCAGGCCCCAGTTATAAGCAGCCACCTTATACTTTTTGGCCACCGGCATAGAACCTTCGAAAGTGCTTCCATTACCGCGCGACATATATTCCGTGCACAGCAGCGGACGTTTATAACGCTGCAACTGCACAATTCTTTTCTCAAACTCCGCTCCATTATCATAATTGTGAAAAGATATAACATCTGATTCTTCAATCATCAGTTTTTCAATAGCCCGAAGGCTGTCGTGGCTCGACCAGTTGCCAATCCATATACCTGCTGTAATGGGTTGGGTTGGTTGTGCCTGCCTTGTCCAGATAAATACCTGCGACAGCAATTTATGTACCAAATCCAACTTGTTGTAGGGCTCAAATCGTCCGTAGCTACTGCTGTTTGGGTTATCGGGCTCGTTCCATACATCCCAGCCCAAAATGCGCTTATCACTTTTAAAATGTGAAACAATGTCAATTACATATTTTTTAAGCCGGGGTTGTTGTTTTTCATCTTTTAAAACATCGGCACCCGGGCCTTGTACCCATCCGGAATTATGGAGGTAGGGCGCGGGTTCGTGTTGCTTTCCTGCCTGGGGAAAGGGATCCCAACACGAATCAAACAAAACAAACATGGGCTTTATGCCGTACCGCGCGCAAATTTTCAGAAAAATATTGATTCGTTTTTTAAAACCGGCAGGGTCCTGCTGATAGGCAAGGTCGTGTAAAAATACCCGCATGGTATTCATGCCAATGTTGGAAGCCCACATCAGTTCACGTGCAATAGTTGCGGTATCAAAGGTTTCGGCCTGCCACATTTCCAGTTGGTTAATGGCGGTGCTTGGTAAAAAATTGGCGCCTGCCAAAAAGGGCTGCGTGGCATACCACTCATTTGCCTGTTGTTCGGTCCATCTTTGCCTTGCCGCTTTTACCGACTGTGCATTGGTCGCAGTCAGGTTGGCCAATAGCAATAAGAGGAACACAGAATATTTCAATAGCATCAGTATAAAGTTTTGTTGAAAGAAAAATTATGCCCGGAAAGGTTCAGCAAGTTGTTGCTACCCTTGTTTTAAAAAGGTAACCGCAACTTGCTGACGCAGGTTATTTACCAGTTTGGATTTTGCTGCAGGTTTGGATTGATATCAATTTCAGTTTGCGGAATAGGCATGTACTTACTTTTCCCGATGACGAAATTATTAAATTCATTATCTCTCGCTTTCAGTTCGGCCAATTTTGCCGCGTCATCAAAATACCCCCAACGTGCAAGGTCATTCCAACGAAGCGATTCTCCTGTAAGTTCAGTGATACGTTCGTGCTCTAACTGCCGCTGAAACTGTGTTTGGTTCATACCGGGCATAGCAGCGGTTAGCGTACTAAGTCCTGCACGCTGCCGAACCCTGTCTACATATTGATAGGCCTGTGCGGTTTGTCCCTGTGCGTTCAATGCTTCTGCATACATCAGCAGTATATCTGCAAAACGAATGATGCGGTAGTTGATCGGGCCATTGAATACTTCAAATTCATTGGTCCTGAAATAATCATTCAAATACTTCCTGTACCATACACGGTTTTTAATATCGTCGCCATAGTTTTTCGAAGCAAAACTACTGCCATACACCTGGGTAAAATCGGGGCCTCTTTCATCGGAAGAGTCAAATAAGGCAGTAACGGCAAGCCTTGGGTCGCGGGTACCACCCACAGCGGGTTCCTTCAAAAATTCCCGAACAATCCAGCGATGCATATTGGCATCATTAAATCCATGACCCTGTGGTGCAAAAAAGGGCGAGCGGCTTGTGCCTACATTGGAAGTGGGTCCGTCTTCACCGCTGTTTTCGGGGCGCATTTTAAATTGAATTTCGAAAACCGATTCCCTGTTGTTTTCCGTTGTATGGCGGAAGTTGTCGGCAAAATTGGGCATCAGCGAGTATTGCGCCTGCCCCGGACCCGAAATCAGCCAGGACAGTGCGGCAGCGGCAGGTGCATATTCTTTTTGCTGAAGGTGCGCGCGTCCAAGCAAGCCATAAGCTGCTCCCTTGGTAGCCCTGCCCACTTCTTCACCCGTATACGAAACAGGAAGATCTGCAATGGCTTCTGTGAGGTCGGTTTCAATTTGCGCCCAAATGGTTTCCTGCGAAACCTGCGAAGGCTTGTCTGATGGTTGCGACGGGGTAAGAATCAATGGTATGTTTCCCCAGATGGTTACCAGGTTGTAGTAATATAAAGCCCGTAAAAATTTTGCTTCGCCAAGGTATTGTTTTTTCAGATTTTCATCCATGGAAATGGCCGGTATGTTTGCCAGTACCTGGTTGGCGCGGTATACCCCTCTCCAATGGTGCCACCATGTATCATAATTTACTTCAAAGCTATACTGGGTAATGTTGAAGGCGCTTACGCTGCGCAACTCATTCCATGGGCTGGTAGAATAACCGTCATCAGACCGTACATCAAAATAATACGGTGTCCACCTTGATCCCGGTGATCCGTTCCGGTAAAAATTTCCATAAACGGCATTAATACCCTGCAGGGCATCGGCCCCTGTTTTCCAGAAATTTGATTCATCAATCCGGTTGGGGTTCTCGATATTCATATCGAGGTATTTTTCGCAGGAAGCGGCACCCAACGCCAGCATGCCTGCAAGTGATATTTTTATAAACTTGTTCATTGCTTATTTTTTTAATCTGTTCAAGTAGAAAAGATGGTTAATCCTGAAGCTCCCTGTACTTAAAATCCGAAGCGGATGCCTGCCGAAATAATTCTGAGTGCAGGATACTGTCCATTGTCCAGTCCTCTTTCAAAAATGTTTACACCCGTAATATCCGGATCCAGCCCTGTGTATTTTGTAAACGTAAGCAGGTTCTGTCCGCTCAGGTAAATGGTGCTTTGCTTAAACCCGATATTATCAAGTGTTTTCTTGCTGAAATTATAGGCCAGTTCTATGTTCCGAAGCCTCAGGTAGCTGCCATCTTCCAGCCATCTGTCGCTTTGGGGCAACACATTATACTGTATGCCCTGATCAGGTGCTCCAATGGCGGCCCTTGGCCATACATTACCCGGCTGCTGTGCTGTCCAGTAAGTGGCATCTTTTCTGAAATTGGTATTCAGGTCCATGCGATCCACTGTATAACGCGGCCTGTTGTATAGTTGATTGCCTACTACAGCATACCACTGCATGTTCAGGCTTACCTGTTTGTACGCAAAATTGAGCAGCAGTCCGCTTTCCCATTTAGCCCATGGGCTGCCTGCATAATGCCTGTCCTTGTCCAGGTCCAGCACGCCGTCATTATCTACATCGGTATAGCGTATATCGCCGGGTTTAGACCATGGCTGAAGCAGCGAGCCTGTTTTGCCCCTGTGTGCATCAATTTCTGCCTGGTTCTGAAATATGCCATCTGTTTTCAGTACATACCATTCACCAATGGAGCGGCCAATTTGGGTACGTGCATCGCCAATTTGGGTATATTGGGTAGTGGGGTTTCCAAACTCAAGCACCTGGTTGCGGATGGTGGTAAAATTGAGGGTTGCATCCCATTTAAAGTTCCCTTTCGATTGCGAGCGGTAGGTTAAAGCCAGCTCAAAACCATTGTTGCGGATGGATGCTGCATTTACCGGGGGATTTCCTCCGGCATTTCCCGTTGTTAAGCTGATGGGAAGGTTCACCAGTACATCATTGGTATTGGCAATAAAATAATCGGCAGTTATGGTAAACATGTTTCCGAATAAACCGGCTTCAAGGCCAAAGTTCGAAGTGTTTTTGCGCTCCCAGCGGAGGTCGCTATTGGCTAGCTGTGTTACAATGCCTCCTATCTGTTCGGTACTGTTTTGGCCAAATACAGCGCGGGGGAAAGGATTGATTTGTGCATAGTACATCCAGGCGTTCAGGAACTCGGCATTACCCAGCGAGCCATACGACGCACGCAGTTTTAAATCGTTTACTGCCTTTACATTCCAGAACTTTTCATTGGATATTCTCCAGGCTACAGAAGCGGATGGAAAGGTACCCCATCGGTTGTTTTCACTGAATTTGGAGCTGCCATCGCGGCGTATGGTAAAGCTTGCAAGGTAACGATCGCTGTAGGTGTAGTTTACCCTGCCCAGTATGCCGATAAAATTGGATTTCTCCGTGTATGGATCTTCAACCGGCGGGTTATTTCCAATTGTATTGATCCGGTTGATTGGAAAATCAAAACGCTGCTGACTGATACCCGCTACGGCACCAATTTTATGGTCACCAAAAGTTTTATCATAGTTCAGGGTGTTTTCAAATAAAGTGGATTGAAATTCACCCTTGCTTTCAAAGGTTGCCATTTGATTGTTGTTAGGCGAAGGAGTTCCCTGTCTTACGGTTCCGGGGCGCCGGGTTCCATAGCCTTTATCGTTGGTTTTCTCCAACCCGAAATTAAACCTGTACTGCAAACCATCCATTATCTTGTATTCAAGAAAAGCGTTGCCTCTTATCTTGAAATTCTTTTGCTCAAACTGATCGAGGCTCTGCAATGCCGGCACATTGGCGGTAAGGGTGTTCAGGTAGGCATTATTCAGTCCTATACCCCAGCTTTCCGGGTTTTCGGCCGAGTTGTAGCGATTGCCCTGCAAGGCTACCACGGGCGGCATGCTGATCATATCTACAAAAGGATTAACGCCTACCCCTGCATTGGCTATAGGATCTTCCTTTGTCCAGCTGAATAAAACATTTTCGCCAATGGTAAGTCTTCCAAATTTGGCACTTGTATTGATACGAAAGCCCGAGCGCTGAAAACTGTTATCAATTACCGGACCCTGGTTGTTAAAGTGGTTGCCACTTACATAAAAATTTACTTTTCCCAGGGCACCCGAAGCTCCAAGATTGTATTCGCCAATAGAGCCCTGCCTTAAAAATTCATCCTGCCAGTCGGTGTTGATGTTAGGGTCAAACTCTGAGGATATGGAGGTAGGCACAGGTAAGTTGCCTGCCTGGTAGAGTTTTGTGGCGAGATCACGGTATTCATTGGCATCCATCATTTCGTAGCGGTTATGTACATTCTGAATGCCATACTTAATACCTCCGCTGATATTAACGGGTCCTTTGCGCCCTTTTTTGGTAGTAATAATGATAACCCCGTTTGCCGCGCGGCTACCATAAATGGCGGCAGCCGAAGCATCTTTCAAAATCTGTATAGATTCAATATCCGATGGGTTGAAATCAGGGGTAGCATCGCTGTACATACCATCAATAATGTATAAAGGGTTGTTGTTGGCAAAAGTGCCCGCGCCCCTTATGTCAATTTTGGCAGCACCACCGGGGGCGCCTGTGTTGCGTACTGTTACGCCGGGTGTAAGACCCTGAATGCTTTCCGCAACGGTGTTGGCCGTATTGCGGTTGGCTTGTGCAGGATCAATCAGGCTTACAGCACCGGTAAGGTCTCTTTTGCGAACCGATTGATAACCTATAACCACCACGGCATCGGGCGAAGAAGCCATCGGAGATAAAACTTCATTGATTTCGCCACCTTTTACCAGCACTTCCTTGCTGGTATACCCCACATAACTGATCACGAGCACACTGTTCAGGGCAGCATCAATTACAAATACACCCTGGTTGTCTGCAATTACCGATAAAGGGGAACCTTTAACGGCAATAGTGGCTCCGGCAAGTGGCTCTCCCGTGGGGGATTTAATGGAGCCACGCACGGTTTGCTGCGCCCAAGCCGCCATAAACAGCAGGGATGCAGTAAAAGTGAGGATGGCCCTTTTAACAAGCTTTCTTTTTGATTTCATAACAAGCAGATTTAGTTTTTAAGTTTCCTATTTGTTGTTTCAGGTTGTATGCCAGCAAAAAAAATTCTTCCTCCTGTGCAAATGCCGGCCGGTATTTCCATTAAAATCAGGAGTAAGCAAAAAAAATTACCGGTAAAGCCGAAAGTTTTCACAGTCATTTATCAGCAGTTTCATGCAAACAGAGAACAAGTAAAAATGAGGCAGGCCGCTATATTCTTTTTTTAGCCAATCATACAATCGTTAACAGGTGTAAAGGTTTGGCATTAAAATTTACGGGGGGCATCATTTTGTTTCAATCTTTCATCATTTCGTCTCATTTTTTTTTTCAACCGGCCCTTGCAGCTTCAAATCTCAACTGTGGCCTGCCGTAATTAATTATAATTGTTTAGCTTCATTTTTTAATCAATAAAAACGAGCGTGCCATTACGTCTGATTGTTCTGTTTCACTTCCTTTTGGTGTTGTGCCTGGTTCGTGCACAATCCTTTACCTTCCGTCATTACCAGGTAGAACAGGGACTGTCCAATAATACGGTGTTCTGCACAGCACAGGATCAGCGCGGATTTATGTGGATGGGTACCAAGGATGGTCTCAATCGTTTTGATGGTTATACTTTCCGTGTTTTCAGGAATGATCCCGATGATTCATTAAGCCTTGGTGATAGTTTTGTAAGAAGCCTGCTCATCAGCAAAAACAATACCGTATATGCAGGCACCCGTAACGGGTTGTATCGCTTTGATGAGATCAATGAAAACTTTGCAAAACTTTTTACCACCACCGATGAAATAAAGGAAATAGCCGAAGATCAATCAGAACAACTCTGGTTTATTGCGGGTCAGAAATTATTCTGCCTGAAGCCCGGGCCTGGTAATATGGAAACGGTTGAATTTAATCAGTATAGTTTTACCTCGGTTGCAGCAGATAAGCATAATGTAATCTGGGCTGCTACTGCCAATGGATTGCTGCTCAAGTTCGACAGGAATACGAATGGTTTCACCCACTATACCGTATTAAAGGAATCAAAAGCTACTTTGCCCGCATGGATCGAAAAAATACAACCTATGGCCAATGGCAATATGTTGATAGGTACAGCCAATTATGGTGCCTTGGTTTTTGATGCAATGAATGGCACAGCCAAAGAAATAATCAGTAAGCTTCCTGGTAACCCGGGTATTTTTGTTCGCGACTTTCTTCCGGTGAATGATTCTGCTTACTGGATTGCTTCTGAAAATGGTATATTTATTTATGAAACCCCCACCGGTAAAATTACCCATCTTGAAAAACAGATCAACAACGCTTATGCATTATCGGACAATGCCGTTTACACCCTGAGTAAAGACAAGGAAGGGGGCATATGGGCGGGTACGTATTTTGGCGGCATCAATTATTATCCAAGACAGTATGCCACTTTCAATAAACTGCTGCCCGGCTTTGGCAAGGAAGCTTTGAGCGGACAGGCAGTAAGAGAAATTACTGCGGATAACCTGGGTAACCTGTGGATAGGCACGGAAGATGGAGGACTGAACAGGCTTGAAAAGGAATCCGGGAAACTCTTCCATTTTAAATCAACGGGCAAACCCGGCGATATTGCCTATTCCAACATTCATGGCCTGATGGTACAGGGGCAGGAACTATGGGTGGGCACTTTTGAACATGGCCTGGATGTAATGGATATTCCTTCGGGCAGGGTTATTGCGCATTATCCAAAGCAGGGAGATACATCGCTGAGAAGTACCTTTTTTGTGGTTGTTTATGCTTTGCGAAGTGGAACAATATTGGCTGGCACCCGGTTGGGCATGTACCAGTTCAATAAGAAAGGTGAAACATTTGAACGGGTGAAAACCATTCCTCCTCAATGTTTTGTGCATTCCATCCTGGAAGATAGTAAGGGTAATATTTGGGTAGGTACGCTTGGTAATGGCTTATACTGTATAAAAAAGGATAATACCCTCAAGCATTTCACCCATAACCCTAAAGAGAGAAACGGTATTTCGGGCAATGCTATTACCACCATTTTTCAATCTTCAGATAGCACCATCTGGGTTGGAACTGAAGGGGGAGGACTATGTCGGTTTAATGCGGAAGTTGAATCCTTTGAAAGATTTACCCTGAAAGAAGGGTTCCCAAGCAACACCATTTTTAAGATACTGGAAGATACTCAACGTCAGCTTTGGATTACCACATCGCGCGGGCTTGTAGCCATGCAACCTTCTACCGACAGTATTAAAGTTTATACCACCGATAATGGATTGCTTTCCAACCAGTTCAATTATAATTCGGGGTACAGGGATTCAACCGGCACCATGTATTTCGGAAGCGCCAAGGGCCTCATCAGCTTTAATCCGCAATTATTTTCTGAAAGTGCCTTTATACCTCCTGTACATATCACCGGGCTTGCATTTGATGGCAAAGAAATTCATGCAGGAAATAATCCCGGCATTCTTAAAAAATCCTTGTTGCATACCAAAGTGATAACCCTTGGATACAATCAATCCAGTTTTTCCATTGATTTTGCAGCCCTTTCTTTTACCGCACCCCAAATGACAGAATACCAGTACATCATGGAAGGGCTGGATAATGACTGGACTTACCTGAAAACGAATAGAAAGGTTTATTTTACCAACCTTGCACCGGGTACTTATCGCTTTAAGGTAAAAGCAGCAAACAGCAGCGGACAATGGAGCAGCAAGTTAGCCAGCCTTACAGTAGTTATTAATCCTCCAATTTGGGCAAGCCCGCTTGCCTATATTGCCTATACAGTAATAGCCTTACTGATTGGTTATTTGCTTTTTAAAAATTACCATCATGCCATGACCAAACGGGCCGAAAGGAAACTGGAACTGATGGAGCATGAAAAGGAAAAGGAAATGTACCAGGCGAAAATTGAATTTTTTACCAATGTGGCACATGAAATTAAAACACCCTTGACGCTGATTAAGGCGCCCATGGAGCAAATACTCAAAAAAGGCCTTGCCAATGGAGCCTTGTCCTTTGAACTATCCATGATGGAACGCAACACCAACCGGTTGCTTGAATTGGCTAACCAACTGCTTGATTTCAGAAAAATTGAAACATCGGGGTATCAGTTAAGTTTGTCGAAAATGGAGATACAGGATTTTCTGAACGACCGCTACCAAAGTTTTAAGCCCCTTGCCGAACAAAGAAAGGTGAGCCTGACCATTCAACTTCCCGATGAACCCATTTTTATTTTGGCTGATGCAGATGCCATGCAAAAAATTACCGATAACCTGGTTTACAATGCACTCAGCTATTGCCATCACAAGGTAAAAATTATTTTATTTCCGGTAGACCTGCAGCATCCCGCGGTGACCATTCATTTTTGTAATGACGGCCCGGGTATTCCGCAAGAGATGACAGAACAAATTTTTCAGCCATTCTTCAGGATTCAGCATGCCAAAAACAAATCGGGTTCCGGCATTGGGCTGGCATTGGCAAAATCGCTGGCCGAAATGCATAATGGCACGCTTTCTGTGGCATCCTCAACCCAGCAAATGACTATTTTTGAACTAATACTACCCTGTTTGCCTGTTAATAACAATTAAGTTCCACATGCACCATAAAAATCAACATACTGAAACCGAACATGCCCGGCCAGCCATATTATTGGTGGATGATAATGAAGATATACTGGAATACCTGATCCATTTTTTAAGTGAACATTTTACCATTGAAACCGCAACCAATGGGGTTGAAGCATTGGACAAGTTCACCAGGCAGTCCTTTCAATTGGTGATCAGTGATGTGATGATGCCCGAAATGGATGGCTTTGAATTATGTAAGAAAATCAAGGCCAATATTGACATCAGCCATGTTCCGGTTATTTTGCTTACGGCCAAAGATAGTCTGCAGGCAAAAATTGAAGGGCTCGAACTTGGCGCTGATGTATATATTGAAAAGCCATTTTCTCCTGAATACCTCTTTATGCAAATCAACAGCCTTTTGCAGAACAGGAGCAAAATCCGTTCGTACTATGCCAATAACCCGCTGGCCCATATTATTACCATGGCTTTTACAAAAGCTGATGAGCATTTCCTTGAATCACTGAATAACGTAGTACTGGAAAATATTGAAGACAGCGAACTTGATGTAGAGCATCTCGCCAGGTTTATGAATGTAAGCCGGCCTACCCTGTACCGTAAACTCAAGGAAATTACAGACCTCTCCCCCAATGAGATCATCAACCTTGTACGGCTGAAGAAGGCAGCCGGATTACTCGCCGAAGGATCGTTGAGTATTCTTGAAATAAGCAATAAGGTAGGGTATACCTCCGCTACTCATTTCAGCAGGAATTTTCATAAACGTTTCGGCATGCTTCCTTCTGAATATGGTAAATCATCATAAACAAAGTGGTAAAATGAGCTTTACCACTTTGTATAAGGCTTGATAACCATTTATAAAAAATTACCCTTTTTTTAGTCCAAAATGGGGCTCAGCCACCGTTCTGCAAACTCAATGGGTACACCCTTGCGCTTTGCATAGTCTTCCAACTGATCGCGCTGTATTTTACCCACGCCAAAATACTGGCTTTGCGGGTGGCTGAAATACCAGCCGCATACCGATGAACCGGGGTACATGGCCAGCGATTCGGTGAGGGTAATGCCGGTATGTTCGGTAGCATGCAGCATGTCGAACAGCTTGTATTTTTCGGTATGGTCGGGGCAGGCGGGGTAGCCCGGTGCGGGGCGGATGCCTACATATTTTTCCTTTACCAGTTCATCGTTGCTGAGTTGTTCTTCGGGCTGATAACCCCAGTACTCCTTTCGTACGCGCTCGTGCAGGTACTCCGCAAAGGCTTCTGCCAGCCTGTCGGCCAGTGCCTGCAGCATAATTTTATTGTAGTCGTCATGCTGCGCTTCAAACGCTTTGATGTGGGGTTCAATGCCGTGGATGGTAACAGCGAAGGCGCCGAGGAAGTCAACAGCCCCCCCCGGCCCCCCCGCTGGGGGGGAGAAAATCCCGGCGGCGTCTTCTGTGATGGTGTTAGCCCCCTCCCGACCTCCCCCGCGGGGGGAGGCGTCATCATCAACGGAACTCCGTGGGGCTTCAGGTAGTTCATTTAGCTTTTGAAGAATGGATGAACATACAATTTGAGTGTTATAAATTACTTCATCATTGGTAAAGCGAATCACTGTGAAACCTTTTTCCTCAAGCCACTTTGTTCTATCCTCATCCGAAAGTTTGTGGTCAGGATGTTCATGGATTAATCCATCCACCTCAACGATGAGTTTTTTTGATAAACAGGCAAAATCGGCAATGTAGGTTCCGATTATGTGTTGTCTGCGAAATTTATACCCTAATTGTTTGTCCCGGAGTTTAAACCATAATATGCTTTCTGCATTTGTTTGAATTGTGCGGTTTGATTTCGCAAAATCCTTTAAAAGTCCATAAATGGTTGGATCTGCATAATCAGAAAACGGAACTTCATCGAAGTCGCCGCTTTCCTGCTCTCCCCCTGCGGGGGGGCTGGGGGGGGCTGGAGCTATAAAGTCCGCAAGCGAAAAGTTTGGCTGCCCCGTCGCCTTCTGACTCTGCTGACGTAAACAGTTTAGCGTTACCTGCTTTCCTTCAGCGGTAACTATTATATCCTCCCCATTTCCCCATGCAGGCCAAAAACCTACTGCTCCTTTGGGTGTCAGCCAGTTTTCGTTTTCTATTTTATCGAGCAGGGCATTGGCATCGTTGTACAATTTGGTGGCCTCTGCCCCTACAATGGCATCATTCAGTATGTCGGGGAAGTTGCCATGCATTTCCCAGGCTATAAAAAAGGGCTTCCAGTCAATATAGGGGCGAAGCATTTCCACTGTTACCCCTGGAATGGCTTTTGCACCGGTAAAGGTTGGGGTAGTGGCCTTGTATCCCTCCCAGTTAATGGCTACCGGGTTTGCTTTGGCGGCAGCGTAGGTAAGGGTGCTTTTTGAAGTTTTTTTGTTGGCGAAACTTTCCCGCAACTGGCCGTACTCCCTGGTAATACCACCCAGGAATTCAAGTTTTTGTTCTTCATTCAGCAGGCCGGTGGTTACGGTTACACTCCGGCTTGCATCCAGTACATGCACCACACCGTTATCGTATTCGGGGGCTATTTTTACGGCAGTATGCATCCGGCTTGTGGTGGCGCCGCCAATCAGCAGGGGCTGTTTCATACCACGGCGTTTCATTTCGCGGGCCACGTGCACCATTTCGTCGAGCGAAGGGGTAATCAGGCCACTCAGCCCGATAACATCCACCTTTTCTTTTTGGGCCGTATCCAGTATTTTATCGGTGGGCACCATTACACCAAGGTCAATAATATCGTAACCGTTGCAGCCAAGTACTACGCCCACAATGTTTTTACCAATATCATGCACATCGCCTTTTACGGTGGCCAGCAACACTTTTGCTGCACCCTGTTCTTCCTGTTCGCCCAGTCCGCTTGCCTGGCGTGCTGCGAGCTTTTCGGCCTTCTCTGCTTCAATATAGGGGGTAAGCACCGCCACACTTTTTTTCATTACCCGGGCGCTTTTTACCACCTGCGGCAAAAACATTTTGCCTGCGCCAAACAAATCGCCCACCACATTCATGCCGGCCATCAGCGGCCCTTCAATTACCTCGAGCGGGGTGGGGTATTGCTGTCTTGCTTCTTCGGTATCGGCATCAATATAATCGGTGATGCCATTTATAAGCGAATGTTTCAATCTTTCTTCAACGGTATTGTTTCTCCACTCTTCGTTTTTTACCTCCACTTTTCCCTTTGCCTTCACGGTTTCGGCAAATGCAATCAGTTGCTCGGTAGCTTCGTTATTATCGTTGTTGCGGTTGAGCAATACATCTTCGCACAGGTCGCGCAGTTTAGGTTCTATTTCATCATAAATTACCAATTGGCCGGCGTTTACAATGCCCATATCCATTCCGGCCTTTATGGCGTAATAGAGGAAAACGCTGTGCATGGCTTCGCGCACATGATCGTTGCCGCGAAAGCTGAAGGAGATATTGGATACGCCGCCACTCACTTTGGTGAGCGGCATCCGTTTTTTGATCTCTCGGGTAGCCTCTATAAAATCAACAGCATAATTATTGTGTTCTTCAATACCGGTAGCTACCGCAAAAATGTTGGGGTCGAAAATGATATCCTGCGGAGCAAAGCCCACCTGTTCGGTCAGGATTTTATAAGCCCGGTGGCATATTTCAATCTTCCGATCTTTGGTATCGGCCTGCCCCTGTTCGTCAAAAGCCATTACGATTACCGCGGCGCCATAAGCCTGGCATATTTGTGCCTGCTCAATAAATTTGGCCTCGCCCTCCTTCATGCTGATGGAGTTTACAATGCACTTGCCCTGAACGCATTTCAATCCCGCTTCAATGATTTCGAACTTGGAGCTGTCTATCATAATGGGGATGCGGGCGATATCAGGTTCGGCCTGCAGCAGGTTGAGGTAGGTGGTCATGGCCTGCACCCCGTCAAGCAGGGCATCATCCATATTTACATCCAGTATTTGTGCGCCGCTTTCTACCTGCTGCCGGGCAACGCTCAGCGCTTCCTCGTACTTGTTTTCGCGGATGAGGCGGGCAAATTTTTTGCTGCCGGTTACGTTTGTGCGCTCGCCTACGTTTACAAAATTGGTTTCGGGGCGAACCACAAGTGGTTCAAGGCCTGCGAGGCGGAGATATGGATGAATGATTGCTGACATATGATAAATTTAAACCACCAAGACACAAGGACACAATGATTCACAAAGAATTTTATATTACAAATCTCTTAAGACCTTGCTTGATTAGTGGAACATGAAAGTTTATTAAAAACCCCAATCTTTTATTTGTTAACTTTAAATAACTTAATAATTGTGCATCCCATACCGGATGATAATTTTCTTGTGCCTTTAGTTCAATGATAATAAGATCATCAACGAGAATATCAACCTTCAGGGCATTTTCAATCTATAATTCATCATATTTGATAGGAATTAATTTTTGATTTGCATAAGGAATACCTCTTTTACCTAATTCATATATAAAGCATTTTTCATAAACACTTTCCAAAAGTCCTGGTCCTAGTCTCTTGTGAATATTTAATGATATTTGAAAAATTATTCTCCCCAAGTCATTTTCTCTATCACTTAATGGATCATATATTTCAATTAATTCACTATCCATATTTCTCCAGTTTTAGAATACCCTTGTGTTCCTTTGTGCCCTTGTGTCTCTGTGGTTCAACAACATTTCCTTCCTATTCCGGTCTTGCTGTGGTTCATCTTCCTGCTAATTCCGGTCTTTTCCTCGGTGCCAATTTCCTAACTTCATCTGCAATATGCTTAATATGGTCCGGCGTAGTGCCGCAGCACCCACCTACAATATTTACCCAGCCGTTTTTGGCCCATTCTTCAATAAAGTGTGCTGTTTCGTGGGGTTGTTCGTCGTATTCACCCATGGCATTGGGGAGGCCTGCATTAGGGTAGGCGCTTGTGTAGCACGAAGCTATTTCACTGAGTTCCTCCACATGGCTGCGCATTTCCTGTGCACCAAGTGCGCAATTAAGGCCTACACTTAATGGCCTTGCATGGGCGACGCTTGTGTAAAAAGCTTCCAGGGTTTGCCCGCTGAGGGTGCGTCCGCTTGCATCAGTAATCGTTCCGCTGATCATTACAGGCAATTCTTTTCCCGTTTCACGGAAATACTTTTTTATGGCAAAAATGGCCGCTTTGGCATTCAGCGTGTCAAAAATGGTTTCTATCAGCAGGATATCGGCCCCGGCCTCAACCAGTTCTTTTACCTGCTCATGGTAGGCATCTGCCACTTCATCAAAAGTTACCGCCCTGTAGCCGGGGTTGTTTACATCGGGGCTCAGGCTAAGGGTTTTGTTCATGGGGCCAATGGCACCGGCTACCCAGGCTGTACCGCGGGTATCTTCAGGATGTTCTTCAAAATATTCTTTAATCGCCCTTTTGGCACAGGCCACTGCTTCGCGGTTGATTTCAGCAGCAATGTCCTCCATGTGGTAATCGGCCATGCTGATCCGCTGCGCATTGAACGTGTTGGTTTCTATAATATCGGCGCCCGCAGCAAGGTACTGCTTGTGAATGCCGGTAATAATGCTGGGTTGGGTAATACACAGCAGGTCATTATTACCTTTGATGTCGCTTGGCCAATCTTTAAACCGGGTTCCCCGATAGTCGGCTTCTTCCAGTTTGTGGCGCTGAATCATGGTGCCCATGGCGCCATCAATGATTAGTATTCTTTTTTCGAGTGCTTTGTACAGGTCGCTCATAAATGCTGAATAGTAGTACTGAAAATGAACGGAGCGTCGCAACGATGTTTTATCATTGCGCATCAGCTTGCCACCAATAAAACTGAACTTTAAACGAAGGAGCCACCTGAATGGGGAATGCATCGTTTATTAGTTCCGTTTTTTTGAAGCCAGCCAAAAGGCCACCCCGGCAGGCCGAACAATAAACAAATCCGCCTGCGCTTGCAAAAATACAGCAATTATCGGTTGAATGTTCACTTTACCACTTGCTCAACGGGCAAACGGTTCTGCAGGCTGCGGGCCAGGGTCATTTCATCGGCATATTCCAGTTCGCCGCCAAAAGCAATTCCGCGGGCAATTGTAGTAATCCTAACCGGGTGATCACCCAGTTGTTTCTGGATATAATATAAGGTAGTATCACCCTGTATATTGGGGTTCAGTGCAAAAATCAGTTCTTCAGCATTATCTTCCCTGATTCTTTTCAGCAGGCTTTCAATCATCAGTTCGCCTGGGCCTATACCATCAAGTGGCGAAATAACCCCGCCTAGCACATGATAAGTGCCATTGTATTGCTGCGTGGCTTCGATAGCCATTACATCACGGATACTTTCCACTACACAAATGGTAGCCTGCCTGCGCATGGGGTTCAGGCAAATATTACAAAATTCATGGTCGCTAACATTGTGGCAACGGGTACAAAATTTAATCCCTTTGCGCATTTGGGCGATGGTATCGGCAAATAACTGTACTTCGGCAGGCTCCTTTTTAAGCAAATGCAGCACAAGCCTGAGCGCGGTTTTTTTGCCTATGCCCGGCAGGCGGCTAAATTCCTGTACGGCCTGTTCGAGTAAGTTGCTGCTGAATATCATTGTATAAATTCCAAATAGTCAAATTCCAAAACAGGGAGGAAGTTAATAAGTGAATGAGTCAAAGTCAATAAGTCAATAAGTCAAAAAGTCAATAAGTCAAAAAGTCAAAAAGTCAAAAAGTCAATAAGTCAATAAGTCAATGAGTCAATAAGTCAATGAGTCAATGAGTCAATAAGTCAATGATGGGTAGTGGCAGAACCAAGGGTTGGGATGTGTTAGCAGATATTTGGTGCGCCAGCCAAACCCCAAACCATAAACAAGACCTCAAACCTCAAACCCGAAATCTCAAACCCCTTCTCCCCTGATTTGGTTAAACAACCGATAGGCGTCTTCGGCCTTGAAAAGTTGCGTACCGTCATTCATGGTAGCGGCACTTCCGCAGGCTACCCCAAATTGTACTACCTGCTCAAGGGAGGCGCCTTTTTCCAGCATAAAAGTCATGCCGGCAACCATGCTGTCGCCTGCTCCCACCGTACTTCGGGTAGGAACATCCGGCGCTTTGGCATAATGCTTTTCGCTGTCGCTTACGAGCCAGGCGCCATCGGGGCCCATACTTACCGCAATCAGTTCTGCAAACCCGTCGTGTATTGCCTGCTGCGCCGCTTCGGGTACTTCCGCTTTTTCAAGGTTGGCAATCTTAAGCATTTTGCACAACTCCCCGATATTTGGCTTAATAAGGTAAGCTTTGCGCCCCTGTAAAGCCTGAAGGGCAGGACCGGAGGTATCCACAATACATTTTGCCCCCATGGCATTGGCATTTTTTACAATAAGCCCGTAAAAATAATCGGGTAACCCCGGAGGAAGGCTGCCGCTTGCTACCACAAAGGTGGGGGTGAACATGCGGATTTCATCAATTAGCTTAATGATTGCGGCCTCTTCCATAGCCCGTCCCGGAAAAGTAAAACGGTATTGCTTTATTGATTCTGACTCCAGTACAATCCAGTTTTCCCTTGTTTCCACCTGGGTATCTACTGCATGAAAGTCAATATTCTCTTCCTTTAAAAGGGTTTTTAACATATCGCCATTGTGGCCACCGGCAGGCAAAAGCGCCATCGAATAAACGCCGAACCTGCTCAGGGCTTTACTCACGTTAATACCCCCGCCGCCGGGTTCATGCACCACTTCGGTACACCGCAGTTTACTTTCAGGCTTAAGTTTGGGTACAACCGAACTTTTATCAATACAGGGATTGAGCGTAACTGTAATAATCATTGCGCAAAAGTAATTGTTCTTGCCTTTTACCAAATAGGTAAAAAACAGGTGAGGCAATTTGCAGTTATACGACTCAGGGGTACAGCTTTTTGTATTTATCCATTACCTCCACCAGGTAGTTGAAATAACTTCCTACCGCCTTTTTTCCTCTTTTTCTGGGCGCGCCAACAGTTGCGCTTATACTGTCGAGGGGCGGATGATATCTCACCCATTTTTTCCATTCCTTATAAGCGTTTATCCTGACAAGGCTTGCCGCACCCCGCTGTTCAGCAAAAAAATAGGATTGTGGCATCGCATTTCCAAGGTCTTCGCGGTAATACCAAAGTATAAGGTCTTTATGAAAATTAACCCGCTGAAAAAATACCTCCCGTGAACCGGAAAGACCGAAAACCAGTAATTTTTCGTCAAGGGTTTTACTGAAGAAGAAACCGCTTCCCAGGAATGCCCCGTTTTTGGCACGGATATATTCTTTTATTTGAAAGGGAGTATGAATCCTGATTGAATCCTTTTTATAAACGGCAATTACCCTTTTAAATCCATATTCATTCAGGTTGCCTATGGCAGCATTGGTGAGGTTGGTTTCCTTTCGCGGATCGCCGGGTATAAAAACATTTAATGTATCTCCATTCAGCAAAACTACTTTATCCTGCGAAAAACCCCGGAGAAAACCGAAAGTCAGTAATAATACGCCAATTGATTTTTTCATAATTACCCCAAGCCTTCATTTACAGATTCCAACACTTTTTTTACGTTTTCTTCCACCATATCGTAGGTAGCATAACCCCTCGAAACGAGGTAAAATTTTGAATCGCTCACCTGCAGCAATACACAGGGGTAACCAGTTACCTGCAATTGTTTTACCAGTTGAAATTCATACAATGCACTTTCACGGTATGATTCGCTGTGAAGCAGTTCATAAAAATTTTCGGTTGGCAAATCATATTTTTCTGTGAGATGCCGGTATGCCTCATCATCGGTAAGATCGCGGCCTTCAAAATGCAGTGCATACTGAAGGTCGGCGGCCCATTCAACCGCCCTTTCAGGGAAAAACTTCTTGAAAACGCTTAAAGAAACGGCGGGTTTCAGGCTGTCGGGGTACCAATCGCTTTTTTCAGGATTCATAATATGCCACAGGTAGTCCTCCCCAAAGCGGATGCCGGTTAATTTTTCAACATTACGGTAAGCACCGGCAATGTAACCTGCCATGGTACTTACATGCGGCGGATTTTCGTTGATAATCATTCCACCACTCAATACATCAAAAGCAATTAGATGCTTATAATTTTCGTATAGTTTTTTAATAACAGGGCTAAAACCATAGCACCAGCCGCAATAAGCATCGTAACAATACCAGATTGTAGGGGTCACCAATAATTAATTTAGCCCTGCAAGGTAAGTTTATAATATCCGGTGGTTAAAATTTTACAGCAGGGCGGGGTACCCTTTTTGAATAAAAAAAAATCCTGTATTAATTTCGGGTATAAATTCAAAGGCTGATTGCCCGGTTACCATTTTTTGCTTTTTTTAGTATTTGCATGGAATATTCATTTTACGATAACATCAATGGAGGCATCCTTCACCTGCTAACCGATGATTCCTTAAAGGGAAGGAATTACTTCTTAGAAAGAAGTAAGGTTTCTTTTTACACGATTGTTTTTAACGTGGGTATTGATACTTTTATTGAAATTGATGGCGTAAACCATGCTTTTCCCGCCTTTTCAATTATCCCGATCATGTTCAACCAAAGCTACATTTTCAGGAATACGGAAGATATCGTCATGTGGCAGTTTAACCGGGAGTTTTATTGCATCGTAAACCATGATAAGGAAGTTGGTTGCGCGGGTTTTTTATTTTATGGATCCTGGGGACAGCTGGTACTTGAAACAAATGAGGAGGTTCGAAGAAAATTATTGCTGCTGCTGGGGGTTTTCAGGGAGGAGTTTCACGACAGGGACGATATCCAGGGAAATATGCTGCGGATGCTGCTGGTAAGGCTGATTATTACCATTACCCGGATGGCACGTGAAAAATATTTGCCGGATGGGGAAAAAACAGACAGCAGGTTTGATTTATTAAGGCAGTTTAACCTGCTGGTCGAAAGGCATTTCAGGGCCGAACATGAAGTGCAGTTTTACGCCGCGGCTTTGTATAAATCACCCAAAACACTGGCCAATACCTTTGCAAGGTTCCATACGGTGTCTCCGTTGCAAATAATTCACCAACGGCTTATACTGGAGGCAAAACGACTTTTGTATTATACCGGCAAATCAATCAAGGAAATTTCGGCCGATCTGGGATTTGAAGACGCCGCTCATTTCACTAAATTCTTTAAAAATCACCTCAAAATGAGCCCTTCGGACTTCAAAAAATCTGCCGTCGTCGTATAAAAGGGAAGAATGTACAAGTGGAAAGGTATTATCTGCATGGCTGGAGCGAAAACAAGGAACCAATTTTGCAGTATGAAAAAATTACTTTCCTTATTGGTGGCAGGGGTATTTTCAGCCACACTTATCGCTAATCCGGGTTACGACCCCCAACAAACCAATCAGCATGCAGTTAACGGGATTGCTATTTCAGGGTACGATGCTGTGGCCTATTTTACACAACAGGATGCAGTAAAGGGTGATTCGGCTATTCAACTTGACTGGAATGGTGCCACCTGGTATTTTTCGAGTAAGGAAAACCGAAAACTTTTTGCAGGCAACCCCGAAAAGTATGCCCCCCAATATGGCGGCTATTGCGCTTATGGGGCAAGTAAGGGCTATAAGGCTAAAACAGATCCTATCGCCTGGACAGTTGTAGGACAAAAGCTTTACCTGAATTACAATAATCAGGTAAAAACAATATGGTTGCCAGATACTTCGTCACGCATTCAGGCAGCCGATACATACTGGAAATCATTAACCAATAAAAATTAATCTACTGATTATGAAGCATTTAACAGTTCTCCTCGCAATAATGGGAATGGTTGGCAGTGTTTTTGCACAAACCAACGGCCGGGCAAAGGCTTTTAACCTCGAGAAGGGGCTTGCCATTCAGGGCTACGATCCGGTTGCCTATTTTAAATCAAATAAGGCCATTGAGGGTAAAAAGGAGTTTGCAGCCCAGTACGAAGGGGTTACTTATTACTTTTCAACCCCGGCTAATAAGGAGGCATTTACCAAAAATCCCAGGGCTTATGAGCCACAGTATGGAGGATGGTGTGCTTATGCAATGGGGGCTACTGGCGAAAAGGTGGAAATTGATCCCGAAACATTTAAAATCCTGGATGGGAAACTATACCTATTTTACCATAGCTGGTCAAACAATACTTTAACCAAATGGAATAAGGAAGAAGCCAAATTGAAGCCGGCTGCCGACAATTCCTGGAAGAAATTTATCCAATAATTTTTTTAAACCAGCATTTATGAAAATCCAGCAAATAACCGGGCTTGTACTCAGGGTGGTAGCGGCGGTCATTTTATTACAAACATTATGGTTCAAGTTTTCAGCCCATCCCGAATCGGTAGCCCTGTTTACCAAACTGGGAGTAGAACCGTGGGGTAGAATTTTTACCGGGGTGGTGGAATTGATTGCCGGGGTTTTGCTTATAGTGAGGCCAACAGCCATTTTTGGGGCTTTTATTGCCATAGGGCTGATGGTTGGTGCTATTGCTTCACATATTTTGGTAATAGGTATTGAATCAGCCGGCGATGGCGGGCAACTGTTTATGCTGGCCTGTATGGTTCTTTTGGCATCCCTGGTAATTGTGGTGTTGTACAGGAAGGATTTAAAAAAATTTGGATTTATTCCGGAATTTATTAAGCGGATGGTATAATCTCATGTTTTCAAATTATGTTTACGGCTTTAAATAATATTTTTAAAGATCTATGCATCCTGAAAAATCAACAGGCGAAAGATTAAAGGAAAGGGTGGGCGAGCTTGTTCATTCATTATCGCAGGCACTCTCGCTGTGCGAACCGGGGCAGTATTCCATGCCTTTGCCCTTGCTTTCAGGCGCAACAATCGGTGAACATACACGCCATATTATTGAATTTTTTCAATGCCTTCAGGTGGGCATTGAATCGGGAGAAATTGACTACGGAAAACGCGAAAGAAACCGGAAACTGGAAACAGATAAGGAATATGCCATGGCAACCTTTGGTGCAATTCAACTGCAATTACCGGTGTGTGAAAAGGCCTGCCTGCTTGAAAATGAGGCAAAAAGCGACTGGCCGAATCTAACCGTACAATCAGGGTATTTCCGCGAACTCGTTTATACCATTGAACATGCCATTCATCACATGGCCATCATTAAAATTGGCCTTAAATCCCTGCAAATTCATGCCTCCCCCGATTTTGGCGTAGCCCCCTCCACCATCGAATACCGCTCGCAATGTGCTTCGTAAGTTATATTCCGGGGCAGGATGGCTTTTTGCTGGGAAGCAATCGTGATGAGCACCGGGACCGTAAAACCGCAAGTTTACCAATGTTGTTGGAAACCGTTTCAGGCAGGGTGGTGATGCCATTGGACGGAAAAGCCGGTGGAACCTGGATTGCCCTGAGGGAAGATGGAACAGCAGTTGTATTGCTGAACGGGGCTTTCGAAAATCATCAAAGGCAACCATCCTATCGCCACAGCCGGGGCCTCATTATTCCCGAAATAATGCAGCAACCTGATCCACACGCTGCCTTCGAAAAATTCGACCTGAATAACCTGGAACCTTTTACCCTGGTTATGGCAGGCAGTACCTTTTTAACAGAATGGCGTTGGGACGGCGAAAAATTGCACCACAAACCCCTGCAAACCAACGGTTTATATTGCTGGAGTTCAGCCACGCTTTATGATACAGCGCAACAAAACCTGAGGGAGCATTGGTTCAGGCAGGCAATAGGAGCCGGGGAGATTAGGGATGCGGAAACATTGTTGCGTTGGCAAAGTGCCGGCGGCTATGGACCCAAAAACACCGATATTGTACTTGATCGTGCCGATAGAATAGGAACGGTAAGCACTACGGTGGTATCGGTTGTTAAAAATACCCTGCAAATGGCCTATCAGGATTACCTTAGCCCCCTTGGCCCCGAAGTGGTTCAGCTTAAGGGTCTGCATAAAAGAATACATGAAGAAAAGAGGATGGTTCAGGAAACTGATTGAGTGGGAATACTGGCCTTTTCATTGGGTTTATGGCCCTGTTTACCTGGTTTTTGCCTGGTATATTGCCCGCTGTGGTTTCCGGTTTTTTTTCTCCGCCTCCAATCCTACTATTTTTAGCGGGGGCTTTTTAATGGAGTCAAAAAAGAAGGTTTATGAATTACTACCCCCTGGAACCTACCCAGTAACGCGCTATTTTGAGCCGGGCACTCCTGCAGATAAAGTTCTCAGGGAAACCCTTGCCGCCGGAATTGGTTTCCCCATGATACTAAAGCCCGATATCGGCGGGCGCGGAAGGGCGGTTGTGGTGGTAAACAATACCGATGAATTATATTATTATGTACCCCAATACAGTCTGCCATTCCTTGCGCAGGATTTTATTCCCTATGAAAAGGAGGCAGGAATTTTTTTTGTAAAGTACCCCGGAAATAAAATGGGTAAGGTTACCGGAATTGTTGGCAAATCCTTTGGTTCGGTTACCGGTGATGGGGTAAAAACCATTGAATCGCTGATAAAGGCAAATGAACGGTTAAGCCTTTATATAGATAGCCTTGCTCCTCAGCTCGGTACGCGGATGGAAGAAATTTTGCCTGACGGAAAAACAGAAGTGCTGGTGCCCTTTGGCAATCATGCCCGTGGTGCGGCTTTTTTCAATTGGCAACACCTTATTAATGACAGGCTGCATGAATGGGCAAGTAATCTTGCCAACGAAATTGATGGTTTTTATTATGGCAGGCTCGACATTCGTTTTAATGACTGGGATGAAATGATTTTGGAGAACAAGTTCAGTATTATTGAGCTGAACGGGTCGGGTAGTGAGGCCACCCATATTTACGACCCTTCGCAAAGCATTTTTTATGCCTGGAAAGAAATTATCCGGCATTGGCACCTGCTATGGCAGGTTAGCCATGCAAACCACAAACGGGGAGTGTCATACATGAGTTTCAGGGAAGGCCGTAAAATGTTCAGGGATAACCGTGAAAATGACGCTGTTCTTGATGAACTTCATCTTGTGCTGCTTAAAAAATTTGAACCTGTTGCTGAGAAAATGATTCAGTAGGCTACAAGTATTATATTCGAAGGCAAAATAAAGCCGGATGATGCAAGAGCTGCTGTATGAATTTATAGGAACCGCCCTGCTGATATTGCTGGGCAATGGGGTAGTTGCCAATGTATTGCTTCCCAAAAGTAAAGGTGCCGGGGGGGGCTGGATAGTCATTACATTCGGTTGGGCAATGGGGGTTTTTCTTGGGGTTTACGTTTCCTCGTCAATAAGCGGCGGCCACCTCAACCCGGCGGTTACCCTTTCGCTGGCCTACCTGGGCAAAATTTCGTGGAGCCTGGTGCCGGGCTATCTGGCCGCACAAACTGCCGGTGCATTTACCGGTGCCGTTGCTACCTGGCTGGTATATAAAAAGCATTTTGATGAAGCGAAAGATCAGGATGCAATCCGGGGCATTTTTTTTACCGGCCCTGCCATCCGCAGTATGGGATGGAATTTTGTAACAGAAGCGCTTGCAACCTTTGCTTTTATGCTGGGGGTGCTTTTTCTGGCCACTGCAAAAGATGATATGGGGTCATTACAGGCCTTACCCGTAGCGCTGCTGGTGCTGGGTATGGGTCTCAGCCTTGGCGGTCCAACAGGTTATGCCATCAATCCTGCCCGCGACCTTGGCCCAAGAATAGCCCATTTTCTGCTCCCCATCCCGGGTAAGGGCCATAGCGACTGGGGTTATGCCTGGGTGCCCATTTTGGGCCCTGTTGCTGGAGGGGCCGCTGCTACTGCAGTTTATCACTTTATCAATCTTCCTGGCTGAGGTAGCCAATTATGGAGCGGTTTCGGAAAAAAATACGAAAATGCGGCAAAAATGGTATGGTAAAATTTACCTAAAACCAGGCCTGAATGAACGTTTCTGACTTCGGGGATGTTTAATCATCAAAACACCAAATTATGTTGAAGAAGATGTTTTGTACCTTTCTCCTGCTGATGTTTTGTGCTTTATTACATGCACAGGCTACACTCGAGGTTAAGGTTAACAATATATCGTCTTCAAAAGGAAATATATTATTTGCATTGTTTAATCAGCCCGATGGATTTCCCAAAACCCCGGAAAAGGCATTTGCATTAAAGGAAATGAAAGCGGTAAAAGGCGAAATTTCTGCAGTTTTTCAGGGATTACCGGCAGGAACTTACGCTCTTGCGGTTTTTCATGATGCCAATGGTGATGGCAAACTAAACTCCAATGCAATCGGGATTCCCAAAGAGGATTATGGGTTCAGTAACAATGCCAGGCCCATGTTTAGCGCTCCGGAATTTTCCGACGCCCGGTTTGCCTTCACCAGGGAATTAAAAATAGTCATCAGGGTTAATTAAACGGACCCTTTTTTCAAAGAAACAGATGGAAAGACTTTTCATCCTACCCCTATTTTACCGGGGATATAAATGATTGATTATCAGTACCTTTTATAGATTATAAATTTTTTATATTTAAAAACCTTAGAATTAATTATTTTTATACGAAATATTTACTTTTTCCTCTTCTGTTACTGTAAATATCTGCTGTAATGGGTCAGTAAAAAGTAAAGATTTATTTTATTTTTTCCATTATTTATCAGCAATTAAAACCTGGCTGGTTTAAATATAAAAGATTTGGCAGTCCGGTGGATGAACTGAGATTGGCTTTTTGACCAGCAAAATTTTGAAGGCTGAATGATATTTGGTAAAACCCGAACAAAATGGTGCTTTTTAAACGACACGATCCTTGTGTTTTAAAAAAGGCCAATAAATTGGCAAGTGAATTTTCCACTGAAAATGTTGAGAATAACGAAGAAGTATTTTTGGGCTTACCCTGGACCTTCAAAACTTTATCGTCAATCCATCCGGAATTTTACCCTATTGTTTCCCGGCATTTTCCTGGGCAGATAGCAATGGTTTTCCTTAGCCTGTTTTTATCAATAAGTCCGGTAGTTGCACAAACGGGATTTAATAAGGTATTTGTATTTTCTGAACGATTCAAAAACGAAAAAAATCAATTATTCGGCCTTTACTCCAAACCCGGCAATTTTGATTTTGTAAGTAAACAGGGTTCATTTTATTCCGGGGCAGGGTATATTACCCCATTTAATAAATCAGCTGGAATCCTTGCAACTCTGTCGGCAAGCAGTTCCTTCACAGCGGTTTTGTGCAGTGGCGGGTCTTCGGGTACAATGACGGCAGTTGGCCTGGGCGGAACCGAACCTTATACTTATGAAATATTGGGACCAACAACCAATACAACGGGAGCAGTGAGCGGAGTGTTCACTGGTCTTACTGCGGGAAATTATACAGTAACAGTTACGGATGCGGGTTTAGCCACGGCAACTACTTCTCAGACGATTGGGGAGCCATCAGCTTTAGCTGCAACCATAACGTCCCAAACGAATGTACTTTGCTTTGGAAACTCTACCGGATCGATTGATCTGACTGTTTCCGGCGGCACATCTCCCTATACCTATTTGTGGAGCAATGGAGCAGTTTCAGAAGATATAACCGGGCTAATTGCGGGCACTTACCATGTAACGGTAACAGATGCAAACGGGTGTGCAGCAACGCTCAGTAATATTGTTATATCCCAGCCTCAGGTACTTACAGCCTCCGGAGCCGCTACTTCCAATTATAACGGTTACAACGTAAGTTGCAATACTGCAAATATTGGCACAAGCATCAAAAATAATGGAATAATTACCATAACGGCTGCGGGTGGCACCGCGCCACTGCAATACTCCATTAATGGCGGAACAACCTATCAGGCATCAAATATTTTTACCGGCCTCACCGTTGGCAGTTATAATTTTCTGGTAAGGGATGCAATGGGATGTATAACTAATATTAATAATGTAATTATCACTCAGCCGCCGGCCATTAATCTTTCTGTAATTAATGCCAATACCCCTGTTTGTACCGGTAATAATCTGGCACTTTCAGTTAATGCAACAGGCGGTGTTAGCCCCTATATCTATAACTGGGATGGGCCTTCCGGATTTTTAGCAAGTAATAATCCCACCCCCGCAAGAACAAATATGACTCTTGCTGACGCAGGCAATTACCGGGTATTGGTTTTTGATCAGAATGCTTGTCAGCAAAACACTTTAAGAGCGGTAACAGTTATACAACGGCCTTCAGCTACATTTTCTTATGGCGCTTTAAATAATGCATTTTGCGGGTCAAATAATTCGGTTATCAGCCCCATTTTTGCAAACACAATTGGTTCATATACCGGCGGCGCATATAACAGCCTGCCGGGGGGATTAAGTATAAGTTCTGTAAATGGTACATTTAATCCGGCTACCAGTTCGGCCACAACTTATAATGTAGTCTATACCATTCCGGCTTCGGGAGGTTGTCCCGCTGTTCCGGTGCCTGCAACAGTAATTATAACTGCCCCGCCAACCGCAAGTTTTTCTTACGGGGCATCTCCTGTATTCTGCAATAATGACCCTTCATCGAAGTTACCTACAATGAATGGTACAAATGCATTTACCGGCGGTACCTTTTCAGCACCGGGCGGACTTTCCATTGATGGTGCAACCGGAGCTATAATACCATCAATGAGTACTCCCGGTATCTATACGGTAACCTATTTAATCCCTGCAGGTGGTGGTTGTGCGGCGTTACCGGCTACTTCGCAGGTTACCATTACGGCACTTCCGGTAATCACCAGTTTTTTATATCCGGCTACACCCTATTGCTCTGATGGCGGAGTGGTATTGCCAACACTAGTTTCGTCCCTTTACACCGGCAGTTTTTCAGGCACCCCCGGTTTACAAATCAATAATTCAACCGGTGCAATAACTCTTGCAACAACCAATCCGGCTGGTTATCATGAAGTAACCTATAAAATACAGCCTGCTGCAGGATGTCCGGAAGTATCAGGCATTGCGGGTATTACCATAACCCCATTGCCCAATGCCGGTATTTCGTATAGTCCTGTAGTAATTTGCCCAAATGCGTCTGCCATACCGTTAATAAGGGCCGGAACTGAAGGTGGCGGTTACTCAGCCAGCAATAGTGGTTTGTCAATAGATCCGGTTACGGGAACCATTACCCCAACCACTTCAGTCATTGGAGATTATGTAGTTTATTACAGCTTTCCCGCGGCGGGTGGATGCCCTGAAAGAGTTTTCCAGACCAATGTTTCTGTGAAGGATGTAACTCCCCCGGTTTTAAACGTACCTGCAACAGCATTGGTTACCTGTGCCTTATTTACCATACCTTCAATTTCGGGTCAGGCAACCGCCACCGATAATTGTACCCCCTCACCAAATATTACCTATTCTGATGTAATAACTGCAGGAGCATGTGCCAATCAATTCACCATTAAAAGATTATGGACAGCCTCTGATGATTATGGAAATGCTGCATCAGGTGAACAGACTATTAATGTATTCGATAATGTGCCTCCTGTTATTACCTGTCCGCCAGATATTACTGTTGCCGATCCGGACGGAGTTCCTGGTGTTGATTTATCCCTGATTTCGGCAACGGATGAATGCGGAGGCCCTGTAAGTATTGTATTTCAGGGAGAAATTTATGAAGGGCTTAGTGGAAAACCAGGATTTTGTCCTTCAAAAGTAACCAGAATATTCAGGGCTACTGATGCCTGTGGCAACTACTCGGAATGTACCCAGGTGATTACCGTGACAAGTGTTGAAGATTGTGGCCCCTGCCAGGATATTGTTCCCTTTATAACCGCTGACCTGTCGGCAAGCCCGACAGCAACCACTACCACATCCGTAATACAGAGAGAGGGCTTATGTTGTGATGCACCGGGTAACCAAACCTGTGTTTCCTTTAATATTCTTTTACATCCTGATGCAGTGGGTGTAGAACTTATTGTATTGGAAGGCGCTGCACCCAACCCGCAGGACTGGAAAATTGACTGCAGCAATACCGGAATTGCAAATGATATTGTTTGTATGCCCGGAGGATTTTTCAGAACTTTTACTTATTGTAAACCGGGTGGAAATTCGAACAGATTTAAAATTACCGGCATTCAGGGTGCGGTAGTTTCAGATGATTTTACCACACGTGTTGATTGCTCAAATACAATTACTGTTAATGGTATTGCAGGCGCCTCTGTGGTATATACCGATGTTACACCCGGGGGGAGC
>ERZ795056.1307-NODE-1307-length-29216-cov-19.576558_pt1 | contig 29216 bp, 14 predicted proteins | sample MGYA00375140_ERZ795056 | MGnify/ENA primary metagenome ERZ795056 (study PRJEB30185, sample SAMN05720227) | activated sludge metagenome | isolation source: Anaerobic digester | place: USA | collected 2015-03-09 ... | reverse complement strand
GGACGAAGAATCGGAAACACCCGAATATTCTTGCATTCCAAGGCTAGTTGAATCGCTCCAAATGACGGAGTTGTTCCGCCTTCCAATCTTCCGGCACACAATTCAACACGATCGGCACCTGCGGCTTCAGCAAGTTGAACAGTTTCGTGTGAATAAGCGCAAATCTCGAGTGAATGGTTTTTCATTTTTAACACATGCAAAGGCTGCCAAATTATTGATCTAATTCGTCCTTACAGCAACCTAATGACAAAATTCTATATTTGATAAAGCTATACTTAATCCACTATTTCTAAATGCTACATTATAAGTACTTATTAGTTTGCATTGGTTCAATCTTATTGATGAGTTCCTGCTCAATCAATCACATTGCAGACTTTAATGGAAATCAACCTGAATTATTAGAAGAAAAAAAGGATGTTCGAATTACAACGGGCATTAATTTGAATCTTACTAATAGGCCAATTGGTGGAGAGTTAAATGTAAGTTATGCCGTATCTTCCCGTTGGTTTGTGACATCTGGCGTTAGAACAGGAGGCTTTATTTTTCCAACAGGATATGGTTATGGCAGTGATTTCAGGTCATTTACAGCAGGAGGTGGATACTATACTTTAACCCAAAAGGGCAACAACCATCAAGTTACATTACGCTATGTTCGAGGCGATGAAAAGCAATATGAAGTTGATGGCACAAACTATTATTGGAGGCATTGGCATAAAGCACATTTGTACAATGGTTTCGACTTCTCCTATTCAGCAGCTTTTGTTAATGCTTCCAGTAAATTGGGCTATAGTTTTCGTTTCAACTACTTGACGACATTACAAAGCCAACATATTCCACGATTGGGAGTTTATTTTAATTACACTCACAATACTCATCGAAGATTCTTGTTAGCATTCACTGCAGGCTTTTTAACTGAATTGAATAATGATTTCTTGTCAACTAACTATATTCTATTTCGTCCTACTATCACTTACTGCTTCAATGCCACACGAAAAAAGAAATCACATTAAAGAAATAAACGCAACCTCTGTTACTTTTGCTAAATGAAATACACGCGCATCTATTTTATTCTTTTATTGGCTATTGCCTCAATTTCATCCTGTAAAGAAGATGAAGAGCCAATTTCGCAACAAACTGAATTTTCATTCACTTCAAATGATTCCTTGATTTTTGAACATAGTGGTACTTTGCCCTATTCTGTTGCTGTTCAATGTGCTTCTTCAAAGGAATTAGGAGCTAGTTTTGAAACAGTAACAGGTGGATTTGATGTTGGTTCTCAGCTCACCATTCCTTCCAATGAAAGCCGGAACTTCAATGTTTCATTCAACCAGACCTTTGCAACACCAGGCGCTTATCCTGCTGATCTTTCCGTTTCAATCTTTAATGAAAACAGTACTCCTAAAACTAAAACGGTGTATTTCGTGTATCGTCCAAACTGTGGATATGCATTTAGAAACTACACAATTGGACAAATCACCTATATCAGCAATGGTAGTTTGTTGAATAAGAACATCACATGTACCTATAATTCATCTGGTCAATTAGTGGTTTCAGGCTTAACCACGTTCGATGTAACACTTAACTTCAACTGTGATAATAATACAGTTACTATGGTACCTCTTGTTATTAATGGCTTCTTAACTACTGGTAACGGACAAATTGAAGGAACCGAAATTGCTCTTCAGATGTATAGTGATGGTGAATTGCACTCCAATTCGCGCATTAAGTTCTGAGGCTTAACTGTTTTAACGTTGATTAATTGCTGATTGAACTGAGTTCAGCCTCGTTTCAATAATCCCTACCTTTTGGCTCCATTTTTCAATATGCGCCAACTGATATTTCTTTACCTGTCGCTTTTCGTTTCTGCGGCTTTTGCTCAATATACTCCTGTTAAACTCGTCAATCCTATGGTTGGAACGGGAGGACATGGACATACCTTTCCCGGTGCAACGGTGCCCTTTGGAATGGTACAGCTTAGCCCCGACACACGTGTTGATGGAAGCTGGGATGGCTGTGGCGGCTATCATTACAGCGATTCCTTGATTTATGGATTTTCACATACTCACCTAAGCGGTACGGGTTGCTCCGATTACGGTGATATTTTACTCATGCCCTTGATGAATCGTCCCGATTTGACCAAGAAGCATTTTGCCAGCAGTTTTTCTCACAAAGCCGAACAAGCTGGAGCGGGTTGGTATGAGGTGGTTTTACGTGACCAACAAATTCGTGCTGAACTAACAACCAGTACTCGTGTGGGTTTTCATCGTTATACTTTTCCGGGGAAGAATGGTTTTGTGTTATTAGACTTGCTTCACCGAGATGAATTATTGGAAGGTAAAGTCGAAAAAGTAGACGACCATACCATTCGTGGAATGCGTCGCAGTAAGGCTTGGGCTCAAGATCAGGTAATTTATTTCGAAATCGCTTTCTCTCAAAAAATTTCTGTTATCGAAGAAAGTTCAAATAGCACACAAGGCGATTTACGAACAGCTATTCAATTCGAAAACATGAGTAGCAATGTGCTCGAAGTAAAAGTGGGCGTTTCGTTTAGCTCTTTCGAAGGTGCTCATCTCAACTTAACCAGTGAAGCAACGAATGTCAACTTCGATTTAGCTAAAGAAAGAGCCATAAAATACTGGGAAACAGAGTTGAATCGGATTCAAATCAAAGGCGGAACCACCGAACAACAAAAGATCTTTTACACCGCACTTTATCACACCATGATTCAACCCAACACAGTAAGCGATGTAGATGGTTCTTATCGCGGTATGGATAAGAAGGTGCACAAAGCTGAAGGATTTACTTATTACTCAGTATTCTCGCTTTGGGACACGTTTCGAGCTGCTCATCCATTATATGCGATTCTTTACCCAGAACGAACACGCGATTTCATTCAAACCTTTTTGCGCATGTACCAAGAAGGTGGAAGATTACCTGTTTGGGAACTTGCCTCCAACGAAACCGATTGCATGATTGGCTATCACAGCGTAAGTGTAATGGTGGACGCGTATTTCAAAGGCATTAAAGGTTTCGATACACAACTCGCATTAGAAGCCATGCAGAAAAGTGCAACCTGGAATCATCTGGGTTTACCAGCTTACATGGATCATGGCTTTTTATCGGTGGATGATGAGCACGAAAGCGTTTCTAAAACACTCGAATATGCCTACGACGATTGGTGTATAGCACGTTTTGCAGAAGAGTTGAAGAAACCTGCTGTCTATTCAACCTATGCTGCTCGTTCTAAAAATTGGAAGAATTTATTTGAATCCAAATCAGGATTTATGCGTCCGAAAAAGAACGGTGCTTGGCTTTCTCCTTTTGATCCGCGGGAAGTAAACAACCACTTTACCGAAGCCAATTCCTGGCAATATAGCTTCTTCGTTCCTCAGGATATTTATGGATTAGCTCAAGCTCACGGCGGACAAGACATTCTTATTAAACGATTAACGGGTTTATTCGAAGCCGATTCAAAAACCACCGGTCGCACGCAAAGTGATATAACCGGTTTGATTGGTCAATATGCACATGGCAATGAACCGAGTCACCACATGGCTTGGATGTTTAGTGCAATTGGAGAACCTCGTTTAACTCAGCAGTATGTGAGACGAATCTTAAAAGAGATGTATCACAATGCTCCGGATGGCTTATCGGGTAACGAAGACTGTGGTCAGATGAGCGCTTGGTATGTGTTTGCTGCAATGGGCTTTTATCCTGTTTGTCCGGGTAACCCAAATTATGTAGTCGGAGCTCCAATTTTCGATGAAATCAAAATCACTCCAGTCAACGGCAAGCTCTTTAGTATCAAGGCTCCTGGAGCAAGTAAAAACGAATACACCACTGCTGTTGAAGGAAAACAAAACTACTGGTTCAACCACAGTAGCATCATTAATGGTGAATCTATTTCGCTCAGCATGGGTAAAGTTGCTCCCCAAAAACAAACCTTGCAGCAAATACCTTTTACATACGATTGGTCGGCTATAAAAACTGTTCAAGCTCCCGTATTCTCTACTTCTCAACAAGTTTTTCGAGATAGTGTTTTAGTGAAAATAGAGTCGAACGCACCCGGAGCTAAAATCTATTATACCCTGAATGGAGAAGATCCTAGCCCTCTTTCTCCACTAGCTACCGATCCAATAATAATTCAGAATAGCTGTCAATTAAAAGCCATTGTTATTAAAGATGGAATAAGCAGCCCAGTAAATACTGCAGCATACAACAAGATTCCGCATAACTGGACCGTGAAAATCAGTTCCACTTACAATCCTCAATATTCTGCCGGCGGCGACCAAGGTATTATTGATGGATTATTTGCCGATGAAAACTGGCGCAAAGGTGGATGGCAAGGCTATCAAGGGCAAGATTTTGAATGCGTAGTTGATTTGCAAAAAACTACTGAAATATCCACGATTGGCGCTTCTTTTTTACAAGATTCACGCAGCTGGATTTTATTCCCGACCGAAGTACGATTTGAGTATTCCTTGGATGGAATTTCATTCACTCCATTTGTTACCGACAGCAATTTTATTGATCCCAAAGACACTAAGGTACAAATCCAGAAATTCGTAGAAGAACGTTCGTTTGTTGCGAATGAGCATAACGAGCCCATGACAATACCTCAGCCAACAACCATGCGTTACATACGTGTAAAAGCGAAGAATTTTGGCATACTTCCCGAATGGCATCAAGGTGCAGGCGGTGAAGCGTTCATTTTCATTGACGAGATTTGGGCGAAGTAGGAGCAAGCACTTAAGTTGCCCTTGTTATCTTACACAACTTGGCAATATTTACCCTTGTTATCTTACAATATAATGCTATATTTGCCCTTGTTATCTTACAAATAAAATGTTACACATCCGTCGCAAAGGGCTTACTTTACTGGAACACTGGCGGAATAAGAAAGGTCGAAAACCATTGGTGCTTCGAGGCGCTCGCCAAGTGGGCAAAACAACCCTCGTTCGAGACTTCTCAAAAAGCTATTCGCAGTTCGTTTCACTTAACCTAGAACTCGCTGCCGACAAAAAGCTTTTCTCGGACGATATGGATGTGGTGGCACTCATGCAACGGCTCACGATTAGAGAATCGATAAAGCCCGATTGGGAGAATACGCTTCTGTTTATAGATGAAATTCAAGAAGTGCCTGATGCCATTCAGCTGCTGCGGTATTTCTATGAACAGTTCCCTGAACTCTCCGTTATTGCAGCAGGTTCACTTTTGGAATTTGCTTTAGGAAGTGTGCGCAGTTTTCCTGTTGGACGCGTTGAGTTCCAGTATTTACATCCTTTATCGTTCGAGGAATTTCTCATTGCGATGGACAAGCAACAAGCCATTGATGCAATGAAGCAACTACCTGTGCCGGCATATGCGGTGGAGGAGCTTCATAAACAGTTTAATCTCTATTGTCTTTTGGGTGGCATGCCCGAAGTGTTGGCGCGGTATCGCGAAGATGGCAGTGTATTCAACATCCAACAGATTTATGAAAGCATCTGGAAATCCTATCAGAATGATGTAGAAAAATACGGAGGAAATAAGTCAGCAAAACAAATGATTCGGTTTGTTCTAAATAATGCTCCTGCAAGCTTCGATCAACGTATAACCTTTCAAAATTTTGGACAATCTACTTATCGTACACGAGAAATAGGAGAAGCATTTCGGCAATTACACGACACGAGACTATTGAGACTCATTTACCCCACCACTGACGTAAAAACGCCTCTCCAGCCTGATTACAGGAAAAGTCCACGAATACAGTTTTTAGACTGTGGATTATTGGTGAATCGTCTTGGAATACTTGCTGAATTAATTGGATTGGAAGACTTAAGTGATGCAGCCAGAGGAGCTCTTATTCCACATTGTGTGTTTCAAGAACGCATTGCCATTCAAGACTATACAGATTCATCCCCTTTTTTTTGGGTGCGGGAGAAATCGCAATCGAGCGCCGAAGTTGATTTAATCATTCAACGTGGCTCCTTGATTATTCCCGTTGAAATAAAATCAGGAAGCATCGGAAAACTACGTTCATTACACGCTTTCATGGATCAAACACCATCCACATTAGCCATCCGTCTTCACCAAGGAAAAGCATCAATAGATGAAGTAAAAACAACATCCGGAAAGGTGTACTCGTTATTAAACCTCCCCTATTTTCTGGCGGCATCGCTAGAAAGTTACATTGAAAACTGGCGAAATGAAGACGGGAAATCTTGGAAAATGATTTCGTATTGAATGCTCCCCAAAACTTTTAAATGAAACCTATCATCCTCTTCCTTGCTTTACTCACGAATCATTTCGGTCAAGCACAAAAGAAACTCTGGCTGTTAAAAATAGGTGAGGATTCCGTGATACGCGTTCGTCCGGAAAACGATTTCTACGACAGAGAAGATTCGTTTAATGGAACTTACTGGGCAGAAGGAAGTCGCACACGTTTCAATTTCCCTTACGGCACAAGGCAGTTCCGGACAGGTTTGTACCGCGGATGGAACACGTCTAATGAATTTCAATTCATGGATGCCCAAGGAAATCATCTCAACGACAGTGCGATTTGGGCAACAGGACAAATGCAGGATTTCAAACGAATAGGCATCTGGCGTAAATATCACCTCAACGGTAAAGTCGCACTAGAACGAGAGTATTGCAATGGAACTCCCTGTGGAAAAATCTCGCTTTTCTATGAAAACGGACAAGTGAAATCAAGTGGTGAAGTGGACACGAATGCATATCCTCACGGCACATGGAAGGCCTGGTTTGAAAACGGGAAGCCCAAATGGGAGATTGAATTCGAGCATGGAATGACCAAAGGCTGGTCGGCACATTATAACGAATCCGGATTGCTTTGTAAAGTGCATTTTATCAGTAATCATTGGGCAAATAATTACGATGAGTTGCTCATGTATTATCCAGAAACAGGTAAGATGAAAGCTCGGATGGGCCTGAGAAATTCAATACCTATCATTATCGATGCTTGGGATGAGAACGGGAATCAAACGGCAAGTAATGGGAATGGATTTATTAATGGAGAATACCAACAAATGGAAAGAGGTAAGTTGGAAGCCATTATCATCAATGGAGAATTGCGCAGTAATTGCCGTCGCTACTATGATACAGAAGGTAAAAAACTGCGTTCTGACGTTAGAGAAGATTCGCTAATTCCGGGCTTAATGCACTCAACAGGTTATTATGAAAATGGTGCATTGAATTTTACGCTTAACTATCAATTCAGCGATCCTAATAAAAGAGATGGTATAACGCGAGAGGGACCTTCAACCTATTACCATCCTAATGGTCAACTATCTCATCGTTGTCAGTTTGAGAAAGATCAAGTTGTAGGGCTTTTTCAGCAATGGAACTCGAATGGAATATTGCTTGCCGAAGTGATGTTTTCAGCTAAGTATGTTCCAAATCCAACCTACTTAAAAGAAATTGATGATGTGTATTTGAGTGTTGCAGGTGTGCCCGATGGCTCGTGGAAACTCTTTACCGATCAAGGTAAATTGATTTCAGAATCGGTATATAAAAATGGATTGCGACATGGTGTATGGAAAACTTGGCATACTAACGGCCAACTAAAAAGCCAACGTGAATACCGCAATGACGAGCCGATAAATGATGAAATACATTTCGACATCAACGGTAAAAAAATCCATGAGAAAAAAAAGAAATGTCCCAATGAGAATTGGGGAAGCAGCTATACCTGCTCAGAGCACGGACTCGTTTCTGTTACCGACGATATAGGCGTTTGTTCCAATTGTGGAAAAGGCACCAGCAGCGGTATGTACGGATTATGTGCGCATTGTGCGTGTGTTTCGGGCAGGTGTCAAATGTGTGGTCGGAAGTATTGAGAAGGGAGATTTTGGACGGGTTGTTAGGATAAGGGTGTTCAGATTGATGACTACAGAACATTTAATATCGTATTTTTGAAGTGTATGATATTAATAGATGCCAATAGAGAAAAGCTATATAGCCTTTGTGAAAAACACAAAGTAGATGAGTTATATCTATTTGGATCAATCCTAACCGACCGATTTATAGACTCAAGTGATGTAGATATTTTGGTTCAGTTTGGGAAGGTGGAATTAGAGCAATATGCTGATAACTATTTTGATTTTAAAGAAGAACTCGAACGTCTATTCAACCGATCAGTAGATCTCGTTGAAAATCAATCCATCAAAAACCCTGTATTCAGGAAAGTTGTGGATAGAGAAAAGCAGCTCGTTTATGAACGAAAAGATACTTAAGTATTTATACGATGTAAAGCTGGCTATCGATGAGATTGATTCCTTTTTCATTGATAATGAAAAGCGCTTTGAAGCATATCAGAAAAACATTCTCTTAAAAAAAGGCTATCGAAAGGAATTTAGAAATAATTGGAGAAGCGATTAAGCGGATTCTTGCCGTTGATCCTCATTTCCCAATTAATAATGCAAAGAACATCGTTGGTTTGAGAAATCAGATAATTCATGCTTATGATTCTATTTCAGATGAAACTATTTGGGGGATTTTGATTAATCACTTACCCAAATTAAAAGCTGAAATAAATAGCCTCATTCATTAATCCATTCAATCCGCACCATCACTCCTTCAGCACCAACGATTGAATTTTCAGACTCAATCGTTGTTCTATCCACACATAGCTTAAATACGAAATAGCTACGATAACTAGCAGTACACCAATAAAATACACCCATCCTTCTAAAACAGCCTGAACACCTAAAGTGCGTAAAACCTTAGGCAAATAGGTGAGTACTATTGGATGAACGAGATAAAGTGAAAACGAACAATTTCCTATGATTAAAAGTGATTTAGGAATCGAATAGGGTTTGATTTTATTTCGCTGTAACAGAGCAACCAGCAGAAAACCACACGTTAACAAATGATTGTACCAGCCTGGTACTAATTGAATGAGGTGGAAATAACTAAGAATAAAAACCACTACTGCTAACTGTGCTGATGCATCGGCCCAAAACAAAGATGGCGGAACTACTGAACTAGTATAAAGGGCGCCAATGACAATACCTGCCATAAAAAATAACAATACAGGATTGGTCATCAAATTCAAGTAGACCGCGGTATAGCCATAGCATTCCGAAAGACTCATCATTACATATCCGTTGCTCAATAGCGGAATCAGTATCGTAGTGCCGACGAGCCATCCACATAACATAAACCATCGATTTTTGACGAAAAGCATGGAAATTCCAACTAGCAAATAAAAGTAGATTTCATAGTTAAGCGACCATCCAACTGCTAATGGAGGCATACCATACGAAGGACCGATTAGATTCACATAGGTTGGAAAAAAGAAAAAAGTTGGCAATAAAAAGCTCGGATTTTCAATAAAATAATAATGCGCATTCCCCAACAATAGCACATAAAGTAGCGTCATTAAATAGTAAAGAGGTAGAATCCGGATGAGTCGTTTCAACAAAAACGCTTTTACGTTCTTCCAGTTTGGCTGAACCATGCGAGTTGTGTGATACATGATAAAACCACTTATCATAAAGAACATAGGAACTCCAACAGAACCATTTCCAAACAAGAACTTCCCCCATTCACCTTGTTTTAGGATGCCTTTCATGTGAAAGAAACACACTAGCAAAGCTGCTACCGCCCGAAAAAATTGAATGATGTCGAGTTTGGGTTTCATCGTAATTAATCCGCGGCAACATTACGAAGCATTTTGATTTATGTGGGCGAATTTTTCGAAAATGAAACATCGCGTACAGATTAATTCTCTCCTGTATTTATTAATGCTTTCTAGAAGAAATTATCGACTGAGTTCTTCCTATTTTTGCTCCAGTTATGGGACTTAAATCATTCTTCGCCAAACCGCTAGCATCAATAATAGCACGCCAAGTGCGCAATTGGAGCAATAATCCTATTGTGACACAGGAAAAAGTGTTTCAACAACTTATAGCTGGCGCTCGGGATACTGCTTTTGGAAAAGACCATGATTTTGCCACGATCCGTAATTATGATGATTTCAAAACTAAGGTTCCAGTTCGAGATTACGAAGGACTAAAAACCTACATCGACCGTGCAACCAAAGGTGAAGCAAACGTTTTATGGAAAGGAAAACCTATTTATTTCTGCAAAACTTCCGGCACCACATCCGGCACTAAATACATTCCCATCACCAGCGATTCTATTTCTAACCACATCGAATCGGCTCGAAACGCATTATTGCTGTACATCCACGAAACTGGCAATGCAAAATTTGTAGACGGGAAATTGATTTTCCTTTCGGGAAGTCCCGTGTTGAGTGAGATTAGTGGAATTCCGCTTGGACGACTCAGTGGAATTGTCAACCACCATGTTCCTCAGTATTTGCGACGAAATCAAATGCCTTCTTTCGAAACTAATTGTATCGAAGATTGGGAAACGAAGGTTCGTAAAATTGCAGAAGAAACAATCTCTGAAGACATGACGCTAATAAGCGGAATTCCTTCTTGGGTGCAGATGTATTTTGAGATTTTACAAGAGAAATCTGGAGGCAAAACCATGAAGGATTTGTTCCCTAATTTTTCCTTGTTTGTATACGGCGGCGTGAATTTCGAACCCTATCGTTCTCGTTTTGAGAAAATGATTGGGAAATCGATTGATTCAGTTGAGCTTTTTCCAGCATCAGAAGGATTTATCGCCTATCAAGACAAACAACCATCTCAAGGATTATTACTCATTCTTGATTCAGGTATTTTCTATGAATTTATCCCGGTTGATGAGTTTTTCAGTGAAAACCCTACTCGCATCTCGTTAAAAGAAGTCAAAGTGGATGTGAATTATGTGCTGATATTGAATACCAATGCCGGTATGTGGGGATATAACATTGGCGACACAGTTAAATTCGTTAGTACCAACCCTTATCGATTGGTAGTAACAGGAAGAATTAAGCATTTTACCTCAGCCTTTGGTGAACACGTTATTGCCGAAGAAGTTGAATATGCTTTGAAAGAAGCATCCCTGGGCGAAGTGGTTGAAGTGGTTGAATTTACTGTAGCTCCACAAGTTAGTCCTGAAACAGGATTGCCTTATCATGAATGGTTTGTAGAATTTAGCGTAAAACCTAAAGATCCGGAGCGCTTTCGAATGAAGATTGATACTGCGCTTCAGAAAAAGAATATCTATTATAAAGACCTAATTACAGGCAACGTTTTGAAGCCACTTGTTTTGAGAAGTCTTGAGAAAGACAGTTTTGTTAAATACATGAAATCTCAAGGTAAATTAGGCGGTCAAAATAAAGTTCCGAGATTAAGCAATGACCGGAAAATAGCTGAAGAGCTAAGTAATTTGATTGATCAAAGCTGGAGCTAAATCAACGAAGAAATTATTGTTGGCACTTTCCTTGTTATGCGAGTTTCAAGAATAAATCATTCGATTCATTCTAATCCCCTTTTTATATATGACGCTTTCTCGACTAGCTCCTTCGTTCGTTTTTCTTGCTCTTTTCCTTGCCTCATGTGCCGACGAAGAGCCAATTGTTCCAGAAGTTGATCCTAAAGATAAATTCATTGGAACGTGGAATGTGAAAGAAGAAATTGGCGGTTCGGTTACTGGAAATTATCCTTCAACTGTAACTAAAGATTCAACAAACACCTCTCGGATTCTCATTTACAACATTTTCAACCTTGGTGCTGCACAACGCGTTCAAGCCTTGGTTGCAAATAATACTCTCGATATCAGCCAGCAATCAATTACAGGTATTAGCATCGCTGGTTCGGGAACCTATAGTGGAACTGGATTCATTCTTAATTATACATCTGATGATGGCTCCGGTGCACAAACAGTAAAAGCAACCTACACTAAATAAGCTCAATTCCTCTTCTTATGAGAACTTCCATCAAAAGCCTGATAGGCCTCGCATTAATTAGCACAATCGGATTCAGCTCTTGTGCGCGCCGCACAGTAACTCGAGTTGCACCAGATAAAGTAATCGACTTAAGCGGTCGCTGGAACGAGACAGACGCTCGTTTAGCTGCAGAAACATTAACGAATCAGGCTTTAACTGGCGATTGGTTGGGCAACTTTACCAACGAAAAGAAAAAGAAACCAGTAGTTATTGTTGGATTTGTTCGCAACAACAGCCACGAGCACATGGATACCGAAATTTTCACTAAAGACATCGAAAAAGCATTTATCAAAAGCACGATGATTCGCTTGGTAGCTGCAGGAGATAAAAGAACTGAAATCCGCGGCGAACGTGCTGATCAGCAAGATTTCTCTTCAGCCGAAACCATGAAAAAATTTGGGAAAGAAGTTGGTGCTGATTTTATGATGCAAGGAACCGTTAAATCTATTGTTGATGGATACGGGAAAGAGAAAACAACATACTGGCAAATTGATTTAGAATTAACCAATATTGAAACAAACGAAATTGTTTGGATTGGTGATTACAAAGGGAAAAAATACATCGTTAATTAAGATTCCTGTTTTTCTCTAATTACGAGTTGATGATGCGCCTAACTCGCCTGACCAGCATAGTCTTTTTCCTTTTTTTAATGAACGCTTGTGCCCCGTATTACGTGCGGCACGAGCGTTTTTTATCGCTGGTTGCCACCGAGAAATACGCTGAAGCTGAAACAACACTTACCTCAACTAAAAAAGCGAAAAAGAAAAAACTCAAGCTTTTATTCTTGCTCGAAATGGGCTATGTCACCTTCGCCCAAGGGAAATACTCCGAGAGCAGCAAGTATTTCGCTGAAGCAGATTATCTAATTGAAGATTACAAAAAGAACTTGGGTTACGAAGCGCTCGCCATTATCGTTAATCCTGGCGTTAAACCCTATAAAGCAGAAGATTTTGAAGTGGTTATGCTTCATTATTTTAATGCGATGAATTACCTCAAACAGCGAGATTTTGAAAATGCCTTAGTTGAATGCCGTCGCATGAATCTTTCGTTGATTACCATGGCAGAAAAGCTGAAGGATAAACCTAAATACAAAGAAGATGCATTCGCGCATTTGTTGATGGGCTTGACTTACGAAGGAAGTGGTGATATAAACAATGCATTTATCGCATACCGAAATGCCTATGATATTTATGCGGGAGATTATACTTCATTCTTCGAAATGAAAATCCCCGAGCAGCTTAAGAAAGATCTTGTTAGAACTGCCGCTGCAAATGGTTTCCGTAATGAAGAAGAGCTTTACCGCAAGAAATTTGGTTACTCTTCTACCGATACGCTTCCCAAAGCCAACAAAACCGAACTCGTTCTATTTTGGAATAATGGTCTTGGGCCATACAAAGAACAATGGTCAATCGATTTTAACTTGGTGAAACAAGGTGACCAGTTTGTATTTATGAATTCTGGATTAGGATATAGCTTTCCATTTCCTGTGAGTAGCGTGAGTCAGCAAGATGCTAAAAACCTTAGTCAATTGAGTGTTTACCGAATTGCATTCCCTCGATATGTGCATCGTCCAATGATGTATCGTTCGGCTAGAGCGAGTTTAGGTGGAGCAAATTATCCATTCGAAATAGCCGAAAACATTGATGCAATTGCCTTCAAAAGTTTAAATGATCGATTTGCTCGTGAAATGGGAAGTGCATTAATCCGTTTTGCTGTTAAGAAGGCGGCTGAAGTAGCTCTTCGAAAAGAAAACAAAGATGCCGCAACCGTTTTAAGCATTGCCAATGCTATATCAGAACAAGCCGATACACGAAACTGGCAAACTTTACCAAATCAAATTTCTTATACCCGCATTCCTTTGATTCCGGGTAAAAATGAGGTGCTTTTTTATGCAACTGCAGCTCAAGGTGGACGCACGCGATGCGATACAATTCGTATTGATGCACGAAAGGGACAGGTTTACTACGAAATTGTAAATACTGTTAATCGTTAACGCCAAAGGGTGATATATCCTTTACGAACGCCTAGTTCCCCTTCTATCTGTATCAAATAATAATACGTACTCTCGGGTAACTGATTGCCATGCAAAATCGTTCCTGCCTGAGCTGTTCCATCCCAATCGTTTTGATAATCATTGCTGCTATAAACCAGTATTCCATATCGGTCGAAAACTTCGAGTGAAACACGTTTCGTTTGCGGCTTAACAATTATCAGTTTATCTAATACTCCATCTCCGTTAGGGGAGAATCCTTCAGGAATAAAAACCACATCTGGACCGCTACATTCAGGATCATCTGGACCATATATGGTCACAATCGTGAATGAAGAGTCACGACAAATACCATTTACAACCGTCCATTGTAGATAAAAATTACCCTGTTCTGTGGCTGTAAAATTACTGTTCTGGAAACCTGGTTCAAAAACGTTTCCGCCTGGAGTTAAAACAGTCCAAGTTCCTATTCCCAAAGAAGGAATGGCAGCTTGAAGGGCTGTTGTATCATTTAAACAACCAATTAAATCAAGTCCAGCATCCGAAATAGGTTGATCGAGAAAATCGAGTGTTACAGTATCACTCACTGCACAAAATCCGTTGGTGACGGTCCAAATTAACTCACGTGTAGCGGTGTAATCAACCGTTAAAAATGCAATCGGATCGCTTGGGTCTGATAATGTCCCATCGGAATTCAAGAAAGTCCATAATCCAGAACCAATACCTGATGACACACCTTCTAAATCGGTAGTTAATCCACAAACGGAACGATCTGCGCCAGCGCTAACTGGGAATGGTGCATAGTTGAAAGCTATTGTAACGGTATCACTGCTAAGGCAACTTCCTTCTTCTAAAGTCCAAACAATCACATTTTCACCTTCGGCCGACATGCCCAATTCAGTTTGAGCCACTGTGGAGTCAATGAAAACACCATCACCCGAAATCAATTCCCAATATCCAATTGCTTGAGTCGGAGATTGAGCAAAAATGTTCAGGTTAGCAGCACACACATTGGTATCGGACATGGCAGATGCTAATTCGGTTGGCACATCGCGTTGAAGCACAATTGTATCCGACAATGCTGGACAAATACCGTTTTCTACTATCCAAACAAGCGTTGAAATACCTGCCGGTAAATTGACAGAAGTATTTGCAGCAGAACTATCTGAGAAACTAACATTCGGATCGAACGAAAACCAATGTCCTTGTCCAATTAAAGGTTGAGTGGCTTGATTAACAAACACATCTGAACAAAATGTACTATCCAAACCAGCATTTGCCAAGTCGGGATTTTCGTAACGTAAAATTGCAACCGAATCGGAAGAGCTACAAGGGCCATTTGTAATTGTATATCGAATAAGCGAATTGCCTGCAGCAATTGATGTTAATGCTGTTTGAGCAGCAGTATCATCAGCTAAAACGGCACTTCCACTTATTACTTCCCACAAATAAGAACTGCCGTTAGATGTATTTCCAACTAGAAAAATACTGTCGGAACATATTACTTCATCAATGCCAGCAAATGCCGTTTGTGGTGCGGCATATACCGTGATTTGAATTGATTCTGAAGTCGATGGACAAACCCCATTGCTCACAGACCAAAGCACTTCCGTAATACCTGGATTTAAACTGGTGAGATTTGTTTGTGCTGATGTAGCATTTCCAAGACTACCACTTCCCGATACAATCGACCAAACTCCTGTTCCGATGCTTGGATTTATTGCCTGAAGTTGAATAGAAGTTAAACATGTGCTTGTATCGTTACCAGCATCAGCCTGAGAAGGAGCTAAATCGCGCGTAATCGTTACCTGATCGGTAGAAGCCGGACATAAACCATTGAGTGTTGACCATTGAAACACATTTGCTCCAGCACCCAAACCACTAACTACACACGTTGGAGATAAAGCATTTTCTAAGGTTCCCGTTCCACTTACAAGCGACCAAACACCATTTCCTACTGTAGGAACATTACCCGATAACTGAATTTGATCAGAACAAATTTGTTGATCCAACCCAGCATTTGCCGTTGTTGGAGATTCCTGACGGTCTATAGTAACTTGATCTACAGAAGCCGGACAAACTCCATTGCTAATTGTCCAGGATAATACATTTGCACCTATTCCTAAATTGCTGATTGTTGTACCAGCATTCGATGCTTGAGCAAAAGTTCCAGAGCCTGATAAGACTGTCCAAAGTCCAGTTCCGATCGTTGGTGCGTTTGCATTTAGCGTGGCTGATGATGAACAGATAATCAGGTTTGTCCCAGCTACAGCAGTCGTAGGCGGCAAGAATCGAGTTAGAATAACTTCATCGAAAGTGGTACAGGTTCCACTTACTACAGTCCAGCGAAACACATTAGCCCCAGCTCCAAGATTTGTCACGGCCGAAGTGGCTAGATTCGCATTCGCAATTGTTCCTGAACCAGAAATAACAGTCCAACTTCCCGTTCCAGATGATGCCGGTGTGGCTGAAAAACTACTGTTAGCTGTACAAAGCTGTTGGTCGCTTCCTGCAAACGCATTAGTAGGATTCTGATCTACAGTAACAATAACCGTATCGCGCTTTATCGAACACGGTCCGTTCGAAATAGCCCATTCGAGCTTATTGATTCCGGCAGAAAGTCCTGTTACGGCACTGTTCGATAAGGTTGGATTTGAAAACGTTCCCGAACCAGTAACGACCGACCAAAATCCCGTACCGATACTTGGAGTTGTAGCAGCTAGATTGGCTGAATTAGCACAGGTTTGGAAATCAATCCCAGCATTTGCAGCGGATGGATCAGCAAAGCGGTTGATAGTAACGGTTGATGTCGCAACAGGACAAACACCATTGTTAACGCTCCATTGAAACACATTTGCTCCGATTCCAAGATTGCTGATTTGTGAGTTTGCTGCTGTAGGCGTTTGAATTATTCCAGCACCGGAAATCAATGTCCATAATCCAGTTGCTCCCGATGGTAAGGTCGCTTGGAAAGTGCTAGAAGAACTACAAACATCCTGATCACTACCTGCATCAGAAACTAAAGGAGCAAGAACTTGAATGGTTACTTCATCGGTTGATGGTGAACAAACTCCATTACTAATGCTCCACCTAAACACATGTGTTCCAACAGTTAGATTGCTGACCTGTGTTTGAGGTGTGGATGTGTTGAGGATTACACCACTTCCCGAAATTAGCGTCCAAGTTCCAGTTCCAATCGTGGCAAAATTCCCTTGAAGTGTGGTAGAATTTGTACAGATTGTTTGATCTGATCCTGCATTTGCTGTAGTTGGTTGAGCAAACGACTGAACACTAACTTCATCAGAAGCCGAAGCACAGCTGCCATTTGTGACAGTCCAACGAAATACATTTTGTCCTGCCGAAATTCCCGTTACACCTGATGTTTCAGAGTTTGAATTGCTAAATACTCCTGAACCTGATACAACCGTCCAATGTCCTGAACCTTGTGAAGGTGCACTTGCCGATAGTGTTGCACTTGAGCCACAAATAATCTGATCAGATCCTGCTTGAACATTACTTGGTGCTTGTAAAACGGTAATGCTAACTTCATCGGTTGATGGGGAGCATACTCCATTACTTATCGACCAGCGTAAAATATTTACTCCAGTTGAAAGTCCCGATACGTTTGAGTTAGGCTGTGTTGCATTGGCAAAAAATCCCGAGCCGGAAACAACTGTCCAAACCCCATTTCCTGAGCTCGGAGTATTGGCAGCTAATGTAGTAGCCGACAAACAAATCGTTTGATCACTACCTGCATTCGCAGTGGTTGGAGGATTTAAAACGTTGATGCTGACTTCATCCGAAACCGCCGGACACGTTCCAGAAGAAACTGTCCAACGAAATACGCTAGTGCCAACTATTAGTCCTGTTACTGAAGAATTGGCTGAAGTAGCACTTACAATTGTCCCGGAACCGGAAACTAATGTCCACAAACCTCCAGTTGCAACAGTTGCAGCTAAAGTGGCGGTTGAAGAGCAGATTGATTGGTCATTACCTGCAAATGCGCTAACCGGATTGCTATCAACAGTAATAGTTACCTCATCAACAGAAGAAGAACAAACACCGTTACTGATCGTCCAGCGTAACACATTTACACCAGCAGACAAGCCTGATACAGCCGTGTTTGCTGAAGTTGCGTTAACGAAAGTTGCTGTTCCTGAAACTACCGTCCAAACACCTGAACCAACTGTTGGAATATTTCCCGAAAGTGTCGTTGAAGTTGCACATACTTGTTGATCAACTCCTGCATTTGAAACAGTTGGAGCTGCCTGAACAGTAATGGATACATCATCCGAAGCATCTGCACAAGATCCGTTGCTAACAGTCCATCTTAAAATATTCACACCCGTTGATAATCCGCTAACTTGAGTCGTTGGCGATGTTGCATTTTGGAAAGTTCCGGTTCCGCTTACTAATGTCCAAGTTCCACCAGCAGGACTAGCAGATAATTGAGTTGAAGAAGAACAAATCGTTTGATCGATTCCAGCTGATGGTGTAACCGGATTTGCATCAACTGTTATGGTAACATCATCGGTCGAAGCTTGGCAAACGCCGTTGCTGATGGTCCAGCGTAGCACATTTGTACCTGTTCCTAATCCCGAAATTGTCGAATTAGGCAAAGATGCATTTGCAAATGTTCCGCTGCCGGAAATAAGTGACCATTGACCTGATCCAATACTTGGTGCATTAGCCGATAGCGTGGCTGATGTTGAACAAATGGTTTGATCTTGGCCTGCGGCTGATGTGGTTGGAAGGGCTTGAATGGTGATTGAAACTTCGTCCCAAACATCCGGACAAGTTCCTCCATCAATCGTCCAACGGAAAACGCTGGTTCCGGTAGTCAATCCCGTTACCGATGTGGTTGCAGATGATGCATTTACGATTGTTCCCGAGCCACTGCTTAATGTCCAGATTCCACCAGAAGGACTAGCTGAAAGGCTTGTTGTGGATGAACAAATCGTTTGATCCAGACCGGCAGAAGGAGTTGCTGGCGCGGATGTAACGAAAATGCTCACATCATCGGATGTGGAAGTACAAACACCATTGGTGATGGTCCAGCGTAAAACAGTTGTTCCCGAATTTAGTCCCGAAACATCGCTGGTAGGAGAATTTGCATTTGAAAAAGTAGCGAAACCACTCACAACGGTCCATGTTCCATTTCCTACAGCAGGTGTGCTTGCAGCAAGAGTAGTTGTGGATGAACAGATTGTTTGGTCGGAACCGGCATTTGCAGTAGAAGGTGGATTTTGAACAACAATTGATACGTCATCCGAAACAGATCCACAAGAACCACCAGGTATTGTCCATCGAAATACATTCACCCCTGCCGTCATGCCCGTTACGCTTGTAATAGCGGTGTTTGCGCTAACTATGTTTCCCGATCCACTTACAAGACTCCAACTTCCGCCAGTTGCTGCTGTAGCCGACAGAGTTGTAGTGCTCGTACAAATAAGCTGATCTATTCCAGCATTAGGAGAAAGTGGATTATTATCAACCGTAATAGTAACGGTGCTTTGAGATGGTGTACAACTACCATTTGAGATGGTCCAGCGTAACACATTTGCCCCAACCGAAAGTCCCGAAACAGATGAATGTGGATCGTTTGCATTTGCAAAAACACCCGTTCCTGAAACGACTGTCCATACACCAGCTCCAACAAGTGGTGTGTTGGCTGTTAACTGCGTAACTGTAGAACAAATAGATTGATTACTACCAGCATTTGAAGTTGTTGGAGCGCGATCAACTTGTATGGTTACTTCATCAAAAACACTGGCACAAACTCCACCTGGAGCAGTCCAACGAAAAACATTTGGACCGAAAGCCAATCCAGTAACACCCGTGTTGGCTAAAGATGCATTGGCAAACGTTCCAGAACCGCTTATTACAGTCCAAATTCCACCAGTTACAGCTGTTGCTGACAAGTTGGTTGTGCTCGAACAAATGGTTTGATCTAAACCAGCATTAGGAGTAGCTGGTGGTGATTGAACGGTAATCACTACATCATCGGTTGAGACTGGACAAACACCGTTACTAATGGTCCAACGGAATGTGTTGACTCCAGTGGATAAACCAGATACGGTGGATGAAGAAGCGTTAGCATTGGAAAATGTTCCTGAACCATTGATAACAGTCCATAATCCACTTCCAGTGACAGGTGTGTTAGCAGCTAATGTAGCATTGGTCGTACATATAGTTTGATCCGGGCCGGCAGCTGAAGTACTTGGCAAAGCCTGAACCGTTATGCTCACTTCGTCTGATGCACTTGGACAAGTACCTGAAGTGATAGTCCAACGGAAAACGGTTGTGCCTGAAGACAATCCCGACACATTTGTTGTTGCCGAACTTGCATTTTGAATACTTGCCGAACCACTAACAACCGTCCATGTTCCAGTTGCGGGACTAGCCGAAAGCTGAGTAGATGAAGTACAAATTGTTTGATCGATGCCAGCAGAAGGAGTACTTGGATTTGCATCCACCACGATAGAAACTTGGTCAAATGAGGCTGTACAAACTCCATTACTTATGGTCCAACGTAACACATTCGTTCCGGTTGATAATCCTGAAACGGTCGTGTTAGATTGAGTAGCATTAGCAAAGGTTGCTGTTCCGGAAATGACCGTCCATAAACCTGATCCAACTACCGGCGTATTTGCACTTAACGTTGCTGAAGTAGAACAAATACTCTGATCGGAACCAGCATTAGCAGTACTCGGTTGAGTTTGAACGGTAATCGTCACATCATCACTCACATCGGCACAGGCGCCACCATCGATAGTCCAGCGGAGGACGTTAATTCCGGTTGAAAGTCCTGAAACACTTGATGTAGCTGAGCTGGAATTCTGGAATGTTGCAGTACCCGAAACAAGCGACCAAACACCGCCCGAAGGACTCGCTGCTAAAGTGGAAGAACTAGAACAGATGGTTTGATCGCTACCTGCATTTGGAGTTGAAGGTGGAGTTGAAACAGTTATGGTAACATCATCAGTTGAAGAAGTACAAACGCCATTGCTAACTGTCCAACGGAAGACATTGTTTCCAGTTGATAAACCGGTAACAGAACTTGTTGCAGAATTCGCATTTCCAAATAATCCCGATCCACTGATTAATGACCAAGCTCCTGTCCCAATAGCCGGAGATGATGCAGCTAAGGTTACTGATGAAGTACAAATAACTTGATCGGAACCAGCATTGGCCGGTGAAGGTGCGGCTTGAACAAGAATGCTTACTTCGTCGAATACACTACCACAGGCTCCACCAGGAATCGTCCAGCGAAATACGTTTGTACCTATCGATAAACCACTAACTGACGAGCTTGCACTTGAAGTATTTTGAATTGTTCCAGTTCCGCTTACTAAAGTCCAAGTTCCTCCACTAGCAGCAGTTGCAGCAAGATTCGTGGATGAAGCACAAATCGTTTGATCGGAACCTGCATTGGGAGATAATGGATTATTATCAACAATAATCGAAACTTGGTCAGAAGTAGCAGTACACGTTCCGTTAGAAATAGTCCATTTTAAGACATTCACTCCAACCGATAAGCCTGAAACAGCAGTTGCTGGATCACTAGCATTGGTAAATATTCCCGAGCCAGAAACGACAGTCCATAATCCAGTTCCGGTTGATGGCGTGTTAGCCGATAAGGTTGAAACAGTTGCACATATTGATTGATCAGAGCCGGCATTAGCAGCTGATGGTGGTGTATCAACCGTAATACTCACTTCATCGAACACATTACCGCAAGCTCCGCCAGGAATTGTCCAACGAAATACATTGATACCAGTTGAAAGTCCACTAACACCTGTGGTTGCGAGCGAAGCATTAACGAACGTTCCGCTTCCGCTAATGACTGTCCAAATCCCACCAGTGGCAGCAGTTGCAGCTAAACTTGTTGAAGCAATACATAGTTGCTGATCAGATCCAGCATTCGGACTTACCGGATTATTATCGACAACGATTGTCAACTCATCAAACGATGCGGTACACGAGCCATTTGAAATAGTCCATCGAAGTACGTTGGAACCTATTGAAAGTCCCGATACGCTTGTAGTTGGGTTAGCAGCATTATTGAATAAAGCTGTTCCCGAAATGACTGACCAAAGACCAGTTCCGGTTGATGGTGTGTTTGCAGATAGAGTTGAAACAGTTGCACAAATGGATTGGTCCGAACCTGCATTTGCAGTAGTTGGTGCCGCATCAATCGTAATACTTACTTCATCAAACACATTACCGCAAGCTCCGCCAGGAATTGTCCAACGAAATACATTGATACCCGTTGAAAGTCCACTTACACCAGTGGTTGCGAGCGAAGCATTGACGAACGTTCCGCTTCCGCTAATGACTGACCAAATTCCTCCTGTGGCAGCAGTTGCAGCTAAGCTTGTTGATGCAATACATAATTGCTGATCTGGACCAGCATTCGGACTAACCGGATTATTATCGACTACGATTGTCAGTTCATCGAACGAAGCGGTACACGAGCCATTTGAAATCGTCCAGCGAAGCACATTGGAACCTATTGAAAGCCCCGAAACGCTTGTTGTTGGGTTTGTTGCATTATTGAACAAGGCTGTACCTGAAATGACTGTCCAAAGTCCTGTTCCGGAAGATGGAGTGTTTCCTTCGAGTGCGGAAGTTGTAGAGCAAATTGATTGATCAGAACCGGCATTAGCAGTTGTTGGAGCAGCATCGACCGTTATCGTTATATCATCCGATTGATCAGCACAAACACCGCCAGGAACAGTCCACCGAAACACATTGGCACCATTCGAAAGTCCGGTAACACTGCTGTTTGCTAAACTTGGGTTTGATAGATTTCCGCTTCCGCTGATAAGTGACCAATTTCCACCAGCTGCAGCAGTTGCGTTAAGCGTTGTTGAGGATGCACAAATGGTTTGATCTAAACCAGCGAAAGGAGCTACTGGAGGAGCTTGAACAATTATGCTCACATCATCAGACGAAGCTGCACAAACGCCATTGCTAATTGTCCAGCGGAACGTATTGATTCCAGTGGATAAGCCGCTGACAGATGTTTGGGGATTGCTGTTTAAAGAGAAAGTTCCAGAGCCGGAAATTACAGTCCAAACTCCAGTTCCTACGATAGCTGTATTGCCATCAAGTGAAGCTGTTGTAGAACAAATGGTTTGGTCGGAACCGGCTGCGGCAGTAGTTGGATTTTCATCAACCGTAATGCTGACTTCATCAAAGACATCTGCACAAGCGCCACCGTCAATCGTCCAACGAAATACATTTACACCGGATGATAAACCCGAAACGGATGTTGTTGCCAGATTAGCATCAGCAAAAGCTCCGCTGCCACTTGTGACTGTCCAGATTCCTCCTGTTGCTGCTGTTGCGTTGAGTGTAGCGGACGAAGAACAAATAGATTGGTCCGAACCAGCATTTGGTGTTAAGGGATTGTCATCAACGGTGATGCTGACTTCATCGAAAGATGCAGTACAAGAACCATTACTAATTGTCCAGCGGAACGTATTGATTCCAGTGGATAATCCGCTTACAGATGTTTGGGGATTGCTATTTAAAGAGAATGTTCCAGAGCCGGAAATTACTGTCCAAACACCAGTGCCAATGAGAGCTGAATTGCCATCGAGCGTGGCGGATGTGGAGCAAATGGTTTGATCGGAACCGGCAGTGGCAGTTGTTGGATTTTCATCAACCGTAATGCTGACTTCATCAAAGACATCTGCACAAGCGCCACCGTCAATCGTCCAACGAAATACATTTACACCGGATGATAAACCCGAAACGGATGTTGTTGCCAGATTAGCATCAGCAAAAGCTCCGCTGCCACTTGTGACTGTCCAGATTCCTCCTGTTGCTGCTGTTGCGTTGAGTGTAGCGGACGAAGAACAAATAGATTGGTCCGAACCAGCATTTGGTGTTAAGGGATTGTCATCAACGGTGATGCTGACTTCATCGAAAGATGCAGTACAAGAACCATTACTAATTGTCCAGCGGAACGTATTGATTCCAGTGGATAATCCGCTTACAGATGTTTGGGGATTGCTATTTAAAGAGAATGTTCCAGAGCCGGAAATTACTGTCCAAACACCAGTGCCAATGAGAGCTGAATTGCCATCGAGCGTGGCGGATGTGGAGCAAATGGTTTGATCGGAACCGGCAGTGGCAGTTGTTGGATTTTCATCAACCGTAATGCTGACTTCATCAAAGACATCTGCACAAGAACCACCATCACTCGTCCAACGAAACACATTCAAACCGGTTGATAAACCAGAAACGGATGTCGTTGCGAGATTAACATCAGCAAAAGTTCCGCTGCCGCTGGTAACGGTCCAGATTCCGCCAGCTGCAGCAGTTGCGTTAAGCGTAGTGGTTGATGAACAAACAGATTGATCAGAACCGGCATTTGGAGTTAACGGATTGTCATCAACCGTTATACTTACTTCATCGAATGAGTCAGAGCAAGAACCATTGCTAATTGTCCAGCGAAATGTATTGATTCCAGTGGATAATCCGCTGACAGATGTCTGTGGATCGCTGTTCAAGGTGAACGTTCCTGATCCAGCAATTACCGTCCAAATTCCAGTTCCAATGAGAGCTGTATTTCCATCGAGCGTGGCGGATGTAGAACAAATGGTTTGATCGGAACCAGCTGCGGAAGTCGTTGGATTTTCATCAACCGTTATACTTACTTCATCGAATGAGTCAGAGCAAGAACCATTGCTAATTGTCCAACGGAATGTGTTGATTCCGGTGGATAAGCCGCTGACTGCTGTTACTGGATCGCTGTTCAAGGTGAACGTTCCCGAGCCGGATATTACTGTCCAAATTCCAGAACCAACGATAGCTGCGTTACCATCGAGCGTGGCGGATGTAGAACAAATGGTTTGATCGGAACCAGCTGCGGCAGTAGTTGGAGTTTCATCTACCGTAATGCTGACTTCATCAAAGACATCAGCACAAGCTCCGCCATCAATCGTCCAACGAAAAACATTCAAGCCAGTGGCTAAACCTGAAACGGATGTAGTTGCGAGATTTTCATCAGCAAAAGTTCCGCTGCCACTTGTGACTGTCCAGATTCCTCCTGTTGCAGCAGCTGCACTAAGTGTGGCTGATGAGGAGCAAATGGTTTGATCGGAGCCCGCATCTGCAATTGGTGGTTCTTGAACGGTAATGTGAACCGTATCGGAAGAGATAAGCACATCGACCTCATAGAATTCCCAAACTAAAACCGTTTCGCCCGTTAGCAAATCATTTATGGTAGCAAGCGGATCAGCAGCGTCTGAAAATGTTCCAGAGCCAGAAACGATGGTCCACAAACCAGTATAGGTAACTGGAGTGTTTCCTGCTAATGAAGTCGAATTCGTGCATATAAACTGATCTGTTCCGGCATCTGCAATCTCTCCTCCAGCCAATAATGGCGCGGAAAAGAACAGCAGTCCGAACAAGGAACAAATCAGTACACGAATACTAAAAATCATAATCGGATTGAGGATGAATACTCAGCCCCGAATTTATCACTCAAAATCGACAATCCGAATCTCTGTCCGACGGTTTTCCTGATGTAGCTTATCGGCACATTTAACACCATTGCCACATTTGTTTTTAAGAACCGTTTCACCGTAACCTTTTCCAGTGATACGATTCGCCGCAACTCCTTTAGAAACAATGTAATCGGCAGCCGATTTGGCACGTGCATCAGACAGTTTCAAGTTATCGGCATCGGTTCCGCGAGAATCGGTGTGAGAGCCAAGTTCGATTATCAGACTTGGATTTTCTTCCATTACCAACACGACATAATCGAGCACTTTGGCAGCATCTGGACGAATATCCGATTTAGCTAAATCGTAGAAAATGCCTTCCAGAGCTATGATTCCGCCTTCGCGTAACTTGAGCAATTTGAGTTCTTTTACTAACTTTTTATCGCCTTTGTTAGCAGTTACCTCCGATTTACTTTTTGAAGTAGAGAAATAACCAATACTAGAAGAACTCAGCATCCAGCTAGTATTTTCGTTCAAGACTGTTTCGTACATCCCGTTTTCATCGGTTAGAATATCATTTACTTCCGAAGATTTCTTGTTGACTAGTTTAACACGAGCATTGGCAACAGGAGCATTGCTTTGTTCATCAACAACTTTAATTTGCAAAGGAATACCACGAATTGGCGCGATACCCGTTCCTAAACGAGCAACTGCATCTGCACCACTTTCATCACATGGAGCAGTTACTTTGCGTGAAACATCTGGCAATCCGGCTTTTTTCGCAATCACTTGATATTCGTGACAAGGCGTTAAGTAAAAACGGATAAAACCTTTTTCGTCGGCCGTGCCTTTCATAGCTGGAGTGCCTGTTTTAGTCAAATCGCTAACTGTTACCTCCGCGCCAGCTATGTCCTTGTTGAGGTATTTGTCGAATACGTTCACATACAACTTTGGACGCTTCATTAAAATCCGAAGATCTTCTTTAGAAGCCGGACAATTCGATTTGAGTGTTTGCTCATGTTTCGGATAACCTTCGCCTGTTGTGATGACTTTATACTCGGTGCATGGACGAAGTTTGGCGAGTGATTTTCCTTCTCCGTCAGCATCCATTTCGGCAATTAGAACATTGTCTTGAAATAGCTGAATGTGTGCTTTTTGAACTGCTTTCACCTCATCTTTATCGACGATGATTATAGCAGTTGGGCGCATGGTGTAGGAGAAACGATAAACGTCATCGCCACCTTTTCCACCCGAACGATTGGAGCTAAAAAACCCGTTTTTCCCGAAATTGTTAAAGATGTACCCAAAATCGTCAGATGGACTATTTATAGGAGCGCCTTTGTTTTCGGGCTTGGAGAATGTTCCATTTTTCATTTCAGCTTGAAACACATCTAAACCACCCATTCCTCCCCAGCCGTTGGAAGAGAAACACAATAAGCTGTCTTTGTAAATGAACGGAAAGAGTTCGTTTCCTTCTGTATTGATCGTTGGACCAAGGTTTTCGGGTTTAGTCCAAGTATTATTTTCAAACCGAGAAACATACAAATCGCTTCCACCTAATCCGCCGGGCATATCGCTCGAAAAATAGAGTTGTTTTCCGTCGGCAGAAAAAGAAGGATGTCCGGTAGAATATTCTTTACTGTTATGAGGAAAAGGAGTGATTGTTTTCCAGTTTTCGCCCTCGGCTGTAGCTAAATAAATATTCAGTTTGTTGACGTGATCGGAGCTGCGTTTTACCTTTCCCTTGTAATAGTTATTTCGTGTAAATGCGAGTGTTTTCGAGTTTACATCGTAGCTAACAGGACCTTCGTGATACTTGGTGTTGATTTTTCCAGGAAGATGTTTAGCGGCTTGAAGTGCAGAATCGTTTTCGCCTTTCGAGAGATAAAGATCGAGCCAAGGTTCGTTGTTCCAAGGGAAAATGGATTTAGGAAAACTCTTACCATGTCCGTTTGAAACGAGCATGATTCCGCCCGGATAGTATGCCGGACTAAAATCGGAACCAGCAGTATTGATGCTCAAGTTTTCGAGTTTATAGCTTTCCGATTCAGAGAAGAAGCCAGAATAGTCTTTCATGGCAACAGAAAAACGTTCTCCTCGTTTATCGGCAGCCATCAGCTGATCGTATTTTTCATAATAACGACGAGCTTCTTCGTGTTTTCCGTTTGTTTCTAAAGCTTGAGCGAGGTAGAAGTAATCTTCATTTTTCGCGATGCCTGCTTCTAAAACCCGATTTAGCCACTTTTCGGTTTTTTCGGAGTTATTCACTTTACGGTATGCGTCGGCAAGATTTCGAATAACGGCAGTGTTATCGGGTTTTTTCTTGATGACGTGTTCGTAGAGTTCGATGGCTTCGGGGTAAGCGAAATTCTCAAAAAGCCGGTTTGCTTTACGCTCGGCCGGAGATTGAGCATTGAGCTGCGACGCTCCAATCAGGAGCAGAAACAGGCTATTCCGAAAATAAGTTGGGAGAGCTAATGCCATGTTTTGTTTCCTTAGAAATAGCGTGGAGTAACCGTTTTGTTTTTGTTGAATCCGAAATCGGTTCGGAGCATCACTTCGTGCGTACCGCCTACGTAGCCCGAAAGCTTGTTGATGGTTTGATCGTAAGCGTATCCCAATCGGAAGTTCTTATTGAGCTGAATCTCGAGTAGTCCAACTACTGCATCATTTGTACGATACGATAAGCCAAATCCGATTACATCGAGCCAGTAGAAATTCGCATTCAAATCCAATTGAACTGGAGCTCCCGTAACCTGTTTAACCATAAAAGATGGTTTGAAATGGAAGGTTGGAGAAAGCTTAAATACATATCCCCCAGTTAAGTTATAATGTGTGCGATAACGAGCCACATATACTGTATTGAGCTGCTGTGTACTGATGATGTTGTTACGCAGATTGGGAATACCCAAACCTAAATACCAGTTGTTGCTATACCAAAATGCACCTGCACCAAAATTCAAACTCCACTGACTAATTACTCCTTGAAAAGCATCGTCATACACCTGATCTGGACCGAGTTTTATCTTTGTCAAATCGAGGCTGAAGTTTCTAGCGCCGGCTTGCAAACCAAACGACAAACGACTTTTCTTCAATTTGAGGTGATAAGCATAAGTTCCCATGAAGGAATTCGTTGCCATTTCACCCATTTGGTCGTTGACAAACGAGATTCCTAAGCCGACTTTCTCGTTTTTCATTGGAGAATGAAAGCTCAAGCTAGCTGTTCGTGGCGAACCTGGGAAATCGAGCCATTGGCGACGAAATAATCCGGTTACCTGAGCATGGTCGAGCGATCCAGCATAAGCAGGATTGATGGCCATGGTGTTGAACATGTACATACTGTACATCGGGTCCTGTTGCGCATTTCCCGCAAGAAAGGCAATCAGGGTAAAGAAAAGAAGAAGGTGCTTTTTCATGTCCCGTAGTTTCGTTTGGGTGATTATCGCCATAAGGTGAGATAGCCTTTACGTGTTTCATTCTCGCCTTCTATTTGCACAAGGTAATAATATGTGCTTTCCGGTAGGCGTTCGCCGGTTAGAATCCAACCTGTTGTGCAGGTTCCATCCCAGTCGTTCTGGTAATTATCACTTTCATAAACCAGATTTCCCCAACGATTAAACACCTTCAATGTCAAGTGTTTACCATTTAATCCGGAGATGACAAATTTATCATGAACACCATCATCATCAGGCGAGAATCCTTCTGGAATAAAAATATCTGCATTCAAACAAGGAGCATCGTTCTCTCCTAACACGTTAATTGTTAAGCTGTCGGAATCTCCACACAAACCATTATTTATCGTGTAAACCAAAACATTCGCTCCGCTGGATAGACCGCTAACTGTTGTAGTGTATGCTGTGTCGTTGGAAAAACTTCCCGAACCAGAATAGAAACTCCAGCTACCAAACAATCCTCCCTGAACATT
>ERZ795056.1306-NODE-1306-length-29227-cov-6.006445_pt1 | contig 29227 bp, 37 predicted proteins | sample MGYA00375140_ERZ795056 | MGnify/ENA primary metagenome ERZ795056 (study PRJEB30185, sample SAMN05720227) | activated sludge metagenome | isolation source: Anaerobic digester | place: USA | collected 2015-03-09 ... | reverse complement strand
CGCTCTTCCGATCTTATTATAGCATAATCTTATGGGGTTTATAAAATAAGTCGGCTTTATTTATGTTATAATTTTGAAATGAAGCTAGAAGATAAGATTGAATTACACTTCAGGCTCGCCCCCGCCACAGAAAAAGCCCTTGTAAAACTAAACTTAAAAACAATAAAAGATTTATTGTTTTATTTTCCAAATAGATATTCAGAAATAAGTCAAATTAGAAATATAGAAACGCTAGAAGACGGGGAGCTAGTCACTGTTTTGGGGAAAATATCAGGATTAACAACCCAAAAAGGTTTTCGCTCAAAAATACCAATGAGTAAAGCAATTCTTTCTGATCTAACCGGATCAATTAATATAGTTTGGTTCCATCAGCCATATCTAGCCAAAATGATTAAAAATGGCGGAACTGTCAGGGTCACCGGCAAGGTTTCAAATAATAAAACTTATGGTTTAACTTTAACTAATCCAGAAATAAAAAATGAGGGGTTTTTACCGATTGATATCAATGATTCTTTGTTCTCTAAAGACCAAGATAATTTACAATATGGTTACCCTATATATCACGAGACAAAAGGAATAACATCAAAATGGATTTATCACACTATCAATAAAATTTTTAAACAAGATTGTTTTAAAGAAATAGAAGATTATTTACCTAAAGAAATCCTAGATAAATATAAATTACCCAGTTTAAGAACAGCTTTAATTTGGGTTCACAACCCTAAAAAGAAAGAGCATTGGGAAATTGCTAGAAAGAGATTTGCTTTTGAAGAAGTTTTCTTCATCCAATTATCCAGACAACAGGAGAGAAAGAAGTCCGAGCAACTATTTTCATATAAATTAGAAATTGATAAAAACGATATAGAAGATTTTATGTCTAGGTTCCCATTTAAGCCAACTAATTCACAAACTAAGACTATTAAAACAATCTTGGAAGACTTAAAGAAAGACAAACCGATGTCTAGGCTAATAGAGGGAGACGTTGGTAGTGGTAAAACATTTATCGCGGCGACTATTTCTTATGCTGTTATCAAAAACAGACCGCTACGAAGCAAGTCACAAAAAAGTAGCAAAAGGGACAAGCCAGCCAAAAAGGATGAGCGTTTAGATTTTGGAAATTTACAAGTTGCTTATATGGCTCCAACTGAAGTTTTAGCTATTCAGCTCTTTGAAAATTTTATTAAATATTTTGAGCATACCGGAATTTCCATCGGCCTTGTTACCTCAAGTGGTTGCCGAAAATTTCCAGCTAAAACAGCTGGGTGGAAAGATGGCAAACAAATAAAGACTTGGACAACTATTTCTAAAAATCAACTTTTAAAATGGGTTAAAAACGGTGAGATACCAATTGTTATAGGTACTCATTCCTTAATATCTAAATCTGTTTTATTTGAAGACTTAGGCCTAGTAATAATAGACGAGCAACACAGATTCGGAACAAATCAAAGGATGAAATTAGCTAAAAAAGAAGGGCAAGCTCCTCATTATCTATCAATGACAGCCACTCCTATTCCGAGGACTCTGGCTTTAACTGTATATGGGGATTTGGATTTATCAATTATTGACGAAATGCCATCAGGTAGAAAAAAAGTTATAACCGAAATTGTTCCAGAAAATAAAAGAGAAGATGCTTATAAAAAAATAGAAGAGGAGTTAGAAAAAGGAAAACAAATGTATGTGATCTGCCCTAAAATTGATGAACCCGATGAAGGGCAACAAATTAAACTAGATGTTAAGTCTGTAACAAGCGAAGCAAAAAGGCTTAAGGAAAAAGTTTTTCCAAATAAAAATATAGACATCATGCACAGTAAGATGTCTAAACAAAAAAAAGAAGAGGTTATGAAAAAGTTTGAGGAGAAAAAAATAGACATTTTGGTTTCCACCTCAGTTATTGAAGTTGGGGTAAATATTCCTAACGCCACTGTCATAATTATTGAAGGGGCTGAAAGGTTTGGACTAGCTCAGCTTCATCAGCTTCGGGGCCGTGTTATCCGTGGAGAGGATCAAGCTTATTGCTATCTTTTTGCTAAAGCAAAGACAGAAAAAACAATCAGTAGGCTAGAAGCTCTAAAAACAGCCAAAAACGGCTTTGAGCTAGCTGAGCTTGATCTTAATTTAAGAGGGGCAGGGCTTTTAACTGGAGATAAACAGTGGGGTATAACAGATTTAGGCATGGAGGCTATTAAAAATATTAAAATGGTTGAAGCTGCTAGAGAAGAAGCCATAAAAATCATCGGAGAAGACCAAGAGTTAGAATCATTTCCAAAACTTGAAAAAATATTTAAATCAAAAAAATTAAATCTGCATTTTGAATAAAAAACTCTTTTTTCTTGTCCACCCTCTAGGACTTGAACCTAGGACCTGGCGCGTATAAGGCGCTCGCTCTACCAACTGAGCTAAGGGTGGTTTAATTTTAAATCTCTGAAATATATTTTAACCCCATTGTTATATATTCCCAAAGATCTCTCCCCTCAAATATAACACAACAAGTTCCTTTCCCAAAACCATTTTTATAAGTTATTGATTCTAATTTTGTTTGTTTTATGTATGGCTTTTTAAACTGCTGTCTATTTATTTTAAGGATTTTCGACCAAAAAGCAATACTTTCCTTTACTTTCATATCAGAATAAATATGTAGTTTTATCTTTAAATCTTTTTTATTTACCCCTAATAATTCTAACCATTTAATAAAGAATTTAATGATGGCTGGATTGGTATTTGTTAACTGAGTTGAGCAACGAGCTGTTTTAGTCCCCTCCCCCCAATACAAAAATAAACCTAGCAAAAATATTTCCCTATTAGAAAAACTCCCTATGTCTTTTGATACTTTTTTATATACTTCTCTTAGGCGTTTATCTTTTTTTTCTTTCATGGTGTTTCTGTATCTTTCTATGCGTTCAGAATTAAAATCTCTTAACTCCCTAATTCTTTTATCTGATAAGGGCATATCTCTAAGCCAATCTGAAAGGGTGCTTTTACTAACTCCAATTTTTTCTTTTATTTGAGAATAACTATACCCTATATCTCTAAGTTTTATTGCTTTTTGTTTATCTAATTTTCTAGCCATAAAATTAAGTTTTAAGATATCGTTTAATATATTAAAAGAGTTCTTGTGTTAAAAACAAAGCATTTGTTTATTTGGGGTTGTTTTGTTTTTAAATTCTATGCTTCTTTCTTTTTTGGCATTATGCCGTTAGCTAACAGAAGCTCGTTAAATTCTTTTTGTTCTAAGGTTTCAACTTCTATAAGCTTGTGAGCAATAGCATCAAGGGTGGCTCTTTTGTCTGTCACTATTTGTTTAGCTTTCTCCATTGATTCGTTCATGATCTTAGAAACTTCAGCATCTATTTGGTCTCCTGTCTTCTCTGAATATTCATTTGTTCCAACACTTTGACCAAAGACATCTCGCCCCCCATCTTTGTTGTAAGCAATTGGACCCAAGCTATCACTCATCCCCCACCTAGTAACCATCGCTCTAGCTAAACTAGTAGCTACCTGCAAATCATTTGAAGGTCCCGTTGTCACATCACCAAAAATTAATTGTTCTGTAACATATCCCCCAAGAGACATTGTTATGTCATCTAAAAATTCTTTTTTATTTTGAAGTTTTCTTTCTTCAAGAGGCAATTTTAATGTATAACCTCCAGCACTCCCTCTTGAAACAATAGATACCTTATGAACGGGATCAGCATAGGGCAAAACTGAAGCGACTAAAGCATGCCCAGCTTCATGATAAGCCGCTATCTCTTTCTCTTTTTTGGTTAAGAGGTGACTTTTTCTCTCTGGTCCCATCATAACTTTTTCAATTGAACGGATTAAATCATATTGAGATATTTTTTTCCTATTTTCTCTAGCTGCTAAAATGGCTCCCTCATTCATAATTGAATACAAATCGGCTCCCGAAAATCCAGGTGTTCTTTCGGCAACTACCTTAAGATCAACATCTTCAGCAAAAGGTTTTTTCCTAGCATGTATTTTTAATATTTCTTCCCTATCTTCTCTATCTGGTAAATCTAAAACCACCCTTCTATCAAAACGACCAGGTCTTAATAAGGCTGGATCTAAAACATCAGAACGGTTAGTGGCAGCCATAACGATAACTTTTTCATTTGGCTCAAAGCCGTCCATTTCAACAAGTATTTGGTTTAATGTTTGTTCCCTTTCATCGTTTCCTCCTCCAACCCCCGTTCCTCTAACTCTACCAACTGCATCTATTTCATCTATAAAAACAATTGAGGGGGCTGATTTTTTAGCTAGCTTGAATAAATCTCTAACCCGAGAAGCTCCAACTCCGACAAACATTTCAACGAACTCTGAACCAGATAAGTGGAAAAATGGCACACTAGCTTCTCCGGCTACAGCTCTAGCAAGTAATGTTTTTCCTGTTCCAGGAGCTCCTGTTAAGATAACTCCCTTCGGAATCCTTGCTCCTATATCTAGAAACTTTTTGGGATTACGAAGAAAATCAACTATTTCTGTCAATTCTTCTTTGGCCTCTTTGACTCCAGCTACATCCTTAAATGTAACCTTGTTATTCTTGTCATTTGGATCAGTAATTCTAGCTCTAGATTGTCCAAAGGTGAAAGCTTGCATCCCTTGCCCCTTAGCTTGCCGACTAAGCATCCAAAAGAAAAATCCAACAATAATTAGCGGAAGGAGAAATGGCAATAAGCTTAAAATCCAATAGCCCAGAGACCTCTCTTCTTTTATCTCTATTCTAGCGTTGGCTATCTGTTCTCCTGTCAAACCATAATTAGATAATGTTTCAGATAGTGAGCTTTCTGCTTCTTTCTTAGCTTCTCCTTTTGTCCCATCTTTAAAAATAACATTTATATTGGGGCCTGAAACTTCTATTTTTTCAACTGTCTCAGACGAAATAGCTTTGGCTACATCTGAAATAGTTATTTCTTCTGCTTCTTTGTTGCCCTTAACTAAAAGTGAGTAGGCTACGGTTATACTCATAAATATCAAAACCGCAATCATGATTTGACTCATTAAGTTTGGATTTTTAGGCTTTTTTTTGGGATCTATTTTTATATTTTTGTTGTCCATTGTTTTAAAAGGAAATATTTTTAATTCCTAAATTAATATATTTTAACTTTGTAGATTATACCTTAAAAACAGCAAAACTAAAAACTTTGTATAAATCCCAATAATTGCTAAAATTAGTTTAATTATGGCAACATATTTAGAAAACAAAAAAGCCCATTTTAATTACAGCATAGAAGATAAAGTAGAAGCTGGAATAGAGCTTTTGGGGCATGAGGTAAAATCAGTTAAGAAAGGACAGGGAAACTTGAATTCCGCTTTTTGTATAGTCCGAGGCGGAGAAGCTTATGTTATCGGATTGCACATCCCCCCATATCAACCAAATAATACCGACCCAGCTTATGATCCAGACCGAACAAGAAGATTGTTGTTATCTAAAAAAGAAATTAAAAAAATAGCAGATAAAGATGATATTAAGGGCTTGACTCTCGTCCCTCTTTCGTTGTATAGTAAGGGGCGTTACATTAAAGTATCAATAGCCGTTGCCAGAGGGAAGAAAACTTTTGATAAAAGAGAAACTATTAAACAAAGAGATCTGGACCGGGAAATGGAAAGAGAGTATAAGAGATAGATCGTTGAAAAAATTCTGTCTAAGTATAAAACTTGGACAAAAATATTAATTAAAATATGCCCCACTCCGCTAAAAGCTACTCGGGGCCAAAAATTTATAAATAAATTTTTGGGGATGATCGGCTTCGACGAAGAGAATCATCTTGTATATGCATGTAAAGTGTTTAGGAATCTTTTAAAACTTCCTAAAAAAGACTAAGTGCAAACAAAGTCGCTAAAGTAAGATCTCCATATTTTGGAAATCTTGCTCTTGCTTTCGCCTAATTTAGGTCAGGCAAGTGTCCACTTCTAGACATCCGATATAGATTGTGGGCATAATTTATCGGGTTAAGAATCTACGACCGTCCATTTTAGGTTCTGACAATTGAGGACTCGATGTTTATTTTTCTTATTTATTCTTAAGAATAAACATTTAAACCATTGAATAAATTAAACATGTAGACTTATACAAGAGTTCCCTCCGCACGCGGGTTCGATTCCCGCCATCTCCACACGTAAAAACATTAGCGCCATTAGGCGCTTTTTGTTTTTTTGTGTGGAGATGAGCAGAGTGTCTGCACACTCTGCGTGCGGGAATCGAACGACGGAGCATCATTTTGTTAGCAAACAAAATGAGCGAGTCGGTGGCCAGACCAAAATTTTTTGACGAAAAAATTTTGAGTCGAGGCCGATAAGCGTACTCGCGATCCCGCCATCTCCACATAAAACAGTTTAGCCCGGATGCGAAAGCATTCGGGTTTTACTGTTTTAGTGAGATTGGCGGGAATCGAACCGAGGGCGCGCGAAGCCGGACGACAGTCCGAGCGCCCGAGTGGAGGTCAAGGGAGTGAGATATTTTATGAGTGATAACGAAATAAAATATCCACGAGAGTGACCGATTCTCGCCATTTTTAAACCTTATTTTATAAATCTATTTTTGGTATAAATATAAAAATATAAACAAGGCTAAGTGTACCTTACAACCATTTGACTTTATGCATAAAATATGTTATCATTGGGGTCAAGAAGCAATATTGCTTTGAAACCATTAAAAAATAAAAAAATGGAGAGAATCACGAAAGAAAAAATGGGAGAAATCGCTCTCGTTATTCTAAAAGAAAGGGCAAAGAGAGAAAGAATTCCTAATGCCAATGAGTTAAAAAGGGTTCTTGGAAATGTTTCTAAAGATCTTGGTATTCCCCAAAAAGACCTGGCTTGTTTCTGGGTTAATTTATACCAAAAAATTTTTGAAGAAACAATTTCAAGCACCAAAAAAATTATTTTTGATGAATAAGAATAATTGGGGACAGGTGTGAGCTTCGGCTCCCTAAAGGGGTAATTTGCTGTCATGACCACAGCAAGAACAAGAACCCGGCCTCCCCCTAATTTTAACTAAAGAGCGATATCAAATCGCTCTTTTTTTAATAATTCTTACATTCCCTAAATACTATTGCTAAAAACCAACTAATATGATAGTATCTCTTAGTAGGTAATCTATTTATTTCTATCGGAAAATACACATTGAGAGAAAGAATCAACAATCAAATAAAAGCGCCCGAGGTTAGAGTGATCTCAAACGAAGGTGATAATCTTGGTGTTTTGAGTGTTAAAGAAGCTCTTGCTAAAGCTGAAAGTTTGGGTCTGGATTTGATTGAAATATCTCCTAATGCAAAACCCCCTATAGTTAAAATAGCAGATTACGGTAAGTATAAGTACGATCAAAACAAAAAACAAAAAAAGACTAAAGCTGGAACTAAGCTAACTGAAACTAAGTCTATTCAAATCAAGATAGGAACCGGAGAAAATGACTTAGCTCTTAAGGCTAGAAAAGCTTCAAAGTGGTTGGGAGAGGGGCATCGCATAAAAATAGAATTATTTTTATCAGGACGTTCTAAATATATGCAAGAGTCTTTCTTAAAAGACCGCTTGGATAGGGTCTTACACTTAATTACCGAAAACTTTAAAATTGCCGAAGATTTTAAAAAGGGTCCTAAGGGTCCAATAATTACTATAGAAAAAGATAAATCATAAATTATGGCTATCAAAACAAATAAATCATTAACTAAAAGACTTAAAATTACCAAAAAGGGTAAGATTTTATCTCGCGCCCCTGGTTTTAATCATTTTAATGCTAAGCAATCTAGAAAAAAACAATTAAATGGTCGCAAGCTAAAAGAGCAAAAGTTTTCAAATAAAATTAAAAGAACTTATTTACCAAATATCTAAAAATAAAATATGACAAGAGTTAAAAATGGAATAATAAAAAATAAGCGTCGAAAAAATATTCTATCCCAAGCTAAGGGTTTCCGTTTTGGGCGTAGTACTAAAGTTATTCAAGCCAAAGAGGCTCTGATGCACGCCGGTAATTATTCTTTTGATCACAGAAAAAACAAAAAAGGGGATGCTAGGAAAAATTGGACACTTAGCCTAAATGCTGCTATCCGCCCCTTCGGTATGTCTTATAGTGTTTTAATAGATAAACTTAAAAAGAAAAATATCACCCTGGATCGTAAAATCCTATCAGATTTAGCTCGAAAAAACCCTGAAACGTTTGAAAGAATTGTAAAAAGTATCTAATACAAAAAACCACGAAAATATCGTGGTTTTTTGTATATCTAATCTACGGAAAAATCAAAAAGGGGTCAGTGTCAGAGGTCCGACCTTTGACAATTTAACTTCGCGATCGCGAAGCTGGTTGGTAAGGAAGAAAAAGATCAGACCTTTGATATTGACACTTGCCTCGCGGAAAAGATTGTTGTTTCAAAAAACATTGCGGAGGACGACGGTCCGAGCATAGGAATTTGAGAGCATTGAAATATCCGCGTTTTTTGGGACAATAATCTTTGTAACGAGGCGATATTAGTTTACCATCAATTTCGCGGTCGCGAATCTGGTGGTAAGGTGTTTTTTGAGACGATAATATTTGGAGCAAGACAAAAAGACTATTTTGAGTAATCCGACTAATCAAAAACATAACCCAGCTTCGCGGTCGCGAATCTGGGTTAATGTTCCCACATGTCCGACATGTGGGAAATTATCTACAATCTAAAAATACATGGTCCCCTGAATCTGGGGCGTGCGCCTGAACTCCCAATTCATCGTTTAGTCGTTGAGCTAAAAACATTGAAGATTTAGGTTCTCCCATTGTGACAAAAACTTTTTTAACTTTCTCAGCTGTATTTTCAACAAACTCAACAAGGTGACTTGAATCTTTGTGACCTGAATAGCCGTCTATAAAGACAATCTTGGCTCTAACAAAAACATCTTGCCCCATTATTCTGACCTTTTTAGCCCCATCTTGAATCATTCGTCCCATTGTCCCCATTGTCTGATAGCCAGTTAAAAGTAAAATATTTTTCTTGTCTGGCAAGTAATTTTTCTCGTGGTGTAAAACCCTACCCCCGTTAGACATTCCGCTACCAGCGATAATTATTTTGGGTGAAGGTACTTTTAATATATCTTTTGAGTCTTCGGTTTCTGGAGTTTTAGTTAATCCCGGAAAATCAAATAAATTATCACCTGATTTAATAAGATCTTGGGCAGTTTTATTAAAGAATTTATCCGATCTCAAATATATTTCTGTTAATTTAATAGACAAAGGAGAATCTAAAAAGACAGGCATAGCTGGTACTATATTATTTTCAACTAAAGAATTTATTTCATAAAGTAATTCCTGTGTTCGCTCTAATGAAAAGGTTGGGATTATTAAAACCCCCTTTCTTTTATAATTATCTTTAATTATTTGTTCTAGCTTTTTCTTTCTTTCGTTTCTATTTTCATGATCCCTATCTCCGTAAACAGATTCCATAATTAAATAATCAGCGTCTTTAATAATTTCTGTATCGGGCAAAAGAGGAGATGGTGAATTACCCAAATCGCCCGTAAAAATAATTTTCTTTCCATTATAGATAATTTCTAACATTCCCGAGCCTAAAATATGACCAGCATCTTTAAAAGAGAAAGAAAAATCACCTTCGTCAATCTTCTCTCCGTAAGAAAGACCCTTCCACATATCCATAGCTTTTTTTATATTTTCGGTTGTATAGATCTTAGATAAATCATATTTAGTATCTCTAGAAACTAAATTAGCCATATCTTCTAACATATATAGAGTAATGTCTTTAGTTGGGGCAACAGAAAATATTTTTCCCCGAAAACCATCGTGAATTAATTTCGGAATTCGCCCAATGTGGTCAATATGAGCGTGGGTAATAAATAAAAAGTCTATCTCTGCTGGATTATAAGGAAAATCATCCCAGTTTAGTTCATCATCCACATCGCTACCTTGAATTAAACCGCAATCAATTAAAAACTTTTTACCGCCTCCTTCAACTAAAAAATTAGCTCCGGTCACCGTGCCAGCTCCCGAGCAAAAAGTTAATTTTAATTTTTTATCTCCTCCCATTATTCCTTTATTATACACGATAAAGATAAAAATGAAAAATAAAAAATCCTTTTTTCTAAAGGATTCCTTGTTAGGACTATCGAAGTATGTATTACCATAGCTCTAAAGCTAAGTGGGAACGAGATTGGTAGAGATTTGTTAACATTATTTAGTCACAGCTCCCTAACAAAACTTACTATCCCCTAAAAAATTGTTCTAGGTAACACATTTCAAATAATCCTAACTTGATTATACCCTTAATCTATATCTAATCAAGTCTTTTTTTCAAAAGAGCATATTTTTGACAATCATTCAAGTTTAATTTATAGGTCCAAAAACAAAACTCACCCCAAGGGTGAGTTTTAATTTCATTATTTTATCTTTCTTTGGGTATATTTTTCTAAAGCTGATTCATAAGAGAATAATTCCGGCTCTGAAAACCAATAACCAATTTCTTCTTCAGCTTCTTTCTTGTTACCCGAGGCATGAATTACATTAGAAACCCCAATGCCATGATCCGAAGCATAACCAAAACTCATATGAGCATAATCACCCCTAATTGTTCCTGGTAAAGCAGACTTTGGTTCTGTGGAGCCAACCATTTTCCTGACTAAATCAACAGCTTCTACACCCTCTAAGACAAAAGCAATTACTGGTCCTTCTGTCATCATCTTAACAGTCAATTCAAAAGCTTCTTCTCCTCGGCGAGAAATCATCTTACTGATATCTTCATAGTGATGATAATACTGTTCCCTCCCAGGTTGAAGCATTTTAGCCCCAACTATTTTTAACCCAGCCCTCTCAAAACGAGATAGTATTTCACCAACGATTCCTCGTGAGACAGAATCTGGTTTAAATATTATTAATGTCCTTTCTATATCAATCATTTTATTAAAAAATTAACTTATAAATTAAATATTATAACACGGACTTTACGACTTGCAAATAATTAATGAAATCTTTCCATAATTTCCTCCTCAACTTCTTCTAGCGGTCTTCCGTATTTCAAATAAGATAATTGTTTTATTTTTTCAGCCATCTCAGGGCTATTTTTTGTGCCAAAACTATCAGCTAAACTATAATGGGAAGTCATATTAAATGGTTTTGTCGGTACTCCGCCAATTAACATATTTACATAAGAATTGAAATTTTCTAATTTAAGAATATCCGAAGCTGAAAAGGTGGGTTTTAATCTCGGCTCAAGAACCGTGGCGTCTTCTGGGCTAACTCTATAAACAACCATAGATCCCACATTTCCAAAAACCGCATTTTTTATCCCTTCTTCTAATTGAGAAATGTATTGGTGAGCTACGGTCAAAGATAGATGGTATTTACGAGCCTCAGATAAAATGGAAGCAATTGAATCTGTCGTCACATTTTGAAACTCATCAATATACAAGTAAAAATCATTCATTACTTGTCCGTGAGGCACATCCGCACGAGACATCGCAGCCATTTGAATTTTTCCAACGAGCAAAAGACCTATTAAATTAGCGTTTATTTCTCCAAGTCTACCTTTTGATAAATTGACTAGTAAAATCTTTTTGTTGTCCATTATCTCCCTAAAGTTGAAGACTGATTTTTTCTGCAAAACAACCGGCCTCATAATATCGTTAGATATAAAATTATCAAATTTAGAAGAAATATATGGTACAAATTCTGATAAAGCCTGTTCTCCTTTAACATTTAGGGCACTTTTCCAAAATTCTTTAACTATTGGGTTACGACATTTTTCCAAAAGGCCGTTACGATATTCTTCATTAGTTAAAACCCTAGTAATATCAAGTAAAGTAGCTTGTTCATTGGGATCGTCCATTGCAAGAAAAGCACTATTCTTAAAATACTGTTCAAACATTGGGCCCCCAACCGTTTTCATGTCAAAAAGCTTATTAAAAATATTTATTAACTCATTAATTACAAAAGTTTTTTGTTCTGGATATTTGGGGTCATATTCTAGCAAGTTCAAACCCATTGGCCTAGCTGTATAAGCAGGATCGAAATAGATAACATCATCAATCCTTTCCTTGGGAATATTACCTAAAATATATTGGACATCTGAACCGTGGGGGTCTATAAAACAGCAACCCTCGCCGTTTTTAATGTCCTGAATTATCATATTTTTCAAAATGGTGGTCTTTCCTGTTCCTGTCTGACCCACAACATAAAGATGTCTTAGCCTATCTTCTTTAGCCATCCTAATTTCTGTTTCTTGCCCCCGATAATTATTTATACCCAAAAGGAGCCCCTCACTTCCCATATTAAGAGGAGCTGGAGAAACACCAGCTGGAGCTTCTTTTAATTGGGGCGAAACAACGCCTTGGGGAAAATGAAAGATGGTGCTTAGCTCTTTTAAGTTTAAATCAAGTGATTTACTAGATTCAAAAACACGATAAGTAAAACTCCTCATTAGTTTAGCTAAATCGTTACCCTTTGGTCTTTTAAAATTAAAACCATTTCTGTCTGCCTCATTAAATTGATTAAAAGCTGCTTCCATCTCCCCTAAAACACTTTCTGTTCTTTCTTTGTTGTCTGTTGAAACAACTATTCTGATATTGGCCTCCATAATCATACTTTTAATCTTTTCCTTTAGACTTTCTACGGCTTTTTCGTCTGTCTTTTTTTCTTTATCTTCTTTTGATTTATCTTTATCAGAGGGAGTAGAAGACATAAAATCCTTAAAGAACGAGCCTATTTCTTTAGTGGCTTGTTTGAAAGACGAAGCAGTTGCATCTTTTAGAGAAACTCCCTTCTTAACCTCTTCTAAAATAGATTGGTATTTTTTAATTAAATTATCTCCATTGGGGCTAATAATTATTTGAATAGCGGCTCCCTCCCCTTGTTTCTTTAATTTAGTGAAAATATTTAAAATTATATTGAGGGGGTCATAATCAAGTGTGTCATAAAGTTTTATTGGAAAAGCTGCTTTGTTTTTTAATTCTGCATAAGACCCAAGAGAATATCCATTTTCAGAAAAAATATTGTAATCATCTGGAACCTCTATAATTTTAGCGTTAGAGTGAATACCAAGTAAAAGTTTTTCAAATAAATCGGCCTTACTTGATGGAACGGCAGTGTAAAAAACAAAATCATTTGCTTCTGACGATAAAGCAATCTCTAGGGCGAAACGATTACCTTCTTTGTTGTTTTTACCCTCACCCACCGATGACATACCAGAATAAAACTGCTCCATTGCTCCCAATAACTCTTTCAAACTCCTTTTGTGACCCTCATCATTATTTTCTATAGGCAAACTAATTTCAAAAAGTTTCATCTTAAGCGTTTTTTCTAAAGGACTCTGCTCTTTTAATCCAGGAATTTTTCCAGCGCTCACTAAGTACTGGACGAGAAAGCGATGAAAATCATCATCTATGTGAGGATTATTTAATTTTTCAACTAAAGACAATGCATTGGAAATTCCTTTTTCCATTACTATGGCCAAAAGCTCTTCCATTTTTTTGTCATGTGGCTCTGGGTGTAATCGTAAAATTATTTCTTCTTTAGCTTTCTCTTTTAACAAGCTACTCTTCTTCATAACCTCCTCTGCGGGATGTTTTTCATAATCCGAAATAACCCTTTCGGCTAACTCTTCTTTAGAGACTTCTTGTTTAGAAGATAAAACTTCTTTTTCTTTTTCGGCTAAACGCTCTCGCAAAAAAGATAACTCTTCTTCAGGGTTTTTAAATTTTGGGTTTTCTTTAAAACTTAATTCTTCCATAACAATATAATATAACTCTTTAAATTATATCATATTTAATATTTTTATTATATCTTAGTTATAATTTCTGGATCTTTATCGGTAATTAAGATAGTGTGTTCAAAATGAGCTCCCCGAGAACCATCAACTGTTTCAAGCGTCCAGTCGTCTTCTGCTACGACAATACCATCTCTACCAGTGTTTAATATTGGCTCAATGGCAATTATCATACCAGGCTCTAACCTCGGACCGCTCTTTGCTCTACCGTAATTAGGAATATATGGATCTTCGTGAAGTTTTTTACCAACTCCATGCCCAGCTAATTCTTTAATAATATTAAATCTTCTGTTAACAAAAGATTGAATCGCATATCCAATATCACCAACAGTAGCCCCACCACAAGCAGCCCAAATACCAGCCTCTAAAGCCCCCCCTGTGACTTCAATTAATTTTTTGTCTTTATCTGAAATTTTTCCAACTGGAACAGTGATAGCATGATCAGTAAATAAACCATCATACTCTAGCCCTAAATCCAAAGAAACAATATCTCCATTTTTTAATATCTTATCTTTTTTTGGTAAACCGTGGACTAATTCTTGATTAACCGAAATACAAATAGAAGCCGGAAAAGGATAGGACGCCCCTTCTGGTTTATAATTTAAAAAAGGGGATTTTCCGCCAGCTTCTTTTATATATTTAGCTGCATATACATCTAACTCAAAAGTAGATATTCCTGGCTTAACATGCTTGGCCACTTTTTGTAAAATTTTAGCTAAAATTTTTCCTCCTTCTCTAATTTTCTTTATTTCTTCTTCTGTCTTTATTATTATTTTCATTTTCAAATATTTCAATTAAACTAATTTATGATTGTTCCCTTAAAGGGTTTATTGTCTAGGTAATTTCTTAGATTGTTTAGATCTTTACCATTCAAGATAACAACTTCTAGCCCTGAGTTTTGAGCTTCACAAGAAGCGATTGGATCAAATGGAATATTGCGACCAGGTATCCATTCGTTTGGAAACAGAAGCATAAAATCCAACCATTTAATTTTTTCTATTGGTTTAGCCGTTTCATCTTTTTTTGGATCCTTGTCGTAAACATAATCTATGTTTGATAAATTAATAACGGTTTTAGCCCCCAAACTTTTAGCCGAGTGAATAGCTGCTAAATCACTACTGTTACCCGGCTTCCAGCCTCCTCCAACAATAACTGGTTTAGTTGTTTCAGGAATAAAATCAGGATCAGTGATAATTTTACTAAAGGCTAGATTACCAAGAGCTACTCTTATAAACTCAGCATTAACACGAGTAATAGCAATTCCAAGCCAATCCAAGTCTTCATTTGTTGGATTAGTTATTTCTTTTAATGCATTATTATAATCTCGGCTTATCTTGCCTCCCCCTGTGATTAAAACAAATTCATAACCTTTATCAACATACTCTTTGATAAAGGAAACGAAAGACTTAACAAAGGGAGAATCGATATCATCTGGTACAATCAACGAACCTCCCAAGGACATTACTATTTTTTTATTTTCCATATTAAATATTTAATTCTTTTATTAAATTATAATGTATCTCTTCTATTGTCCCTTCTCCGTCTATTTCTAAATAGCGAAAAAATGAATCTCTTTTAATTTCTTCTATCATCGGAGTAGTCAATCGGTCAAATTCATCTAGCCTTTTATCTATGGCCTTATCTTTATCGTCAGCTCTTTGCCTTAAAAGCATCCTCTCTTTAACGCTTTTTCTAGAAACATCAATATTTATAACGATCGGTTTGTCTCTTTTAATATATGTTAGAAATTGTTTAATTATATTAAGCTGATCTAGACTACGAGGGAAGCCATCAAAAAATAATATAGCCTCTTCTTCTGCTTGCATCACGGCTTCGTTTATAAAAAGAGCGTTGGTCAAAAAATCTGGTTGAAATTGCCCTTTTTCCATAGTTGCCTCTTTCGCCATTTTTTGAACAAAACTATCTCCATTAAAAAAATTACGAAAGATATTACCCATAACTATTTCCTTTATTTTTATGTCTTTGTCTTGAGTCTCTAAGTATTTTTTTAGTAAATCTATTTGTGTTCCCTTGCCCGAACCAGAACGCCCGACAAAAATAATTGTTTGCGGTTTAATATTCATATATAGATAATTATATCTAAAAATATTAAAAACCCCAACTTTTTGGGGTTTTTAATATTCTCTCATTGAAAGTTGAGCGTCCGTTTTTTTGATCAGGTCTAAGACCACAGAAACGACAATAAGAAGTGATGTTCCGCCAATTGAAAAGGAAGTAATACCTGTAATTGATTTCATAACTAAAGGCAAGACCGCTATAACCCCTAAGAAGACAGCTCCCATCATTGTCGTTCTATTCAATATCTTTGATAAGTATTCTTTGGTTGAAGGTCCTGGTCTAATCCCCGGAATAAAAGCTCCGTTTTTCTGTAAATTAGTTGAAATTTGTTCTGGGTCAAAAGTGACGGCGGTATAAAAATAAGTAAACAAAAATACTAAAATAAAGTAAACCAGAGAGTAAAGCCAAGTATTGTTTACAAACCACATTAAGCCATTTGAGATTGACACCAAAACGGCATTAGTAGAAGTTGCTAAAAAACTACCGATCATTTGAGGGAAAAGTAAAATAGACAAAGCAAAAATAATAGGAATAACTCCGGCTTGATTCACTCTAATTGGTAAATATGTTTGTGTCCCACCAGAAACATGTTCACCCCTTATTTGTTTAGCATAAGTTACCGGAACCGGCCTCTCTGCTTCTGAGACAATAACAACCCCCGCAACAATCAAAGCTCCAATTATCAAAAATAAAATATAGGTTGGTAAATTAGCTATATCAAAAGTAAATAAGAATTGTGATAAGGCTGTTGGAATGCTGGCGACGATACCGGCGAAAATAATTATTGAAACTCCGTTACCAATTCCAAACTCAGACATCAATTCTCCTATCCACATGATTAACATAGATCCCGCAACGACTACGGAAATGTTAGTGATCATCCCAAAAATAGACATGTCACCTAATATTCCTTGTTTACCCAAGAAAGAAAGCAAAGCTAATCCTTGAACTAAAGCGAGCGGAACAGTAATTAAACGACTAATTTGATTGAATTTTTTTCTACCAATTTCTCCATCCTCTTGATACATGGCTTTTAATCTTGGAGACATCATTGTTAATAACTGCATAATGATTGAGCCCGTAACGTAAGGACCAACTCCAAGCATAATAATAGATAAAGTTGAAAGCCCCCCTCCCGAAAAAATATTTAGGACGCCCAAGAATTGATTATTGTTTATGAAATTTTGAAGCTTCAAAATATCAACTCCAGGTATTGGAATAGCTGAAAGCAATCTAAAGACAATTAAAGCCCCAAGAATAAACAAGATTCTAGATCTTAGAATCTTATCGCTAAACATCATTTTTATTTTTTTCCAAACTATTTCCATTTTATTTAGGAAGTCTTATTTTACAGAACCCCCCGCTTTTTCTATTTTAACTCTTGCTGGTAAGGAAACCAAGCAATCTGTTATAGATAATTTCTTACTTATTTCACCTTGAGCCAAAATCTTCACTTTTGGCATCTTGCCTTTCTCTAATTTAATTAACTTCTCGTCTAGTAAAGCTTTTCTATCAACTACAGACCCGTCAGCAAAAATATTTAAAGACTCTAGATTGACTGGCTTTGGCTTTGCCTGGATAGAATTAAAACGATAACCTCTTAGCTTAGGTAACTTCTTTATAATATCCCTTAATTGAGGGCGTCTTTTATTACCAGCTCTAGCTGTTTGACCCTTACCTCCGCGACCAGAAGTTTTACCCCTGGTACCACCACGGCCAACTTGTCGAGCTTTCTTATTTGGGTGTTCTCTTTTAATTGAATGTATTTGCATAATTAATCTTTTTTATCTTCTACTGCTTTTGAAGATTCTTCATTTTCTAATTTTTTGGAAACCACTTGATTGTCTTTCAATTTTAGTAAAGCTTTATATGTGGCTCTAGCATTGTTTAGTTTATTTTTACTTCTTGAATTTATTTTGGCAGTAATATCTTTTAATCCAGACAAAATCAACATTTCTCTAACGGTACTTCCAGCAACTAATCCCTTGCCCTTATTGGGTTTGATTATAACACTTGAACTGGTGTGTTTGGCTGAAACTTCATGAGGGATTGTCATATTTTTATCAACCTTAATCTTAAACATGCTTTTCTTAGCCTGGCGAAGAGATTTATTTATTGCAATAGCCGTGTCTCCCCCCTTGCCTGTTCCTAATCCTATAGAACCCTTCTTGTCTCCAATAGCCATAGCTACGGAAAAAGTCATTCTTCTTCCTCCAGCAACCACACGAGTTACACGACGGATAGAAATTATCTTTTGTTCAAAATCTGGCTTAGGTGTTTGAAAAGTTGCCTTTGGAAAACGACCGCCAGAATCTCTTTTCCCCCGAAAAGGTTGTTTGTTAAATCCGGATTTATTATTTGTTGTTTTTGTATCTGTGTTATCCATAATATTAAAAATCTAAACCGGCTTCTCTAGCTGCATCAGCTAAAGCTTTTATACGACCTGTATACTTAAAACCATTACGATCAAAAATACATTTCTTTATCTTTTTATCAAGACTAGCTTTGGCTATTTCTTGTCCGACTAATTTAGCTCTGTCAGCCTTAGATCCTTTATCTTTTTTAACATCTGAGGCCGAAACTAGAGTCTTTCTGTTTTCATCATCTATCATTTGAGCATAAATAAAATTATTTGAACGAAAGACTGAAAGACGAGGGCGATCTTTTGTTCCCCTTATCTTGGCTCTAATTTTTGCCTTTAATCTTATTCTTTTTTCTATTTTTTTATTTGCCATATACTTCTTAATTAAGCTGCTTTCTTACCTTGCTTTCGACGAATAACTTCATCTGAATAACGAAAACCTTTTCCTTTGTATGGTTCTGGCTTCTTATGAGCTCTGACAAAAGCTGTAAAATGACCAACTTGCTCTTTATCAATACCAGAAACCGTTATGTTATTTTTTTCAGCTGTAACTGTTAATCCTTTGGGTATTTCAATTTTAACAGGGTGAGAAAATCCAAGAGCTAGGTTAAGAGTATCTCCTGAAACATCAGACTTAAAACCTACTCCTTCCAAAATTAGCTTTTTGGTATAGCCTTCATTTACTCCTATGATCATGTTTTTAACATGAGAAGCGTATGTTCCCCAAAGAGCATTAACCTTTTTATCTCCTTCTTTTTGTGGAATAAAAGTGATATTTGTGCCCTCAATTTTAATATCAATCTGGCCAGGAAAACTTCTAACCAAAGTTCCTTTTGGACCTTTTATGGTTATTTCTGTGCCGTTTTGATTAACTTCTGTTCCGGCTGGAATTATTATTGTTTGTTTTCCTACTCTGCTCATATAATTACCAAATTTTAAACAAGGCTTCACCTCCAACCATTTCTTTAGAAGCTTGCTTGTCTGTTAATATTCCCTTAGGGGTTGATAAAACAACCATTCCGTAATTGCTAATTCCTTTTTTAATATCTTTAACTCCTTGGTAAACCCTCTTAGATGATTTTGATATTCTGTTTATTCCAGAAACAACCGCACGACCATCATTTTTATAAGATAGTTCAATTTCTAAGACAGGAAAACCTTTTCTTGTCTTTTTGTTAACTGATTTTAAATATCCTTCTTTGACTAAACAATCAGCAATGGCTGATTTAATTTTTGAAAAAGAAACAATCACGGTTTCGTGACCCTGAAGACTAGCGTTCTTTATCATATTAACCATGTTTGCTATTTGATCCATTTTAAAAATTATATATTTATTAATTCAATAAATTACCAACTTGATTTTCTAATACCAGGTAATGTTCCTTCGTTAGCCATCTCTCTAAAGCAAATACGACAAAGACCAAAATCTCTCATATAACCATGAGCTCGGCCACAACGAAAACAACGATTAGTCTTTCTTGTACTAAATTTTGATTTCTTTAAATGTCTTGCTATTACTGATGTTTTTGCCATAAATAAAATACTTGCCCCTAAGCTAAGCGATATCTTGTGTTTTTTCTTAAAACCTTATAAATGTCTTAAGGAGAAACACAGATCAACTTAAAAGGGACTTCCCAATACTACCAAAAAGGTTTATAAATGTCAATCAATTTAAAATTATTTTTTAAAAGGAATTCCTAAGAGCTCAAAGAAATCTAGAGCTTCTTCTTTTGTCTTGGCAGTAGTTACCATGGTGACAGCTAAACCAAAGACGTCTTTTAATTCTTCATCTCCTGTTTCTGGAAAGATTGTATGTTCTTTGATACTCATCGTTAAATTACCGATATTATCAACTATCTTTTTATCAATTCCCCGAAAATCTTTAGTTCGAGGTATAGCAACATTAATTAATTTCTCCAAGAAACCATACATTCTTGCCCCTCGTAATGTAACCATAACCCCAATAGGATCTCCGGTCCTAATCTTAAAACTAGCGATAGATTTCTTTGCGCTTTTTGTTGATGGCTTTTGCCCAGTAATTTTAGTAATTCTATCTTTGACTAAATCATTAAAATCTTTATTCTTTTTTATTCCTGAACCAGTCCCACTTGAAACAACCACCTTAACTAAACGTGGAGCAGATAAAATATTCTTGTAACCATATTTAGATTTCAAGTCTGTAAAGGATTTCTTTTCTTTTTGTTTAATTGTTTCCATATTTTAATTATATATCTTAATTATTCTCTTTTTTAGCCACATTTGAAACATCTATTGGCATAGCAATATCTATAATCTGGCTAGGGTCTCCTTTTTTCCTTGACTTATGAGCTTTCTTTCTAACATTAACCCCCTCAACTACAACCTTATTTAAGGAAGGGATAGCCTTTACAACTTTTCCTTTTTTACCCTTGTAAGCTCCGGCTATAACTATTACATTGTCTCCTTTTTTGATTTTCATATTATTATATAACTTCTTGGGCTAATGAAATAATCTTTTGATAACCTCTTTCGGCCAATTCTCTTGGAATAGGACCAAAAACTCTTCCAGCTTTTGGATCCATCTTGTCTTTTTCTAAGATAACCACAGCATTATCGTCAAAACGAATATAAGAACCATCCTTTCTACGATAAGACTTTACTGTTCTAACAACAACTGCTTGGCAAATATCTTTTTTCTTAACAGTTTTTCTTGGTTCAGCAACTCTTATAGACAAAACAACCTTATCTCCTATTGAAGCGTAGCGACGCTTAGAAGCACCAAGGATTTTGAAAACCTTACCGATTTTTCCGCCGGCGTTGTCTGTTATATTTACGATTGTTCCATCTTGAATCATATTTTTATTTAATCACTTTAAATTTCTTGTCTTTAGAAATTGGACGAGTTTCTTCTATTTCGACTATATCTCCAATTTTTTTATCATTATTTTCATCGTGAGCTTTATATTTCTTGACTTTCATTATTCTTTTACCATATTTTTTATGCTCAACAAAACGCGAAACTTTGACCACTACTGTTTTATCCATCTTGTCAGAGCAAACAACCCCTTTCAAAACCTTATTTGATTTTTTGGTTTGATTTTCCATAAAGATTTATCGTGAGATGACACGAGTATTAACTGGTAATTTAGTTCCGGCTTTTCTTAACGCTTCTTTAGCCGTAGCCTCAGGCACTCCGTCAACTTCAAATATAATTCTACCTGGTTTAATATATAAAGAATATCCCTGTAAATCTCCTTTACCTTTTCCCATACCAACCTCCGCTGCTTTTGCTGTAAATGGTCTGTCAGGAAAAATTCTAATCCACATTTTACCAATTTTCCCAAGAGTTCTAGATGTAACCTTACGGGCAGCTTCTATTTGATTAGACTTAATTCGTCCAGCAGTAAGAGCTTTTAATCCATAAGAGCCGAAGGCGACAGCTGTCCCCCTTGTATCAGCAGAAATCTTAGACATATTTCTTCGTCCTGTCTGCCACTTTCTATATTTTACTTTCTTTGGGATTAACATAATTTATTAATTTAAAAATTTTGATTCTTGTTTGAATTAGACCCACTACCGTCAGAAAAAATCTCTCCTCGGTAAATCCAAACTTTAATACCTATATCACCATAGCTCATATGTGCTTTTTCTCTTGCAAAATCAACATCAGCTCTAAATGTTTGAAGGGGAATTGACCCTCTTTTAATTTGTTCGCTTCTAGCTATTTCAGCTCCTGATAATCTTCCTCCTAAATAAATACGAGCTCCTTTAACTCCTCTAGCTGACATTATTTTATCAATAGCTTGCTTCATAACTCTTCGGTATGGCAATCTTTTCTCTAAAGCTTCAGCAATAGAACAAGCCACAATAGCGGCATCCGCGTCTGGGTTAGTAACTTCAACTATGTCAAATTTAAAATCTTCTGGCATCTCAATTTTCTTACGATGTAAAGCTTTAACCATTTCGCTTTTTATTTTAGTAACACCTTCTCCTGATCGTCCAATTATCATCCCTGGTCGAGAAGTGTGAACCATTATCTTTGTAGCTTTAGCGCTTCTCTCTATTTCAATTCTAGAAACATAAAAACCTCTTAATTTTTTTGCTAAAAACTCTCGGATAACAACATCTCCTTGAAGTAAGTCTTTGTAATTTTTATCACCAAACCAGCGTGATTTCCAATCACGGAGTGTTACTAACCTATGAGCATACGGATGGACTACTTTTGACATATATTATTTTGATTTTTTATCAGATTCGACTTTTTTAGCAACTTTTGGTTTTTTATCTTGTTCTTTTTTAACATCTATTTTTTTTTCTGTTTCTGATTTAACTTCTTCTTTAATCTTCTCTATTATTTTCTTTTCAGTCAAGGTTATAAAAACATGACTAGTTCTTTTGTTTATTCTAGAAGCGCTACCTCTTGCTCTTGGCATTATTCTTTTCAAAACTATACCCTTGTTTACAGTTATGTTTTCAACAAAAAGATCCTTAGGGTCAATTAAAGAATTATTAGAGGAAGCATTAGAGACTGCTGAGTCAACTAATTTTTTAAGTGGCAAAGATGCCCTTTTAGGCAAGGTGTCAAGTAATAAAAGAGCTTCAGCAACCCTTTTGCCTTTTATGAGTTCCGCTACAAGGCGAACCTTGCGGGGGGACTGTCTGTAATTTTTTAAAAACGCTTTCATCTGGTTAGAAACGACTTGGCCGTTTCTCTGTTTTTTTTAATAATAAATTATTTTTTCTTGCTATCTGTGGCTGTCTTGGCCGCTCTAGCGGCTGAGATTTCTGCTTCTTTCTTCTTGGCTTCTATCTCTTTCTGCATCTTTCCTCCATGTTTAATAAACTTACGAGTTGGAGAAAATTCGCCTAAACGATGACCAACCATATCCTCACTAACTAAAACCTCTATGTGATTTTTACCGTTGTGAACGCCAAATGTAAATCCAACCATTTCTGGAGAGATTACACAGGCTCGAGACCATGTTTTAATAACCCCAGTCTCTAGTGGTTTCTTACCGGCTATCTTTTGCAATAACCTTTCATCAACATATGGTCCTTTTTTAATTGATCTTGTCATCCTAAATAATACAAGCTCAAAAAGAGCTCGTGGCTTTTATATTATCAGATATAAAAATAAAGTCAACTTTTTGAGATTAACTTAAAAGAAGCTAATCAGTTTTGGGATAAAGATTAAAGATCCAACTATCCCAGCCAAAAAAGCTGAGAACAAAACAGCTCCGGCCGAAATATCTTTTATATCTTTTGCAAAAGGATGATAGTTGGGACTAGTGAGGTCAACATCTATTTCAATAGCAGTATTTAATATCTCTGCAATAATGACTATGCCAGCAGAAAAGACAACTAGTGCCCACTCTGTGGGGTTTAATTTTAATACAAAACCCATATAAACAGCCAGGACAGTAAAAAATATCTGAAGCCATAAATTATGGGTTGATCGGATCATAATTCCAAGTCCCCGCCAAGCTTTATCAGTACTTCTAATTCTTGCAATTATTGAAAACTTTTTTTTGTTTGAAATCTTGTGGTGTTTCTCCTCTTGCATATTTGTATTATATTACTCTTTTTATATTTATCAAAATAAACAATTTACCGATTAAGAAACGGCCGTCCCTTAATTTGTAAATTGTATCAGCCACAGGTCCGACCTGTGGCTAGACTATGTCCATAACTCAGCCACAGGTCGGACCTGTGGCTGGACATGTGGCCCAAATAAAAAACTTGCCCTTTCTGCGACCGCAGGAAGTGCAAGGTTTTTTAGATGTGATAGAGATTTTTATTTTTTCTTACCAACCTTTCTTCTAGCAACTATCCACATATTTGAATATTTCTTTGGAGTTCTGGTCTTCTGTCCCTTACCTGTTGGTTTACCCCATAAGCTTTTAGCTCTTCTGGTTCCTCGTCCTTGTCTACCTTCTCCACCTCCATATGGATGATCAACTGGATTCATAACAGAACCTCTAACTGTTGGTCTAATACCCTTCCAACGAGAGCGTCCGGCTTTGCCAAAATTTTGTAGTTTATATTCTGAATTAGAAACTTCTCCGACTGAAGCCCAAGCATTGTCAGGTATTTTGCGAATTTCTGTTGAAGGCATTTTGATATTAGTATAGCCCATATCATTAGCCACAACTTGTCCAAACACACCAGCAGATCTGGCCAACTTTCCTCCATTACCTGCTTTAATCTCTATGTTATAAACAAATGTTCCGACTGGTAAAACCCTAAGAGGCAACCTGTTACCAACAGAGATTGGAGCTTTTTCACTAACAATAAAGGTATCTCCAACTTTAATTGATTTTGGAACTATAACATATCTTTTCTCTCCATCTTTATAAACAGCTAAACCAATAAAGGCATTTCTATTTGGATCATATTCAATAGAACTAATCTTGGCTGGTATATCATGCTTGTTATACATAAAGTCTACTTCGCGATAAAGTCTTTTGTGTCCACCACCTTTATGACGGGTTGTTATCCGGCCTTGATTATTTCGTCCAACTGATCTTTTAAAGCCTTTAGTTAAAGACTTTTCTGGTTTTTTCTTGGTCAAAACCCCACGATAAGTAACGGTTGTTTGGTGGCGTCTTGATGGACTTGTAGGTTTATATTTTTTCATATTAAGCAAATGTTATTTTATCTCCTTTCTTCAAGTGGACGACGGCTTTTTTACCCCCTTGTTTAACTCCTTTCTTTCCTTTTCGTGTTACGGTTTTGTCAGCTATTTGAGTCATTGAAACTTTAACTGGACTAACTCCATAAACTTCCTTGATAGCTTTCTTTATCTCATTCTTATTGGCATTTTTGGGAACATCAAAAGTATATATCCCTTTCTCAGCATAAAGAGCGCTTTTTTCTGTTATCCTAGCTTTCTTAATCAAAGGATGAGTCTTAGTTTTTTTGTCATTAACCTCATCTTTCTTTTCAGCTTTATTTTTTTTGGTTGTTGTTGCCATATTATTTCTTTTCTATTTTACCACCCAAAAAAGCAATACTTTCTTTAGGCTGTGAGATAATAATATACTTAAAGTTAAGCAAATCTACGGGATTAAGATTTTTAACTTCGTCTATTTCTATGTTTTTGATATTAGAAAAACTCTTTTTCAATATCTCATTTTTGGCTGGAACCGTCATAAACAAGTTTGGCTTTTTAGATCCATAAATTCTTTCAAAACCAGTAATAGAACTTAAGTCTTTAATGACAGTAGAAGCCTCTTTTGTTTTAATTTCTTTTAAGTTTAATTCTTCCAAGAAGAGAATTTGTCCTTTTTTAAATTTTTCAGACAAAACAGTAAAGAGTGCTTTAACTTTCATCTTCTTATTTATTTTTTGTTTATAGTCCTTTTCATTGCGAGGTCCATGAGCCACTCCTCCGCCAACCCAAATAGGTGATCTTTTTGATCCGTGACGAGCTCGGCCAGTTCCTTTTTGCCTCCAAGGTTTTTTCCCGGTTCCACTAACTTCTCCTCTAGTCTTAGTGTGAGCCACGGGGATTCTAGCATTAGCTTGCATAGCTACCACAACTTGGTGAACAAGATCGGCATTCCATTTTAAACCAAATATTTCATCTGGTAATGATAATTTTCCGACAGCTTTTCCTTTTTGATTATAAACTTCAGCTTCTAGCTTTTTAGAAACTTCTTTTAGCTTCTTTTCAGCTGGTACTTTTTTGTCTTTTGTTGTATTTTCTTTTGTTGTCATAAAATTATCCAATTACTTCCACCAGTGTTCCTCGACGACCAGGAATAGCCCCTTTAATCAATAACTGGTTATTAGCATTATCAACACCGACCACTTCAAGATTTTTTATCGTTATTCTATCTCCCCCCATTCGGCCAGCCATCCTCATCCCCTTAGGGACTCTATTTCTCAAACCTCCACCGATAGATCCAGGCTCTCTCTCTGAGTGTTTTTGACCATGGGTCCTTGGACCGCCGGCAAAATTATGTCTTTTGACAACTCCCTGAAAACCTTTACTTTTTGAAATACCAGACACCGTAACAATGTCTCCTTCCTTAAAAGCACTGACAGTGATTACATCTCCTTCTTTTATTTCTTCAATATCTCTAAACTCCCTTAGGTGCTTATAGGCTTTATTTATTCCATCTTCTTTTCCAGCCCTAGCTGAAACATGCCCCAAGTGAGCTTTTGTTGCTCGGTTTTCTTTTTGTTCTTCGTAGGCGACTTGCACGGAAGTATAGCCATCAACATCAGGATTTTTAACCTGAGTCACGACCAAAGGACCTGCTGAAATAACAGTCACCGGAACACAAGTACCATCTTCCTGAAAGCACTGTGTCATTTGCAGTTTTTTTCCAAGGATAAATTTCATATTTACATCATTTTGACATCAATATCAACACCAGACGGTAATGATAGGTTTGTCAAAGCTTCTATTGTTTTAGGGTTCGGATTTAAAATATCAATAACTCGCTTATGAATTCTTATCTCAAATTGCTCTCTAGCATTTTTGAAGACAAAAGAAGCTCGGTTTACTGTATATTTCTTAATTTCTGTTGGAAGCGGAATCGGTCCAACTATCTTAGCGTCATATCGTAGGGCGGTATCAATAATCTGCTTGACCGAAGTGTCAAGAATCTTATTCTCGTAGGCTCTAACTCTAATCCGCAGTTGAACGACCGCATCTTCTTTACCCTTTTTAGGTTTTGTAACTTTTGTTGTTGGCATAATTGAGTTGTAAAGTTTATAAAGTCAAAAGTTTGTAAAGCTAACAGAAACTGAAAAACCTTATAACTTTTTCAACTTTATTAAACTCCCTTTTATTTGATGATCTTAGTAACAACTCCAGCTCCGACAGTTTTACCTCCTTCTCGGATAGCAAAGTGCATTTGTTCTTCCATGGCTACTGGGTTAACTAGTTTAACTGTTAGAGTAACATTATCTCCAGGCATAACCATTTCTGTCCCTGCTGGCAAAGATGCTTCTCCAGTTACATCTGTTGTTCTAACATAGAATTGAGGCTTATATCCAGTAAAGAATGGAGTGTGGCGACCACCTTCCTCTTTCTTTAAGACATAAACATTACATTCAAATTCAGAGTGAGGAGTAACTGTTCCTGGTTGAGACAAAACTTGTCCTCTATTAACATCTTCTTTCTTTGTTCCGCGAAGAAGGATACCGGCATTATCTCCAGCCATACCTTCTTTTAAGCTTTTATTGAACATTTCTATTCCTGTAACTGTTGTTTTGGTTGTTTCTTTAATTCCAACAATTTCAACTTCATCTCCAACATGGATAATTCCTCTTTCTATTTTTCCAGTAACAACAGTTCCTCTTCCTTCAATTGAGAAAATATCTTCTATTGGCATTAAGAAAGGTTTTGAGGTGTCTCTCTCTGGAACAGGAATATAAGAATCAAGGGCTTCTACTAATTCTAGTATTTTCTTTGCCCATTCATCATTATTATCAGCTGATTCTAATGCTTTCAAAGCAGATCCTCTAATAACAGGAGCTCCAGCTCCATCAAAACCTTGGCTTGTTAGAAGTTCGCGAACTTCTTCTTCAACTAAGTCAATCATATCTTTGTCGTCAACCATATCACACTTGTTTAAGAAGACAACAATCTTAGGCACATTAACCTGCTTAGCTAAAAGTATGTGCTCTCTTGTTTGGGGCATAACTCCATCAGTTGCAGCCACAACAATAATGGCTCCATCTGTTTGAGCAGCTCCAGTAATCATGTTTTTAATGTAGTCAGCGTGCCCAGGCATATCAACGTGAGCATAGTGACGATTAGGAGTCCAGTACTCACTATGAGAAAGAGCTATCGTTATTCCACGAGCTTTTTCTTCTGGAGCGTTATCAATTTCTTCAACTCCTTTAATTTTAGCACCAAAACCTTCCCCTTGTCGGGATAAGGTATTTAAAATAGCCGCAGTTAAAGTGGTTTTTCCGTGGTCAACGTGACCCATAGTTCCCACATTTACGTGTGGCTTGTCTCTGTTAAATTCTTCTGCCATATATTTTTATTGGTTGATAATTAGAATAAAGATTACGAGAAACCTTCTTTATTCACACTACCAACATAAATTATTAATAATTAGCGTAAAACGCAGTTGCAACTTATCTTATACAAATATCAAGATATTGTCAACAGCGCACACGCTTAATCATATAGTATTGATAATTGGACAAATAAAATTTAAAAAGTTTGACCTTGATATTGCTAACTAAAAGGAAAGGAGGATGCCCCCAAAAGACTATTGATGTCCTTTCTCTTTTCTCACATCGCTAAAAAAGATTGATTTATTCTGTTTAGTTTTTATTATTAAAAGAAGGTAGCCCCTTTTCTTTTTTAGACAACATTAATAAAACTTCAAGATTATCGGCCTTAGAAAACTTGTTTTTTTTCTTAAGTCCGCACTTTAAGCAACGGTGAATAATTATATATCCGCCGTTTCTTATTTCAAAGTCTTCCGGAATCATTAACCCATGACAATTAGACAGACGATCTCCGGGGTTTATATCTACGTGTTTACTATACAAGCAAACTGGGCAATGGTTGGTATAGCCATTCCCCTTAACTTTTGTTCCACAATTTTGACAGACAAAATCTTCTTTTTTTCGTTGAAATTTTTTCATTTTATTTATCTTTGTTAAATAGCTAGGTTTTTTTAATATATATTTGATTTTATTATACAACATATTATAAAAATAGTAAATATCTTAAATGTTTTGATCTTCTTTGTGCCCAACCTAAAAATAAAACCTTGAGATTTTATAACACCAGATTCGCAGATGTTGGGCTTTTTGTCCCTTGTTTAAATTTTCTATTAGGCTAACCCAACTTTTTTAAATAAGAGGTGATAAAATTTTTTATATCACCACGGCTATCAAGCCACAAACTGTTTGCTATCTTTAATTTTTCTTTTAAATCAGAATAAAATAAGCACTCCTCTCCTTGTAATATTTCTCTGAACTGTGGCAAGTTAAGAACAATAACATTAAAAATTTCTGAAAGTTCCCATAAAACCCCTTTGTTTTTATCTAAATCTTTTGTTTCTTCTTTTAGAAAAGAATCACAGTAATCAAAAAA
>ERZ795056.1302-NODE-1302-length-29250-cov-4.862819_pt1 | contig 29250 bp, 20 predicted proteins | sample MGYA00375140_ERZ795056 | MGnify/ENA primary metagenome ERZ795056 (study PRJEB30185, sample SAMN05720227) | activated sludge metagenome | isolation source: Anaerobic digester | place: USA | collected 2015-03-09 ... | reverse complement strand
CAAACTTCTTTATCCCCATCCCTGGCCCCAAAATGATATGGCAATTCGGCGAGCTAGGCTACGATATCTCCATTGACTATAATGGTCGCTTAGGCCGTAAACCACTACACTGGGAGTACTACACCCAAACTGAGCGACGCAACCTTTTCAACATATACGCCAACCTCAACAGGCTAAAGCAGGAGTTTGACGTATTCACGACCAGTAGTTACGAGTACATGCTCTCCGGCTCTAAAAAATGGATTAAGCTGGATGGAACCGACATGGACGTGGTGGTAATGGGTAACTTTGATGTGAATGGGGTTAGCTTCTCCATTGATTTCCCAGCGACTGGTAAGTGGTATGAGTACTACACAGGCGACTCCATTGAACTCTCCACAACCAATGCCACCTTTAGCATGGCACCCTCGGAATACAGGCTCTACACCTCCGTAAAGGTGAACCGCGATGACATATTTGTTGGTGTGGTAGAAAACCCGGATGAAACCTCTGAGAGGGTTCATTTGTGGCCTAATCCATCGAATGGAGAATTTCAACTCTCATTCACCCTACCAAAAGCGCTAGAAGTTCAGCTGGAGCTATACAACCTGATGGGTCAAAAGGTTTACCATGTACAACATCAGGGAATACTGGGAAGCAATAGGTTGAAGGTTGATTTGCCGCCAGAAATTGTTACGGGTCTATACATATTCCGCATCAACAGCCAATTATATAACCAAACAGGAAAACTTTCAATCGTCAAATAGGATTCTTTTTCGGTTTAGGTTTACGAGGTGCATCAAACCCGTCCGTTGAGAAAAATTCGGACGGGTTTACTATTTTTGAGGTATGGTAAGCTGCAAGATAAAAACCGTTATTCTACTTGTTGGTATGATGCCCCTTGGCGCAAGAGTATTCGCTCAGCCCGACAGCACTTTCGACAGCAACGCAAGAAGAAGCGCTTTGGAAACATGCCTCATACTTGGGAAAATCATTCCCCATGACGATACCCTTAACCAGCTGGTAAATAGAAATATAAAAGCAACAGAGATACAGTATAGCTTTAAAAAGTCAGGAAGGGTAATCCCCTACCACCAGGGATTGTCGCTGGTTATTGCCGACCTTGGTAACCATGATCACCTGGGCTACGCCTTTGGCGTAATACCCAATGTTTCCATAACCACGAACACAAAAAATCGGGTGATGGTTAACCTTCGTTTGGGCCTGGGTGCTGCATGGGTAACAAAAAAGTTCAGCTTTGCATCGAATATTGAAAACGTTGCCATATCCACAAACCTTAACATTATGGCCAGCCTGAATGCCAACCTGCAAATCAGGATAACAGAAAAATCGAAAATTTATCTCGGACTAAATGCTCTTCACCTGTCAAATGGCGGGTTCAAAAAGCCAAACTACGGGTTGAACATGCTTGGGGCAAGCGGTGGTTTTAGCATAGCTTTCAGTAACAAGAGGGAGTGTAAAGTCCCGAAAAAAAGTTCTGATGATTTGCAAATAGAAACCTGGCCTCAAATTAAGCTTTATGTTGGCATGGGAGTAAAGGAAACAGGCGATGCCGGTGGACCTAAGTACTTTCCTGTTTCGCTACAAATAGCTGCAGCACGTAGAGTAGCCGAAAATGTTGCCCTCGGTTTTGGGGTTGATATAGCACACGACCGCTCATCGAAGTTTCAAATTGAGCAATCGAATGAAGTTTACAACTCGCCCAACGATGACTTTCAAGTGGGGGCAAGTATTTATGCGGAGGTGCCCCTACGCAGGTTTTCGGTTTTTGCCCGGCAGGGTTTCTACCTCTATAACGCCAACCCCGACCTTCCAATCGGCTACCAAAATATAGGATTTAGCTACAGGGTTGGCCATAGAGTAGCCATTTTTATATCGCTTAAAAGCCATCTTAACAATGCCGACCACATCTATGCCGGGTTAGCCTTAAGCATCTGAAAGGTATTTGCCCAACTGTGGACTATGCAGCAAGCTATTTTTTTTCGAATAACAAGGGGAATGCCAGATTTTCGGCAGTGCTGAGTATTGCTTTAACAGAACCAATCAGAATTTTTGCTTCAACCATGATTGGAACATGTCCAGGGTCGTCGCTGGCCCAAACCACCATATCCTCACCTCCTTTAAAAACCGTTCCCTCCACCAGCTTAACGCTGAATTTCACCGTATTATAAATTCTTCCATCGCGTAGCTCCAGCCTTTCCCTTCCCTGGTAACGAATATATAGCTCAAATACCTCGTTGTCAATAGCAATGGCAAAGGGTATTATGTCGCCCTTGCTATGGCTCGAAAAATCCAAGCCCCTGCAGTAGTGAATGGCACTTAAAACGTCGAAGGTGCATGTTTTAATGGGTTTAATATCAATCCTGAAGGGTCGTTCGGATGTCTGGGTCTCCATGTACAAGGAGCTGCCGGTATAGTTATAGATGTACTTGTTGAAAGCTTTATAGCCTCCCTCGTAGGTGTCGCGAATGAAGTAAAGGGGTCGAAAACCCTCCTTGGCCACAATGGATTCGAACCTGTCGCGAACCTTGAAAAAAAGGTCGTACTCCTTTAGGCTCCGCCCTTCGGCAAGAAAGTGATGTGCAGGCACATTATTATAGGAGGTATCGTTTGAGGTAAAAAGGATGTCGGCTGCTCTAAGCCATATAAACTTCCAGTTATAGTAAGCCTTGTAGGTGATGCGCTCGTTGGCGCTGAGATGTGGAATGTCCCTGGAGCATCTATCAACCTGGGCAAATGTGGGGTGGCATACAAAAAGTGCAAGCAATGCAAACACCACTGCACTGAAATAGCAGTTGATAGCCGCTGATTTCCTTGAAATTACTTTTGAGATGAATCGTTTTGCCAAGTCAACTACTACTTGTTGGAGTGTTAGCGTATGAATAATAATAATAATGGCAACTGGTAGCTGAACGCTGATTAGCCTTGGGCGCCTGCAGCCAAATAAATCCATGGAACTTCAGCTGCAAATTTTTTAAATCAACAGACAAAGGACAATCATTTACCCTATAACATCCACCAGGCTCCCATAATTCCAATGCAGGCCATACAATAAGTGCATGATCCTATCCTTTCTTGTATGACCTTATCATTGGGATTAAATATTTACCAAAGATCTACTTAAGTTGGGCTATTGCTGCTTAAGGTTATCGGGTAGAAAGTCGAAAAAGGTATCGCCTCTAAGCCCGAGCCTAAGGGTTTCGAGTGGTATTGACTCGTTGGGAGCAATATTTCCAAGGTTTACATTAGCGCCCAGAAGTTTAATAAACCATGCCTGCTGGCTTTTAATAGGGGCTTCCCAGATAACATTTTCAATTTTAAGGTGCCTGGTGATATCCTCAATAAGCTTCACGTTTGCCGAATGATCGGCATTATATATGCCCACATTTCCACTTTCTCGGGCCTCAGCTATTACCTTCCAGCTGCCGGCTTCAACCTCCCTTTTCATCATGGCTACCCACTCATCATCGGGAATGATTACATCGGCCTGCTTGGACCCCACCTCGGAAATCACGGTAAATTTCTCGGACAGCTTGGAAATGTAGTCGCACTTCACCTTATTATCCATCTTCATGGAGCCATCGGAAACCTCCACCAGGTCAAGACCCAGGTCGCTGACAAAGCGGACAAAGTCATTAAATAGCCCCCGGATAATGAATACTTCAAAAAGAGTTCCTCCCAGGTAGGGACGAATGCCACCCTTCTGGTATAGCTTGATTTTTTGCTTCAGCTTATTGGTGATGAGCGAGGTACCAAATCCCAGCTTGACGAAATCGACAAATTCAGCGCTCGATTCAATAAAGCCCTCGGTTTCGGATAGGCTTAAGCCTTTGTCCATAACCATTGTTAATCCCACATTGCGCGGCTTGGCAGGCCGTTCCGGAATAAAGGGAAGATTGTAGTTCATAGTACTTTATTTTTTATTAGGGTTTAGATTCGAAAAGTTCAAAATTTACTTTCCTTGCCTGGCATATTCAAACCAGCGGCCTCATTAACTAGTGGCATTTTCAACTTCCATTAATCAGCTATGGAACGCACATAGCTCTTATTATTTCTTTTACATCCACCTTGTGCTTTTCAATGCTATCCACCGCAGCAGTTAGTATCGCATCATTATTTAAAAAGTTAACCGGGTTCATCGTAGAGAGCTGACACCCTAAAGCAAGTTCACCTTTTGAATAAAATCATCATCGTTGACAATAGAAACCAAGCTAAAAAAATCCTCAATTGCAGAGGGGTCTAGACGCTTTGCATCGCCCAAAATGGTTAATGCCTCCTTTTGCCTATGCGAAAGGTAGAGAGCAGCGGCATTAATCACCTTAATGGTGGCATTTGAGCCAAACTTGCCACCCAGCTCGTCAACCAGCACCTCAACCTCCGAGAACTTTTCCTGGTATAGCAGCGCTTCGGCCAGTGCAAGATAGCCATCAGCCTCATCGGGATTGATTGTAATTGCCTCGCGGTATGCTTTTATTGCCTCATCAATTCTATTGAGTTCGTAGTAGAGTTTTCCCAGCCCAACCCAAAAGTCATACTGCTCGGAGTCCAAAGCGATAGCCTTCTGAATGAAGTCAAGGCTTAAATCGTACTTCTGGCGGTCGGCCATTACAACTCCAATTCCAAAGTACCCCTCGGCCAAATCGGGTTCAATTGATATGGCCTTGTTGTAGCAGCTTAAAGCCATATTAAGGTTGTTAACCCGTTCGTAGCACTCACCCAAAAGGGAGTAAACACCAGCATCATCGGGTTCCAGGGTGAGCAGCTCGGTAAAAACCTTTATCGCCCCATCGTATCGCTCTAGGGCCGAGAGTGTATTACCCTTATTATGGTATGCGGAAATGTAGGAGGGATCAACCGCAATGCAGAAGTCGTAGCATTCTAAAGACTCATCGAACTTCCCCTGTTTAGCGTAAATTATGCCCATGTTGTACCAAACATTAGCTGAGAATGGGTATATATCAAGGTAGGCGTTGTAGTAGCTAATGCTTTTATCCAGCTCGTTATTGCGCTCGTAGCAGTAACCCAAGTCGAAGAGCACTGCGACGTTGCTGGCATCATACCTATGGCACTTCAAGAGGTATTTGATTGCAAGGTTTACCTCATCGCATTCTAAGTAAAAACTTGAAACTCGATACATCATTTCGGAGCGGTCATCGGTTGCAACGGCAATGGCCTTGTCGAAGCTTTGTAAGGATTTGTTGAGGTCACCCAGCTCATAAAATATTTCGCCCTTGAGATACTGCAATTCGGGGTTATGATAATCAACGTTCTCAACAAACTCCAGTAAATGAAGGGCATCCTCGTATCGTTCCTCAAGGAAACAAAACTCTGCCTTTTTTAGCTGAATTTCCGAAGAGTTGGGATATATATTTTCGGCAATTTCAATGGCCTTCCTAACCTTTGCCCGATCGTCGCCGGCAAGGTAAAAGTCTATAATACCCTCAAATTCATGTAGATCGAAAAATACAGACCTGTTAAGTCGCAGGTTCTCCTCAAACCGGCCCACCAGCTCAACCTCGCTCTCCTCATCCAAGTAGCTATCGTAGTCCTCTTTCATTGTTTAAAATAACATTCTAACTACAAACATAGTCATTTTAACGAAAACTTAACTAAGCTCCACATTAAATTTAGCTAACAATGCCCCTCCCATCGTTTAGTTCAACATCCAACTTGTGTGGGTATAAATATCACCACCTAAGTTGGCTAAACGATGCATTTGAAGAGTGGCCTTCTGCCCGGTAATAAAGATGTTACCTGCTCCTGCTGACTTAAACCCACCATTTAATGCAATGCAAGCAGCTGCTGAGGCCTACGGCAAATGCAACATTCAGGAGTAAAACTGGATTCAAGACAATCATTAACAAATTTTGTAAGGGTAGCAGGAAATGCCAGGTAAAAAATTTGCATAATCACAGCAAAAACAAATCTAACGGTTAACTTGTAGTATGTTATTCACTAGTCCAGTTAATGCTATGGGTACATTTGGTAGAATAACCGGGTAGTCAGCCATAGTTTTAGATTAGTAGGAATTACTCCTTTACAAAGTTTTTTATCCACGAGTTCCCATCAGCATCAGTAACCCTGACCAGGTAAAGACCATTAGGGAAATTCGCTGTTTTTATACTAACGGCCTGGTAAATGTCGGTTTTTGAATAGATTAAATTACCCGAATAGTTAAAGATTTCAACAGAAAAGTTTTGTGAAGGAAAAGAAATGGTCAGGGATAAGTGGGAGGGGTTGGGAAAAATTTTAAATGTTTTTTCATTTCTATGTTCTCCAACACTAGTGGGTTCATTGCAGTATTCCTGTCTGGGATTGCTCGCCAAATTACAGGGATAGGTATAAAAGGTATCGGGATGTGCAAAGTTAGGGTAGTCGGTTTGCACTAAATTGTGCATTCCGCCTGGCATTGATACCTGATTTACGCTACCATTACCCAATGCTACTTCTTTACCGGCAGCACTTCCATTAAATGTATAGTCACACAAGGCATCAAGAATACGATATATGGCAAAGTAGTCAAGGGCATCAAAGGAAGAAAGAGTATTTGGAACGCCATGAATTGCCTCATAAAAGTATCCGTCAATTGTGTCGGACTTCACCATAAGATAGTCCTTTTCAGTAATCGGAATGTTGACGGTATTAAAAATATCATTTGCCATGCGGTGGTCGTTTGTGGAATCGTTCTCATAAACCATGGTGAGGAGTTTGGTATTCGATGGGAAAGACTGTAATTCGGTCTGCGAGATGTTGAATGAGTAATATTGAGCAGAAGCAAAAATAAACCGCCCCGATTGTCCCCAACTCAAACTAGTAAAACAATGGTAGGCATTGGTAAAGGTGGCACCACCACCAAATGAGTGCCCCATAAAACCAACTTTTGTGGTGTCTATAATATTAGGAAAATCATGTACGGCTTTAATAAAACCATCTAAAAGGGTACTATACCTTTGCTCAGTAGTCACACCTAGCGTTTGGTAGGGCACAAAAACAATGGCATACCCTTTCCTGGCTACAAAGCTAAGCAATCCTAAAACATTATTAGGGTCAGAACCTCCAAAACCATGACTATAAAATATTGTAGGCACACTTGAAGTGATACCAGAAGGGTAGTAGATTCTTATATCCTCATCGGGAAAACCCGGGTTAGAGAGATGCTGAATCGCAACAGTGTAACCACCATCAGCGCCATATCCGCTAGTAGGTTTGGGAATAGGCCCGGTATAAATTTGTCCATATACATTCAAGGCCACATTAAATAGTAGAAAAAGAAATGTATATCTAGGATGAATGAATCTTCTAAACTGCTGTTTCATAACATTCCCTATTAAGAGTATTCTGATATTCGTATTTCAGCTGTCATCTCCTGCTATTCTTAAAATCGCGACGGCCCGTTATTAAACAATACAATCTTTGTCAAATTTTCTTAACGTTAAACGCTTATGGGGTTAATTTGTTTAGGCTGTAATAACTAAAAATTGACCAACTCCACACCTAGTTTACGGTTCAGCCAGCTCATTGGCTAGTTTATCCCTGAAAAATTAATCAACCCATCATCTTTTTATATTTTTATACCTTATGGCAAGCATTCCAGTTGGACTACCCATATTTGTTGTTTGTTTAGTAAAGTTTCTACAAATTTGCCCAGAAATTTGAGTATTCACCTAAGATAAACCATTTTTCAGTTGAACTGAAATACTAAAATTCTCCATTTCCTGTGAAACGAATTCTACTGTTTGCCCTTCTACTAATTCTCCAAATAAATGCTGCCATTTCTCAGGATGCTGAGAAACATCAGGTAGAGGCTAAAGTATTTGGGTTTATCGGCTACGATGCCATTCTGGACACCTACAAGTCGCTCGATGCCCGCGACGGTGAGCTAATCTTTTACCCCTTGCGACCACGGCTCGACAGCACCGGGAAGGACATCAACAAGGCAGTTCAGCTTCAGATGCTGAGCATATCCACCCGGCTGGGGCTTTCCGTTAAGGGACCAGATATACTTGGGGCAAAATCGTCCGCGCTGGTCGAAGCTGATTTCTACGCTACCAAAAACGACTACGTGAGCCTGTTGCGCATCAGGCATGCAATGTTCAAGCTAAAGTGGGCTACCACCGAGCTGCTGGTTGGCCAGTACTGGCACCCGGTTTTTGTTACCGATGTTGCACCATCAGTAATTTCATTTGGCTCGGGAGCGCCGTTCCACTCGCTCAACCGTTCGCCCCAGATTCGCTTAAGCTACTTCCCTTACCCTATGGTCAGAATCTCGCTTACCGCCCTCATGCAAAGCTACCACAAGTCATCCGGCCCCGATGATGCCCAGCGTAACTCCGGCAAACCCGAGCTAATGCTGCAAGCCGCTGCAGGTAGTGCTGAAGAATTTTTGGCCGGGTTGTCGGCCGGATATAAGTGGCTCACCCCCAGGCTCGTAACCCAAACAGGCTATGCCACGTGTAAAACATCCGGCCAGTACCTTTTTAGCGCATTTTTATTGAAAAAACTTGGTAAAACTGTTGTTAAGGCAGAAGCAGTTTACGGGCAGAACCCAACCCACCTGAATATGATTGGCGGTTACGGAATGGCTTCCGGTTCCGGTCCAGCTCCCAACGATGATTACGACTACACCAGCCTTAACACCCTTAGCACATGGGTTGATGTTCAGCACCAGGCGGGGAAAATGGGAGTTGGCCTGTTTGCCGGGTACTCTAAACTTTATGGCGCCGACAAAAACTACACAAGCCTTGCGGGTTACTCCCGTAACGACGACCTGAACAACATCTACAGGATTTCACCCCGTCTATCATACCAGGCGGAAAGTATTACCTTTGCCCTGGAGTACATGCTGACAGCCGCTACTTATGGTAGTACATTTGACAACAGGCACAGGGTTACCTCATCGCTCGATCCCGTTTACAACCACCGTGCAACCCTTAACATAAAGTATTCATTCTAGCCTCCCGACCAGCGGCATAATGCTGCGGACAGCTACCCAAAACCAAGCAGCTAGCTCCGGAGAGCTACATCATAAAATTAAACCTTATGCAGCGCAGACAAAGGGTTACAGCCATCATTACAGCAACCATAGGGCTGATACTGGTTTTATACGGACTGTTCAGAAACAGGATGTTAAGCTACGTTTTTGAGCAAAAGACTGAGAGGCTAACAACGGCATACAACCTACAAGTGGCAGCAGACAGGCTAAAATTCAGGGGAATCAGAACGCTGGATATTAGCAACCTGGTTGTGCTCAACAGCCATGCGGATACCCTTGCCCAGGTTGGAGCTGCTCGCATCAAGCTGGGTTTACTTCACCTGCTTGTATTGAAGGTTAACCCGCTGGCCATAGAGCTAAAGGATTCATGGTTTAACCTAAATACGTTGCTTGAACGAAATTCCATTCAAAATAAAGAAGCCATTACAGCGGAAGCCAACAAACAGGAGAAATTTAACCTGCTACCCATTTATAAAGTTATCAAGGGCACATTTGGCCTATCAACAGCTAAAATCAACATTGATAATTTGACCATTTCGTACATCGACTCGTTGCACTACGAAACGGCTACAGTAACCAGTTGGAATTACAAAAACAGCCGTTTCTCCGCATCGGTAGCTACCCAGCATGGCGATAGAAGGGGTAGCTTTGAGCTGGCCGGCGAATCGAGCAAGAGCCGTAACAGCTTCAGGGTATGGGTTTATGGTCGCTCGTTTCAGGTGGAAATCCCATTTATCGAAGCGCTCACAGGCGTAGGAGTGTACCTGGATAGCGCGAAACTTGACTTTCGTGCAGGCGAGCTGCATGGTAACCTTATGGCATTAAACATTGAGACCATGGCCAAAAACATCTCGATGGAGGGAAGCAGAATAGCCCCATACCCGATGAATATAGACAGCGCTTCGCTTAAGCTGGACATAAAGCTCAAGCCCAGCGAAATCTGCCTCGATTCAACCTCAACGTTAAGCTTAAACCGACTTTCAACCAGCTTCAAGTCGTGTTACACCCTGGACAAATCTCCAACCCTTACGTTGAAGTTTAAAACCGCTACTACCCGCTGGCAGGATCTGGTGGAGTCGCTTCCCTCAGGTTTATTCACCCATATTGCCGGGATGAAACTTAGGGGAACATTCAGCTACACTCTTAAAGCCAGGGTAAACCCTGAAAGTCCAGATAGCCTGGTTATTGAACCGCTGCTAAGCTCCAGCGGGTTTGGAATCAGCTCATTTGGACAAACCAACTTTTACGCCCTTAACGATACCTTTACCCATAGGGTTTACAAGGATGGCAGATGGATTCGCAACATTCGGGTTAGCTCCGATAATCCTGAATTTACTCCGCTAAACCATATTTCGCCATTCTTGAAATGGGCTATAATCACCAGTGAAGATGGCAACTTTTATACCCACGGCGGATTTGACCTCGATGGCATACGCTATGCGTTGGCCTGTAATATACGTGAAAGGAGATTTGCACGTGGTGGGAGCACCATTACCCAGCAGCTTATCAAAAACCTATACCTGAACCAGGAAAAAAACATTGCCCGTAAGGCAGAGGAAATGCTAATGGTGTGGATAATAGAAAATACTGCGGCGGTGAGCAAGGACCGCATGTTGGAAATTTACCTGAACATCATTGAGTGGGGTCCTGATGTTTACGGAATTGCCGAGGCAGCCGGCTACTACTTCAATAAAAAGCCCAACGAGCTTACACTTCAGGAGTCGCTATTCCTGGCCTATATTGTTCCCCGACCAACAAAATTCAAGTACCTGTTCGACGATCAGGATAGGCTGAAACCGTTCCTGTACCAGAATTTTACCGATGTTGCATCGAAAATGCTCATGAGGGGTTACATCACCGAAAATGATTTTCAGGCCATTGACTCCACAGCGCTGCAGCTGCCGCTGCATGGAAGGGCTTTAGAGCTAATCGCAGTAGAGCCCGATTTGGCCGACTCAACCCAGCTAGTAGAGGTGGAATAAGGGGAATATGTGGGCTATCATTTAGCCAGAATACATTCTAGGTGCACCGGATGTAATTCTCCATGCAAACAGTTCACTTCAGGTGCAAAACGCTGTCAGCAAGCCTATCGTCAAATAGGAAGCTCTCGTAACCCTCGGGTTTCGCCTTTTTCAGCGCTAGGTTGAAGTAGCTTGGTAATTTCCGATAGTCATACATGATTTCGAACAGCGCCTCCTTCCCCAGGGTGGTATAGACAAGCCCAAGAACCTCGGCGCCGTAATAGTAGCGTCTATCCAGCGCAAATTCTTTTTTCTCCACCTCGCCTGCCTTCCATGTCCAGTAGCGGACAAACCGGTTGTAGAATTGTCCGGCATCCACCGAATCGCTGTAGGCTATAAAGTTTAAAAATGACTTAACCGAGTCGTTAATGGCCTGAAAATCGGAGATAAAGTAGTTCCAGTTTTCAACCCCTTTTGGAATAGCGGCATAAATCTCGTTAGGGTATGGTTTTGGTGTAAACTTTCCAGGCGCATTGCTGCAGAATTTTTGGGCCATACCCTCCTTAACAATGTCATACATAAAATCAATGTAGAGCTTAAGCCTGTCATTTGGGGGAAGGCTGTCGTAGCCCACCTCATTAGCAAAACTGTTGAGCGGGATTCCAACGTGGTGCAGCTCGTGGGCCAGATTTTTAAAGAACATATCGCTGTCGAAATTCCTGCTGTCGTCCATCAGAAACAGAACGCTATACATGATATAATCCTTCCCGTCGGAGGCTTTGTATGCCCAGGCAGCTCCACCAATGTCGAACATTACAAGCACCTCCGCATTCAACCCCACATTTTTAGGAAGCCATTCGGTGGCAAGCTGCACAGCTCCGCTACTGTACTCGTTCAGATGAACTTTGAGCTGGTTCACAAGCTTTTTGTAATCCGGGAGGTTACTATAGGTATCAACATACCGGCTTTTTAGCATTCCCAATCTGGTATTTCCCTGAACATCAACCGAATCGGAGGTAAAACTTTTCAAGAAACGCTTATACTCTCCGAGCGTAACCGGCGAAATTTGATTTTTCGCACCAAATCGCTCGGCACTAACAGCGTATGCAGGTAGGGCAAGCATCCCATCAATAAGGCTGTCAACCTGTTTTTCTGATTTTCCCTGCTGCATGGCTTCAAAAGTCCCAATAAAAGCCTCAGCAGCCGAAATGTCGAAAGTAACCCTTGACTCTGCAATTTGCCCAGCTGCAAAAGCCGGTAGCAAAAAAGCTGCAAGCAGGTGGTAAGTAGCTACTTTCAACTTTATTGCGGTTAAACGGTTACCTTTCATCCTTAATAAATCATCAATTGAACTCCATTTATAAGTTTTCGACCAACAATTTCTATGCTTACAGGGATTGTTGTAGCTACTTAGGTTTTGCCGAGTAATCCTCCTTAAGCACCCTGAACTCGGTTCGACGGTTAATCTGATGAACAATTTCCTTTTGCTCGTCCGAGGTGAGCGTATCGATAAACGTCTGGTCTAAAACTGTTCCAACCTGAAGGAAGGGGTACCTGGAAGCCAGGGCATCGTCAACAACTTTAGGTTGGGTTTGGGCATATCCCTTGGCCTTCAGCCTAACTGGCTCTATACCTTTCTCAATCAGGTAGTTCACTACCGATTGGGCGCGTTTCTGCGATAGCTCGTAGTTGTACTCCTTGGTTCCCCGGCTATCGGTGTGCGAGGCCAGCTCTATGATGATGTTGGGGTTATCGTTCAGGATTTCCACGAGTCGGTCAAGCGCCTCACGCGATTCGGGCCGAAGTTCCCACCTATCGTAATCGTAGAAAATATTAGGTATCTCGATCGGTTTTTCGGTGGAGGTTAGGGCAATGGAAACCTCAAAGTCCTTGCTCTGGGTAAGCCCTCTGGTCGATTCCTTTGCCTTGTTATTGAGGTAGCCCTTCTTGGAGGCAATCACCACGTAGTCGGCGTTAGGAGTGAGGTTGAACCTGAAAGAGCCATCGGCCAGGGTTTGCATGGTAACCACGGAACCATCGTTTCCAACCAGCTTAACGGTAGCCTGTTCAACGGGCTTTTTGCTTTTCTCATCGGTTACATGCCCAATCAGGTTGAAGTTGATTGGGGGAAGGTAAAACATGTAGATATCGTCGGCGCCTCTGCCACCCTGACGGCGTGAGGAGAAAAAACCAGCCTCGCGATCCTTTTCAAACACAATTCCGAAATCGTCGGCGGAGGAGTTAATGGGGTAGCGCATGTTTTCCACCTCCCTCCTACCCTCATCGTTCACCCACGACCTGAAGATGTCAAGACCGCCCATTCCGGGGTGCCCGTCGGACGAAAAGTAGAGCGTTCCATCGGGGTGAATGTAGGGGAACATCTCGTTGCCCGCAGAATTTACCTCGCCTCCAAGGTTAACGGGTTCACCCCAATCGTCGGAGGTTGAGCTGCTTCGGGTAATCTTCCAAATATCTAGCCCCCCAATGCCTCCGGAGATGTTGCTAACGAAGTACAGCTCGGTGCCATCGGCCGAAATTGAAGGATGGGCAACAATCATGCTGTCGGCGGCAAGTTTCAGCTCATCGGGTGTAAGCCAGCCCTGCTCGGCTCGTTTGGAAACCAATATCTGGCATCCCAGCTTATCGCGCTTGCTCACCTTGCAACGGGTAAAGAAAAGGGTGTTGTAATCGGAGGTTAGGGCGCAGGTTCCCTCATCATAGGAAGTATTTATGGTTTCATCAATAGGGCGTGGCTTACTCCAAACATTCTTATTATCACGTTCGCTAATAAAAATATCGGTAAAGTTCTCTCCCGTTACCGAGCTAACCTTGCCGCCTGTTGCCTCATTGCGTGAGCTGGTGAAAAAAAGCGTGGCATAGTCGGACGAAGCATAAGCAGGGCTAAACTCACTGGTACGGGTGTTAAGGCTACGCATGTTGGTAATTTCATACCCCGAGGGTGTTTCCTTCCACTTAATGGATAGCTCACATGATTTTATACCGGCATCAGCCAAGGGGTCAAGCGGAACAGCCACCTTGTACTTTTGGTACTGCTCAATGGCCTCGTTGTACTTTTCGCCCATTTTAAGCATTTCAGCATAGTAGAAGTAAACCTTAGGGTCGGGATACTCACGCATAATGGCTTTTTGATACCAGAGTTCGGCCTGTCGGGCGTTACCGGTGAGCCGGTAGCAGTTGCCCAGCTTGTAAAGATACTTTGGTAACTCATTCTTATCGTTAATCTTATCGATATCAGCCTTGTACAGATCTATTGCTTCAAAATAGGCTCCGGCCTTATACAGGGCATCGGCTTTAGCCAGCTTGCTGGTTTGGGCAAACGATATATTTGCAGCTATAGCAAAACATGCCAAAAGGGCTATCCGTCGGGTTAAGGTTAATTTATTCATGGCTATTCCTTCAAGTAGGGTAATGTTGAATACAAAAATATTCAAAATATTTATTCCACCATGAATTAGCTCACCACGATTTCAAATATCAACGGAACAGGAAAAAGTTATGATAGGGTGATAAAAAATAGAACGAAGCTGTTGGTTAACTGCTTCGTTCTATAATGGATTATTGCGACGTTTAATGTAATGCAGGAGCTATGCAAACCTACAAGAAATTGCAAAATTTAACCAAAACATCCAAAACCAAAACCACAGGGCGTTTCAATTACCTTATAAAGAGCATTTCCCTGTACTTGGGCAGAGGCCACATCTCGTCATCCACAATCATCTCCAGCTTATCAATGTGAACGCGTATGCTTTCGATGAAGGGCTTGACGTTTTGAGCGTATAAACGAGCCCGTTCAACCACATCGTCAACGCGGTTAGCCTCCTTGCGACGTTCAACCATATCGTTAACCTGGTTGCTTATCTCGCTAATATGCTCGGAGATTTCCTTAATAAGGCCTATTTGGTGCACGGCCAGCTTCTCCCATTCGTCGGGGTAAAGTTCTTTTAGCCCTTTTACATTGCTAATCAGCGTGTTCTGATAAGAAATAGCTGTTGGGATGATATGGTTAATGGCCAAATCGCCCAGAATACGGGCTTCAATTTGCACCTTCTTCATCAGGGTTTCGTTAAAAATCTCATGCCGGGCTTCCAGCTCCTTCACAGAAAGGACATTGTTGCCGGAGAGAAGCTTTTGGGACGAATTGTGAAGAAATATACTGAAGGCCTCAATTGGGTTGGGAATGTTGGGCAACCCTCGTTTAGCAGCCTCTTCGACCCATTCATTGCTATAGCCGTTGCCCTCGAAGAGAATTTTTCGAGACTCGATAATTGCCCTTCGCAGGCTCTGCATAATGGCCTCATCCTTTTTTATGCCTCGCTCAATCGCCTCGTCAACCTCCTTTTTAAACTGGTTAAGCTGGTTGGCAACGGCAGTATTCAACACAATCAGGGGCGATGCGCAGCTTCCGGAGGAACCCACAGCACGGAATTCGAAGCGGTTGCCGGTAAAGGCAAAAGGTGAGGTGCGGTTGCGGTCGGTGTTGTCGAGCAGAATTTCCGGAATTTTCCCTATAATGTCGAGTTTAAGCTCCGTTTTTTCATCAGGGGTCATTTTTTTATCGCTAACCCGCTCCTCCAGCTCGTCGAGCACGCGGGTAAGCGTTTCGCCAATAAAAACCGACATAATGGCGGGTGGAGCTTCGTGGGCGCCCAGCCTATGCGAGTTCGACTCCGACGAAATGCTTCCAATCAGTAGATCAGGGTAGTCGTGGACTGCTTTTATGGTGTTAATAAGAAAAGTGAGGAACTGTAGGTTGTTTTTCGGTGTTTTACCGGGCGATAGCAGGTTAATCCCCGTGTCGGTCATCATGGACCAGTTGCTATGCTTGCCTGATCCGTTAATACCCTTAAAAGGTTTTTCATGGAAAAGTACTCTAAATCCGTGTTGGCGGGCAATTCTGTCCATAAGCGACATGATGAGCTGGTTGTGGTCCACAGCCAGGTTGGCCTCCTCGAAAATTGGGGCGCATTCAAACTGGTTGGGTGCCACTTCATTGTGACGGGTTTTCACCGGGATTCCAAGCTTACAGGCTTCAAATTCGAAATGGCGCATAAAAGCAGATACCCGTGCCGGAATGGCGCCAAAGTAGTGATCCTCCAGCTGCTGATCCTTTGCTGCAGCATGGCCCATCAGGGTTCTTCCGCAAAGAGCAAGATCGGGACGGGCATTGTAGAGCGCCTCGTCAATCAAGAAGTATTCCTGCTCCCACCCCAGGGTAACGAAAACCTTTTTAGCATTCCGGTCGAAGTACTCCAGAACGGAGGTAGCTGCCCTATCGAGTAGGGCCAGCGACTTCAGCAGGGGTGTTTTGTAATCCAGTGCCTCTCCTGTGTAGGATACAAATATGGTAGGTATGCAAAGCGTATGCTCCATGATGAACGCTGCAGAAGAAGGGTCCCATGCCGTGTAGCCCCTGGCTTCAAAGGTGTTTCTAATTCCTCCGTTCGGAAAGCTGGACGCATCGGGCTCCTGCTGCACCAGCATGTCACCATTGAATACTTCAAGTGGCTTCCCGTCGTAGCTTACCGAAAGAAAAGCATCGTGCTTTTCGGCTGTAGAGCCATTCAGCGGGTGAAACCAGTGGGTGTAGTGTGTTGCACCATGCTCTATAGCCCATGCCTTCATGGCTGCAGCCACCTGCCCTGCAATTTTCCGGTCTATATGCTTGCCCTCATCTATTGAGGTAATCATGCTCTCATAGGCTTCTGCCGACAGGAAATTTTTCATCTTTTCCCTGTCGAAGACATTTATTCCGAAAATTTCAGACTGCTTGGCACTATACGTACCGTTAGCATCAACTACCGGACGATTTACTGCCTCTTTGAATGCCGAGAATCGTAATTTTGACATGAGATTTTAGTTTGATGCTGCAAATATATACTTATTTTAACACACACCCTCAAATACTAATATCATTTATTAAATTATTTGTATAAATATTTTTATTTACCCATTTTTTTTTAAGGGTATAAGTGTAAAATTCGTAATTTGTGTTTCTATGGCCTTTATACTAAAAAATTTTAATTTAGCAGCTGAACATTTACAGAATTCGCTACGTTTGTAAAAAAATACCCTTCAGCCACTTCATCATGGGAAACATCAGGAAGAAGTATAGCAACGATGAGATAACTGTTTACTGGCAACCGGCAGAGTGCATACATTCAACAATTTGTTTCACGAGGCTGGCATCGGTTTTCAATCCCCGTAAACGGCCATGGATTGACATGAGCGGGGGAACCACCGATCAGATACTTAAAATTGTAAATGAGTGTCCGACAAACGCCCTCACCTTCAGCTGGCTCGAAAACAGCAGAAACGAGCATGAAACCTCTCCCAAGGTGGTCAGGGAGATTAAGCCAACAAGTGAAGCAGGCACTGAGAATGTTAAACCGGTGAAAATTCAGGTAATGCCCAATGGGCCGTTGCTTCTATCCGGAGATTTTCAGCTATTCGATGCTGATGGTGTCGAGCTGAAAAGCATGAAAATGGTATCGGTGTGCCGATGTGGGCACTCGCAGGGAAAGCCATTCTGCGACGGCATGCATTTCAAAATTGGATTTAGGGATAAGGAGGAGCAATAACAATGATCGAATCGGCAAAACATGCAGCATCGCTGCATTTCTTAAAGCATGGCCCGGTGAGGGTTGAGGGGACATTCAGGATAGTTGACATTGACGGAAACGAGCTGGAGGTTGCCGAAGCCGGTAAAGTTTACCTTTGCACCTGCGGAAAATCGAACACCAAGCCCTTTTGCGATTGCAGCCATCAGGAAGAACTTAAGCTAAGAGCTACTAACTAAACTATTTTGCCCTTCGCAGGGCATCCTCGATAACCAGCGTTAGCATATCGCGCATATTTTCACCCATTACCCTCACCTGCTGGGGCACGATGCTAGCTTCGCTCATACCCGGGACGGTGTTTACCTCCAGAAAGTAAATGCCATTTGCTCCCGCAATATAGTCAACCCTGACAATTCCCCGACATTCCAAAACGTCATATATTTTAGAGGTTAGCCCCTGTATGGTTCCATACAGGTCTTCAGGAATAGGAGCGGGAGTAATCTCTTTGGATTTGTTAAGATACTTGGCTTCATAGTCGAAAAACTCCTTCTCGGGAACAATCTCGGTAACGGGCAGTATGAACTCCCTGTTAAACGACTTAAAAGCACCACAGGTCAGCTCCCTACCGGCAATAAACTCCTCAATAATGACAGTGCTATCCTCGGAAAATGCCCTATTGAGAGCAGGCAGAATTTCGTCCGGGTGCTTCACCTTGCTAACCCCGTAGCTGCTACCGCTGGCGTTGGGCTTCACAAAAACAGGCAACCCGAGTTTACTAGCTACAGCATCAACATCAATTTCTTCTCCCCGATGAACCAAAACCTCTCTTGCCAGCTTTACCCCTGTACCTGTGAGGAGCAACTTGCAGAAGTGCTTGTTGAAGGTAATAGCCTCGTTGAGCACACCACCCGTTGTGTAGGGTATGTTGAGCATTTCAAAGTATCCCTGAAGTAAGCCGTTCTCCCCGGGGTTTCCATGAATAACAATTAGTGCACAGTCAAAAGTTACCCTAACGCCATTCAATGAAACACTAAAATCATCCTTCGAAACCGGAACAGCAACACCATTACCAACCATGCATGTCCAATCGGTTCCCTTAACCAGAACCTTATAAGGATTGTACTTTCCAGGGTCGAGCCAACCCTCCACCTGCGAGGCGCCCATAAGTGAAATATTTTCCTCTGATGAGTTGCCCCCAGCCATAATGGCTATATTCAATTTTTTTTGCATGGCAGTAAAATTAAGCTGCAAAGCTGCAAGAAAATTTGCAAAAATTGGTGTTCCCCTTTTGAAAATTTTTCTACCCTAAATATGAAACTGTTTGCTAGTGCAGGTATCAGCAGCGATTAGCTAAACGTTATGCCCACCAAAGTAGCCGTAAAAGCGGGCAATCGTATCGATACCATTGAAAAACTGGTGGAGCGAAAAATTTTCGTTAGGGGAATGAATGGCATCCGATTCAAGACCAAAGCCGATGAGTAGGGATTTTACGCCCAAAATCTGTTCAAAAGTGCTGACAATTGGAATACTTCCCCCACTTCTGAAAGGAATGGGCTTTTTGCCATATACATCCTCAATTGCCAGGCTGGCAGCAAGGTAAGCGGGTGTTGTGATTGGAGCCATATAGGCCTGTCCACCATGATGGATATTTACTTTCACCTTAACGGATTTGGGCGCCAGGGATTCAAAGTAATCCTTAAAAAGCAAGGCAACTTTATTGTAGTCCTGGTTAGGGACAAGACGCATAGAAATTTTAGCAAAAGCTTTTGATGGCAGAACGGTTTTAGCGCCATTGCCCGTATAGCCGCTCCACATACCGTTCACGTCTAATGAGGGGCGAATTCCTGTTCGTTCAATGGTGGAAAATCCAACTTCGCCATGAACATCGTCAATGTCAAGTGAGTTTTTATAGCCCTGAAGGTTGAAGGGAGCCCTGGCCATTGCTGCCCTCTCTTCTGCGCTTACCTCCAGCACATCATCGTAAAAACCGGGTATTGTAATTCGGTTGTTTTCGTCATGGAGCGAAGCAATCATTTTGGCCAAAATAATGGCAGGGTTAGCTACTGCTCCACCAAAAAGTCCGGAATGCAAGTCGTTACTGGGTCCGGCTACCTCAACCTCAACATAAGCTAAGCCCCTTAGTCCAACGGTGATTGAGGGGGTATCGGGACCCATCATTGAGGTGTCTGAAATTAATATGATATCGGATTTAAGCAGCTCCTTGTTATCGGCGCACCACTTCCCGAGGCTAACCGAGCCAACCTCCTCCTCCCCTTCGATCATAAATTTCACATTGCAGGGAAGGGAGTTGGTTTTTACCATAAGTTCAAAAGCTTTGGCATGAATGAACGATTGTCCCTTGTCGTCGTTGGCACCCCGTGCCCAGATTTTACCATCACGAATCTGGGGTTCAAAAGGGTCTGAAATCCATTGCTCTAACGGGTCAACGGGCATTACGTCGTAGTGGGCGTAAACCAAAACTGTGGGAAGAGCTGGGTTAATAATTTTTTCAGCATAAACCACAGGATTGCCTGCGGTAGGCATAACCACAGCCCTATCAGAACCAGCTTCTATAAGTGTTTTTTTCCAGTACTCAGCAGCTTTAAGCATGTCGACTTTATGCTCCGGCAGGGTGCTAATGGATGGAATGCGAAGAAGCTCGAACAGTTCTTCCAAAAAGCGATTTTTATTGGCTTCAACATACGACTTTATGGTATCCATGGCAGGTAAAAGTATTGGTTTTTAATAATTTTAGCTGTCGGGTTGCCGGGCAGAAAGCAGCTTGCTTGCTTCTTCAAGCTGGTTGTAGAACTCCTTTCCGTAGGCACGCTCAATAGCATCTCTTAAAAAACGGAAAACAGGCAGCCCTAACTTATCGCCCAACAAGCGTGCGGGGTCACATACCTTCCAGACATCGTAGTTAAGTGCGGTAAACGTGGCGTACTGTTTTACCCTGATTGGGTACAAATGGCACGAAATAGGCTTCTGAAAATCAATGCTTTTATTCCTCCATGCCTTCTCAATGGCACAACATGCAGCTCCATTTTCAAAAATAGCAAAGGCGCATTCCTTGTCTTCAACTAGAGGAGTAACCAGGTCGCCATCCAAATCAACCACAGAGACTCCATGCCCTTCAATGGTTTGCATGCCCTTTGCTGAAAGAAATGGCTTAATGGCTGGGAGCAAAATGTCAAGTAAGTCAGCCTCCTGTTGGGTAAGAGGTGCGCCCGATACCCCTTGGACACAGCATAAACCCTTGCAGGAAGCAATTTCGCAGCAAAACCTTTGGGTAAGTATTTCGCTGCTGACCACCTTGTCGTCAATCTGAATCATCATGTTGGCGGGGTGTGCTAGTGGCACAAAACCCTTCCGGTCATTTCCGGAGGAATAGTCAGCCCCATCAGGGTAAGAATGGTGGGTGCCACATCGGCCAGGACACCGCTATCAACAGCTTTGAACTTATCGGAAACCATGATAATGGGGACGGGATTAAGCGAATGGGCTGTGTTTGGCGAACCATCGGGATTAAGAGCATAGTCGGCGTTACCATGGTCGGCAATAATAATTACGTCATATCCGTTAGCCCTGGCCGTGCTAACAACCTCCCCGGCACAAGTATCAACCGTTTGAACGGCCTTTTGGATGGCCGTGTAAACGCCAGTGTGCCCCACCATGTCGCCATTAGCAAAGTTAAGGCAAATAAAGTCATGGGTTTGCTTTTTAAGCTCCTCCACAATGGCATCCTTAACAAGAAACGCACTCATTTCGGGTTGCAAATCGTAGGTAGCCACCTTGGGCGAAGGGATAAGTATTCGGCTTTCGCCTTCAAACTCCTGCTCCCTCCCACCCGAGAAAAAGAAGGTAACGTGGGCATATTTTTCGGTTTCAGCAATGCGTAGCTGCTTCAGGCCATTAACAGAAACAACCTCGCCCAACGTGTTGATGAGGTTATCCTTCTCGTAAATAGCGTTCACATTTTTAAAAGTGTCGTCGTAGCGGGTAAGGGTAACGTAGTGAAGCGGAATGGTTTTCATTCCGAAATCGGGCATATCCTTTTGAGTAAGGGCAATAGTAATCTCGCGCAGACGGTCGGTGCGGAAGTTAAAGCAGATAACTACATCGCCTTCGCGAATAAGGCCGACAGGGTTTCCGTTCTCGTCAACCCTGACAATGGGCTTGATAAACTCATCGGTTACGCCCTCCCGGTATGATTCTTCAACAGCCTTAGCCATGTTGGTCGTGGGCTTGCCCTTTCCATGAACCATCAGGTCGTAACCCTCGCGAATGCGTTCCCAACGCTTGTCCCTGTCCATGGTGTAGTAGCGACCAACCAGCGAGGCGATAATCCCATTGCTAGTTTTTATATGGTTCTCGAGATTTCTGATAAAGCCCAGACCGCTTTGTGGGTCTGTATCGCGGCCATCGGTCAGAGCATGAATGAATACTCTTGACAGGCCATACTCCTTAGTAATATCAAGCAGGTTATACAAATGCTTATCGAGTGAGTGAACTCCGCCATCGGAAACCAGACCAATAAAGTGAACGCTAACATTATTACTCTTGGCGTAGCTAAGAGCCTCAACCAGCACGGGCATTTTGCTCAGCTTGTTTTCCTTAATATCCTTGTTTATCCGCACCAGATCCTGGTAAACTATTCTACCAGCGCCAATGTTCAGGTGTCCAACCTCCGAATTTCCCATTTGGCCATCAGGTAGGCCAACGTTTTCACCACATGCCAGGAGCTGGGCGTTGGGGTAAGCTGCCGTTAGGGTATCTATATTTGGCGTTGGGGTGCTGTATATTACGTCCGATTTATCCTTATTTCCAATACCCCAGCCATCAAGAATCATCAGTAAAACCTTTCCGTGTTTCATATCCTGTAAGTTAAATTTTCATTTAAAACCACACACCAGGAACGTTTTCAGTAACCTTTATGTTCGTACACGACTACAAAGTTACCCTTTTTTAATTGCCTTCGGCTAATGTTGGCTTATTATTGACCGGTTGTGGCGTAAACGTTTGAAAATTGTACTGACACCTATCAGCTTACCCTGCTATTTGTTGAAAAATTAACCGTTCGTAGTAATTTTTTAATAATTTTATCCCAAATGATGAAAGGTTGTTATTGCCAGATTTAAAAATCGAACGGAGCATATAAACCAAAGTCCATTAGAAACATAGCCCATAAAAATGAACTTTTCTAGGAGTATTAAATCAACCAGCATAACCAAAAGGAGCATCCCTCTGCTTACCACATTATTAATATTCACTTTTACTCTAGGCCATTCACAGATAATTACCACAGGATTGCCTGTAATGAAGCATTTCCGAAAAACTGACTACAGGGCAGGCACGCAAAACTGGGGTATTTCGCAGGATAAACAAGGTTTTATGTATTTTGCCAATAACAATGGCCTGCTCCGGTTTGACGGGAATAGCTGGGATCTTTTCCCCATCCCCGGAAACAGCCTGGTTAGATCGGTGCTGTGTATAAACGACACCATTTATGTAGGGGCATTCGAGGAATTTGGCTACTACACCTACAGTAATGGCAACGACCTTACCTATACTTCGCTCACCCAAAAAATTGCGGGAAAGGCGTGGGGAATAGATGAAGTTTGGAGAATTTACAAGTACAACAACACCATTCTTTTTCAAACATTTACCTATATCATGGTACTCGAAAAGGGTGAGATAAGCGCTTTTCCCACTCCCGAAGTGCTCCAGTTTTCATTCCTCATCGGGAACGATTTTTTTGTTCAGGGGAAGAATGGTAAAATCTATAAATTCCTGCAAAATAGATTTGAGCCAATAGACGATGGTGGAAAATTTGCCGGAAAGCAGATTTGGGCAGTACTAAAACAAGAAAATGGTTCAACCTTGCTGGCAACAATAAACCACGGCGTATGGGAGTATAACAATGGGACTGTTAAGGCATGGAACAATGCTGCAAATAGCTATTTAATTAAAAATCAAATTTTCACAGCTTCAACGCTGCGCGGGGGATACATAGCTTTTGGAACCATACAGGCGGGTTTGGTGGTAACCGACGAAAAGGGAGAGATTGTTCTACTAATTGACAAGAAGAGAGGGCTTCAAAATAACACCATTTTAAGTCTTTACACCGACCTGCATAACAACTTATGGCTAGGACTAGATAATGGCATTGACTACATGGAGCTGAACTCGCCCATATCTATTATTGACGAAGGTTTGGGGTTGTTTGGTTCTTGCTACTCAACAATACTGTATAATAATAAGCTGTTTGTAGGAACCAACCAGGGGCTCTATGTTTGCGACTGGCCAATTAGGAAAAATGATATAGGTGGAAGTTTTCCTTTTCAAAGAGTAGAGAAAACTAACGGACAAGTGTGGTGTCTTGAGGTGATTGATGGGAAACTATACTGTGCCCATAACTTTGGGACTTTCGAAATTGATTCCAAAACAAATGTAGAGCATACTTCCACCGAAGAGGGGTCGTGGACCTTCCTGAAGCTAAAAAATCATCCGAATAAAATGCTGGTTGGAAAGTACAAGGGAATACATCTATATGTAAAGGAGAATGGTTCGTGGCGCTTTCTTAAAAAGGTTAAAGGTTTTGATGAGTCATGCCGTTTTATTGCTGAGGATGAAAATGAAAATATATGGATGGCTCATGGTTACAAGGGTGTGTATCGACTTGTGCTGAATGAAGAAAAGGATAGCGTAAAATACTCCTACCTTTTCGATAACACCAAAGGGTTTCCGGTTAAAACAGGGATTAACATGGAAAAGCTTCGAAACCAAATAATCTTCATTACCCAACAGGGAGTATTCAAGTATAACGCACTAATAGACAGGATGGAGCCATATTCCGAATTTAACCGGAAACTGGACGATACAATTAACATAAGACGATTAACCGAGGATAGCGAGGGCAATATATGGATACTAAAATCAAACGATGTAAAAATCCTAAAACAGCAACCGGATGGCAAGACATCCCTCGAGCCTACCCCTCTTGTACTTTTTGGCAATTCCTTTGTTAGCTCTTACGAAAATATTTACATTCCTGATATTTCAAATGTTTTCCTTGGAACTGAAAATGGATTAATTCACTATAACCCAAGCTACCCCACTGCCGACAGCATTAAATTTAAATGCTACATCAAAAGCATGCAAACTCTTTCCCGCAAGGGTGAAAAGATCTTTACGGACTATAAAATTAACAGGACGCAACCTATCAGCATAAAATACTCCAACAACTCCATTGGGCTTACGTTTACCTCGCCCACATACAACGCAGGTGAAATTGCATATAGCTACAAGCTCGAAGGTTACGACACCGGATGGTCCGAGTGGAGCAGCAATCCCATAAAAGAATTTACCAACCTACCTTACGGAAACTACACCTTTAGGCTAAAAGCATTGGATGCCAAGGGTAGAGAGAGCGATGAAGTTGAGCTTAAGTTTACCATCAGCAACCCATGGTACCTTTCGCTTTGGGCATTTATAGCATACGGAATAACCTGCGTTCTGATAACCCTCATACTTAGAGCAGCAGTTAAGGCTAAAATTAGAAATGCTACCACTAAGGTTAAGGAACAAAAAAACCTTGAAATGAAAGTTAAGGAGGAGGAGCATAAAAGGGAGGTTCTGGAAGCAGAGCAGGAAATAATAAGGCTACAAAATGAAAATTTAAAGGTTCAGGTTGAACATAAAAACAGCGAGTTGGCTAGCATTGCGCTCCAAATTGCACACAAAAACGAATTTTTAAATCAGCTAAAATGCAAGCTGGAGGCTCTTACAAAAAATACAAACCCGGCCTTACAAAAGGAAGTGCTGGAGCTGATAAATAAGATTGATTTTGACTTAAGGATGGATGACGAGTGGAAGCGCTTTGAATTTCACTTCGATGAAGTCCATGTTGGATTTTTGAAACGCCTGAAAGACCTATACCCTACCCTTTCACCCAACGAACTTAGGCTTTGCGCCTATCTCAGGCTAAACATGACTACTAAGGACATTGCCCAAATACTGAACATCAGCATAAGAGGAGTGGAAATTAGCCGCTACCGGTTGCGCAAAAAGTTGGGCATCGAAGGCGATACTAACCTGATAGACTTTATGATAAACCTTTAGGGAAAAGAGGATTCAGCGAGTACTATAGCTTCACGAGTTTAACTCTTGCTGAAAAACCTTCACTATTGAGAGTGGTAACAACATAAACCCCTGAAGGAAGTTGCTTTGTGGAAATAAAGCATGGGTTCTGACTTGATTCAAAATAGCCTGCCAAAGATCCCTCAATAGTGTAAATGCTGACCTGGTAGGTTGTAACTACCTGACTATCAAAATAAAGACAAATGTAATCATTGCATGGGTTAGGATAAACGCTTAAAAATTGAGACTTCTGCTGAATATAGCTTGCTGAAAGAGGATGGGTGCTGATAGCTATATCGCTTAGCCATAGGGAATCAGCTGCCACCTTGCCATAAATGCCATAGTCAACGTAAAACCTCACGCCTTTAACCTGGTGCTGGTTAACTACCTGACCGTATTCCGGTGAGTTGGACCCCCACTTGTTTTTAAAATCAAAGGAGTAAACATGAAATTGACCACCAGGCTCAACCGGAGAAAACTTAAAGACAGGCGAAACATCGGTTAGCCTGTTATCCGTATCAAATAAATCGGCTCTTAGCACAACCGAGTTGCTAAAGTTCCACGTTTTCATCCAAATATTCAGAACGGTGAAGGAGCTCATGTCAACAGGGTTTGGTAAGGTGTAGGCGAAATAAGGAAAAGCCGAGGGATCGGTAATGTTATAATCTACCCTAAGTAGCGAATCCTGAAGATTCAGGTTGATGGTGTTGGGGCCGGTCAGCATTCCTGACCAGCCCTCTATTCCATCATGTTTGAAGTTAACAAGGCTATACCTGTCACCACTAGGAGTAGTTGAAGTTTTGACGTTGTAAGTATATGTTCCTCCTGCCTGAGGATGGGTAATTTGAACGGAAACCTCACCCGCTTGCTCACCCCAGTTCACCACAATGCTGTTTGTTCCCTGCCCGGAAACAATAGTAGCATCGTTGGGAATCGTCCATATGTATGAGGCATTTACAATATTTGGAATGGTAAAGGACACCCCTGTTTGGTTAGGAGCAACATAGCCAGGCCCCGTAATAAATATTTGCTCAGCCGAAAGGCTCTGGTAAACCCTAACGTAGTCAACAAGCATCTTTTGAGGCCAAATGTTTGGGTCAACCCCTTGAGCTCCGCCCCAGTTTCCACCAACAGCAATATTCAACAGCAAATGAAAAGCTTTATCGAATGGCCATGTAGTGTAATCGGTATGCTCATTGGCAAAAGTAAAGTACTTGGTATTGTCAACATAGATATCTATTTTCTCGGGGCTCCATTCTACAGCATAAAGGTGATAGGCGGTTTCGGCTGTAGGCACATTGATGGTTGAGGTAACTTGAGTTCCAATGACATGGTTGTAAGCTTCGGTGTGGATGCTACCATGAACTACACCAGGATCGTACCCAACATATTCCATGATATCAATTTCACCGCTTTTGGGCCATGAACCGTAAGCCCAATTGGTAGGAAGCATCCAAATTGCAGGCCATGTACCTCTCCCAGAAGGTAGCTTGGCGTAGGCCTCCATTCTACCATATAGCCAATCGCCTTTTTGGCGTGTAACCAGACGGGCAGATGTGTACTCCATCCCACCATAGTTTTCCTTACGTGCCTCAACTACTAAATTCCCGTTTTCAACCCTTGCATTTTCCAGGCGATTTTCGGTGTAGTACTGCAGTTCGTTGTTTCCCCAACCGCTTCCGCCAACATCGTAGCCCCACTTGGTTGCATCCGGAAGGCCAGAGTAGCTGAACTCATCATTCCAAACCATAACTTGAATTTGGGAAAAGATAGAACTTGTTATGGTTAAAGCACATATTATCAGTAATAGCTTCTTCATCACTTTTTCTTAATAAACAGTCAGCTTGAATTTAATATTTCGTCTCTTAAAATATAGCCATCGATTGGGAAAGTTAAAGCAAAAAAACCTTCGGATCGCAAAACAAATCCGAAGGTTTGATGCAAAATTACTCCTCTAATCGAAAACCTAACCCTAAAGACGCATCGGAGTTTCCACCGATGAAAAGCATGAAATCACCAGGTTCTGCAATATATTCCATGTTTTGGTTGTAGAACGCCAGATCGTTGGAGGTGAGACTAAACTCCACCCTGGCCGACTCACCGGATTTAATGAATATCTTTTTAAAACCTTTCAACTCCCTAATGGGTCGAGTAACGCTGCCCACCATATCGCGAACATAGAGCTGAACCACCTCCTCACCATCATACTTCCCTGAATTACGAACGTCAACGGAAACTTTAAGCGTTTCATCCATCTTAATAGACGGGGAGCTGATGCTCAGGTTGCTATATTCAAAGGTGGTATAGCTAAGACCATATCCAAAAGGGTAAAGCGGTGATACAGGGCTGTCGATATACTTTGAAGTGTATCTTTCTTCCTGACGAGGGGGTCTGCCGGTGCTTTTTTGATAGTAAAATATGGGGATTTGCCCTACATTTCTTGGAAACGACATGGGCAACTTGCCCGAAGGGTTGTAATCACCAAAAAGTACATCGGCAATGGCTAAACCTCCCATAGTGCCGGGAAGCCAAGCTTCGAGTATTGCAGGAACAGCCTTATCCATCCATTCTATGGTTAGCGGGCGACCATTCATTACCACAACTACCAAGGGTTTATGGAGAGCATTAAGCTCCATTACCAAATCCTTCTGCACTCCTGGCAAATCGAGAAAAGCTCGGCTAAGCGCTTCACCAGACATCATGGCCGATTCACCTACCACAACCACTACCGCATCAGCCTTTCGGGCAGCATTAATGGCCTCATCAAATCCAGCCTTATTTTCACCAACAATTTCGCAGCCCTTAGCGTAGTAAATATTTCCATTTGGCAGCTTTTCACGAATTCCCGATAGCACAGAAACAACATGTTTGCCCTCACCTCTACCTGACCATGTTCCAATTAGCTCGTCCTGATTGTCGGCTAGAGGGCCAACTACGGCTATAGAGCGAATATTCCTACTTAACGGAAGAACGTTCTCATTCTTAAGCAACACGAGCGATTTACGGGTTACCTCGCGAGCAATCTCCAAATGCCTGGGGTTTAGTAAAAGCTCTTTTTCGCGAATGCTATCGCAACCTTTATAGGGATTATCGAACAAACCTAGCTCAAATTTCACTCTAAGGATTCTGCGAACAGCTTCGTCAAGCTGTTCAACGGTTATTCTACCATCCTCAACCAACTTTTTAAGCTGGGCTAAATAGATACGACCTTCCAAATCCATATCCACTCCTGAGCTCATGGCCAGGTATCCGGCTTCATACTCATTGGCAGCATACCCGTGGTAAATCATCTCACGAATAGAGCCCCAATCAGAATCAACAAAGCCATTAAAGCCCCATTTTTCCTTAAGCAAATCGTTTACCATGGCCTTATTTCCTGTAACAGGAATGCCATTAAGCTCGTTGAATGACGACATGAAGGTGACAACACCTGCATCAAGCGCTGATTTAAAAGGAGGCAGGTAAACCTCGTAGAGTGTTCGCTCGGAAATATCTACCGTGTTGTAATCCCTCCCAGCCTGGGCAGCGCCATAGGCAACAAAATGTTTGGCACAGGCAGCAATAGAGCTGGTGTCGGATA
>ERZ795056.1301-NODE-1301-length-29250-cov-10.923480_pt1 | contig 29250 bp, 19 predicted proteins | sample MGYA00375140_ERZ795056 | MGnify/ENA primary metagenome ERZ795056 (study PRJEB30185, sample SAMN05720227) | activated sludge metagenome | isolation source: Anaerobic digester | place: USA | collected 2015-03-09 ... | reverse complement strand
ACCGGCTACTCGCTCGGGCGGCCCAGGTAGGCCCTGATCGCGCTGATGCGGCCGCTGTCGTCGAACTCCACGACATCGACGACGAAGAGCTCGATCTCGCCGTCGATCCGGATGCGCAGTTCGCCGGCGACCGAGCGCTGCGACTCGTGGGTGGACAGCACGTCGATCTCGATGGAACGCGCCGACTCGAAGTTCTTCGCGGTCTCCGCGAGTGCGGCGTGGCGCCCTTGCACGAAGAGCTTCCAGTCACGCAGCCGGACATCGTCGGCGAACAGTCCGTCGATCGCATCGAGGTCCTTGCGCGCATAGGCGGCGAGGTAGTCCATGAAGCGCTCGCGGTTCTTCACAGCGGCACGCTCTCAGGCCTTGGGGCCGTCTTGATAGAGGGTCGGAAAGTACCGCTCCATGAGCGAATCGGGGCGCGCCGGAGACGTGAAGCCGAACTGGGCATACAGGCCGTGGGCGCTGCTCGTCGCCAGCATGAAGCGGCGCAGGCCCTGCAACTCCGGGTGCGACAAGGCCGCCTGCGTGATGAGCTTGCCATAGCCGCGCCCTCGATGGGCCGGCAGCACGAAGACATCGGCGAGATAGGCGAACGTGGCGTGATCGGAGACGACCCTGGCAAACGCGACCTGGGACTGGTCGACGAAACCGCCGAAGCACAGCGAGTGCTCGATGGCACGCTCGACGAGCGGCCGGGATATGCCTCTGGCCCAGCTGGAATGCTGGCTGAGAAAGCCGTGAATCAGGGCCAGGTCGAGTTCCGACTTGTCGGTCGTGAAGCGAATCATGTGCGGTGGTTGGACTCGGCAGCGACGCCTGCGCGGTACAGGACGACATGGTAGATCGAGTGCCCCCTTGGACTCCCGCAGCGATTGCCAGGGCGACCCGAGCGGTGACTCGCGCTGGAGCCTGGGTCCCCGAACCTTTGCATCTGCAAAGCCTCGGGTCACTAGAGTGCGCCGCTTCCAGAACAGCCCGTGCGCTCCATGAACCTGAATTCGCCTCGACACCGATCTTCGAACCTGTCTCTCGCCTTCAACCGCCGAGCCAACGCCCGGCCGCTTTGCGCGGTGCTCGTCATCGTCGCGGCGCCACTCGTGGCGCAGGCCCAGAGCACGCCGCCCCGCGAGGGCTTCAGCGCGACGCTGGGGCTGGGCGTCGTCTCCAGCAGCAGCTATGAAGGCAGCCCGCACCGTCGGACGCTCATCGGCCCGGACGTTTCGATGTCCTACCGCACGCCGGCCCTTGGAACATTCGATCTGGGGCCGCAGGGCTTGACCTGGGCGGCACCCAGGGACGACGAACTCCGCTGGGGCCTGGTGATCACCAGCGACCCGGGGCGACTCGAACGCCGGCCCGGGCGGCTGAATCCCACGCCCGGCGACAGCCGCCTGGCCGGCATGGGCAACATCGACAGCAGCGTCGAGGCCGGTGCATTCGTCGGGTTCGGCCCGCTGACGGTCACGGCGCGTCGCTCCGTAGGTGACAAGGCTCATGCAGCGTCCCGCGTGGACATCGGCTTGCGGCACGGCGTGGCACTGAGCGACCGGATCGGTGTTCAGCTGGAGGCGGCTGCAGCCTGGGCAGGCCGCGGTTTCATGCAGTCCCACTTCGGCGTGACGTCGGCCCAGTCCGTGGCCAGCGGCTTTCACCTCTACTCGCCGGGGGCGGGCTGGCACCGCACCACCTTGAGCGTCGCGGCCGAGTACAGGCTCGCGACGCCATGGAGCGCGCGGGTCTCGATTGCAGGCACGCGGCTCGGCGACGCGGCGGCAGACAGCCCCATCGTGGCCCGGCGAAGTTTCTCGACCGTTGCCGTCAGCGTCGTCCGTGCGTACTAGGCGCCGGGAAGAGAGCGTGGCGACGGCTGCATGGCGAGTCAGTTGAGGTTCAAGCCGCTCACTGGCACCGGCGTCGCCGAGAAGGGCTCCGTGCTGCCATGGCCCAGCCTGCCGTAGACGGGATTCCCGCTGTTGTCGTTGCCCATCCGGTTGTCGCCCCAGGCCCAGACCGTGCCGTCGGCCCTGACGGCAAGCCCGTGGCCGATGTCGTCGCGGCCGAACGCGATCGCGACCACGTTGCTCAGGTTGACCACCGGTGCGGGCTGGGCGCGGAAGCCGGGTGCCAGCGAGCCGTTGCCGAGCTGGCCGGTCTCGTTGATGCCCCACGCCAGCACCACGCCATCGGCACCGCGCAAGGCCAGCGAGTTCATGCCGCCCGCAGCGATGGCAGTGATCCCGGAGGTGAGCAGCGTGGCCGTCGGCGTATGGCGGGCGGTGCCGGTGCCGTCGCCGAGTTTGCCGTTGGCGTTGCTGCCCCATGCCCAGACGCTGCCGTCGCTGCGCAGGGCGAGCGAATGGTCGGTACCGGCGGCGATGGCGATCACCTGGGTCAGGCCGGTCACCGTCACCGGCGCGTTGCGATCGGTGGTCGTGCCATCGCCGAGCTGGCCGGCGTTGTTCGCGCCCCAGGCACGCAGCGTGCCGTCGGCCAGCAGGGCGAGCGAGTAGTTGCCGCCGCAGGCGATGGCGGTGGCGTCGGTGATGCCGCTGACCACCACGCTGTAGGGCGCCGCAGACGAAGTGTTGACGGTCCCGTCGCCGAGCTGCCCGTTCGCGTTGTAGCCGAAGGCCCGCAGCACGCCATCGGCACGCCGCAGCAGCGAGTGCAGGCTGCCGCCGCAGACCTCGACGGCCTCGGGGTGGTTGAACGGCGGGGCCACCGGCGTTTCGCGGCTCAGGTTGCTGCCGTCGCTCAGCTGGCCGAACCCGTTGTAGCCCCAGCCACGCAGCCCGCCGCCATTGGCCACGATGGCCAGCCCGTGCGCGACGCCGGCCCCGATGGTGGCCACGCTGCTCAGCAATGTCGGGCCCGGCACGTTGCGCGACTGGTCGCCCGGCCCGGCGCCCAGGGTGCCCGAGGCATCCGAGCCCCAGGACACCACGCTGCCGTTGGCCAGGCGCGCCAGCGAGAAGTCGCTGCCGGCGGCGATGCGCTGCGCCGCCGCCGCGCCGAGGCGCTGGCCGGTGCCTGGGCAGCTTCCGCCGCTGCCATCGGTTCGCGTGTAGGTGGAAGTCTTGGTGAAGTGGTTCGCGTCCTGCAGCGACCAGGTCCCGGTTTCGGAGTAGCCGCCGGCCAGGCCGCCGCTGTAGGTCAGGGTGTTGCCATTGAGCGTGCCGGTGAAGGTGGCGCCGTCGGACTGCGACGTGAAGCTCACGCTCGTGCCGTTCTGCGTCACGGTCAGGGTGTCCTGCCCGCTGAAGTTGCCGCCGCTGCCGCTGCACTGGTAGCTCGAGACCCAGGTGCCCGTCAGGTCGAGCCCGCCGGCCACGGTTGCGAAGGTCGCGGTGCAGGCGCGCGCGGCGCTCATCGTCACGCTGGCGCCGCAACCGCTGCCGCTCCAGCCCGAGAACGTGAAGCCCGCGGCCGGCGTCGGCGTCAGTGCGACGACGGTGTCCAGCGCGTAGGCCTGGCTGCAGTCGCTGCCGCAGTCGATGCCGCCGGGATTGCTGGTGACCGTGCCGCCGTTCGCAGGCGCCACCGTGACCGTCAACGTCGCGCTGGCAGCGGTGACCGGCGCCACCGACAGGCGCGCGGCCTGGCTCAGGCTGCTGCCTTCCAGGTTGGCCACCTGCACGCGGAAGCGGTCGCCGTCGTCTGCGGACGCGCTGGTCGGGGCCGTGGTGTAGACGTCGGTGGTGGCCCCGGCGATGTCGGTGAAGTTCGCGCCGGCGTCGTCGCTGCGTTGCCACTGGTAGGTGAAGGGCGGCGTGCCGATCGCGACCACGCGGAAGCTGGCGGTGGCAGGCTCGACCACGCTGGCGTCGGCCGGTTGGGTGGTGATGGTGGGCGCGAGGTTGCCGACGACGAACCAGCTGAACGACGTGACCTGCGCCGTGACCATGCCGGCCGCCGCGGTGGCGCCGGCCACGCGCTCCCAGCCGCCTGCGGCATTGGTCTTGTACAGCGCCGGGGTGGCACCGGCAGGCACCGATGCGGCCTCGTACGGCACGCGCACCGAGACCGGCACGGCGAACGTGGTGCCATGCGGCGTGAAGGCGTAGGTCGGCCCGAAGGTGCTCATGCCCGCGGGCAGTGCCGGCGCCCCGCGGCTGTCGCGCTCGATCGCCACGGCGGCGTCGGCGGCCAGCGCGCCGGCGGGTACATCGAGCCCGGCACCATCGGGGCCGCTGGCGCTGCCGCCGGCCGCGCCGATGGTCACGGTGGCCGGGCCGCCCGATCCGCCGCCGCAGCCGGCCACGAAGCCGAGCGACAGCAGTACGGCCACGACGGCCAGGGTGTGCAGCAGCCTGCGGTGCAGCATGTTCATGGTTCGCTCCTAGTTGAGATTCAGGCCGGGCACGAGCCGCGGCCGCAGGCTTCCGAGGGTGGTGCCGTCGCCGAGCTGTCCATTGCGGTTGCGGCCCCAGGCCCACACCTGGCCTTGCGCATCGAGCGCGAGCGTGTGCAGGTTGCCCGCCGCGATGGCGCGGATGGGCGGCAGTCCCTCGACCAGCCCTGGCTCGGTCCGCCGCGCCATCGACACCCCGCCGAGCTGGCCGTCGCCACCCGCGCCCCAGGTCATCACCCGGCCGTCGGCCAGCAGCACCGCCACATGGCTGTCGCCCACGCTGATGCCCACCGCCACGTCCGGCAGCGGCACCACGGCGGGCGCATGACGCGGCTCGAGGTCGCCCGCGCCGAGCTGGCCCAGGTCGTTGCGGCCCCAGGCCACGACGCGGCCGTCGCCCAGCAGTGCCATGCCGAACCCGCGCCCGAGCGACACGTCGACGGCCGGGCCCGGCAGCGGCACGGGCGTGGGCAACAGGTAGGCCTGGTCCTGCCCCAGGTGCCCGCCGGCCACGCCCCAGACCCACAGGCGGCCCTGGCGGTCCAGCGCGGCAGCTGCCTCGCGGCTGGCCGCCACGCGGACGATGCCGGCCAGGCCGGTCAGTTCGACCGGCATGTCGAACGCCGGCACGGTGCTGCCATTGCCCAGGTTGCCGTCGTCGTTCCAGCCCCAGCCCCACACGCGCCCGTCGGCCGTGGCCACGATGCTGAAGGAGCCGCCCGCCGCCGCGGCGGAGGCTGGCCCGCGCGCACTGCCAGGCCCAAAGCCAGGGATCGGCCTGGGTTCGAAGCCCGCCGCCGACGTGCCCAGTCGCGCACCGGCGCCGCCGCCCCAGGCCAGCAACTCGCCACGGCCTGAAAGCGCGAGGCCATGCAGTTCGCCGCCGTCGAAGCGGGCCACGCCCGTCAGCCCGGGGATGGCCGCGGGCGTGAGCAGGTCGCCGCCGGCGTTGGTGCCGCCCAGGCCGTTGCCGTTGCTGCCCCAGGCCATCAAGCGGCCGTCGGCCGTCAGGGCCAGGCTGGCGTTGGTCGAGGTGCCCAGTCGCACTGGCGCCAGAGCGGCACCCGCACGCACCTGCAACACAGCGGGCGGATCGAGCTCCACGCTGCCCAGACTGTTGCTCACCACCACGCGCACCAGCGTGCCGTTGTCGGCAGCGCCGACATTGGAGACGGTGTAGGTCGCGGCATCCACCGGCGGCTGCACCGGCGTGAAGACGCTGCTGCCGCTGGGCTGCGTTTCCCAGCGGAAGCTCAGGTCACTGCCGGCCGCATTGACGGTGAAGCTGCCGCTCTGCCCCGCGAACAACGGGCCGGGCGAGGACATGCCCAGGATGGCCGGCGGCACCGGCGCTGGCGTGACGGTCAGCTGCGCCGACGGGCTGCACGAAGCGCCGCCGCGGTTGGCGGCCTGCAGCGCGAAGCGGGCGCCGTCGTCGGCCAGCGTCGCGGTGCCGATCTGCAGCACCGGGCCGGTGGCCCCGGCCACCTCGGTCCAGGGCGCGCTGCGGCAATCCACCGGACAGGCCGTGCCGCTGCGGGTGGGGTCGTCGCAGCGCCGCCATGTCTGCGTCTGCGGCGTGCTGGAAGTGCTGGCAGCGCTGAAACGGGCGGGCTGGCCCGCGGTGACGGCCAGATCCGCCGGGGCACCGATGAACACCGGCACCGACGGCCGGACCTGCAGCGACAGCGGCTCGCTGGCCACCTCGGTGCCCCAGCGCCCCATCACCGGCGGCTGGCCCGGGCCGGAAGACCCGATCGGGCCCCACTGCTGCACGGTGACGTGGAAGCGCGCGCCGTCGTCCGCCATGCCCACGGGGTCGATCAGCAGGGTGTCGTTCGTTTCGCCGCCGAGTGCCGAGCCGTTGCGCCACCACTGGTAGGTGACGTAGTGGCCGGGCCGCGAACCCCAGGCCGCATCGGCCCGCAACATCACGAAGCCGCCTTCCTGCCAGACGAAGCCGCGGGGAAACACGGCCACCGCGGTGGGGAAGCCGATGGGGTCGATGAAGAAACCGGAGAGCCCGGTGATCGCAGCAACCAGGCGCGAGCCATCGTTCGATGCCACCAGCGTGCGCCAGCCCTGCTGGCCGGTGTTGGTCTTGAGCAGCGTGAACGGGCCGGCACCCGCATCGGCGGGCACGGGCACGCTGAGGGTGACCGGCCGCGCGAACACCAGGTCGTGCGGCGTGATCGACAGCATCGGTGCAGCCAGCGCCGCACCGGCGGGCAAGGCTGGCAGGCCGCGGTCGTCGATCGCGATCGTGATGTCGGTGTCCGCCGCCAGCGCACCAGGCGGAATGACCAGCTGCGAGCCACCGGGCCCGTCGACCGTGCCGCCAGCGGAGGCGCTGATGATGCGCGTCACGCTCGTGGACGCGGGTGCCGTGCCGCCGCCGCCTGCGCCACCGCAAGCCGAGACGAGCCACGCCAGCGCCAGGAGCACGATGGTGACGAGCGATCGCCGCCGGGGGTCCGGTGCATTGCAGGTGCGATCCATTGAATGCTCCTCGGTGCGTTCGCGGTTCAGGGGAAGAAGCGCCGGACGCGCAAGGCGTAGCGCTCCGAAGGGGCCGGATGGCTGGTGGCCATCAGCGGCGAATCCACCGCGACCCAGTCGTGCGAGACCGTCAGCGGCCGCTCCGCGGCGGTGGTGGTGATGGCGGTCGCGGCGCCCAGCCAGGCCTGCGTGGCCGGGTCGCGCTGCAGCAAGGCCAGCGTCGCGTTGCCGGTGGCACCGTCCTCCAGCACCACTGACGCATGCATCGGGAAGCGCGCGAAGTCCACCCGCATCAGCCGGCGCGGATCATTGGCCAGCATCGTGCCCCGATCGACCCAGTTGCCCGAGGACCACTCCACCACACGCAAGGTGACCGGCCGGTCCGTCACCGCATAGGCCACCACGGCACCGCCCACCTGCGGGAACAGCGAGAAGCGGTCCACGCGGCCGCCGCCCGGCACCACCTGCGCTCCCAGTGGCGTGAAGTCCAGGCCTCGCACCACGCGCAGTGCCTGCGCAGCGCCGGCGCCTTCGCGCCAGGCGATCACCGGTTCACCGTTCAGATCGGCGCCCATGCGCAGCTGGTCCGCCAAGGCGCCGGCCGCCGGGCCGGCGCCGCCCGCCGCGGCCACCCAGGCCGTGCCGTCGAAGCGCCTGAACTGCACGGCGCCGTCTTCGAGCCAGGCCAGCATCGGCTGGCGCTCGGCGTCCAGCGCGATGGCCGGCTGCGACGCGCGGCTGCCGGCCCGCTGATTCAGCGGCACGCCCGCCACGCCGACGCTCTGCCACGCCGTGCCGTCGAAGCGCGCCACGAACAGGTTCTGCTGAATGCCGTTGCCCTGGATCCAGGCCACCACGGGCTGGCCGGTGACACTGGTCACCAATGCCGGCTCGCTGGCCGCGGTGATGCTGCCGGCGTTCAGCGCCGCGCCTCCCAGCGTCACGAAACTGCTGCCCTCCAGGCGCTTGACGTACAGGCGCGCCACATCGCCGCCCAGTGCCTCGACATGGGCCACCACCGGATGGGCGCCGTCACGCGCCAGCGACGGCGCGGGGTCGACCTCGCTCAGCGTGGTCAGCGGGGCACCCAGCAGTTGCCAGCCCGGGCCCTGCACGTACGGCGCCAGCGCCGGCTGGAAGACAGCGGTGCAGTTGCGTGCGGAGTCGAGCGTCACCACGCCATCGCTGCAGTCGCCATCGCCGGACCAGGCATAGAAGCGCTGGCCGGCCGCCGCCTGCGGCGTCAGCACGAGTCGCGTGCCGACGTTGAAGCCCATGGCGCACACGCTGCCGCATTCGATGCCCGCCGGCTCGCTGGTGACCGTGCCGCCGCCCTGAACGGCCACGCTCAGCGGCAGCTGGCCGGAGGCGGTGGACTGGATCTGCAGGGACTCGATGTCGACCGCGGCACGCAGCCGGGCCGTCACCTCCACCGTCTGCGGCACCGCGCTGACGCGGGTCGCCACAGCGGTCGGCGTGCCCGCCCCGCCGCCCCGCACCAGCCATTGCGAGGGCAGGTCCGGCAGCGGCGGCTGCGCGCTCAGCGTCACCACCAGGTCGATCGGGTACACGGGCGTGGTGGCCACCTGCAGCGTGGTGGGCTGGCCGCCGGGCACGCTGGCCGGCGCGATGGTCAGCTGCAGCGACGTGGGCTCCGGCATCAGCGTGACGGCCTGGCCGCCGGTGAGGCTGCCGCTGGCGCTGTCGGCGTTGGTCCAGGTGACGTCGATGCGGCCTTGTTCGAGCGCCGCCACCGCCCGCGTGGGCAGCTCGAAACGCAGCTCGCTCTGGCCCTGCGGTATCTCCAGCGTGCCCGTGGGCAGGTCGACACGGCCCGCGGGCAGATCGGAGCCGACAGTGAAGGTGGCGGTCCGATACGCGGGACGAGCCAGCACCACACGAACCGGCATCGTGTCGCCGCCGAAGGTGTAGCGCTGCACGAAGACCGACATCGCAGGCGGGCCGCTCTCCGGCAGGAGCGGGGCGGTGCGCGTCGGGTCGAGGCCGTCGCAGCCGGCCAGCACGGCGAACAGCAGCAGCCCCAGCCAACGCTGCAGCCCGCTCATCGCGACACCCGCACGAAGTAGCCGACGCCGTTGTGGAACGCCACCGCCCGCAGGCCGCGCGCGCGGTACAGCCCGGCCTCCTGCTCGGCCCGGCGCATGGTGGCGAAGGGCCCGAGGGTACCGTCCGCATTGACCTCGGCGGGCACCGCCTGGGCGCAGCCGTCGCCGAGCCGGCCTTGCGGACGCGAGTCGCCGGCGTAGCCCCACACGCCGGTGCGCGGGTTCAGCCAGTAGTGGCCATCGGGCACGGTCGCGCATTGCAGGCGGTCGTAGTGGGCGATCTGCGCGTCGCTCAGGCGCTCACCGTTGACCACCACCGAGCGTGTCTGCGCGTTCGCCGCCGAGACCGCGGCCAGCGCGCATGCAGCCAGGGCGATCTGCGCGCCGGGGTAGACACGCGGCCTGGCGCGGCGCACGGTTGTGGGGGCTGGTGCCAGTGGTGCAGTCATGTCCTTGTTCTCCCTTCGGTGTCTGCGTCTTCGGCAGTCGGGCCTTGCGACATCGAGCGCGGCGCCAGCACGAAATCGATCAGCGCCTGCGGATCGTCGAAGTGCCGGCTGCGCTCGGGATCGAACTCGCGCACGACGGCCCGAAACGGGCTTTCGCCCGCCCACAGACGAAGCAACAGCAACCGCGGCTCGACCATGCTGGAAGCACCTGCCGGATGGGCCCGGGGCCCGATGCAGGCAAGACTAGGCGGGGTGCCGTTTCGAGGCCGTTTCGCGGCCGTGCGGCTGCGCTCAGCGTGTGCTGGCGATCTCCAGCAGCGTGGTCTGCAGGTCGGGGGCCGGACCGGCGCCCGGCGCGACGCCGTGCAGCAGGGCATGCGCCTCGGCGCGCACCGGGGCCTGCGACAGGCCGCTGTCGAGCAGCCCGCGCAGCCAGCGCCCGGCGCGTTCGCGCTCGCCGAGGGCTTGCCATGCGCACGAGGCCACCGGCACCAATGCCGCGCCCATCATCACGTTGCCGGTCTCGCTGGCCAGCGCCGCGGCCTGCTGCAGCAGCGTGCGCGCCGCGCCGGGTTCGCCGCGGGCCAGCGCCGAGCGCGCGTGCAGCTCCATGGCCCAGACCTGCGCCGTGTGCACGCTCGTCGCCTGGGCCACGGCGTCGGCGCGCTGCAGGTCGCTGTCGGCGAGATCGTGGCGGCCCAGGGCCTGCAGCACGGCGGCGCGCTGGCAGTGCACATAGGGCTCGAAGATGCGATAGCCGATGCGCCCGGTCCGTTCGACGGCGGCATCGGCATACACCAGGGCAGCCTGCGCATCGCCGCCGAAGGCATGCGCCTGCGAGAGGTTGAAGTCGTTGTACATGCGCTGCACCTCGTTGCCGACCCGCTCGTTGAGCGCGATCGCCTCTCGCAGCGACTCGATCGCCGGCAGGTACTCGCCCAGCATGATCGACGCCATCGCACGCGCGTCGACCAGCGTGGCCAGCTGGCGCGCGTCGCCGATGCGCCGTGCCAGCCGCAGCGCGTCGTCGAAGAGCTTCGCCGAATCGGCGTGGCGCCCCTGCCGGCGTGCCGCATGGGCCAGCGTGCGCTGCGCCAGCAGCGTGCCGGCCTCGTGCCGCGAGCGTTCGAGCACCGGCAGCACACGCTGCGCCATCGCAATGGCCTGCGCATAGCGCTCCATCCAGAGTTCCAGCCAGGCCTGGTGGGCGCGCAGCGCGGCGCCCTCGGGCGTGTCGTCGCGCAATGCGTCGGCGGCCTGCGCGAACAGCTCGATCGCTTCCTGCGGCCGCCCCTCGGCGACGTGAAACCACGCCAGCACTTCGGCGGCGAGGTCCAGCTCGGAGCGGGCCGCGTTCGCGACCCAGTGACTCCACGCGTGCAGCAGGTTGGCGCGCTCCGCGGCCAGCGCGGCGCACTTCGTGGCATGGTGGCCGTCGACCAGGCCGTGGTGATGGCGCAGGTGGGCGAGCGCCCAGCGGCCATGGCGTTCACGCAGGCTCGCCAGGGCGGCCGGGTCGCGGCCCAGCTGTTGCAGCGCGTGCTCGTGCAGTAGCGCGTGGAGCGACAGGCGCGCGGGGCCATCCAGGCGCAGCATCGATTTGTCGGCCAGGCTCGCCAGCAGCGGCAGCGGCACGTCGGCCACCTGGGCCGCCGCCTCGCGCGTGAAGCCGCCGCGAAACACCGCCAGCCGGCAGAAGGCCTCGCGCTCCGCAGGTGTCAGCAGCGACCACGAGTGCTCGAAGCTGCGCGCGAGCGTGTGCGAGCTGTCGTCGATCCAGGCCAGCCCGGCGGCCAGGTCTCGCTCGATGTGCCGGCATGGCATCAGCCGCACCCAGCCTGCGGCGAGCTCCAGTGCCAGCGGCAGCCCGTCGGTGGCGGCGCAGATGCCACGCACGGCCTGCCACTCCGCGGCCAGCTCGAACTCGGGCTGCACGCGTCGGGCCCGCTGGTCGAACAACTGCACGGCCGGGTGCCGCAGCACCTCTTCCATCGTGGCCGCGGGCGGCGGCGCACCCAGGCTGGCCAGCGGAACCAGCCATTCGGCCGCGACGTCGAGCCGCTCGCGCGAGGTGATCAGGATGCGCAGCGCAGGCACCGCTTGCAGCAAGGCGACCAGCTGCTCCGCGGCATCGACGAGGTGCTCGAAGGCATCGAGCACCAGCAGGCCGGGCCCGGCCGGCCAATGGCGGGCCAGATGCGTCAGCGCCTGGCTGGGCAGCGACAGGCCCGGCAACACTTCGTCGGCGATGCGGCCGGCCAGGGCCGACGGTGTGAGCACGTCTTCCAGCCGCACCCACCAGACCGATCGGCCCGCGGCGGCCCACTGCTGGGCCAGCTGCCTGGCCAGGCTGGTCTTGCCCACGCCGCCCGGGCCGATCAGGGTGAGCAGGCGGCACGGCGGCTCGGCCAGCCGCGCGGCCAGGCGCGCCAGCTCGGGCGCACGGCCCAGCAGCACCTCGGCGGCGGGAAGCAGTTGCCCCACACCGCCCGCCGGCCGCTGCAGCGCCGCCGAGAGCTGCTGCAGCCGGGTCGACGGCTCGATACCCAGGCTCTCGACGAGCCGATGCCGGTAGCCCCTGAAGGCGTCGATGGCCTCGCAGCGGTCCGCGCTGGCCAGCGCCAGGCGCAGCCACGCGGCCAGCGCATCCTCGTCGAGCGGGTCGACACCCAGCAGCGCACGGCACCAAGGAATGGCCGTTGTCGGATCGGCCTGCTGCAAGGCGGCCAGCACACCGCGCCGCCAGGGCGCCAGGATGCGGGCTCGTTCGTACTGCAACCAGGCGTCGAAGGCCGCGCTGGCCTGGCCCGCCTCGACGCCGTCCAGCGGCTGGCCCTGCACGAAGCCGGTGGCGCGATCCCATGCCTGCGCTGCCACGGCCCCTTCGAACTCGGCCAGGTCGGTCGACGGGCACCAGCGAAGCCCTGTCTCGGCCTCCTCGAGGTTCGGCAACCCCAGCTGGCGAACCTCGAGCAGCAGCTTGCGCAGGTTGGTGCGTGCGCTGGAGGGCTCGTGCTCGGGCCAGAACAGCGTGGCCAGCCGCGTGCGCGTGACCCAAGAACCGGTGACGGCCAGGTAGGCGAGCAGGCGATATCGCCGCTCTGGCAGGAACGCCGTGCAGTGGCCGTCGTCGAGCGTCAGTTGGGGACGTCCGAACAGTCGCAGTCGCATTTCCGCCGTCAGAGTTCAGGGCCTGGCGCAGCTTCGAGGCTGCGATTCCGGGCGTCAATCCCTCACGCATGCCCCGTGCGCCACGATCACCGCTGAAGGATGCCGCAAGGCCTTGCAGCGGCGCGGCGGAAGGCGTCTTCCGTTCCCGGGCGTGTCCGCGCTTCGATTCAACAGCGTGCTGTTGCTGTGCGCACTTGCGGCCGAAGTCGTTGGAGGTCAGCAGCGGTAGGCGTGATTTGTCCGGTAGCTGCGCCCACGAAGGTCAACGGCTTGGGACATGAGTCCGGGCTGCTGATTTGGAGGGTGGCCAAGGGCTCGGTCGAAGGATCAGCACGAGACCTGACGCCTGCGCGAAAAAGGCTTGCGCAAGCCTCGAAGGTGCTGCATTAGTTGCTGTCACCCATCGCCGAGCGCATGGTTCGGTGGTCTCGCTGCCTATATTTGCAGCACCCGAATCGCGTCTCACAGCGGCGACATCTTCTCTCAAATCGCGCGTGATGTCTCGCGGCGTTTCGCGAAGTCCCGGAAGGTGCTAGTTGGATCGGTGGAGCCACGAAGCGCCCCAGCAGCATTGCAGAGCCGGGCTCCTCAAGCCCCGCCAGCACTCTCCCCCAGCATCAGCCTCTCGCACTGCAGGCACAGATAGTTCACGCGCAGCAGCCTCTCGCCTGCTCCTGCATCCTGACCCAATGCGGCTCGGAAGACGGTGAATCCAGCGTCGGCGAGGCGCTCGGCGTGGCGCGCCAGTTCGGCGCGTGCTGGTTCAGCGCTCTCCGGTGCGGTACCTCGCTCCGCCTGCCGTTGCAGTTCATGCCGCAAATCTCGCAAAGCACCGGGAGTGATTGGCGAACCCGCAGGCCGCGCCGCGGGCGCATCGTGCGAGGGAACCAAGCGCTTCAGCCGTTCGAGAAGTGAGGATGCCAGCCCCTGTTGTGGCGCTTCGTCGAAGTGCAAGGCATCCACGCAGGCTTCGTCGCTGCCTGGACGCACCAAGCTCAGCGGCTCCGCCAGGACGCCACCCTGGGCGGATGCACGCAGCCTCGCAATCACCAGCGTTCCCGGTGTGAGTTCGGCCGGCCCGAGGCGTTCGATGCGCCCGATGGCATGGCGGCTGTACTCGTCGAACGGCAGCTCGGCGTCCAGCGTGTGCCCTTCGCCGTCGAGCAGAGGCCAGATCAGGGTCTGCCGGGCATCGTCGAACCGGGCCTCGCCAACCCGAGCGGGTCGCAGCGCCACCCAGTCCTTCATCGGCTCGGGCTCGGCCAGCAGGCTGGCACGCCGCTCACCCCGCGCACTGCACAGCGCGGTCCATGAGTCCCAGGGCTTCAGCTGTTCAATGAGCGTTGCGCACTCGATCGGCAGTACGGTGGCGCTGGTGCCGTCGGCGGCCGAAATTCGCCCCGCTTGGTTGACCTGCGCCCCTTGCAGCACGACGCGGCGACCCGTCGTCTGTGCCGGCGCTCCTAGCCCGGCCCACGGGCCGGCCGCCTTGTAGCGGGCGATGGCATTGAAGCCGCGCTGCGCCTGGGGGCGCGCATCGGTGCACGACATGAAGGCCTGCTCGGCAGGCGACCAGAACACCATCGTCAGGCCGACGTAGCCAGCCGGCGAGCGCCAGGCCTGCGCGCCCAGGCCGAACAGTTCCAGCGATGCCGACGCCTCGTAGCGCGAGCGGGCGCGGCCCACCAAGTGGCGCGGCGCGGCGCCATGGGCCGCGGCGGCTTCCAGCGCGCTCACGAGCCCATGGGCGATCGTGATCTCGTCGAGCAATCGCAACTCGTCGGCGCCGCCAGCGCGGTCGAGCAGCAGCTCCACATGGTCGGCAATACGGCGGGTTAGCAGCGCGAGGCGGTGGTACTCCGCGCCCTGTGCCCATACCGCCAGCGTCGAGTAGCGTTCGTGGATGCCTCGCGATAAGTGCGTCAGGCCTAGCTCCACCGATTCGACCAGGATCTTGCGCAACGATGAGCGCAGCCGCGCGCGCGACTCGCCGAGGCTCGCATCTTGTGATTCCGCGAGGGCGTGGTCCTTGCCCAGGTCCAGCGCCTGGGTGCGCTGCCGCGCCGTGGGCTCGGGCGGTACGAGCTCGCGGCCATGGGCACGCTGGAAGGCCAGCACGGCGGCCACGCGGTACTTCTCGGGCTGCGCGAGTTCTGCATCGGCGATCAAGGCATCGAGTCCGCCGCCCATGTAGCGCAGCGTGATGCGCGGGCGCTGCAGGCCCAGCACGAGATGCTGGCTGCCCGAGATCACCAGCGCATGCTCGGGCTCGAGATCCTGCACGTACTGCCAGGCCCAGCGGTAGCCGGCCTTGCCGGCGTGGCGCGCGAGCTCGACCGCCGTGAGGGCCAGCAGCGCGGCCTGCAGCGGGGCGAGCGGATCGACGGTGGGCACCTCGTCCGTGGCGGCCGGCATGGCAGAAGCCTGCAAGGTCTTCTGCAGCCCCATCGCCGCCGCGAGGATGTGCTGACACATCCCGGTGGCGGGGCAATCGCACTGCGCCTGCGCCGGGCCGCGGTGGTCGAACCGGATGCGCTGTGCCCCGAAAGCCACCACCACCTGCGCGGAGCCACTCTCGATGATCTCAATGGGCTGCTGCTCCAGGTCCTTGCGGGCCCGACGCACCAGGCCACGGTTGGCCAGCGCGACGTACGACTCTTCGTCGAAGCGCGCGAGCAATGCGCCGAGCTGATCGAGCACGGTGCTCACGAGATCACTTTCACCAGCCAGTGCGCCAGCTTCTGCGGCGTCAGGGCCGCGATCTCCATGCCGCAGGCGGCCAGCCGCTCGGCCATCTGGCGGTCGTAGACGGGGTGCGCCTGGCTGTCGAGCGAGGCCAGCCCGAGCAGCTTCACGCGCGCCTCGGCCAGCTTCTTCACCGCACGCACCAACTCGCTCGGCGGCGCGCCCTCGCAGAAATCGGTCACCAGCACGAGCACGGTGCGGTGCGGGTTCTCCACCAGCTGGCTGCAGTAGCGCACGGCCTGCGCGATGTCGGTGCCGCCGCCCAGCTGCACGCGCATCAACGTCTCCACCGGGTCGTCGGCGTGCTCGGAGAGATCGACCACGCTGGTGTCGAAGACGACGATGCGCACCCGGAAGGCCGGCAGCGCAGCGAGGATGCCCGCCATCACCGCACTGTGGATCACGGAGTCGGCCATGCTGCCGCTCTGGTCCACGCACAGGATGATGTCCCACGGCAGGCGGCGCGTGTTGCGCTCGAAGAAGCGCAGTTGCTCGATGACGAGCTGCCCGCTCTCGCGGTCGAAATGCTTCAGGTTCTTGCGGATCGTGCCCTTGGCGTCGAAGTTCTGCGCGATCGCCATCGGCGAATGGCGGAAGCGGTTGAGCCGGCCCGAGAGCGCCTGCCGCACCTCGGGCTCGAGCTGGCGTCGGATCTCCTCGACCACCTGGCGGATGATGCGGCGCGCGAGGTGGAGCACGTCGGCCTGCAGATGCCCACGCAGCGAGAGCAGCGTTCGCAGCAGTTGCTGGTTGGGCTCCAGGCGCTCGAGCGTCTGCGGGTCGGTCACCAGTTCCGTCAGCCCGTAGCGGTCGAGCGCATGTTTCTCGATGACCTCGACCGTTTCCTGGGGGAACAGCTCGCGCACCTCGCCCAGCCAGGTCACGAGTGTGAGCTGCGACGGGTCGAGCGAGCCGTGCGAGTTGCCGTCGCGCAGGCCACGGCCCTTGTACTCGCGCCCGTAAAGGTAGTCGAGCGCGCGGTCCATGCGGCCGAAGGCGCCTTGCAGCCCACCGGCTTGACCGGGCAGGCCCTGCTCGGCGTACTTGCCGAGGACGAGACGCCAGCGGGCCAGGCTCTTCATGCATCCACCCATGCGCCGAGACCATCGGCACGCAACACGTCCAGCAGATGCTGCGTCGTCGCGAGGTTGGCTTGCACCTGCTCGGCCGACACGTCGTAGCGCACCAGCCGGCCGAGGCCGATCTCACCGTGCAGTCCGGCCACGGCCTGGGCGATGCGATCGGTCTCCTTCGGCGTCATCTCGGCGAAGGCCAGGCGCAGCTCGGGCAGGTTGGCCACGAAGTCCGTGTCGTCCCAGCCGGCGAGCAGACGGTCGAGCACCGACAGCAGCGCCGGTTGCTGCCAGGCGGCCTCGCGGGCGGTCTGCAACAGCCCGCGCAGGAAGGACACCGCATCGCGCGGGGCGATCAGGCCGTTGAGGTGGCCGTCGACCGCCTCGCCGAGTGCCGACTCGGCCAGACGGCCGGCGCCGTAGGCCAGGCCGGCCGCGGCACCGCGCACGAACGCCGAGTCGTTGCTGCCGCGCAGCTCGTCGATGAGGGCCCAGTAGAGCGCCGCATCGAGGTGGCTGCCAGCTTCGCTGGCCAGCAGTTCACGCAGGCGCGACAGCCCCGCCACCACCTCGCGACCGTCGCCGGGCGCGCCGCGCAGCCCGCGGCCGAGATAGACGGCTCGCTGGTAAGAAGCCTCGATCAGCAGCGGCAGTTCATCGATGCCGCGCGCTTCCAGCGGCTCGCGCGATTCCCACAGCACTCCGAGCGCACCGGCCGCCGTGGCCACCGTCTCGAACTGCGCATCGGCGGCGACGACGGCGGCCAGCGTGCGGCACACCTTGGGCACATGATCGTGCAGCCCGAGCACGCAGGCTTGCGCCAACAGCGCAGCAGCGGCCCTGGCATGGCGGGGTTCGGCCCCGGACTCGAAGCGCTCGAGCCGCTCGCCGAAGCGCGCCGACACCGCCAGCGGCACGGTCGTGCCGTACACGGAGGCTTCGACCAGTGCCGCTTCGGTGGCCGCCGAGTGGGTGTAATCCCAATGCTCCTGCAGTCGCTCCAGCCCGAGGCCGTTGACGAAGTCGGGGCCGGCGCTGCGGTGTGCCAGCGGCACGCCGAGCAGCCCGAGGCCGTGGAACAGGCGGCTGGTGATGCGGTGCTCGGGCCGGCGGTAGATGTCGAGCACGGCGCGGCGCGGTTCGGAGTCGTCGATCTTCAGGCGCTGACGGCGCGCGCGGTACTCGAAGTCGCGCACCAGGGGCGGCGTGCTCGCACCCGGTGGCACCTTGCCCATCGCCTGCCCGCTGAGCATGCGGCGGGCCACGGCGAGCACGAGCGCGCCGTCGGCATCCGCATCACCCTTGACGAAGCAACTGGTCACCGCGTCGAGCACGTCCTCACGCACCGGCGCGGGCCGCTGGCGCAGCTTGGCGAGCCGCAGCGCCTGCTCGTAGGCTGCACCGAGCGCCGGCATCGGCAGTGGCATGCCGTGGCGCGTGCGCAGCTCCATCGCGATGTCGAACAGCAGGGTCAGCGTGAGCTCCTGTCGTACACGCACACCCGCCTGCAGGCCCGCCTTGTCGTGGCGCAGCATGCGCTCCCAGAGTTGCTGCTGCCAAGCCGGCGAAGTCATGCCCGCCGAATAGCCGTTGAGCCGGTCGAGCCGATCCTGGCCATAGCGGATGAGCGCGGCCGCCTCGTCGCTGACCGTGCTGGGCGAGATTGACGGGCGGTTGCGGTCGGTGTCTTGCAGCAGGCCGGGCAATGCCACCGCGTGGAACCCGCCGACCACGGCAAGCACCGGTCCATCGCCAGGCCTGCGCCGCGCCAGCGCCTGGCGGATGTGCCAGGCCATCTCGTCTTCGCGCGCCAGGGTGCCGTCAGCGCGCAACTCCTCGTCGCTGCAATCGATTCGGGCGAGGTGGCAGTAGGCCGCCATGTCCATCACGTGGTCGTGAAGTGAGCGAGCGGTCGCGGGTACCTCGAACAGGTGTTCCCAGAGCTCTTCGTGGTCGCGGCACCCGAGCCGTGCCGCCAGCGAACCCAGGAAGCGGCTGCGCCGGAAGTGGCGCTCGTCGAGCAGCGACTGCGCCTCACCGTCGTCCTCGTCGGCTTCGATCTGGCACTGTTCGGCGTGGTCCAGGTCGATGAAGTTCGTCGGGATGCCAGTCTCGTGCGCGGCCCGCAGCGCCACGAGCTCCGGCGAGTGGTCACAGAACGGGTAGTAGGCGGCGCGGCGCTTCGCCGGTTGATCACCCTGGGCCTTGAACACCGCGTAGGTATAGATCGCCAGCGGCATGCGGGCCTCGGAATGCACCAGCATCGGAATGAGCGAGTCGAAGCGACGCGGTCCCTCCACCAGCACCGCGCAGGGCCGCACCTCCGCCAGCCAGCGGCGCAGCTGCCATGCGCAGGCCGGGCTGTGGTGGCGCACCGGGAACAGCACCAGCTCGGGCCCGATCAGCCGGGCCCCCAGCGCACGCACCGCGTCGGAGGTGGGCAGCATGCGCTCTTACGTTCAGCGATCGAGTTCGCGGCGGGCGTCCAGCACCCGCCGCCACTGTGCCTGTCGCTGGGCCCGTTGCTTCACCACGACGTCAAAGTAGTGGCGCAGCTTCTTGCCGTCGTCGGGGTTGTCCTTCAGGACCGTGCCGATGAGCTGGCGTGCCACGTGGTCGCCGCCGACCGATCCATCGCCGAAGAAGTGTGCGTCCAGACAGGCGGCATAGCCAACCGACACGGCCTCGGCCGACGACATCGCGGCGGTGGGCTTCTCGATAACCACGCCTTCGCTGGTGACACCCTGGCGCAGGTCGTTGAATGCGGTCACCAGCAGGTCCACCACATCCGGGTTGAGCTCGATCTCCACGTTCGCGCGCGCGAGCAGCGCCTCCGTCTGCTCCCGAACCAGCTGCGTTTCGAGCTTGCGGTCGGCGATCGGCCGCACCGTCTCGAAGTTGAAGCGGCGCTTGAGCGCGCTGGACATCTCGTGCACGCCGCGGTCGCGGATGTTGGCAGTGGCCAGCACGTTGAAGCCGCGTTGCGCGAACACGGTGGCCTCGTCGCCGTCGAGCTCGGGCACGTGCAGCACCTTCTCGGAGAGCAGGCTGATCAGGCTGTCCTGGATCTCGGGCTGCACGCGCGTCACTTCCTCGAAACGGCACAGGATGCCGCAGCGCATGGCCTCGTGCATCGGTCCGCCGACCAGAGCACGCGGCGTCGGCCCCTCAGCGAGCAGCAGCGCGTAGTTCCACGAGTACTTGATCTGGTCTTCGGTGGTACCGGCCGTGCCCTGGATGATGCAGACCGAGTTGCCGCTGATTGCCGCGGCCAGGAGCTCGGAGAGCATCGACTTCGCCGTGCCGGGCTCGCCGACGAGCAGCAGCCCGCGATCGCTCATCAGGGTGACGATGCAACGGTCGATGAGCGCATCGTCGCCGTAGAACTTGCGCCGCACGCCGAGCTTGTCGTCACCCAGGATGAAACTGCGCACGGCGCGCGGCGAGAGCAGCCAGCCCTGCGGTCTCGGGCCGCTGTCCTTCTCGCGCAGGCGGGCCAGTTCATCGGCGTGCACCTGCTCGGCAGGCGCGCGCAGCACGGCGGTGGATTCGCTTGTTGCCATCTCAGTACTCGCTCTTCTTCTGCCAGTCGGCGTCGTAGCCCGTGCCGTCGGCGGCGATCAGGCGCAGGTCGTTGTAGCACTCCGACAGCAGCACTTTCGGCACCTTGGCCAGCGTCAGCTTGCCGCGCTGCCAGCTCGAGTTGTCCGCGCTGCTGGCAAACGACAGGTTCAGCAGGGCGACGGTCCGGTTCTCCTCCGGCAGAGGGTTGCCGGTGAACTCGATCACCGCCTGCAGGCCGAGCGTCGGAAAGCGCTTTTCGTAGACATGGAACCACCCACCGTCTTCGGCCGGCCCGCGCGTGTAGCCCAGCTTCAGCGCGCGGCCTCGCAGCGCGAAAGCCTCGATCAAATGGCCCTCGAAATCCTTGATCGCGTCGTCCTTGGCCTTTGCTTCGGGCAGCGCATAGTTGCCCTTGCCGAGTTGCTGGAAGAGCGGCTTGATCTCGTAGTCCACCAGGTGCTGCTGCCACGCCGACACGGCAGCGGCATCGAGCAGCGAGTCGTGCGCCAGCCGCACCCGCGCGCTCTCGGCGAGGACGACGGTGTTGTCCTCATGGTCGGTAAGCGTGCCGTCGTCGAGCGGCCGGAACGTGCGAACCGTCGTGCCGACGATGAGCTCGACCCACACGAGCCGCTGCACGAGGTGGCGCAGCACCGGGTGCTGCTGCAGGTAGGTCGCCCAGTCGGCCGCGGGCCATTCGCGCTCCGTGCAAAGCGCCTCGTACAGGCGGCCAGTCTGCAGGTCGACAATGCTCTTGAGTTCCTTCTTCGCGGCACTGAGTGCCTTCTTCGCTTCCTTGGCCTGCTCGGCATCGTCGTCTTGACGCGGCTCCGGTAGCGCCGCAATCTTCTTGCCCTCAGGGTTGAACAGCTCAATCTTGAAGTCGGGCAACAGGCGCGCGGTGAAGCTGCGCGATCCGTAGCTGAGTTCGAGTGTGCCGGTCTCGTCGAAGCCCGCCGATGGCACGGTGCGGTCGGCCAACTCGGCGAGCGTCCAGCCTTTGCGTTCGGCCAGCGCTTCGGCCTGGCGCGTGGCCTCTTCCTGGAAGCTCTTGGTGCGAAAGCGGCTGCCAATGGCCAGCATCAGCTGCGTGGCACTCGGGTGGTCGATCCACGCAAGCATCGCGATCAGCGCCTTGCCCTGCGCCGCACGTGAGCCGTACCACTCCTTCAGATAGCGCTGAGTCGGCCCCGCGGCCCGCTCGCGCGCGCAGGCCGCAGCCACGGCAAGCAGCCCCTTGGTGGCGATGGCCGAGCCTGCGGGCTGCCTCAGCTGCGCCGGCAGGAATGCCGCCGTGAGTTCCTGCACCGACTTCCCGAGGTTCGGGCTGTTCTGGTAGTACTGCGGATAGCTGGCCATCGAGGAGTAGGTGCTTTGTGCCTCACTCTGGGCACGGAGCATGGCCTCATCGGGCGAAATGGGCCGCACGTCTTCACGCAGCCAGGTTTCCAGCACGAACTGTCCGAGCGCCTCGCGGTCGCGAGCATCGAACATCTCACAGTACTTGCGCAGCACGGCATTGGGCTCAGGCATCTTCTGTTTGACCGCCTGCACGATCATCCAGCGCAGGACGTCTGGCGGCACGCTGGCACCGCTATCGGCCCACCGGACCTCCGGAAGTGCACTCCACGAAAAATACTCCAGGCCCTTCGGCATGCCCTTGGCGAGCGACTTGGCGGCCTCGGCAGCCAGCGCGCCGCGGTCGAGATAGCGCTCGACCGGCTGTCCGAGCACTTGCAGCGCGTCGAGCATCGCGCCCTTGGCAAGGTCGTGCTTCTCCTTCGCGACGGCTTTCTCCAGCGCCGGCACGGCCGGCTGGTGACGCAGGCGCGCCAGCCACAGCGCGGCCACGGCGCGCGTCTCGGCCTTGCCGTCGGTGAGCGCCGCGATGATGCGTGCCTCCTTGTCCGGTTGATGCTGCAAAGCCTCCTGGGCCGGCATGCGATCGGTCTTGCCCGAGCCCAGGGCCAGCGTGAACAGCGCATTGATGGCCGCCGCCGGTGGCTTGGGCAGCGTGGCGATGGCACGGAACAGCCCGGCTCGTCCGAAGGCGTAGTCCTTGATCGTGTTGTGCAACAAGGCCTGCAACACGGCTTCCAGGTGGTGCGCGAAGTAGGGCCATACGTGCTCGTTCGGCCAGTCGCCGGCGAACTGCGCGCCCCAGGAGTGGCAATAGTTGCGCAACAGGGCCTGCCCCGGCCGGCCAACGGCTTCGAGCATGCAGGAGATCTCGATCAGCGTCGGCCTGCCGATGCGCCGGTGCATCGCGTTGAACGCCTGGATGGCCGGGTGCATCAGCATGCCGTCGTGCGAGGTCGCGATGTCGAAGAACTGCAGGACCTTGAACATTGCCGCTGGCCCCACGCCCTCGGTGTCTGCCAGCTTCACGGCCGCCTGCGCCACGTGATTCCATCCACGCCCGCGTTGTCGGCTGCGGTCTGGCGACTGAGGCCGGCCGGAGTCGAGGTAGGCCTGCAGCGCCGCGGCATCGGCGCCGGTGAATGGTTCATCCTGTCGCAGAGGGAACTTGTGTCCTTGCGCTGTCATGCGCGCATGGTGCTCGCGCATGCTCGCATTGGACCGCGAGATCGATTCGTCGATGTCCTTCCACAGTCGCGCCAGCGCATCCTTGGGCACGTGGCAACTGGCGGCCGACCAGTCGACGGTCGGCAGCACGACCTCGTAGGCCGCCTCCTCCTGTTCTTCCGCCTGGCGGCCGGCCTCCCATTCGGCGACCAGCGCCTGCACCGAGGGCGCCTTGTCGGCCGCCGCGGTCTTGCGCGCGAACGCGACGTCGGCTTGGGCACCTCGATCGTCGGCAAGCCGGTACAGCAGCCTCAGCGCGTGCAGGCGCTGCTCGGGCTTGCCATGCAGGGCCAGCTCGCGCAGTGGGACTGACGCGGCGGTGCCACAGCGCCTCAAGGCGCCCTCCGCCTGCACGCGAACCTGCTTGCTGCTGGCTACACCCAGCTCACAGAGCTGTGGCGCGAGCTCATCGAGTACCTTCGCGCTGGCAGGCTCCAGCATGGCCAGCGCGTGTACTCGCTGCGCCACTGACGCTGCGAGCAGGTGCGGGCGGATGGCCTCCAGGTGGCGTTCGAGCGCCTGCGGATAGTCGGGCAGATCGGTCAGCATCAGCAGGCGCTGCTCGGCGCCATAGCCGACATCCACCGGTGTGGCGAAGCAGGCGACGATCAGTGCAGAGGGGTCCAGGCCATCCTCTCGGAGCATCGTCTCAAGCTGCTGGCAGGACAGCCCGCGGGCCTTCGGGCGCTGGCTCGACCAGCCGGTGACGCTGCTTTCGGTGCTGGCCATCAGCAACACTTCGGGCCAATGGATGCCGCGCGGCAGTTGCATGCGGCACGACGATGACTGGCCTTTCACGCTGGCTTCGAGCAACCGTGCCCATCGCAGGGCCACCGCGGCCGGGACATGGCCGAGTTGCTCGAAGACATCAGGCAGCTCGCGATCTCCGCGGCCGTAGTGGTAGCCGGTGAGCCGGAACCGTTCACCGACTTCCGGCCGCTGACTGACTTCGCTCAGCACGGCCATCGGCTCGCCGTGCAGCACGAAGCCGATGATGTCGCGCGCCAGCCCCTTGCGGCCTTTGCCGCCGTCGACCTTGTCCAGCGGCTCGAGCAGTTTCTCCAGGCGCTGGACCCAGGCCTCAGGCACGCCGGGCGGCAGCTCGAAGGCTTCTCCATCGAGCAGCTTGGCCATCCACTTCAGCATCGCATTCCTCCCTGAATGTCTGTGCGTTTGAGCGGCAGAGTCGACTATATCGACGCGTCGGCGGGCGATGGCTCCCGGCGGCCCGCACTTCACACGCAGTTCACGGACTTCACTCCTGGTTCACTCACCCACACCACAGTCCGCGGCTTCCGAAACATGGCAGCGAGGGAGGAAGCATGCGATTTCCGTTGGTGGGAAAGTGGCTGTCGCTGGGCGGCGTAGTGCTCGGGCTGCTCTGGGCGCTGAGCCTGGTGGGCAGCCTGGTCGCCGAGCGCGAGGGTCGCTTGCGCGAGGCACAGCGTGGTATCGCCGACAGCCTGGCGGGAGGTCAGATGCTGGCCGGGCCCGTGATTCAGCGCCAGTGCACCGAACAGTGGCAGATCGAGCAGGGCGAGGGCAAGGATCGGCGATGGGTCGAGCAGCGCCGGGAGTTCACCCTGGCAGCCGTGCCGAACCGGCTCGGAGTCGATGCCGCGACGCGCATCGAGCCCCGCGCACGGGGCATCTTCCGGATCAATGGCTATGTGCTGAAGGCGAGTCTGCAGGCGGACTGGTCGAGCCTGCTTGCGCTGCAACCCGATCCGCCGCGCCACGGCGTGCTGCAGCGCTGCGCCGACCCCGTACTGTGGGTCGGCGTCGCCGACCCGCGCGGCATACGCACCGCTACCGTTGCACTGGACGGCACGGAGGTCCCGGTCCAGCCGGGCACGCCGGCTGCTCAAGTGACGCGCGGCTTTCAGGCTCTGTGGCCTGCCGGAAGAGCCCTCGATGGCAAGACGTCGCTGAACGCCACCGTGAGCGTCGAACTGGTGGGTACCGAGGATCTGGCGTTCTCGCCCATCGGGGAGCACTCTAGCTTCCGATTGACGTCGGACTGGCCGCACCCGTCGTTCAACGGCCGCTTCCTGCCGACACAACGCAGCGTGACCGACAAGGGTTTCCAGGCAGAGTGGCAACTCAGTTCGCTGGCCAGCCGCAGCGGAGCCGAGTTACTCGGCGGATTCGGCCTGTGCAGCGCGGCCGATACGGCGCCCGCACTGGTAGCGACAGGCCAGCCCACGCCTTCATGCATCGAACGATTCGGGGTCGCCTTCATCGACCCGGTAAGCACCTACGTGCTCAGCGACCGTGCGACGAAGTACGGCCTGCTCTTCATCGTGCTGACCTTTGTGGCCGTGGGTCTGGTGGAGGTGATGCGGCAGCTGAGAGTCCACCCCATCCAGTACGCGCTCGTCGGCTGCGCGCTCGCGCTGTTCTTCCTGCTGCTGGTGAGCCTGGGTGAACACATCGACTTCGGCCTTGCCTATGCCGCTGCGGCCACGGCCTGCACGCTCCTGCTCGGCCACTACGGCACCCATGTGCTTCGAGGCCGACGTGCCGGCCTGGCTTTCGCCGGGGGCATCGGCGGGTTGTATGGACTGCTGTACCTTCTGCTGCTCAGCGAGCAGTCTGCGCTGGTGCTCGGCTCGGTGCTGCTGTTCGTTGTGCTGGCCGCGGTGATGCTGGTGACGCGCCGGATCGACTGGTATGCGATGAGCGCGCGCCTTCGCCAGGAGGCACGCGCCATCGATTCCATGCCGCGCGGATGAACTTGCTCAGCCTTGCGCCTCGGGCTTCTTCAACATGCCCGACAACGCAGTGGCGACGCCGGTGATCCCCTCGTTGGACAAGCCGGCGTCCTTCATCACCGCATCGACGATCGGCTTGGCCAACTGGTACTGCAGCGCCGAGTTCATCACCTGCTCGGGAAACGTTGCGCCACCGCCGCCGGTGCCGGTCGCCGCGCCCTCCATGCTGGAGTTCGCCGCGCCCGGCATGCCTCCAACCTGGAAGATGCGGATCGATTCGATCTTCTCCATCGGCCGCACCGCCTGTTCGAGGATCTGAGGCAGTTGCTGCAGCAGAAGCGTTCGCACCTGCAGGTCGATCTGCGCGGCCGACAGCGTGTTCAGCGCTTCGTTGATCGCGCGCTTGCCTTCGGCCTCCGCCAGCGCGGCGGCCTGCCGCGCCTTCGCCTCGATGGTTACGGCTTCGGCCCGATCGAGCGCGGCCTCCTTCTCGGCCGATGCCGACACCTTGACGGCGATGGCGTTCTGCTCGGCTTCCTTCGAGGCCTCGATCAGCTGGATGTTCTTCTCGCGTTCCGCCACGGCCACCTGTCGGGCGGTGTTCACGCCTTCTTCCGCCTTGACGGCCTCGGCCCGCGCCAGGTTGGCGGCGGCGTCGGCGTCAGACTGCTCGCGCGACTTGTTCGCGATCGCGATCTGCGTGTCCTGGCGTGCGATCTCCACCTGCTTGCGCTGCTCAGCGCGCTGCATCTCGGTCTTGCGCTCAAGCTCGATCTCGCGCGTCTGGATCACGAGGTTCTTCTCGATCTCCGCCGCCTTGATCTCACGTTCGGCTTCGATGCGCTTCTGGCTGACCTGCCGCTCCGCCTCGATTTTGGCCGCCTCGGCTTCTCGGTTGCGCTCGGCCTGCTGAGAAGCGATCAGCGCTGCCTGCTCGGCACGCGTGACTTCGATTTCCCGCTGCTGGCCGAGTGTCGCGAACTCCTGGTCCTTTTCGATGGTGAGCTTCTGGCGCGTGGCGTCGAGGTTCTTGGTCCGCACTTGGACCTCGGTGTCCTGTTCGACGTCGTTGCGCTGCTTGCGGCGAGCCTCGGTCTGCTCGGTGAGCCGGGTGAGGCCTTCCGCGTCGAATGCGTTGTTCGGGTTGAAGAACTGCTTGTCGGTCTGGTCCAGGCTCGTCAGTGAGACCGACTCCAACTCGAGACCGTTCTTCTCCAGATCTTCCGCGACCGCGTTCTGGACGGCCTGCACGAAGTCGCGACGCTTGTCCTGAAGCTCCTGGATGGTCATCGTGGCCGCGGTAGCGCGCAGCGAGTCGACGAACTTGTCCTCGACCAGGGCCTTGAGCTCGTCGGGGCTCATGGTTCGCGCGCCGAGGGTCTGCGCCGCAATGCTCACCGATTCCTCGGTCTGCTTTACCCGGACGAAGAACGCTGCCGTGACGTCGACGCGCATCCGATCCTTGGTGATCAGACTCTCGCGCTCGCGGCGGACGACCTCGAGCTTGAGCGTGTTCATGTTCACCAGCACACGTTCGTGGAAGACCGGCAGCACGATCGCACCACCATCCATGATCACCTTCTGCCCGCCCAAGCCCGTGCGCACGAAGGCGGTCTCCTTCGTCGACCGCTTGTACAGCCGCGCGAAGATGATGCCGATGGTCAACAGCGAGACAAAGGCAATGCCCGCGATGGTCAACAGTTCGATCAGGTTGTTCATCTTGTCTGTTCTCCCTCAAGGTGATTCGTGTTGTGACGTACCGGCTCTCTACATCAGCGTTGGGTGCGGGTTGGCGATGCAGCGGTAGAAGGCACCCGCCTTCCTGACGATCAGCACCTGCGTGCCTTCGTCGAAGACCTCGTCGTCGATGTCCGGCTCCACCATCAAGTAGTGCGATCGACCGTGACTGTCCTTCACCCTCGCCTGCGCAGCCAGCCCGCGGCGCGCACCGCCGCTGACGATCACCCCCACCCGCCCGACGAGGCTCTGCTCGCTGACCACGCTTGTCTCGTCGCGAGGGATGATGTGGGCGATCAGCGAACCCAGGCCGCGGACGGTCGCCATGCCCGCTGGCACGGCAAAGAGGCCTGCGAGCCATGCGGGCAGGTAGCCACCGAACAAGCCGTTGGCGACCACTTGGAGGCTGTAGCCGAACACCGTGTAGCCGCTGAGAAAGAGCAGCAGAAGCACCAGTGCAGGTACCTTGCCCACGTGCAGCCAACCGAGCACACGGTCCAGGCCCGAGTCTCCGTCGATCTCAGGCAGGAAGTCATCCAGAAGGTTGCTGGGGCTCATCGAGATGAGCATGCCCAGACCTTCCAGCAAGGCGATTCCGACAATGAGCGCGAAGCCGATGCCGAAAGGCAGATTCTGCGGCGCCGTGAACAGGCTCATGCCTTGTTCGCCTTCAGTTGCGCCATGCGTTCAGCGATCTTGTTGTCGCGCACCATGTCGTCCAGTTCCTTCAGCTGGGCGGCTTGCTGAAGCGTATTGCCGCGCGCAGTCCCGGACAGCCCCGTCTGACGCTCGTAGATGCGGTCGAACGCACCCGTGACGCTGTCGATGCGATGCTCGGCGTTGCTACCGCCGGCCCCGCCCTTCGAGGACACCGTCGCTGCGGCCGCTGCCCGGCTCTTGCGGAACTCGGACAGCGCCTCCTGCATCTCGCGCTTCTTCGCGAGCAGCGCCGCCACGTAGCCCTGCAGCTCACTTTCCTGGCGGGTGTATTCGCCAAGCGTGGTCTCGAGCACTGGCAGTTGCGCTTCGATGTCGAGCTGCCGGGCCACGGCGGCGCGGGCCAGGTCTTCTCGCCCACCGGTGAGGGCCTCGTCGATCTGAGCCGCCAGCTTGGCGTGCTGGCTGTTCAGGTTGGCATGCTGCTGTTGCGACAGATGTCGATTTGCCGAAACCACGCCGAGCTCGTGCCGGACGTCGTCGATGACGGCGTCGGCTTCGCGGATGGACTGCTCCATCATGGCCTCGGGCGCCTGGTCTTCGATGCGATCGAGCAGCGCATGCACGCTGCCGGCGATGACTCGGCCGACACGGGTCTTGAGGGTTTCGGACATCTCAGGATCCTTTCGAGGTTTGCAGGTTCATGGCCAACTCGATCGTCGGGCCCATCAGGCGCCTGACAACGGTCGGATCGTAAGCCGCCGCGTTGGGCGTGGTGCCTTGGCGCAGCAGGGTCTCACACAGGGCGAAGGCACGGCGGACCAAGGCCTCTTCGAATTTGGTGGCGTCGCCTTCGCTGGCCGGCGCCTGGCTCACCGCCAGGGCCAGCATGGACGTTAGGTGATCGAGCAACAGGCTCACCACCTCGGAGTGCTTGCCCGTCCGCCCCTCGGCACGGACGAGCGATTCGCGCAACCGTCCCATCAGGTCGCGCGCCCAGGCGTGGGCGGCCACGTAGTCGAGTGCGCCGTCGTGCTGTCGCTTGAGCTGCCCGAGCAGCACACGCAGCTTGTCGCTGTTCGTGGTGGCGCCTTCGACCTGAAGCTGCGCGAGCCAGAGATAGAGATCGCTCGGGATCCGCGCCGATAGCGGCTCCATCGATGTGGCAGGAGCATGAGTGGCCATGGTGGAGGACCCTGCATTGATTCAACTGGCTGCAAGTGTATTCGTTTGCATGCGCATGTCAACACCCCTCCTGCCGATGCCTTCTCGGCCGGCATAGCCCACAAAGAAAACGGGGCGCCCGACTCCCGCCGAACGCCCCGAACCGGCCGAGCTCTCGCTCATCCCTTCACGCACACCACCTGCTTCAGCGTGTGCACCACGTCCACCAGATCGCGCTGCGCCTCCATCACCGCGTCGATGTCCTTGTAGGCCGCGGGCGTCTCGTCGATCACGTCCTTGTCCTTGCGGCATTCGACGCCTTCGGTTGCGGCGCGGTGGTCGGCCAGCGTGAAGCGGCGCTTGGCCTCGCCGCGGCTCATCACGCGGCCAGCGCCGTGGGAGCACGACTCGAACGACTCCGGATTGCCCTTGCCGCGCACGATGTAGCTGCGCGCGCCCATGCTGCCGGGG
>ERZ795056.1300-NODE-1300-length-29273-cov-19.269252_pt1 | contig 29273 bp, 22 predicted proteins | sample MGYA00375140_ERZ795056 | MGnify/ENA primary metagenome ERZ795056 (study PRJEB30185, sample SAMN05720227) | activated sludge metagenome | isolation source: Anaerobic digester | place: USA | collected 2015-03-09 ... | reverse complement strand
TTTACTCCGCAGGTATTCTCACTACAAGAGTTTTCCAGTCGATGTATCTGCTCCGGACATGACCTGCAGCACCCGCCGCTTTATAACTCCATTCCAAGGCGAGATATTTGCCAGTGGCCAAGTGCAATAGCCTGCAGCACTTGTCGCCTTCAGCGATTGTCTTCTTTCCTTAAATTCTTTCCTAAAAACTTTGTTAAGTTCATTTTCCCACCTCCACTAAAAACAAGCATCCCCCCTTAACTTCGCTGTTTGCATTACAAACCACCTGTCTTAAAACAGCATCTCATGAAGCTAACTAAACAAGCCGTTTCCCTTATCATTTTTCTTTTTTGTTCGGTTCATAGCATCGCCCAGTCTAAATATCCTTCCATCCTCTGGGAAATAAAAAAGCCGGGCATTGCCAAAACATCCTATCTCTTTGGTACTTATCATATCAGCAACAAGGGCGTGTTCAAACTGTCAGATTCTATTTTCTATGCACTAAAGAACGTAGATATGGTGGGTACCGAAGTAAATAATAATACCTGGCAGATGGAGGATGATGCGTATTATAAAATGCGGTACAGCTATGAAATATTAAACGGCAGCAATGGCGATGTGATGCTATCCGAGGGTACATTTCGTAAAACCAGCACCATTGCCAAATTGCCGGCTTTTATTGCGTTACAAGCAGGTTCTATCAACTACTTTTTATACAGGAATAATAAAGGCAATGAAGACTTTGAAGAAGAAGCTTTTTTAGACAGGTTCATTGCATCGGCCGGTTATAAACTGGGCAAAAAAATAGTGGGCCTGGAAAATTACATGGAAAGCGCCATCAAACTAATAGAGGCGGATAAGGAAAGCAAACTGGAAGATAAGCGATCTAACAAAAAATTACCGGATGGCCTTTCTTACGGGATGATCAATGACATGATTTTTGACGGCTATAAAAATAACAGCCTCGACATGCTGGATTCACTCAACAAGTACAACTATAACAGTGACGCCTATTTCAAAAAGTTTATCATCGACAGGAATTATCACCAGGCAGACAGTATGGAGCATTATATCCAGGCTGGCAATGCCTTGTTTGCAGCAGTGGGTTCTGCCCACCTGCCGGGCGACGAAGGTGTGATAGAGATTCTCAGGAAAAGAGGCTATAGCGTAAGACCAGTAAAACTTTCAGGTCATGCTAAAGAAACCATCGAGGCGATTAAGAAAACTATATACCCGGTAAAATTGCAGCGGTTTAATATGGACGATGGATATAGCTACACGTCACCGGGCGAATTATTTCCTTCAGTACAAAACAATATGGTAAAAGTGAACAGTTATGTAGACATGGCCAATGGCAGTTTTTACCAATTCAGCCGCCTGTATAATAACAGTTCTTTCTTTGGAATACATGATACTGCGGTGGTGCATGCCATTGACAGCCTGTTATTTGAAAATGTAAAAGGAGATATCATCGATAAAAAGCGTACTACCCACCAGGGATTTGAAGCTATGGATATTACCAGTACGGTGAAAAATAAAGACAAGGAACGGTACAGGTTCATTGTAACACCTTATGAAATACTGATGCTGAAGGCGGGGGGTAAAAATGATTATGTTCAGCAAAAGCAGGTGGATAGCTTTTTTACGGAATTTAAAATAGAGCCAGTACAAGGCTGGCATGAGTGGACATGTGGTTTTTTTGGCCGGCCACAAAATAAAGTGCGGTACAGTAAGATTGAAAACAATAGTTCTAAAGGGGTACTTCGTTTTACTTTGAATGATAAAGACCTTAAAACCCCGGATGATTACCTGAAACTGGCAGCAGAAAGTTTTATGTCGACGATGGCGTTGCAAAAGGAAGAAGCCGTAACACTGGACCTTACGGCAATAAAAAATAATGATGCCTATACCTATCAATTGAATCATATTGGAAAGCTGATGGTACGGTACAGTGTACAGCATCCTTACCTGTATATCTATTATAATGCAGCTTTTAATAATGCGGTTCCCAACCTCAACTGGGTAGCCGGTTTTAAAGAGGATAGCAAGACTAACCGTTTCGACTATACCTTTAAAGATTCGCTAAAAGCGGTGGAATTAAAACTGCCATATGCGTTGGCATTCGACAGCAGATGGCAAAGCATGACGGAAAGAAAAACCGATAAACCAGATCCCGATAAAAAATTGAACAGGGATGAAGCGCTTGAATACAGGGCAGAAAAAGTATACCTCGGAAAAGCAAACTGGGATACCTATCAACTGCAGAATCCTGAGAATAACAGTCTTGTTTGGGCTGTAACGGCCAGCATTGACAGCAGTTTTTATTATGCAGGTGCCGGGCTTTTCTGGAAACAGTTTGTTCCTCAAAATCAAAATAGCAGTACTGCCTCAACTAATACTATTAGTGTCAGCAAAGATGAGTCAGATTATGTAACGACTAACTATGGCGGCAGTTCTTATGCTAACAGCAGTAACATTTTGCGCAAAAAAACAGGGTACGTTACCCATCTTCAATATGATACTGCAGATCTTCAGTCACAAAAACTGCAATTTATTGTAGCCGATAGTTTATCTGCAAGGGCGATGCTCCATACCTACTACCTTGTAAACAATAAGCTGTATGGTTTTTCAGAAATCGTGAATTATCCCGGTGGTAAGCCATCTGCGTTTTATGAAAACCTACTCCAGGGTTTTAAACCATTTAACAACAACAAACCTTCCACTCTTTTTGAAAGCAAGCTGCAGCTATTGATAAATAAATACCTTACTGCCAGTGACCTTGCCCAATCTGACCTTGCAGAAACATTGAATTATTTTCATTTTGGCTTGAATGATCTGCCTGCAATTGATACAGCATTGCAGGCTTTACAAAACAAAACGGCTTCCAATAATATTTTAAGAAGAAAACTGGTGGATGCAGTTTGTGCAATGGATGACAAAAAAACCAGTTGGCCCCAATTGTCTTCCTGGCTGAAGAAAGTATATGAAAACAAAGACGAATTGCTCACCATCAGGTTGCAGGCGCTGGAGTGCATACTGGATAAAAGCGATGGTTCAGATGCAGGTTGGGTGCTGAATAATTTGGCGAATAATGATGAGTTCAAAAGCAGTACAGTCCGCCGGTACCTGCTGGAATATTTTAATGACCTGGAAGATAAAGCAGCAGCACGGAAAGCTGTAAAACTCGAAGATTTTGGCTCTGCTGCTGCAAGTCTAAGCATGAATAATTACAGGCGGGTTATGAACCTTTTTGACAGTGGTTTTTATTCTAAGAAAGAAGTAGCCAATGCCTTTAAAGAGATACAGAAAGCTTCGGCAGATAACAAAGTGAGCCTGGCATTAAAAGCCGAGGCTGACCAGTTTAAATATCCTGAGAATGAAAAAAAGAAGAGTGCCTCTAATAGTTATGCCGATAACAACTTCCAGTACTACACCAACATGTTCCACATGTTTTATACTGCATTGCCCGGGGAAAAATTTTTTGAAACCAGCTTCCAGAATGTATTGAATGGCGGAACAGCGAGAGATAGAATAGAACTGCTGCAGGCGTTGGTCAAGCAAAAGAAAACTCCCCTGCAACTCACAGCGCCTTTGCTGAAATCGCTGGAGAATGAAAAGACCTATTACCTGGAAATTTACAAAGCCTATTCTGTCAATAAAAAACTGGATGAACTGGGCAGCCCGTTTAATAACCACACAGATATTGCCCGGGCATACTTAAAAGGCAACTCCTACAACGCAGAACAGGTAGACACCATTTATCATTACAAAACTATCAGCAACAATTACTATCCCGCTGATTCTGTTTACTTCTTTTTGTATAAAAGAAAAACAGACCGTAATCCACAATTGGCGTACACAATTCTGCCATTGAACAGGCAGTTTTTTAATACAGACAAAAAAATAATCTACGAACTAACGGACGAACAACTCGATGGTAAAGAGAATTTTGAAACCATCAGCGCCAGGATATTGCGGAAGAATTATGTGAACAGCCTGCTCACAGGTTCCAGGTCAAAAATGTTTTATTTACGAGACCGGAGCGAAAAAAGTATTAGTACTGAAGAGTAGTGCATTTGATTGAATAAAGAAAGATATCAGAAGCGCCGTTTGGCGGGCACAGATTTACAGACCCAGTAATATCTTAAACAAAATAAACATTACAGTAAATGTAATAGCAAATGTAATTGCAAAACTTCCTGCCGTTCTAATTGCACGCTGCCATTTCGGGATCGTTTTAAATAGCTGGTACAATGACCAAAATGCAATAGTGAATGCAACCAGGTCTGTTATTCTTGCCACTGTACGAAGTGTGCTGGTTTCGCTAAAAGCGTAAAAAAGCGGAAATGTAATAATCCGGATAATCAGCCGCTGCCCTGTAAGAAAGGAATGGATGATAATGTGTTCCATGAAATTGTAACCTGCACGTTTAAACAATAACCAGGTGCCCGTAGCCAGAACCGGAATCTGGAGTAAAGAAAACATTGAGTAGTGACTTGCCAGCCATTCACTGGAACTAGCTACAACTTTTCTCATCTCTTCAAATTTTTCACCCGATCCTTTGATCTGAATATTATTTGCCAATAAGTTGATGTGAAAGTAATGGGATAGAAATCCATAAATGCCAGCCAATATAAGCACCAGGGAAACTGGCTTAAAATGCTTGACCCGTTTGCCCTCTAAAAACTCCCGGATGCTGTGTCCCGGCCGGGTAAAAAGTTCCTTTGCACTAAACAGGATGCCTTTGTCAACATGCAGCAGGCCATGTTGTATGTCATGCCATAAAAAATGTGTGCTGATCCGGTGGGTATTGGCAGATTGCCCGCAATGGCTGCAAAAACTGCCTTTTACAGTTGTGCCACAGTTCTTGCAAGTACTGATCATAAGCCAGACGTTAAGGTTGAGCTTGTAAAATACGTATCTTTTTAGATCAACCCTTTTTCCTCCAGCGGTTTTTTCTGATTAAGGTGTAAGTGTAAGCGACATGCCAAAACTCACTACCAAAGAGGCTCCGGGCTTTACCGTAATACTTCTTACCTGCCTGTGTGAGTTGAGCGTAATAACAACACCGTTGTTAATAACCACGTTGCAATTTTCATCCGGCAGCTGCCCGCATTTCCAGTTAAGCGGGTTTTCCCAGGCATTATTAAATCCGCCGGTAAAATATGCCGTAAACCTGAGGTACTGTGCGGCACCGTTAGTGCCATCCACCACACAGCGGTATTGATAACCCGTCCAGGCGGTTGGTGGATTGTTCAGGATAAGCAGGGGAGCAGTAACGCCAATATGGTTTGAATCATCTACCAGGTTGATAAATCCATTGCCGGTATCTACCTGCCACTGGTACTGGCTGCCCAAAATACCCGGTTCCAGTACAATACTGTCTGTAACAGGGCAAAGGGCCAGCGGTGCTGTTTCGTCAATCACATTTTTTAGTATGGCAGTGCGGTTACTATTATTGTTATTTACATCAGTGCCACTTACGATAACATCTGTTTTACCATCTGCATCAATATCAGCCAGGCTCATGTATTGCGATGGATAGCTGCCGGCAAAGGAGCGCTGCGGTAAAAAGGAAATGCCACCCTGCGGGCCATTGTTTTCAAATACATACAGGGAGTCCCATGCGGTTAACAGGGCTATATCCGTTTTGCCATCTCCGTTCAGGTCGTTTACTGCAACATACACTGGTGTATACGGACCACTAAAATTGATCTTAGATGAAAAGGCAATACTGCCTGGTGTGGAATTGTTTTTATAAACTGACAATAAACTGGAATCAGATGAGGCATAAATGATCTCTGGCCTGTTATCCCCGTCTATATCCGCCAGTTTCATATCAAAAAAACCATTTCCAATGGTATTATCCCTGTTTGAAGTGATACTTACTTTGGCTGCAAAACTAACGGTACCGGGTGTGCTGGTATTCCGGTAGACCAAAAAAGGCGGAAAAAACCGGCTTAAGGAAGTCACATCCGGTTTGCCGTCTCCATCAATATCTGCTACATAGATTTTATTGTCAGCCCCTACATTTCCGGAACCGCCGGGAACTGTGCCAAATGCAAAGTTGACACGGGCTGCAAAGCTAACAGTGCCGCCTGTACCGGTATTCCTGGCTATTGAAAAGCAGGTGCCCTGTTGTTCGTAGCTGATGACAAGGTCTGTTTTACCGTCTCCATCAATATCATTGGCACCCAGTGTATAAGGGTAATTATCACCGCCAAGTATATAGTAAAACGGGTTAGCAAAACGGATGGTATCAATGGAACTGGTATTAATGTAAATGGATACGGAAGCGCTACCGGTACCCGCCAGGGCAATATCCAGTCTTCCATCAGCATTAAAATCGGCAGTGATCATTTGCACCGGTTGCGAAGTGGTTGCATACTGTGCTGCAAAACGCATCACGGCATGGCCTGCGCTGTCTCCATTTTTGTAAACAAAGATCCTGTTACCATTTACAATCCCAGCCAAATCTGCCCTTCCATCATTATTGAAATCGCCAAAGCAAGGATAACGGCAGGCTGCCAGGTTTTGTGGGTCACCATAGCTGTTGCTGCGTAGTTGCAGATTGCTGCTATAACGGGTTGTAAATGGCTGCTTACTGTGCGCAATAAATGTATCCACTTTTACTGTTACAGGTTGGTAGAATGACCCTAAGGGTACGGTCACCATAATAACAGTGTCGGTAGCACTGTTCACAATGGCTCTTGTGCCGCCAAAATAAACAAGATTGCTATCTGCCGAATTGCTAAATCGAATGCCTTTTATAATAACCTGCTCACCTGCGGCCGCACTTGCAGGAATAATTGATTGGATAACCGGGGGCTGGGCAAATGTCAGTATAGATGAAAAAATTGAAAATAAAAATACAAAGTACTGTTTGGTCATGTGATGCTGCTTTGAAGATAAGAATATCCATTGCGGATGCTAAAATATTAATTAATACATACAGTAGGTGCTGGAGAGCTAACAACTGGCCGGATTATATAAATAAACGGGACAAAAAAACCGGAGCTTAGTTCAACTGCCAGATAGCAATATTCAAAACAGTGGCAAAACTTACCCAAAGCAGGTAAGGGATCTGGAGATATGCTGCCACATCGCTTAGCTTTTTAAAATTCCCGATCATATAAAGGATCAGTATCCAGAGAATAGCAATTACGATGACGGCTATATGGATCTGTTTAAAATAGAAGAACACAAAACTCCAGGCAGCATTTACAAATAACTGCAACGAGTACATCCAAAGCGCATTACTTCTCTCTGGCGATTCAGGCTTTATCCAGATCAAATAACACCCAATGCCCATTAGAATATAGAGGATGGTCCACACGGGGCCAAATACGGCGTTGGGAGGACGGAAGGAAGGGAATTGCAATGTTTCATACCAACCCGGAATACTTTGCATGGTAAAATATCCAGACAAAGCACCCACTGCAACTGGTATGGCAATGCTCACAATAAGTTTTACAATGGTTGATCTTTTCACTGACCGCAGTTTATTCCTGGTATTATAAGGCAATTTTATGCCAATTGTAAACAAAAGACACTGGGTGGTATTTTACTAGGTCTTATACCGGAGCTTTTCTTCCAGTTCTGCAGGTAAAGCAGGCAGTTTTCTTTTGTCAATTAAAAAACTGTTGAGCTGTGCTATTTCCCTGAAAATATTATGTTTATCTGCTGCTGCTTTTAAATAATCCATACCGCTGCTGCCACCGGTGCCGCTCCTGGCGCCGATCATTCGTTTCACCATATTGATGTGCCGGTAACGCCAGTTGCCTAATTGGTTGTCTATTTCTAAAAGTGTATCTAATAACTGGAAGGGGAGTTCAAGCAAGGGATATTCCCTATAAAGGATTATAAACAAAGCACTCCGGCAAGCCGTGGCACTCAACTGCCGCTCTGCGTTTGCCGGATCATTATTAAAAACCTGGTTAAAAAATGTTTTCATACTGCTGTCATATTCAGGCAGGCTGTTCAGGAATACATGTTCATAGTCGTTCCAGAATTTGGGAGAAGTATAGTTTCCGCTTACCGGCTGGTAGTTCACCCAAAAGTTTTCATCATTGATAAAGGGCATCCGCTCCAGCCATTCATTTACATCCTGCAATAAGGAACGGGAGGCTTCTGCATTTTTTATAATGTCCAGTTCTTCTTTTTTTAAAGCAGAAGTATAAAATTCCTGGCCATAGCGGTGTTCATATTTTAAACCCAATGCTGCTTCTATCTCTTTGAACTGCCAGCTTTGAAATCCCGAAGCAGGCCGGATATAATCCCGGAAAGTAAGAAAGTCCATGGGTGACATGGTTTCCAGAATATCTATCTGGGCAACCAGTTGTTTTAAAATCGTACCCACTCTTTTTAAACGATGAACAATAGTGGAGAGTTCGGAAGAATTATCATTCACTACTTCTTTGTTCATGATCTTCAGCACGGAATCAACCTCAAACTTTACCTGCTTAAACCAAAGCTCATAGGATTGATGAATAACAATAAAGAGCATTTCTTCGTGTGCAGGCTGCATCCCTTCTTTAAAGGTTTCGGGATGCTGTGCATTGAGTATTTGATCGAGACCGAGGTAGTTTTTGTAATAGACAGACATGTTATCGCAGGCAATTTTAGAGCGGCAAGTTAGTGAAAGTTACGGGTTACGGGTTGTGGGATTAATGATGTTTGAAAAGAAGAAAAAAACTTAAAAGATATGTAAGCCGAATACTTTACCCTAAACCCCTCAACCCTAAACCCCTCAACCCGTAACCCGTAACCCGTCGCCTCATACCCCTTATCTCCTCACCTCAACAACACCGTACTCCCTCTCAGATTATATCTTTCTCCCGTATCAATATGAGTATATTGCAATATCCAAACATAGGTGCCCGGGTCCTGCTGATTGCCTTTGTAGGTTCCGTCCCATTTGATCTGCCAGTTCCTGGTTTCAAACAGTTTGTTCCCATTGCGGTTGAAAATGGCAAAATACAGGTCTTTGGCTTTGTAAGCATTGGTAGGGTAGAGGAATTCGTTGAGTCCATCACCATTAGGGGTAAACGCTTTTGGAACAGCGATAAAGCAGTTGCCAACGACCCTTATGGTGCCGGTGGCGGTATCCGAACAACCCAGATCATTCGTAACGATGAGCCTGGTTGGCAGATCACGGATACTGTTATCATTGTTTACATTATAAAACTGTGGCGGAGGAGATTGTAAAGTACTGGAAAGTCCTTCACCAAAACTCCAGTTCCAGGCAACTACCCGGTTATAACTTCTTTCTTTAAAAACGGCACCATCCTGCGGACAAACCACGGCTGTATTTTCAAAGACCGCTTTAAGTTCGTTATCTAAGAGGATTGAATTATTAGTGGTGCTATCACTACAAACGCCATTGCTAACGATCAGTGTGGCTGTTTTATTTCCAAAAACGGTGTAACTAACAGATGTATCTTTTTTTGTACTGTTGATACCATTGTCAAATGTCCAAAGCCATTTATTTACACCATTGCCACCTGGATGACTGTAGTTAACGACGTCAACTTTGCAACCCAGGTTGATGTTGAAATTGAAATCAGCATTTACGGTGTCTGTGGCAGTAAAATTAATGAAGGAGCCTGCCACAGTTTCCATGCTGCATTCGTTACTCACGGTATTTCCATCGGTACCTCTTTGCAGTGTAATTCTGTAAGTTCCGCCTGTTTGTATGGGGCCGGCCAGTTGTACCCTGATGATACTGCTCAGTCCATCCATGCAACTAAAACCTGCAGCACTAACTACCGTAACCGGTGAGGGCCCTGTTACAATAAAATCACTTCCATCGGCAGCCACGGTATTGCAGAGCATCGGTTTGCTGAATACCAGTTCGAGTTCATCCGGCGAACAGCCAATTTTTGTAAGGCTGTCCATGGGAGTTGGTATTTGAGGAAATACAGTTACTGAGAGATTTTGTCCTAATGGGATCGTACGGTCGCAATTATCCAGCAGGTTGATGCCATTTACATCATTTTTTACTGTGATGGTATAATTACCGGGTGGTACCGGGCTTGCCAGCGTAAGTATGATCGAATCCATATCAAAACCAGCATCACAGTTGACCCCTTCTGCCGAAATGATGGGTGCAAAGGCGGGTGTGACAGTGAAATCGCTGCCATCTGCATTAAGGCTGCTGCATTTCATTTTCTTATTCAGTTTCACGGTCATTTTAATACCGTCACAAATAGCCCTGGCACCCTGTAATGCCGGTTCTGTGGGATCAGTAATACTTGCTGTGCCGCCTCCAAAAGACAATGCGTAGCCGCTTTGAGAAGACACGGTAAAATGACTCACCAACAATATATATTCATGTCCCTGGATAAGCGTGGGCATAGAACTGAATAAAGGGCGGAATGCAGAACCATTGCTGGCACATACTATATTGGACGTGCCGGCATTGGAAGCCCCGGTAATGCCTGTTTCGCCACTCCAGTTGCAGGCAACAAAAATAGAAGGATCATTCTGATAAACGTCATTGGCATTCCTGCCGGTGATGTCAAATATCTGCCAGTCGTAGTCATCGGCAAGATCATTGGGTGTTATTTTAAAGCCAAGCGTACCAGGGCTAAAGCACGTGAACCGGTACCAGAAAGGGTTGATATCAGCAAGTGGTATGTCATCGCAACCAGGGGCAAACACCCTTGTGCCACCGCAGCCCGGTACGGTACTCTGGCTGAATGTATCGGTGCCACAGACAGGAAATGCAGTTGCGGGTGTTTGACCTAAAGTGGTGCATGGTTGGCTTAAAGCCCTGCAGCAAATAAATCCAAGCAATAAAATAAAACTATACTTCTTTATCATAAAAAACTCTTGCAAAACTAATTGTTTGATACATTTTGTACTAGAAGCGTTGCATGAACGGTAAATACTTTAACAGGGTATTAGCCCTTGTGTTCATCAATAATCGAATATAAACCACGGGGCGGCTATATTTGCAGCGAAATTTTATGCACACTATAACTGGAAATGATATTGAGGCCGCCAAAACCTGGTTGATGAACGGCGATGTAGTGGGTATTCCTACAGAAACGGTGTATGGTCTTGCTGCCAATGCTTTAAATGAAGATGCTGTGCTTAAAATATTTGAAGCTAAAAACCGGCCTTCTTTTAACCCATTGATAGTACATATTGCCAACTGGCGGCAGGCAAAAGAATATGTGGAGCATGTACCTGAAAAAGCCAAACGGCTGGCTGTTGCTTTTACACCTGGTCCGCTCACTTTTTTATTACAAAAAAGAAATACCATTCCCGACCTGGTGACTGCAGGCAGTGATAAAGTGGCGATACGTATTCCTAATCATCCATTAACACTGGCATTATTGGATGAACTTGATTTTCCTTTGGCAGCTCCCAGCGCCAACCCATTTGGATACATTAGCCCGGTTACTGCACAGCATGTGCTGGAAGGCCTCGATGGAAAGATCCCTTACATACTGGATGGCGGCGCTGCAACAGTTGGATTAGAATCCACCATTATTGGTTTTGACGAAAACGAAAATGTTTTGTTGTATCGTTCCGGTGGCATTAGTGCAGAACAGATAGAAGAACTGCTGAAAGAAAAAGTGACCGTTGCAAAATTAGCTTCTGAAGAACATCCTGAAACAGCAGGCCAGTTAAAAAGTCATTATGCACCCCACACGGCTTTATATGTGGGAGATATTGATGAACTAAAAAAACATTTTGAAGGGAAACGCATTGCAACCATCAGTTTTACAGAACAGTTTGAAGGCATTGATGAAGCCAGGCAATTTATTTTGTCGAATAATGCTGACCTGGATGAAGCCGCTAAAAATTTGTTTACAGTGTTAAGGTTAACGGATAAATTAAAAGTGGATGTGATCCTGGCAGAAAGATTTCCTGATGAAGGAATTGGGAGGGCAATTAATGACAGGCTGGGAAAGGCGCAGGCAGAGAATAAAAGTTAATTGTTAGTTATTACACCAGTATATCCGGTTTTTTTTACCCATTTTATAACCCCGGTTTTTTTTGCAAACCATATGGTATCATTACCCTTCAGTCCACTGATGTTATCGCTCACGGTAAGTACTGCACAATTGTCATATTTTTTATTATCTACTTCAATATTCTCCTTTCCAATGAAAGTAAAAGTTCTCTTACTATCTCCACGTTTATAAAAATAATTCACTCCAATTTTAATTCCTCTTGGGAATACATTGGGGAAGAACTCTTGCCAATATCTTTGATCTTTACTTCCCATGTTGCCCATGTATAATCTTCCTTCATAGAAACAACAAGAAAGCCCTGAGAACGAACGCTCCGTTATATAAGTGCTGTCTTCTAATGTATGATTGGGATGTTCATAATAGAAAAAATTGATTGGCTTAGTACCACCCTGAACCTGAGCATTGGGACTAAGTATTGCTATACCTTTTTTAATGCCTTCAGCATTTTTGAAAATTCCTGCTTTTCTTACCCGGCAAATTAATGTATCATGGTAGTTTGTATTATTATTTGCGGAGTCTCCTGAAAAGGAAAAGATGGTTTGTTTATCGGCGATTAGCGGATAGTATTTTTCAAACTTAATCGTGGAGCAGGATTGAAATAAAAAACATAACACAATTGAAAAGACTACTAAAGACTTCATTGATGATTTACTTAAAATATATTTTACTTCACTTTTCCCTTAATTTCCTGCAATTTCAGCAAAGCTTCCACCGGAGTTAAGCGGTTTATATCCACCGCATTCAGCAGATCCCTTATCTCTTCAAAAGTTGCCGAGTGAATATCAAAAATATTTAATTGCATTTTGGGAGTAGCGATCTTCTTCATGGTCTCGTCCAATGAACTGCTTTTACCATAAGTGCCTGTGTTGCGGCTTTCTTCCAGTTGCAGTAAAATTTCATTGGCCCTGTCAATCAGCGAAGGCGGCATGCCCGCCATTTTTGCCACATGAATACCAAAACTATGTACGCTTCCACCGGGAGCCAGTTTTCGCAGGAAGATCACTTTATTGCCGACTTCTTTATTGGTGATATGATAGTTCTTTACTCTTGGTAATTTATTTTCCAGCTCATTCAGTTCATGGTAGTGTGTGGCAAACAATGTTTTGGGCTGTGCGGCACTGTTATGCAGGTGCTCTACAATGCTCCAGGCAATGCTGATGCCATCATAAGTGGAAGTGCCTCTTCCAATTTCATCTAATAAGATGAGGCTGCGGCTGGTGATATTATTGATGATGCTGGCCGTTTCATTCATCTCCACCATAAAGGTACTTTCTCCGCCGCTCAGGTTATCGCTGGCGCCCACCCGGGTAAATATTTTATCCGTTAAGGGGATCTTTGCATCACTTGAAGGAACAAAGCTTCCGATATGCGCCATTAAAGTAATCAATGCCGTCTGCCGGAGGATCGCACTTTTACCACTCATGTTTGGCCCGGTGAGAATGATCACTTGTTGTGCATCGGGCTCGAGCAAAATATCATTGGAAATATAACTTTCGCCAACAGGTAAGTTTTTTTCAATCACCGGGTGGCGGCTTGCTTTTATATCCAGGATATTACTATCTGTTACAATTGGTTTCTTGTATTTTAGTTGAAGTGCATTGTTAGCAAAACAAGCCAGGCAATCCAGCACCGCCAGCACATGCCCATTGGTTTGCATCGGGGCAATATAGTCCTGCAATTCATTCAGCAGCTTTTCAAACAACTGTAATTCTATCTGGAATATTTTATCCTCTGCACCTAAAATTTTCTCTTCGTATTCTTTTAATTCCGGAGTGATATACCGTTCAGCATTACTCAATGTTTGTTTCCTGATCCAGCTGGCAGGTACTTTTGATTTATGAATATTGGTCACTTCTAAAAAATAACCAAACACATTATTGTACCCGATCTTCAAAGATGAAATGCCCGTGATGCCTGCTTCCTTCTGTTGCAGTTCTATTAAATAATCTTTTCCACCACTGGCAATTTTTCTTAGTTCATCCAGGTTGGCATCAATGCCATCAGCAATCATTCCTCCTTTGGACGCAAGGGCAGGAGGGTTCTCAATAATTTCTTTTACAATTTTGTCAACAATGTATTGGCAGGGATTAAGTGAATCTGCCAAACGTTTTAAATAGCTATTGTCCAGTCCTTCACAAATTTGTTTAATGGCTTCCACCTGCTGGAGGCCTTTGGCAATTTGTACAACTTCCCTTGGGTTGACTTTTTTCAGCGGCACTTTACTCACCAGTCTCTCAATATCGCCAGCCGCTTTGATGTGCTGTGTTATTTTATTCCTGGTGTCAGTTTCTTTGATGAAAAACTCCACCGTATCCAGCCGCTCATTGATCTTAACCAGGTCATTCAACGGCATCAGCATCCAGCGTTTTAACAACCTGGCGCCCATTGGAGATACGGTATTATCCAGCACTTTTAACAATGTGTGACTGCCTTCAGCCCCGCCCATCAATTCAAGGTTGCGGATGGTAAACCTGTCCATCCACAAATGTTCATTGCGGTCGATGCGTTGTATGGAAGTGATATGACCGAGATTGGGATGTTCGGTATCTTTTAAATAATGCAAGATGGCGCCGGCTGCAATGATGGCTGCATCCAGTCCTTCTATACCAAAACCTTTCAGGCTATGCGTGCCAAAATGTTTTAATAAACTTTCGGTGGAGTAGGCTGCATCAAATATCCATTCTTCCAAACCATAGGTGAAAAATTTGGTGCCAAAATATTCCTTAAAAGATTTCTGTTGTCTTCTTTGAAAGACCACTTCCGCCGGCTGTAAACTTTGCAATAATTTATCAGCATATTCCTTATCGCCTTCAGCAACAAAAAATTCACCGGTGCTGATATCTAAAAACGCAATACCTAATTTATTTTCTTCTGAAAAATGCAGCGCTGCTAAAAAATTATTGCTGTTGTGCTCCAGCAATTTGTCGCTGGTAGCCACACCGGGTGTAACCAATTCTGTTACTCCCCGTTTTACAATGCCCTTCGCCTGTTTGGGATCTTCCAGCTGATCGCAGATGGCAACCCGGTAACCAGCTTTAACCAGTTTATGCAAATAAGTATCCAGCGCATGATGAGGAAAACCGGCCAATTGAGAAGAGTTCTCGTCACCATTATTTCTTTTGGTAAGGGTGATACCCAATACCGAAGACGCATTCACCGCATCCTGGCCAAAGGTTTCATAAAAATCACCCACCCGAAAAAGCAAAATAGCATCAGGATAGCGTGCCTTGATGGCATTGTGCTGTTGCATTAAAGGTGTTTCGGTGGTTGCTTTAGCCATGGCCTCATCCCTCTTATCCCTTCTCCAAAAGAGAAGGGACGGTACTTTTAGTTATTTAATGATCATTTTATCTTCCACATCATCGTTGATTCTTTATTCAACAAGATCAGCTGCCTCCAGCTAATATAAAGGAAGTTTTTATTTCGCAGGTTCCAAAGCGCCTCTTTTGGAGGGGTTTGGGGAGGCTCGCAAAAATAAGGGCTTTCGTTTCTTAATAAGGAGTTTTATCCCCGCTGTTAATTACTTTTGCGGCGCATGAGAAAGTTAAGCATGGATGAACTGGGCCGTAAAACGGTGGAAGAGTTTAAGCAGAGTGAAAAGCTGCCCGTGATCGTGGTATTAGAAAATATCCGCAGTGCTTACAATGTGGGCAGTGTATTTCGTACTGCCGATGCATTTTTGCTGGAAGCGATCTATATCACCGGCTACACCTGCATTCCCCCGCATAAAGAAATAAAGAAAACAGCCTTGGGTGCAGAAGATACCGTTAGCTGGAAACATTTTGCCAACGCCACATTGGCCATTGAAGATTTAAAAGAAAAAGGCTACAATGTCTACGCCGTTGAACAGGCCGAAGGCAGTATTGCACTAAATGGATTGCCCTACCGGCCAGGAGAAAAGATAGCGATGGTGCTGGGCAATGAGGTAACAGGAGTGGAGCAAACCACCATTGAGCAATGCAGGGCCTGTATTGAAATTCCGCAACTGGGCATGAAGCATTCTTTGAACATTGCCACCGCGGCGGGTGTTGTATTGTGGGAAGTGGTAAGGACGATGATAGCTGATGGGGATTAAGATTTTTATGATGATTAGTATGAATGATATGATTTGTATGATTAAAGCAATTGCATGGCAACTACAATAAAGAATTACTTGTCGCTGGTTAAATTCAGCCACACCATTTTTGCAATGCCTTTTGCGTTGATTGGATTTTTTTTGGGAATCAATTCTCCCGCAGGATTGTACACCGGGCAATGGAATTTAAATAAAACAATCGGCTTGGGAAACGATATAACAAATTTTGTATTGCTTAAAACTGTTGCAATTAAGTTCATTCTTGTTCTTATCTGCATGATCACCGCCCGTTCTGCCGCCATGGCCTTCAACCGCTACCTCGACAGCCATTTTGATGCAAAGAATCCAAGAACGGCCATCCGGGAAATTCCTGCCGGTATTATTTCAAAAGAAAGTGCCTTGCGTTTTGTGATCATTAATTGTGTTGTATTTATCACGGCCACTTTCTTTATCAATCAAATTTGTTTTTTCTTATCACCCGTGGCATTGTTTGTTGTATTGTTTTATAGTTATACAAAACGATTCACAGCATTGTGTCACTTGGTATTGGGAGTTGGGTTAAGCCTTGCACCAATAGGAGCGTACCTTGCTGTAACTGGACAATTTGCCCTCTTGCCCATCTTGTTTTCATTTGCCGTCTTGTTCTGGGTAAGCGGTTTTGATATTATCTATGCATTGCAGGATGAAGATTTTGACCGTTCACAACAACTGCATTCCATACCGGCTGCTATTGGGAAAATAAAGGCATTGAGATTGTCAGAACTCCTCCATTTGTTATCATCAGGCTTTGTTTTATTTGCAGGTTACTATGGCCAATTTGGCTTTTGGTATTGGGCTGGAGCCGGCTTTTTTGTCTGCCTGCTCATCTATCAGCATTTGCTGGTAAAGCCAAATGATCTAAGCAAGGTAAATATGGCTTTCTTTACTACCAATGGCATTGCTTCCATTGTATTTTCGGTGTTTGTTTTACTGGATATCTTTTTAAACTAAACTCCTGAACTTCTAAACCACTAAACTTTTAAACCTCAACACTTGCCCAGGATCCTTGCTATAGACTACGGCGGAAAACGCACCGGCATTGCCGTTACCGATCCTTTACAGATCATTGCCACCGGACTTGACACCATCGAGTCACAGGAACTGATACCTTTTTTGAAAAAATATTTTGCTCTTGAACAAGTAGAGTTGATCATCATTGGCCTGCCAAAAAACTGGGATGACAGTGATACACATGGAACTCCCCTGGTGCAGGCGGCCATCAAAAAAATTCAAAAGGAATTTCCCAACATGCCCCTGAAAACGGTGGATGAACGCTATACTTCTAAAATGGCCAAAGATGCCATGCTGGAAATGGGCATGAAGAAAAAGGACCGGCGTATAAAGGGTAATGTGGATGTGATCGCGGCCACCATTATGTTGCAGGAGTATATGGGACGTAGCCTATAAAATAAATCTGTATTTTTGAAGAATGGAAAAGGCAAAGACAAAAAAAAGCTGTCTAAAAAGGAAGAAAAACTGTTTATTGAAAAAGAATGGCTGGCAACTTTTTTTGGAAAATTTAAAGGTGAATTTGGGGATGGCGTTGAGTACCAGAGAAAGTTAAGAGATACGTAAAGTATTTGTTTTTGATACCAATATCTTTACCGGCTTTTGGGATGATGTAGAAAATGCCGCTAAGTTTTTTTGACATACCCTTTACAAAATAATTTATGATTTTACCTATAGTAGCCTACGGGGCACCTGTATTACGAAAAGTAGCCGCTGATATAACAAAAGATTATCCCGGTTTAGAGAAACTGATCGCCGATATGTGGGAAACCATGTACAACAGCAATGGCGTGGGCCTGGCTGCCCCGCAGATCAATAAATCCATCCGACTGTTCACGGTGGACAGTACACAGATATTTGCCAATATGGACGAAGATGATGACCCGGATGAATTTCCGGATGCACCGGGTTTTAAAGGTGTTTTTATCAATGCACAGATCCTCGACATCACGGGCAAAGAATGGTCGTACAATGAAGGCTGTCTAAGTATTCCCAAAGTAAGGGAAGACATCAACCGGAATGAAACAGTGACCATCCAATTCCAGGATGAGAAATTTGAAACCCACACACAAACCTTCAATGGTATCACAGCAAGAGTGATATTGCACGAATATGATCATATTGAAGGGAAGCTGTTTATTGATTATATCAAACCCTTAAAAAAAGTAATGCTGAAGCGAAAACTGGAAGACATTACCAAGGGGAAAATTAAAACCGATTACCGGATGATGTTTGTGAAGTAGCAGGGTGGTTGTTAAGGTTGACAACCTTACAGCAGACTCTTAGATTTAAATGCACGCTTGCCGGTAACAGCTTTTTTTATTTTTATACACTAACAAGGTTGTCAACCTTTATGGAGAAACTTTGGACACCCACCATGATTGTGATAATTTGCAGGTATGATATTTAAGATCATGCCTTTTTTTATTGTAACCATGCTATTCAACTGTTATGGGCAGGATAGCCTGCAGCATGCAGCAGACAGCTCAGTGGAAGTAGGTAAGAAAACGATCATGTTGTCTGAAGTGGTGATCGACAATAAACTCAACGTACCCAGTTTTATCAACCGCATCAAAAACGACAGCACATTTTACAAAGCCTTCCGCAATTTGCGCATTCTCAATTATGCTGCCATCAACGATATCCGCATGAATGACAAAAAAGGCAATCCGCAGGCCACTTTATACAGTAAGACAAAACAACTGCGGGACAGCAACTGCCGCCGCATGGAAGTAACTGAAGAACTGGCTACCGGAGATTTTTATGATGAGCATAACCAGTACAATTACTACACTGCCAATATGTATGCCTCTTTGTTTTTTACCAATGGCAGGGTTTGCGGAGAAGACAATATCGTAGCCGGAAAGGAATTCAGTACCGAAGGCAAAAGCGGGATGGAAAAACACAAGGAACAACTAAAAATGTTATTCTTCAATCCCGGTAAAAGAATTAAAGGCCTGCCCTTTATGAGCAACAAAACTGCCATTTATGATGATGAAATGGCGGAGTATTACGACATGAGTATCGACATGGATGATTACAACAGCACCAGTTGTTACATCTTTAAGCAAAAAGTAAAAGAAGGCAAGGAAGCTGATGTGGTGGTGGATGAAATGATCACCTGGTTCAATGATAAAACATATGAAGTGGTGGCCCGTACCTACACCATCAGCTACAGTGCCATGGTATATGATTTTAAAGTAAGCATGGAAGTACAGATGACGCATGCAGGAGAGCTGCTCGTGCCTTCGCTGATCCGCTACAATGGTAACTGGAAAGCGGTGTTTAAAAAACGGGAGAGGGGAGTGTTTACGGCAACGCTGTTTGATTTTAAATGAGGTCGTCAATGGTGAATAGTGAATGGTGAATGGAGTCTGAAATGTAGAGCTCTTTTCAAAATGTAATCCATGTTATAGGATAAGACATACATTGACTATTCACTATTGACCATTCACTATTCACCCCTACCTTTGCACCCTAAAACGATTATTCCAAATGAAAGAAGTCTATATTATCTCCGCTGTTCGTACACCGATTGGAAGTTTCGGTGGTTCCTTAAAAGGATTTACTGCCACCCAACTCGGCGCTATTGCGATAAAAGGCGCTGTTGAAAAAGCAGGTATTCAGCCAGCCCAGGTGCAGGATGTGTTGATGGGGTCTGTTATCCAGGCCAACCTCGGACAGGCACCGGCCAGGCAGGCAGCAAAATTTGCTGGTCTGCCAAACGAAGTAAATTGTACTACCGTAAATAAAGTTTGCGCCAGCGGCATGAAAGCCATTGCACAGGCAGCTCAGAGCATACTGCTGGGTGATGCCGACATTGTGGTGGCTGGTGGGATGGAAAGCATGAGCAATGTGCCTTTTTACAGTGACAGCATGCGCTGGGGAAATAAATATGGAAACGTGAGTTTGGTAGATGGTCTTGCAAAAGACGGTTTGACCGATGTATACGACGGTAAAGCGATGGGCAATGCAGCAGAAATGTGTGCAAGCACCTGCAATGTTACCCGGGAAGAACAGGATGCCTTTGCCATAGAAAGTTATAAGCGTTCACAGGCTGCCGTTAGTGGTGGAAAATTTGACAATGAAATCGTGCCGGTGGCCATTCCCCAAAAGAAAGGCGATCCCTTATTATTTGCAAAAGACGAAGAGCCTTTTAACGTGAAGTTTGAAAAGATACCTGAACTGAAAAGCGCTTTTCAAAAAGACGGCAGCGTAACGGCTGCCAACGCCAGCACGATGAATGATGGCGCCGCTGCCTTAGTATTGATGAGCAAAGAAAAAGCAGATGAACTTGGATTGAAACCCATTGCTAAAATAGTAAGTTATGCAGATGCAGAGCAGGCTCCTGAATGGTTCACCACTACACCGGCTGTTGCTGTGCCAAAGGCAGTAGCCAAGGCAGGATTAAAAATGGAAGACATCAGTTTCTGGGAATTGAATGAAGCCTTCTCCGTGGTGGGTATTGAAAACAGCCGCCGCATGAAACTGGATCCAGCTAAAGTAAATGTAAATGGTGGGGCCGTCTCTCTTGGTCACCCCTTAGGCTGCAGTGGTGCAAGGATCATTGTTACATTGATCAATGTATTGAAACAAAATAATGCAAAATACGGTGCGGCGGGTATTTGTAATGGTGGAGGTGGGGCCAGTGCGATGGTGATTGAGAATATTTGAGAATCTGCGTAAGACATCGGAAGTTTTTAAAACTTCCGATGTCTCTGGAACTTTTCAGAATGTTTAACCCTTCGGGAAACTAAAAATGCTATTACAAAGCTGAGATGTCCGGTAAGCTAAAATCAATATTTCAGGTTTTTGTTGCGGTTGCATTTATAATTTTTATTATTATAAGTATCAATAGGCATGAAAATGAGTATGTTGAGCTGCGTAAGAATGGTGTTTTATTACCGTGTAAGATTACTGACATTACTTTTAGTAAGAGATCGGATTATGCTTTTGAGTTCTATTATAACGGGAAAAAATTGTATGGGGAAAGTAAAAGTGCTGTCGGTAGTTCCACTTATTTCATCGGGCAGCATTTTCCGTTGATGTATTCACCAGAAAGTGGCCAGGTGCAAATACTTATAGCGCCCGGTGATTTTAATATGTTTCAACTTGAGTACCCGGATAGTCTTAGCTGGGTATTGGAGTATCAAAAGAACTGAAACTCTTAATTTAATTATAATTATGCAGCTATTAATAATTCAATACTAATGAAAAAAATCATCCTTCTCCTCGCCGCCTTCGCCAACATTCAATCAAACGCCCAAACCAAAAAGCCCTTTACCATCACCGGTAAAATCAATGACATCAAAACTGGTTTGATCTATTTAAACATTTACGAAAGTGGATCGGAAACAAAAGACTCCTGCGTAATAAAAGACGGAAGCTTTGTTTTTAAAGGAATAACTGAAAATGGCAGCAGGGCGATATTCGATATCAAAGACGATAAGCAGGATTACCTGAGGTTTTACATGGAAAGCTCCAATATGCAAATTTCTGGTAAAGGATACCCTTTAAGTGAATGGACAATCGGGGGATCTTCTATCAATACAGACAACCTGGCTTTGCAAAAGCATCTGAAACCGGTCAACGACAAGTTTAATGCACATTACCAATTGTATGAATTGGCCGACAGCATGAAAAATACGGTAATGATGGACAGCCTGGATGAAGCAGAATTTGCACTGACCAAAGAAAAGAAAAATGATGCCGCTGTATTTATAAAAGCCCATCCGGCGTCCCTCATCAGCGCTATTGCCATCAAAGAAAATTTTAGCTATTATTCAGAAGCAACGGAGGTTGCACCGTTGTATGCAGCCTTAGATGAATCCATCAAACAAACAAAAACAGGCCAGGAAGTCAAGACAATGCTGGATACCTATGAAAAGGTAGCCATTGGAAATATTGCGCCGGATATTACACAGGAAGATACATTGGGTAACAAGATCAGTCTTTCATCCCTCCGCGGTAAATATGTGCTGATAGATTTTTGGGCCAGTTGGTGCGGACCGTGCCGGAAAGAAAATCCCAATATTGTAAACGCACACAATGCCTACAAAGACAAAGGCTTCACCATCTTTGGTGTGTCCTATGATAAAACAAAAGCAAAGTGGACAAAGGCCATTGTAAAGGACGAGTTGCGCTGGACACAGGTGAGTGACCTGCAAGGCTGGCAAAATGCAACTGCCGCTGAATATTATATCAAGGCTATTCCAGCCAATATTTTACTGGATAAAGAAGGACGCATCATTGCTAAAAATCTGTTTGGCAAAAAGCTGCAGGCTAAGCTGGCCTCGCTAAACCTATAAGGTCTGCAATGCAGCATACCCGGGCGGCGGACCTTATAGGTTTGCAGCATTCATAAAATAAATATAAAGTGGGGTAGTTCTATTAAACCTTTCTGCATTTCATGGTCAACCATTTGACAAGATAAAGAGTCTTTCACTTTAACAACGTATTAAATTATTATTGGTACGCCAATTGTTTTACAAACACAAAACCTTTCACAATGAAGAAAATTATTACACTCGCCCTCATACCCGTTTTATTCCTGGTCTCGGGTTGCACAAAGAATGCACTTACTGGAAAAAGTTATGTGAGCCTGGTTTCGGAAAGCCAGTTGCAGGAAATGGCTGTGACAGAATACCGCCAGTTTTTATCCCAGAGTAAAGTATTGTCAACATCATCTAATAAAGATGCTGAGATGGTAAAACGTGTAGGTACCAGGCTGGCTGCTGCTGCAAACCGCTACATGGATTCAATTGGCGCATCTGATAAACTCAAAGGATACCAATGGGAATTTAACCTGGTGGATAATAAAGAAGTGAATGCCTGGTGTATGCCTGGCGGAAAGGTAGTTGTGTATACCGGCTTACTGCCCATTGCACAAAATGAAGCTGCGCTGGCCATTGTGTTGGGGCATGAGATCATTCATGCTGTAGCAGAACACGGCGGCCAAAGAATGAACAACACTTTAATGGCCCAGGGGCTGGGTACCTTGGGTGATGCACTTACGTCCAGGAATCCAAAAGTAAACTCAATCTTTAATAGTGTTTATGCACCCGGTGTGCAAGTTGGTTTACTACTGCCCAATTCAAGAACCCACGAGCTGGAAGCAGATAAATTCGGTTTGTTTATAGCTGCAATGGCGGGCTATAACCCAAGAGAAGCTGTACCTTTCTGGCAGAGAATGTCGCAGGGCGGCGGGCAAAAGCCACCTGAGTTTTTAGCAACACACCCTTCAGACGAGAGAAGGATTGCACAACTTGAGTCATTTATGCCACAAGCTTTGAAAATGTACAGGCCTGTAAAGAAGTAAGAATTTAATTTAATAAGTAATCTGGAAGCCCGTTCGTTAAGGACGGGCTTTTATTTTGCTCTTGTTCCGGGATTCGGGATGATTCGTTTTAAAAATTTTATATCTTCTTCTGTTTAAAATCAAAAAACAATATCTTCATTGCCTAAAATTATAACGATTATGGATGCTGCTATTCAACAAAAGATTGACCAATGGCTTAATGGCAATTATGAACAGTCTGTAAAAGATGAGATAAAGAAATTACAAACAGAAAATCCGGATGAACTGGCGGATGCATTCTATAAAAATCTGGAGTTTGGCACCGGCGGACTTCGTGGTATTATGGGTATTGGAACCAACCGGATGAACAAATACACTATTGGAATGGCAACACAGGGATATGCCAATTATTTGAAACAATGTTTTGGTGAGGCCAAAGTGGCCATTGCACATGACAGCCGCAATAACAGCCGTTTTTTTGCAGAAACTACTGCCAATGTATTTGCAGCCAACGGTATCAAAGTGTATTTGTTTGAGGAGTTGAGGCCCACCCCTGAATTAAGTTTTGTCATCCGTTACCTGGGCTGCCAGGGCGGTGTAGTTTGCACGGCTTCCCACAATCCTAAAGAATACAATGGCTACAAGGCCTACTGGAATGATGGTTCGCAATTGGTGCCTCCTCATGATAAGAATGTGATCAGTGAAGTAGAAAAAATTGCCTCCGTTGACGACGTAAAATGGAGCGGTGGCGAAAGCAATATCACCCTGATAGGTAAAGACATTGATGAAGCCTATATGGAAATGGTGAAGGGGCTGAGCGTGTACCCTGATGTTTGTGCTGCACAAAGTGATCTAAAGATCGTGTACACGCCCATACATGGCAGTGGCATTACCCTGGTACCGGAAGTATTAAAACGATTTGGTTTCAATAGTGTGCACATCGTGGAAGAGCAGGCAGTTCCGGACGGAAATTTCCCTACGGTGGTATATCCCAATCCCGAAGAAAGGGATGCCATGAACATGGGACTTGCTAAGGCAAAAGCCATCGATGCCGATATATTGATGGGAACCGATCCTGATGCTGACCGGGTGGCTATAGGGGTGAAAAATGATAAAGGAGAATGGGTGCTGCTCAATGGCAACCAAACAGCCATGATCGCTTTTAATTACATGATAGAAGCCAGGAAGGCCAAAGGCATTGCACAGCCCAACGATATGGTGATCAAAACAATTGTTACTACACAAATGATCGATGCCATTGCAAAAGCGAATAATGTAGCCTGTTATAGTGTGCTCACAGGTTTTAAATGGATTGCAGAAAAGATAAGGGAACTGGAAGGAAAAGAGAACTATATCATAGGTGGCGAAGAAAGTTTTGGGCTGATGATCGGAGATAAGATAAGGGACAAGGACGGGGTAAGTGCAGTGGCGCTTTGTTGCGAAATGGCAGCGTATGAAAAAAGCAAGGGCAAAAGCCTGTACGATAAACTGATCGAACTTTACCTGCAGTATGGTTTTTACAAAGAAGCATTGGTAAATGTGGTAAAGAAAGGAATGAACGGCGCCAGGGAAATTGCTGAAATGATGGAAGGCTTTCGGGCCAATCCGCCAAAAACAATTGATGGCAAACCGGTTCAGCAGCTCCTCGATTATGAATTGCAGACAGGCAAGAACCTGGAAACAGGCGAGAGCTGGACGATCGATCTGCCAAAAAGTAATGTATTGCAGTTTTTGCTGGCAGATGGCACCTCTATTTCTGCAAGGCCAAGCGGTACAGAGCCAAAGATCAAATTCTATTTTAGCGTGAACACAAAACTGTCAGGCATAGATGGTTTTGATGCGGCTGAAAAAGAACTGAATGATAAGATCGAAAGGATCATTGAAGAAATGAAACTGAAATAATAATGTACAAAGGGGAGGATGAGCGCATTTTCCCCTTTGTCTTAATACCCTTAACGCAGCATGAAAAAAATCCTGCTTTTCATTGTTTTGTTCTCCGCATCTTTTACAGCTTCAGCGCAGCGTGCTGTGGTAACTCCATTGGCCGCAAAGGCAAGAACATTAAAAGTTTTCCTTGATAAAAATCATTACGCACCCTTGCGATGGAATGACACCGCTTCGCAACGGCTATGGCATCGCTGGATGGAAATGCTGGACGACGATAAGATGTATTTTTTGCAGGCTGAGGTAAATGAACTGGAAACCTGCAAAACAACACTGGATGAAGAGATCAATGGCAATGGCTGGGTATTTTTCGACAAAAGCATGCGGTTATTTAAAAAGGCTTTGCAACGTTCAGATAGTGTACAAAAAACTATTTTGTCAGTGCCTTCCGATTTCTCCAAACCGGCCACTCTGCATTTTCCATTTAAAACCTACCCGGCTACTGTTGCCGAGTTAACAGAGCGTCATCAGCAGATTACCAGGTGGCGTATTCTTAGAAATATTGCCAGCGCTATTGATACCGCCGATATACTTCCTGCCAGTTTCAATGTGGCGCCTGCTGATTTTGCAGCCAGGGAAAAGAAAGTGAAACTGCAATTGAAAAAGCAGCACGACATTATGCTAAAGGAAATGATGGCATACGATGCCGTATTTGAAAAAAATTACGGTGACGCCTACCTGCATTGTATCAGCTGGTGCTACGATCCTCATACCAGTTACATGAACCTGGCAGATAAAAAAGACTTTGAAACAGGATTGAGCGGTTTTGAATTCAGCATTGGTCTTGCATTGGACAAGGATGAGGATGGCAACCATAAAATTGCAAGACTTGAACCGGGGGGTAGTGCATGGCGAAGTGGTGAATTGCATACGGGGGACTTTATTACAGCGATCAAAAAAGGTGCTGAACCGGAGAGGGATCTTTCGTTAATGGACGAGGGCGAAGTAGATGAGATGCTGAGCGGCACCAGCGATGAAAAAGTGGAACTAACGGTAAGGACTGCGGCAGGTTCAACAAAAAAGGTTACGCTCACTAAGGAAAAGATAACAGATGATGAAGGCATTGTGAAGAGTTATTTGATCACCGGAGCCAAAAAGATCGGCTACATTCAGTTACCGGGCTTTTACAGCAGGGAAGACGATGACGAGGAAGAAAAAATAGATGGCTGTGCAAACGATGTGTCAAAAGAGATCATCAAACTTACCCGTGACGGTATATCAGGATTGATACTCGACCTGCGGCAGAATGGTGGTGGCAGTATTTGGGAAGCCATGCAACTGGCCGGTATTTTTATTGACTATGGCCCGGTGGGTTCTATTAAAGACAAAACAGGCAAGGTTCGTTTTTTAAAGGATCCCAACAGGGGCTCAGTGTACGATGGTCCGCTGCTGGTAATGATCAATGGCGGCAGTGCTTCTGCTTCAGAATTGACGGGGGCCATGCTGCAGGATTATAAACGGGCATTGATCGTTGGCAGCACCAGTTACGGAAAAGGTACTGCACAATCCATTCAACCAATGGACACCACATTTAACGAGGAAGCAACAACGAAAAAAGACTACAGCAGTTTTACGGATTATGTAAAAGTAACCGGCGGCAAGTTTTACCGGGTTGATGGAACCACCACACAATGGAAAGGGGTGGAGCCTGATATCATAATACCTGATATGTATGCGGCTTCTCAAAAAAGAGAGCGTAATATTCCCAGCGCCCTGTTACCCGACAATGCAAAACAAGCCATGTACCAGCCACTCAAGGGATTGCCAGTTGAAAAATTAGCTGCGGAAAGCAGGAAGCGTATTGAAACAGATAGTATTTTTATCCAGGTAAAAAAAGTGGCCAGCTGGTTACAACAGATGAATGAAGGCCGGGATATTCCTTTACAATGGCCAGCCTACACGGCAATGTATAAAAAAAGCAAAGAGATGATGGCATTGGTGGAAATGGTAGAGGAACAGAAAAGCAAGCTGCTCACCGTTACCAATAATAATTTTGACAGCGAGAAGATCAGGTTCGCCACCGAAAGCGGAAAGGAACTGAATGATGTGTACCTGCAGCAAGTAGCTTCCGATCCTTATATTCATGAGTCGTTCCGCATTTTGCAGGATTGGCTTTCAATACCTTAATCAATAAACAAGTAATATTTACGTATGAGAAAAACTTTCACCCTTTTGTTATTTGCGGGATCACTATTTTTTACAACCGAAACTGATGCACAGAATTTTGAAGATCCCGGTGCCTATATGCAGCACATCAGTACGCAGCACAGCAATATTTCCAAGCGGTTCCTTAGCTATAATAGTGCTGCGTCACATGGAAAAAGAGCAAAAAAAGTAGAAAAGCTAAGAGAGCAGTTATTGGATGAAGTGCAGGAGGCCAGGATGAATATCAGCGGCATGCCTAAATTTAAAGGGGATGCCGCATACAGGGATTCTTCTGTAAGCTTTATGAAGTTTTACTATAACATACTGAATGATGATTATTCCAAGATCGTGAACATGGAAGAAATTGCAGAACAGAGTTATGATGAAATGGAAGCTTATATCATGCTGCAGGAACAAGTGGATAAAAAAATGGAAGAGGCCAATGAAAGAATGCATACCGCACAAAAGCTATTTGCATCCCAGAACAATATCAACCTGGTGTCGTCCAACGACGAAATGAGTGAAAAGATGAAAACAGTGGGGGATGTAAATGCACATTATCACCAGGTGTACCTCGCTTTTTTTAAGCCTTACCTTCAGTCGCAAACGCTGGCTAAATCAATTGAAAAAGGAAATATCAGCGGCATTGAACAGGATAAAAACGCATTACAGAAATATGCACAGGAAGCCCTTACAAAGTTAGAAACGATTAAGCCTTATGAAGGTGATGCTGCGTTAAAAGGCGCTTGTAAGCAACTAATGCAATTCTACATAAAACAATCTACTGATTACATTAAGCCCATCACTGATTTTTTATTAGTGCAGGAAAGATTTGAAACGATCAAAAAGGATTTTGAAAAGAAATCGGATCATGACCAGAAAGAAGTGGATGGCTACAACAAAGCTGTGAATGATATCAATGCCGCCAGTGGCAAATACAACCAGGCAAACAAAGACATCTTTGAAAGAGGAAAAGAAAACCTGGATAACTGGAATAAAACAGTGACCGGTTTTTTTGATGAACATATGCCGCGATAAAAAAACTTTGTAATTGGTAAAGTCCTGGTATAGCATACCGGGGCTTTTCTTTTTGTTTTATTGATGAAAAAGAATGTAATTCGTGCTGCTTATTATTCTTATGAGAAAATACGATGATACATACCGGCACAAGGGACTAAGAAAAAAATTAGTGGACATCATACGGGACAAAGGGATCAATGACGAAGCTGTACTGACTGCCATCAACAATATTCCCCGGCACTTTTTTTTAGACAGTGCTTTTGATGAGATTGCGTATGAAGACCGTGCTTTCCCTATTGCAGAAGGGCAAACCATTTCACAGCCTTATACGGTGGCCTACCAAACACAATTGCTGCAGGTAAAACCTTTTGAAAAAATACTGGAGATCGGTACCGGCAGCATTTACCAGGCAACGGTATTGGCAGAAATGAAAGCACAAGTGTTTACCATTGAAAGGCAAAAAGTATTGTTTGACCGCACAAAGCATTTTGTACTAAAAGGTAAATACCCCAACATGAAATTCTTTTACGGAGATGGCTATGAAGGACTGCCTACCTATGCGCCATTTGACAAAGTGATCATCACGGCTGCCGCACCTTTTATTCCGCCCAAGCTGGTAGCACAACTAAAAACAGGAGGGAAAATGGTGATACCCGTAGACGAAGGCGCACAACAACGTATGCTCCGCCTTACCAAAAACGCAGACGGCAGTACCAGCGAAGAGGCTTTTGAGAATTTTTCTTTTGTGCCAATGCTGGCGGGGAAGAACGGGTGATAG
>ERZ795056.1295-NODE-1295-length-29396-cov-10.751883_pt1 | contig 29396 bp, 26 predicted proteins | sample MGYA00375140_ERZ795056 | MGnify/ENA primary metagenome ERZ795056 (study PRJEB30185, sample SAMN05720227) | activated sludge metagenome | isolation source: Anaerobic digester | place: USA | collected 2015-03-09 ... | reverse complement strand
GATAATGGGCAGGGCTTTGAAACAAATTCCACTCCCAATGGATCTGGCCTTATAAACATTAAAAAAAGGGCTGCTATGCTGAATGGTGTTTGCATCATTGAAAGTTCTGGCACCGGTACAACGATAACCATTAAAATACCAATCAATGAAAACACAAGACAAGCAATCCCTTATTCTGGCAGATGATCATATCCTGCTTAGGGATGCGCTCGCAAATCTTATCAGTACCTTTCCTGGTTTTAAAGTCAATGGACTGGCTTCAGATGGTAAGGAAGTAATGGCCTGCATTAAGAAATGCGGGGTGCCTGATATTATCATCTTAGATCTGAACATGCCTAATATGGACGGCTATGAAACCACCAGATGGCTTGCGCAGAACTATCCGCATGTAAAGATCCTTATCCTTACCATGTATGATTCTGATATTGCGCTGATAAGACTGCTGCAGGAGGGCGTAAGAGGATTCTTAAAAAAAGATATCAACCCGGATGAACTCCGGCATGCTTTGGAAATAGTGGTGGATCAGGGGTACTATTACACTAATACAACCAGTAATAAAATAGCTGCACTGTTTAAAAAGAGCAAGGGTGAAAGCAGCGGTCTTCAAAAAAACAGCCTTACTGAAACTGAAATAGAGTTTTTAAAACTGGCCAGTACAGACATGACCTACAAAGAGATCGCCATGCAGTTAAACCTCAGCACCAGGGTGGTGGATAACTACCGGGAAGGATTATTTGAGAAGCTGAATGTAAGAAGCCGGGTAGGGATGGCAATTTATGCGATCAAGAACGGGATCGTTAGTTTTTAATGCAGTGTTACTAGTTTCTTGTTGCTCGTTTTTAGTACATTGAGTATTCGATACTTTGGATAAGCCTATTTAATTAGAGCCCAACTAGAAACAGCTAAGCTTTTATTCAATTAACTTATTCCGCATCCCATACATGATCAAACCTCCAATCGTTTTGGCATTTACTTTCAGTTTCATGTTCTGGCGGATGGTTTCAATAGTTCGGGGACTTAAAAAAACGATCTTGGATATCTCCTCCGTGGTTTTATCCTCACTCAAGAGTTTTAAGATTTTTAATTCCTTTTCATTGAAGTTTACGACCGGGGTAGTACCATAATGCTGTCGTACACTTTTACGCTGCATCAGTTTACCCATTACAGCTTTATTCACCAGGTCGTTAAAGTAAAAGTCATCATTCATGCAGGTGAGGATGGCATTGTATATTTCCTCCGGGTCGGTGGTCTTGGTGAGGTAGGCATTGGCTCCCATTTCCATCATCTTGCTGATCATCTGCTGGTCGTCATACATGGTCAATACAATGATCTTTACATCTTCATATTCCTTACGCAGCATTTCAATGGCATTGATACCATCAATTTCCGGCATACGTATGTCCATCAGCAGTACATCTGGCTTTTTGATAGTCATTTTGTGCATCAGGTCTTTTCCGTCCTGGGCTTCCCATAGCATTTTCAAGTTTTCTTTGCCGGAGAGTGCCATTTTGATCCCGTCACGGAAAATTTTATGGTCGTCGGCTATGGCAATTTTGATCAAGTATTCCGCAGTATTGTGCATGGCTTCTTCTGCTTCAGGTTTTGGCATTGTTACAGGTTTTAAAATTAGCTATTAATGAGTTGTAACCGATTCTGCTTGTACAATTAGTTTTCAACAAATACACAACCAAAGTTACTGTCATTCAACGGGTAGGGGTTTATTATTCTCACGTATAAACACCAGGTATTTTTCCTGCGGCTTTTACTAGTAATCCAGGCCTGCCAAAGTAAATGCAGCAATAACAAAAGAGCGTAGTATCGCTCTTGTTCCAGCTCTTTGCTGTTGGTACTTTTGTATTACTGACCGGTGCTGCAGGGGTTTATTGATAGTTTCGTAAATCATTCAACTAATCCACTCAAAAACAGTACACTGCGTAGTTTTGGTAAAATTATTCTTACTGATATGATGCAGCACCGGCCAGTTAATTTTTAGCTTGTTCTTTATCTGGCTATTACACCAACACTATATCTGTCATACCCTTTCTTAATCTTCAACTCCCAGCTCTTCAGTCAAAAAATGATCCCTTCTTATTGCTTGCAAAGGTGTTGAATTAACTGGCGTTTTGTGACATAAGTAACTATACGTAAGTAATATTTCTACAAAGTAAATAGTATTTTTACTATTTTAGCAAAGTATTTTTACCTCATTTTGAGGGTTCGTAGTCTTTCTTATTGGGCTGAAAGTCTTTACTGGCTTGAGTTTGGGCTTATTTTAAGTAGGATTTTGAATTGATACCGGTTGTACAGGATAAGGTTTACTAGGATGTTTGCTGTGCGAAATTATCTGTAAACCTCTAAATTTTTAAGAAAATGCCTACTTGGTTAATCTAAGCGAAAATGTTACCAGAGTCGAAAAATTTTGATAATGTACTTTAGTTAATTACATTTGGACAAACTGTCTATTTATCAAAATTTTCTATTACATTGTAATTATCTCTGACTTAGCACCCTATATCTTTTGTCTTACGGGTTTAAAATACTTGAAGTCAAAAGATATGAGGGTGTTTTTTGTTTATCTAAGCGTTCTTGCTGTTTTTTCAATTTTATTATTAATCTTACGTGAGTTAGGATATAAGAACACCTATGGTCTTCAGCTTCAAACAATTTATCCAGCCTTTGAAACCTGTTTAGTAAGTTGGTTTTTTTATAAAATATTAAAATCTAAATATGTTGGTCTTGTACTTTCAACAGGTAGTATTCTATTGACAATACTTTTCATTTCTTATTTATTTCAAACTAAAGATAAACTACCTTTTTTACCACTTGCATTAGAAGAAATTTTTTTCTTGGTGGTCATTTTATTTTCCCTTTACGAAAAAATAAAATTTTTTTCGGAAATGCCTCTCTATAGGATTCCCAGTTTTTGGATATCCCTCGGCTTCTTGATATATTTCTCTGGAACATTGTTTCTATATCTATTCTCAATTTCAGTTACCAATAAAGATACCTTGTTTATTAAACAGTATAATGTTGTAGTAATGTGTTTTTTGATTATAAAGGATATTCTTTTGTGTATTGCTATTTACACAAACAAAATGAATCAAATTGAGAAAAAGAAAACTTCAAGATCAGAGACGTTTATGCTAGATTATGATGAATTACCCAAAATCTTAAGTCACCGAAAACAATGATTTTTTTACAAGCAACTACCGGAACAGGAACCGGTGCAAACTATATAATGCTTCTCGGCACCCTTGGTATGGTGAGCCTTACCCTAGGCATTGTATTCTTTGTGATCTTTCACCAGCGCAAGGTTACCCGGTTTAATATGGATCTGAAGAAGCTGGAGGAGGATAAACAACAGGCTTTGCTGAATGCTTCTATCAAATTCCAGGAGGAAGAAAGAAACCGCATTGCAGCAGATCTGCATGATGATGTGGGACCGCTGCTGGCTACCGCAAGATTATACCTCAACGAAAATATCATCAACCAGGAACCGGCAGCACAGTTGCAAAGCATCTTCAGTGCCAAACAGATTATTGATGATGCCATACAACTGATCCGCAATATCAGCCATAGTATGATGCCGCCAACATTAAAGAACTTTGGTTTAGAGAGCGCCCTAAGTGACCTGTTTCAAAAAATCAATGGCAGCGGTAACCTGAATGCCAGCGTACGTTTTCACGACTACCGTACACGGATAAAGCTGGAGCAGGAACTACATATCTTCCGTGTGGTGCAGGAACTGGTGAACAATATAATGAAGCACAGCAATGCCGGCTTTATACACCTTACACAAAATGCGAATGCCACACACAGTTATTTTCGGCTGCACCACGATGGACAAGGGATTATACAAACAGAATTTGACCGGCTGAATCATACCTCAGGTGGATTGGGTTTAAAAAATATTGCCAGCCGGGTAAAGGTTTTAAATGGAAGGATCTTATTTGAAATTGATCCAAGTCATACCTACTATAAGGTCACCATTGAAGTACCCAAAGAATCGGGTGTGTAACACGTTAGTTTGTTTTAGGTTTGATGATTAAGTATTAATTAGCTCTCTTATCACTTGTGTACATTGCCTTCTGCCTGTTTCATTTTATCTCTTATTGATCATTGCCTGTTGCCATTATCCCTTTGTATCTCAGTCTCTTTCCGGCTTTGCCTTCCTGATTCATCTGATAGTAATTTTACTGTAGTAAAAACCTCCTTGTGCAGAAGTAAAAGTCATAAGTAAATAAAGATTTGTCTCTTCTACTATTATTGCCTTTTGTTTTCCTTACTTTTGTTTTGGCTTCAGTAAATTCTTTCGTGATAATATTGAATGCTAACTGCTTGTTACCAAAACATAAACAGTAAATACAACCAACGAAAGGAAGTAGTACTTGTAAACTCATCCGGTATTTTTTCTATGGACCAAATAAGGGTAGCCATCGCAGACGATCATCAAATCTTCCGGAAAGGAGTGATTCTTTCTATGCGTTCTTACACCAATATCAAATTTATTGCAGAAGCTGAAAATGGTGAAGACCTGATAAAAAAAATCAGGGAAGAAGAACCAGATGTTGTATTGTGTGATTTGAAGATGCCCGTGAAAGATGGCATTGATACAACAAGACAAATTGCAAAAGAATTTCCCAAGATAAGAGTGATCATTTTGACCATGTATGAGGATGAACGCTTTGTTGGTCACCTCATGGATTGTGGCGCTGCCGGTTATTTATTAAAAAGTACCGAGCCTGCCGAAATAAGAAAAGCTGTGATGGAAGTAATGCGTACTGGTTTTTACCTGAATCCATTTGTGAACCGGGTACTTATTAAAAAGAATTACAGCAAACAAAAATTTACACCTTCACTCAGCACAGAAATTGTGATCAGCGACAGGGAAAAAGAAGTATTGAAACTGGTGTGTATGGAATATACCGCTGCAGAAATTGCCAAACAATTAGAAGTAAGTCCCCGTACGGTTGAAGCTATTAAAGACAGGCTGATGGAAAGGTTTGGTGTTAAAAATTCAGTGGGGCTTGTTTTTTATGCCATGAAGAACCAGTTGATCGAGTAGCCGGTCTGCGGTTTACAATTTGGTGTTTACAGTTGAGAGAATTAATTTTCAAATTGACTCCAGTTAAACTGTGATTCTTTCCAATAAATTTTCATTGAAGTATTTAATAGATAGAAGTGCCTGCATTTGCCGGGTATAATTAACCGTAAACCGAAAACTCCAAACCGTTTACTCCTCTATCAACTCTATCATTCCCAAACTGGTACTGAAAACAAACACACAACGGCGCTGGTTAAACGCTTCCGAGTTAAATACCGGTAATGCCCGGGCGCCTTTTTCCTCGAAATCTTTTAAAGTTGAATCAAATTCCATTGCTGGTATCATATAGCCAGTATGGTACACCGTAATGCCTTTCGCTATCATTTTTTGTAAAGGCAGATTATCAGCAGCTGGTTGCACCAGCTCTGTCATTACAGCATTTTCTGTTTGTTGTACAAAAGTGATGGTTACTTTTTGCGATGCAATAGCAATACTGTCATACAGTTTAAATGGTTTGCCAAACATGAGTTCGTTCTCTGAAAGCCAGGCTGCAGTATCAGCAGTTAAAAAACCATAATGGTGCAATTTAATCGGCAAGCAGCGGCATTTGAAAGTTAAAACAATCCAAATAGAGTAGAATCTACTTTGTTGATGATCTGCCCGAAATGTTCTTCGTTCTCTGCAAACTTGTTACTGTCGGCATTGATGATCAGCAGCGGGCCTTCCTTATAATTTTCAATAAATTTTTCGTAGTACTCGTTCAGTTTTTTCAAGTAGTCCAGGCGGATATTTTCTTCATATTCCCTTCCTCTTTTTTGTATTTGAGCCACTAAGGTTGGTACGGATGCTTTTAAGTAAATGAGTAAATCTGGCGGCTGTACCATTGTTTTTAACGTTTCAAAAAAACGATAATAATTATCAAAATCCCTTTTACCCATCAGCCCCATGTCGTGCAGGTTCGGAGCAAAGATATTCGCATCTTCGTAAATCGTTCTGTCCTGTATCACTGTTTCGGTGCCACGATGAATTTCGAGTAACTGGTTCAGACGGCTATTTAAGAAAAATATCTGCAGGTTAAAACTCCAGCGGGGCATGTCTTCATAAAAATCATTCAGGTAGGGGTTGTGGTCAACATCTTCAAACTGCGGGATCCATTTATAGTGTTTTGCCAGCATCTCTGTGAGCGTTGTTTTTCCTGCACCGATGTTTCCCGCTATAGCAATGTGTTTTGGTTTTTTAGATTTGGCCATACCCCTCACCCCGTTAGTCAACGGAGAATTTTTTAGTGAATAATTGATGTTCCTTCTTTCAAAAAATGAATGTAGGCAAAGTTTGATACTCTGCAAATTATTAGTCTTCAAAAAACCTGCAGCGCAAAAATTAATAAGTAAGCCCCATGGCTTCCCTTACCAGCTTCATGGTTTTTTGTGCACTTACCCTTGCTTTTTCAGCGCCTTTTTCCATCACATCTTTCAGGTATTTTTCATCCTGCAAAATGCTGTTTACCCTGTTGCGTATGGGGGCGATAAAATTGATCATATCTTCACCCAGTTGCTTTTTCATATCGCCGTAGCGGATGGTACAATTGTTATAATCAGCGTCAAATTTTTGTAACACATCCTCAGTACTTACCAGTTTCATCAGGCCAAAGATGTTTTCGATATAGTCGGGTTTAACAGAGTTGGCTTCCGTAGGTCCTCCATCTGTTTTAGCCTTCATTACTTTCTTCCTGATCATATCATCTTCGTCTGCCAAAAACAGTGTCGCCAGTTGGTTTTCGCTTTTGCTCATTTTACCGCTCCCATCCAGGCTGGGCACTTTCACCAGTTCCTGATTGTAATTAAAAGCAACAGGCTCAGGAAATACTTCACCATAACGGTGGTTAAAACGGTTGGCAAAATTCCTGGCCATCTCCAGGTGTTGTTCCTGGTCTTTGCCAACCGGTACGAATTTGGCCCGGTGCAAAATGATGTCTGCGGTTTGTAACACAGGGTACGTGAGTAAGCCGGCATTTATATTTTCAGGATGTTGCCTCACTTTATCCTTAAAAGTAACCGTCTTTTCCAGTTCACCTATGTAAGCCAGCATATTCAAATACAAATACAGTTCGCTGGTTTCGTAAATATGGCTCTGGCAATAAAATGCTGCTTTATCAGGATCAAGACCACAGGCAATATTTTCTGCCAGCACCCGGTGTACATTTGATTTTAATTCCTTTGTATCAGGATGGGTTGTGAGCGAATGAAGGTCGGCGACCATAAAATAACATTCAAAGTCTTCCTGCATCCTGACATAATTGCGGATGGCCCCAAAATAATTGCCAAGATGCAGAAACCCGGTAGGGCGGATGCCACTCATTACTATTTGTTTGCTCCCAGCCTCATTTTTGCCCGCAGGTACTTTTGCTATTTCTTCCTTGCTGTTCATAAGGCGGCGAAGATAGGAAAAGCCCCCTGTCTCCCAAAGGGGGAACTTAGAAAATGACATTATTCCAGTCGGTAATGTTTAAAAGGATTGTTATTGCGTTTTTGGCTAATTGGGGTGTCAAGCTGCCGCACATTAATTATGCCTTACAAAAGCTCCCTGCCGTTCTTCACTTTTTGAACAGAGCGAGTGTGGCTAAATCCTTTATTTTTGTTAGATGGAAGTAAATGATGAAATGGTAGACAAACTGGCTAACCTGTCGAGGCTGCAGTTCAATGATACAGAAAAGCAATCTGTAAAGAAAGACCTTCAAAAGATGATTCAGTTTGTAGAAAAATTAAATGAACTGGATACAACTGGTATTGAGCCACTGCTGCACATGAGTGATGGAGTGAATGTATTGAGAGAAGATGAAGTGCAAGGGAGTATCGAAAGAAAAGAGGCCTTAAAAAATGCACCGGAGCAGGATGGGGTGTTTTTTAAAGTGCCGAAAGTGATTAAAAAGTAGTCCATGGTGAATTGTCAATAGTGAATATATAAGCAGAAGGCAACCAATTTTTAAAGCGTTCAACAGCACTCAATTAAAAAAGATGCATCCGATCATTCATTTAGAAAATATTTGTAAGAGTTACTATCTCGGCAAACAGGAATTGCAAGTGTTAAAAGGCATTGATCTTGACGTAAATAAAAACGAGTATGTAGCGTTGATGGGACCCAGCGGTTCGGGCAAATCAACCTTAATGAATATACTGGGTTGCCTCGATTCGCCTACAAGGGGGAGGTATGTGCTGAATGGTAAAGACGTAAGCCGCATGATTGACAACGACCTTGCTGAAGTGAGGAATAAAGAAATTGGTTTCGTATTTCAACAGTTTAATCTATTACCAAGATTAACTGCTGCGGAAAATGTAGCACTTCCGCTTATTTACAGTGGAATTAGTAAAAAAGAAAGGGCCGAAAGAGCCATGGAAACACTTACCAAGGTGAAATTGGACGACCGCAGTCACCATAAACCAAACGAACTCAGCGGTGGACAATGCCAGCGGGTTGCTATTGCCAGGGCGCTGATCAATAATCCTTCCATTATTTTAGCGGATGAGCCTACAGGTAATCTTGATTCAGTTACATCTCACGAGATAATGGATATTCTTGGAAAAATACATAGCGAAGGCAACACCGTAATATTGGTAACGCATGAGGATGATATATCGCATTTTGCCCACCGGATCATCCGGTTGAAAGACGGATTGGTAGAGACGGACCGAATCAATGAAAATCCCTCCACCATTCCTCAACTTGCCTAGGATTATAAAAGGAAAATACTGCTCCTGTTGATACTGGCATCATTGATAGCACAATACACGTCCAGCAGCTTTTGTATGGCTTTTTTGCCCTCCTTTTGAAGATCAGTTGAATAATCATTTACATACAGGTCGATGTGTTTCCGCATTACTTCCTCACTCATTTCCCGGGCATGCAGGCGGATGTAATCATTAAGTTCAGGATATTTACTGAATGCGTATTTGATACTGTTTTTTATCAATTCATCCATTTTTGTTTGAATGGACGGTTCCATATTTCTTTTGACAACAATGCCTCCCAGCGGTATAGGGCAGCCGTTTTCTTTCTCCCAGTAATCACCCAGGTCGATGATCTTTTTCAGTCCTTTTGCTTCGTAAGTAAAACGGTTTTCATGAATGATAACACCCAGCCCTTTTCCTGACAAAACAAAATTCTCTATTTCATCATACCGTAAAAAGACCTTGTGCTTTGCATTGGGATAGGCTAAAGAAAAAAGTAAGTGCGCAGTGGTATTTTCACCGGGAATGGCAATTAACTGGTTATCAACCTTATTAATTCCATCTGCCTCTTTTGTAATTAAAAGCGGACCAACACCTCTACCCAGCGCACTGCCGCTGTTCAGTACAATGTAGTTGTGCAATACCAGGGGCAATACACCATAGCTCAGCTTGGTGATATCCAATCTGCCTTCCTTAGCCCAATTGTTGAGGGTCTGAACATCTTCCAGTATCACTTCAAATTCAAGCCCACCGGTATCAATTTTTTTGTTGACAAGGGCATCAAAAATGAATGTGTCATTCGGGCAGGGAGAAAACCCGATGGTTAATTTACTATTGTTGAATGATTGCATTTTTTAAGTCTGATTAACCAATAATGAATGATCAAAAATGATTTAAAAGCTTTATCAATTCTGAATTGAGGTCTTCTACAGCTTCCTTTATTTTCCACTTGCTCTTATCCCGTTCACCCACTTCATTGCTGATACTTCTTATTTGTAAAAAGGGAAGATTTTGTTGCAGGCAAACATAATGTAATGCGGCCCCTTCCATTGTTTCCGTTTGCGGAGCAAATGTTTCAACCAGCTGTTGTTTTTGAACCATGTTGTCACTTACCTTATTGATGGTGACAGATCTTACAACAGGCAAGTTTGAATTATTTAAAATGGAATGAGGATTAATGAGCCAGCCATCGGTAAAGGGAAAGTGGTTTTTGCCAGCAAAGCCTGCATCAAAAACGGTGGTAAAAGTGCCTTTTTCTTCCATGCCCAGATCTCCCCATGCATCATATTTTACCATTACTGTTTTTCCTGCAGGAATGACTTTATAATTAAAACTTCCAGCGATGCCTGCCTGGATCACCAGGTCGGGGCTATTGCTGATGACAGATTTAGTGAGTAAAAAAGTAGTGTTCACCGGTCCAATGCCGGTAATGAGTACCTCTATATCAATATTTGATGTAAGCCCTTGTTTTTCGATCTGTTGCAGTGTGGGTTCAATTTCAAATGTGGTGGCAGCGGTCAATAAAATTTTCATAGCGCAAAATTCGGGGTTTCGAAGCAATTGGACCACAGATTCGCAGATGGGTGATTATGGAACGCACATCATTGTGCATCTGCGGAAATAGCCCATCCAAATCGGGCTTTATACTTTGAGGCTAAGCCTTTAACTTTGCGGAAATTTTGAAAAGCGGATGGTTTATATAACAAGGATAGAACATTTTAACGCAGCGCATAAGTTGTACAATACCAACTGGAGCCGTGAAAAAAATGAAGAGGTGTTTGGCAAATGTGCCAATGAGAACTGGCATGGGCACAATTTTGAATTGTATGTTACCCTTAAAGGTGAGCCTGATCCGGATACAGGCTTTGTGTATGATGTAAAGCGACTCAGTATCATAGTAAAGGATCATGTGATAGAAAAGCTGGATCATAAGAACCTGAATGAAGATGTGGATTTTATGAAAGGTAAACTTTGTTCTATTGAAAACCTGGTAATTGGTATCTGGCACCAGCTGGCTCCTCATCTTCCTGCCGGTGTTCAATTGCATTGCCTTAAATTATACGAAACACCGAGGATATATGTAGAGTATTTTGGCAATTAAGTAATTTTTCCCGAACAATTTGTACATTTAAACGTCTTTACATGTTATCTGGTCAGCTTGAACAGCACACTTCTGTTTCAGCAGCCAGATCAGTTACCTTGATTTAATATGATGCTGGATCATTGTTCATCATTTCATTTGTATCATCATTTTATTGTATGTCCAACAAAGTAGCAGTTTTTAGAAAAGAACATTTTAATGCGGCCCACCGCCTGTACAACCCGGCATGGGATGATGCTACAAATAACCGCATCTTTGGCAAGTGCAACAATCCGAACTATCACGGTCACAACTACGAACTGATAGTAAGACTAACAGGATTGCCTGATCCGGAAACTGGTTATGTATATGACCTGAAATTACTGAGTGATTTGATCGATGAAAATGTATTGCAGCGCTTTGATCACAAGAACCTGAATGAAGATACAGTGGAGTTTAAAGATCTGAACCCTACTGCGGAAAATATTGTTATTGTTATTTATAATATACTCCGGGAAAAAATCGATAACAAGTATGACCTGCATATAAGGTTATATGAAACTGAAAGAAACTTTGTAGAATACCCAGTGCAGTAAACCAACAAATTATTCCAAAGCAATGGCATACAAGAAAATTGACCAGTACGACGAAGACGTAACCGCCGGGTTGATAAAGACTTATTCGGAAACGCTTACACTGTTGGGTGAAGATGCCAACAGGGAAGGCCTGCAAAAAACACCTGAACGCCTGGCAAAAGCCATGCAGTTTCTAACACAGGGTTATCAGCAGGATGCTCATGCAATTTTGAATTCAGCCAAATTTCATGAAGAGGTGAGTGAAATGGTAATTGTAAAGGATATAGAATTGTACAGTATGTGCGAACACCATATGCTGCCGTTTTATGGTAAAGCACATGTGGCATACATTCCCAATGGCTGGATAACGGGATTGAGTAAGGTAGCGAGGGTGGTGGATGTATACAGCCGCAGGCTGCAGGTACAAGAAAGGCTGACCACGCAAATACTGGATGCGATTAAAGAAACACTGAACCCATTAGGTGTGGCTGTGGTGATTGAAGCTTCTCATTTGTGTATGATGATGAGGGGGGTACAAAAACAAAATTCTGTTACTACCACATCTGCTTTTTGGGGTGAGTTTGAAAAGAATGAAACAAGAAGTGAGTTTGTAAAGCTGATCAGCGCCAGGTTACATTGATTCCCAAAGAGAATCCAGTTTAATTGTAATCATGCATTCTGGCGATAATGTGAAATGAAAATCAAGTTTGAGTTTATATTTATCACCTGCCAGTTCGAATATTTCCGCGGTTTTGTTTTCAGCATCCGCAATGATGTAATACTTCACCTGTTTAATTTCATACAACGTATACTTTGTATTTCTATCCTTTAGTTTTGTACTGTGGGATGAGATTTCTATAATCAGTGAAGGGGTAAACCTTAAATAGTCTTCTGTAAATTCACCACATACAATCATACAGTCAGGTCTAACAATAGTATCATTATCAACCACCCAATCAAGCTGACTGTATGCCTGGCAATTACAGCCCGATTTTTTTTCATCCAGTTGATTTCTTAAAATTTGAATAAACTTACCAGTAAGCCACTGATGGGTTCTGTTAGGGGATGGTGCCATGGCAAAGGGATACCCATTGATTAACTCCCAATCTCCTTTCCACAAGAGATAATCTTTATGTGTGTAACGCTCTGGCTTAAATAATTGATCTGGTAAACTCATATTTATTTTGTTCTTCAAATTTAAAAATTATTTTTGGTTCAAACTTCTAAATTATGGCACATGCTTTTGTATTCCCGGGACAGGGCTCTCAATTCAGTGGAATGGGGAAGACTTTATACGACAACAACTCTTTGGCAAAGGAAATGTTTGAACAGGCAAATGAGATCGCCGGATTTCGTATTTCTGATACTATGTTCACTGGTACAGATGAAGACTTGAAAAAAACCAACGTAACGCAGCCCGCAGTTTTTCTACATTCCGTAATTGCGTATAAAACACTGCCCGATGCAAAGCCTGCGATGGTGGCCGGTCATTCATTGGGTGAATTTTCAGCTTTGGTAGCCAATGGGGTATTGAGTTTTGAAGATGCGTTTAAATTAGTAAACATTCGTGCCAAAGCAATGCAAAAAGCTTGTGAGCTAAATCCATCCACCATGGCTGCCGTGCTGGCTTTAGCAGATGAAGTGGCTGAAGAAATCTGTGCCAAAGTGCATAACGAAACGGGTGAAGTGGTGGTGCCGGCAAATTATAATTGTCCTGGGCAGTTAGTCATAAGCGGCAGTATCATCGGTATTGATATGGCCTGTGCACAAATGAAAGCTGCCGGAGCTAAAAGGGCCCTGGTATTACCAGTTGGTGGTGCTTTTCATTCTCCGTTGATGCTGCCCGCCAAAGAAGAACTGGCAGCAGCAATAGAGGCTACCACTTTTAATGAACCAACCTGCCCTGTATACCAGAATGTGGCAGCCAAGGCCGTAGTGAGCGCTGCTTCTATCAAAGCCAACCTGATTGAGCAGTTAACCGGCGCCGTTAGGTGGACGCAGAGTGTTCAGGCAATGATAGCAGATGGAGCCACGCATTTTACAGAAGTGGGTCCTGGTAAAGTGCTGCAGGGATTAGTACAGAAAATTAATAAAGAGATGATAGTAGATAGTGTGAGTTAAGATTAGAATGTTTAGAGGTTTAGAAGTTTAGGTTGTTGAGGGTTTAGGTAACCTGCTTTTATACTAAACTTCTAAACTCCTAAACCCTAAACCAATTCCTTAAAATCTTGCCACCAATTTCAAATTGATCAGCCTTGGCGTAAGCCTGTTTGGAATACTGTACGTGGTGTTGGAAAAATCTTTTATCAGTTGATAAGAGATCGTATTTTGCCGGTCAATTAAGTTAAACACTTCAAAGCTGGCCCAAATATTTTCAAAACCACGAAATGGATTGTGGCTGCGGCGAAGGCTTTTTTCACTCAGCAATAATGCGCTAAAGCCAATATCAATTCTTATATAAGGTTCAATCACCAATGCATTGCGGTAACGTATGCTGTTGGGTATATTGAATGGCATATTGCTGCCATACAACATATTGAGGTGTACACGAAAGTTTTTGTTAGTAGATAGATAATCCTGTAAAAACAAACCCACAGTGATCATCCTGTCCGTGGGTCGTCTCAGCCAGCCCACTTGCTGGTTCACACTATCAACAGGTATCCTGTCTTCACTTGCACCGGTAATAACTTCACCTGCAGCATTTTTATATTGAAAATAATTATCGTTTTCAATATCTTCTTTGGTTTTCATCAGCCCAATGCTGAGCCAGCTTTCCGCACCTTTTACCAGTTCTGTATAAAACCTTGTTTCCAGCCCATATGCATAACCTTTTGCGTTGTTGTTACCAAAATAGCGTATCCGCACATTATCTATATCATACGGGATAAGATCCGTTATGTATTTGTAATAGGCTTCTGAAGTGATCCTGAATGGCCTTTCGGCATTTTTAAAATTATAGTCAATACCGGCCACCACCTGGTAACTCTTCTGACTTCTGACATCTGTGTTTACTGCGCCATTGAATTTTCTTAATTCCCTGTAAAATGGAGGTTGGTTGTAAATGCCGGCGGCAAATTTAAAAACTACATCCCTCTTCCATACAGGCTTTACACTTACCTGTGCCCTCGGGCTTACTAAAAATTCTTTGTTGAGTGAGTTATAATTGTACCGCATACCCAATTGCAGTATAATGTCACGCTTGTCATTTTTGAACCGGATATTATCCTGTACATAACCGGTATATTTCATTATCGACAGGTTGGCAGTGCTGTTATAAAAAGAACTTAACCTGCCTGTATTGACGGGAAGCGAATAACCTGCACTGTCCTGGTATTCCCATTCATACAATTGGTCATTGATTTTCGTTTGCTCAATACTGTTACCAAATTGTATGAAATGTTTACTGCTGTCGCCAACATTGATGGAGCCTTTTACTCCGGCGTTCCAGACTTCGATGTCTAACTTATTGCGGCCATAGTTTTGATAATATCCTGCGCCAAGTGGATTGGTGATCTGGCCGAATGAAGTACTGCTGTTGTCAAAATCCCGGTCACCAAACAGGTAGGCACCCGCAATATCAAAGTTTTCGTTCTCTTTGTTCTGAAACCGGCTGAGCATCCATTTTAGCCGCAGTTTTTTATTAGGCGTATGTACAGCACTTACGCCAACCATATTGGTTTTATAACCGTCTTTTTCCTGGCCTTCAAAATAAATATCCAGGCCAAGGTTGGAAGTATAAAAAGGGGAGAATACCGAAGAAGTTCTTTTAGCATCTTCTGGAATCAGTGTAAACCTGGTGGCGCTGAAATTTCCTAAGGCTTCCAGCTGCAGTTTGTCGCTTACTTTATAGGTGATATAACCCTGCACATCGTTGCTGGAGGGTATATAGGCTCCCTTTGTTTCCTGGCTACCCAGTAAATTACTGTTGCTACGGTTGCGAACACCAACTATATAAGTGAGCCTGTCATTTTTTGCACTGCCTTCCAGGTGAAAGCCCTGTTCTAAAAAACTCACGTACACACTGCCTCCAAACTGCTTTGGCTTTTTATATTGGATATCCAGTACGCTGCTCATCTTATCACCATATTTTGCCTGGAAACCACCATTGTAAAAACTAACACTCCCTGCAAGTTCAGGATTGATAAAACTCAGCCCTTCCTGCTGGCCGCTTCTTACTAAATAAGGTCTGAATATTTCAAAATCGTTGATGTAAATGAGGTTTTCATCATAATTACCACCCCGTACACTATACTGTGATGTGAGTTCATTATTACCCCCCACCAATGTTTGAATCATGCGCTCAATACCGCCCGTGGTGCTGGGCAGGATGAGAGCGGTTTTTGCGTCAATCTTTGTTAACCCTATTTCAGTCCGGGTTTTTTCACTGCCAATTACCAATTCATCCAGTTCCTTACTGTTTTTATACAGCTTTATTACAATGTACTCTTCTTCGCCGGAATTCAATGTAAAACTTCGCTGGGCGCCGGTATAACTGTTATGGCTAAACTCAAGTGCAAATCGCCTGCCTGGTGGAACTTTGATCCTGAATGTGCCAGAATCGCTGCTGACCTCCCCATTTGCTTTGCCTAATATGGTAATGCTCACAGCTGCGATGCTGTTATCGTTTTCATCAACGACTTTACCGTTTACCCAGGCTGCTTTTTTTTGTGCGGTGGCGGTAAGGCATATAAGGGTGGCAATGATGCTGGCCAGTATTCTCATGGGATGAAGATAAATGATTTCCGGTTTTCGCTGCATTTGTTGCATTAAATGATTAGTGGTGAGTGTTCCTGACTTCAGGATTATGCCAACTAACAACTTAAATATTTTATTACACTTGAGTAATATTTTTCACAAAATCCAGAAACAGAGCGCCCCTTTGGCTGGCAGAATTAAAGGCATGTTGTTTGTTATCAGATTTATCATCACACAAAATCAACCGCTATGACAATTAAATTTACAAACCGCACTCTTCCCTGTTTTTTGGGATGTTTCTTCTTTTTGACATCCTTCCTGTCAGGTGTTGTACAGGCGCAGCCGATCGTGTCACTAACACCGGTTATTAATTCGGGTCTTAACCAGCCTATACAATTAGTAAATGCAGCTGACGGCAGTAACAGGGTATTTATTGTAGGTAAGACCGGGGATATCAGGGTCTACGATTCTTCATTTAATTTTATCGGTACATTTTTAACCATCACGGGTATCAGGACAGAAGGAGAGGAAGGTTTATTAAGTATGGCTTTCCATCCGGGTTATGAAACTAATGGTCTTTTCTTTGTTTATTATACCAACGCAGCCGGTAACCTTGAAATTGCCAGGTATAGCGTAAGTAGTAATCCAAACGTAGCAGATTCAGCAACAAGGGTTACTGTTATAACCATTCCCCATCCCACCAATTCAAATCATAATGGTGGTGAAATGCATTTTGGCAGTGATGGCTTTTTATACCTTTCCACGGGCGATGGTGGCGGCGGCGGCGATGTACCCAACAATGCCCAGACAAATACCGTGCTGCTGGGAAAAATTATTCGTATTAATCCAACCACAGGTGCTGCCCCTCCTTTTTATACCGTTCCGGCAGACAATCCTTATGGAAATGAAGTATTCGCCAGTGGATTACGAAATCCTTTCCGCTGGAGTTTCGACAGGCTTACAGGTGATATGTGGATAGGCGATGTTGGTCAGGGCAACTGGGAAGAGGTGAGCTACAGGGCAGCCGGGGTTACCAATGGGGCTAATTTTGGTTGGAGATGTTATGAAGGTAATGCGCCTTACAATACTGCCGGATGTGCCGCACAATCCAGTTATGTATCTCCCGTTTATGTATATCCTAATCCAGGTGCAGGGGCTGCAGCGGTTACAGGTGGAGTAGTGTACAGGGGTAGCAGCTATCCGGCTTTGTACGGATATTATGTGGCTGTCGATTTTTATGATAATGATCTTTATATCATCAACCCGGATGGTAATGGTGGTTTTACGACCAATGTACAGGCTATTACGCCATCCGTTACTAATATTGGAGATTTTGGAGAAACAGAGAACGGTGAATTATTTGCCGTTTCACTGGCAGGTGCTGTGTACAGGATAACTGCTGTAAATGGGGCACCCGTTCCAGTTACCTTGGTAAATTTTGGTGCCAGTGTTGCTAACAAACAAGTTCAATTGCAATGGAATACTTCATCAGAGAGCAATCTTGAATGGTTTGAAATTGAATATAGCAGGGATGGAAATGGTTTTGCTTACGCAGGTACTGTTCCGGCAAAAAACGTTGCAACAGGCGCTTCCTACAATTTTTTACATATTTCAAATGCAGAAGGCTTTGTTTTTTACCGGCTCAAAATGAAAGACTTAAATGGAAGGTTGACTTATTCAGGAATTATAAAAATAGATATCAAGGGCAGCCTTTCTTTTGTTTCACCATCAGTAATTTCAAATGGGGTGATACAGATCAATCTTCCCAATGAATCATTTTATTCACAGGTAGAAGTGATCAGCAGTAATGGTGCAGTATTGATCAGGAAAGATATAGAAGGTCAGACTGGCCGGGTGCAGCTTTCAGCAGCCGAGTTTTCACCAGGTGTTTATATGGTAAGATTTATCAGCAAACGCAACGATGCAACGGTACAGAAAATCGTGATAGAATAAATTACAGGGGCGGTATTGATTGAAATGCAAACTCATTGGTTCGGAATTTATTCTGAACCAATGAGTTTTTCAAGGTAGTGCTCCTGGATATTAAATAGTGATTTTAACGCTTTGATTTTGTCGAAAATTTCATTTTTATTCTGTCCGGAGCCTGATTGTACACCCACGATCATCACATTTTTAGGGGTGTGTTCAGTATTGATAAATTCAAACACTTTTGTTTTATAGCCATTAGCTTCCAGCAACAGTGCCCTGATGGTGTCGGTAACCATTTCTGCCTGGCGTTCAAGGAGGATACCGTGCCGTGTAATCGCAGCTAAAACATTCACCGGTTTCATTTGCTTCCTTATTTGTTTATGACAGCAGGGCGCCACGATGATCACTTTTGCATTGGCTACAATGCCTTTGAAAATAGCATCGTCTGTGGCGGTATCGCAGGCATGAAGGGCAATCAGCATATCAGTTGTTGGTAATGATGTATCTGCTATGGTACCCTTTTTGAAATGAAGTTTAGTAAAACCCGATGCAGCAGCTATCTTATTGCAAGTATTGATAAGATCTTGCCTCATTTCTATTCCAGTAACACTTGCTTCAAGTTTAAGCGAGCTGGTTAAGTAATCATATAAAGCAAAAGTAAGATATCCTTTACCGCTCCCCATATCTGCCACACTGATGTTTTTCCCAAAATCAATATCTTTTATAATGCCTTCAATAATTTCCACATACTTGTTTATCTGTTTGTATTTATCCTGCATCTCTTTTTTTACACTACCCTCGGCAGTAGTGACGCCTAACTGGTGGAGGTAAATTTTACCTTTTGATTGTATAATACGTTGTTTTAGTTTATCGTGCTGTTCAGTTGCCGCGATCTTATGGGAGGCAGGTTTTTGAGTGATCTTTATTCCATTATTGTGCTGGAGCAACTGGTAATCGCCGTTGGTTGTAAACAGGTCCGCATTATAAAAATCTTTTTTTAAGTGCTGTTCAATAATAACCAAGGCTTCTTTTGTATCAAAATTCTTCGTAATGTCTCTTGTGTCGTGCCGGTATACAAAGGATAGTTTTTTTCCTGTTTTTAGTAGCACCGGTTTTACAAACAAATTTTTCAAATCAGATTCTTTACCTCTTTTGCCACCCAATGTAATTTTAACTAATTCGTTTGCATCAGCAGCAATGCCGGCCAATACCAGGAATTGTTCTATCGAAGCTTTCATAAATGAAGAAAAATGATGATAGCAAATGTACTTTATTCTGGTTGCAGCAAAAGTTTTAGCACATTATCAATTCTTTTTTGAATTTACTCACTAAAAAGCCGGTTTGTACGTTATTCAATTTTATCTATTTTTAATTCGAGCCACCCGTTGAAAATCTTTAATCATTTTATCTGCACCCTTGTCTGCAGTTTAGTAACCATTGCTGCCATTGGAAAAGACAGCACTGTGGCCTTGAAAAATGGCGTGGCAGACCTCAGGGGCATTCCCTTTACAAGCAAATCCTACAGCCTTAAGGGAAATTGCGCTTTTGAATGGAACCGGTTGCTGCAGCCCGGCGAAGAGTTTTCAGCAGGGCCCCTATGTTGAATTTCCTCAAACATGGAACAATACCCTTTATAAAGGAAAAAATCTGCCTGGTCAGGGTTATGCCACTTATGGTATCACATTATTGCTGCCTGCAAACGGGAAGCCATTGGCGCTTACCATGCCAGTTGTTTATACAAGCTATAAGCTTTTTGTTAACGGGAAATTGCTGGCACAGAATGGTGTACCAGGTACAACCGGAAAAAATACAAGGGCGAAATGGGTACCGGTAACCGTTAGTTTACCAACTGGTACCGGAAAAGCTGAGATCCTTTTACAGGTGTCAAACTTTTCTCATTATAAAGGAGGTGCCAATATTAGTATGGAAATAGGGGAGGCTACCCGCATGTTCATTGAGAAAGAGCGGGCCATTGCCGGTGATTTTTTATTGGCAGGATGTCTTTTTATGGGAGGTCTTTTCTTTTTTGGGTTGTATTATTTTGGTACAAAGGACAAGGCTACTTTTTACTTCTCCTTCTTTTGCATGCTGTACAGCTACAGGATGGTGGGATGCACACCTTTTTATGCTTTGCATACCGTGTTACCCAGCCTCCCTTTTGAACTAACGGTAAGGCTGGAGTATATTTCACTTTTCGGAGGCGTATTTCTTTTTTTTCAATACATCCGGCATTTGTTTCCAAAAGATGTTCACCAGCCTTTAGTGAAGATACTATCGGTTACTTCATTGGCATACGGTGCCATCAGCCTGCTTGCCCCGGTAAGTTTTTTTACGCAGTTTTTACATAGCTTTTTGTTTGTGGTGCTGTTTTGTATTTGTTACCTCGTTTTTGTTTTTACAAAGGCATATGTCAAAAGAAGGGTGGCTGCCGGCTATGCACTAACCAGTGTTGGTGTACTGATGCTGATACAATTAATTGGTGAATTGGAATATTTCGGTGTGATGGTGCCGTCCAGACTGTTATTGTTCACCGGCCATATTGCTTTTTTCTTTTTACAATCGCTGATACTGTCATTCCGCTTTGCTTATACTATGCAGCAGGCCAAAAAACAGGCGGAAGAAGGCCTGCAGGCAAAAAGTGAATTCCTTTCCACCATGAGCCATGAGATACGAACGCCTCTTAATTCTGTTATTGGTATGAGTAACCTGATGCAGCAGAATAATCCAAGACCCGATCAAAAAGAGCAACTGGATGTACTGCAGTTTTCTGCAAAAAACCTCCTGAGCATCGTAAATGATATTTTAGATTATAACAAGATTGAGGCAGGCATGGTAAGCTTTGAGCAAATAGAAATGAACCTGCCCGAAATGATCCAGCATATTGCAGCCGGGGCAAAATATGCTGCAGAAGAAAAAGGAATAAAAATAAGGCTGAAGGTGGATAGTGAGATTAACCAATACATGGTTGGTGATCCTACCAGGCTTTCACAAGTATTGCACAATCTTGTGGGTAATGCCGTAAAGTTTACAAAGGAAGGTGAGGTGATGATTGAAGTTACCGTTCTGGAAAAAAATGATGCGACAGCCAGTATCCTGTTTTCAGTAAAAGATACAGGCATTGGCATACCTAAAGAGAAACAGCTGCTTATTTTTGAACGGTTTACACAGGCTGATTCTTCCACATCAAGAAGTTTTGGGGGAACAGGACTGGGTCTTACTATAACCAAAAAAATACTCGAATTGCAGGGGAGCAAGCTTCAGCTTACCAGTGAAGAAGGTAAAGGGTCCACTTTCTTTTTTACCCAGTCTTTTGCCGTAAGTAAAAGACAGATTGAAGTAAAGGAAAAGGTAATAGTGCTTCCTGCCAGAGAAAAACAACCGCTTAAGGGCATTCATATTTTATTGGTAGAAGACAACCCTATAAATATACTGGTAGCTAAAACTTTTTTAGAAAGCTGGGGTGCCGCTATTGATGTGGCAGAAAACGGGCAGGAAGCCGTCGACAGGCTGGATACCTCAAAACATCATTTGGTATTGATGGATCTGCACATGCCCGTAATGGACGGTTATACAGCTATAAGGACTATCCGGGGTAAAGGAATCACCATTCCCATCATAGCACTTACGGCAAGTTTACCAAATGAAGTGGAAACCGAAATAAAGGGACTGGATATTGACGATTTTGTTTTAAAGCCTTTTGTACCGGATGAACTGTTCCGAAAAGTAAAAGATACAGCCTGCACCGTTAGTTAAGGCTGGCATCAAAGGATTCTGTAAAATTTATATCACTGTAATCTTTAACTGTATTATACAACGTATCCCTCTCTACAGGTTTCCTGCCTACTTGTTTTATCAGGGTTACCAGTTGCTCTGTTGACATAGCAGGTGTTTGTTCTTCACTACCGGCCATGCTGTATATTTTGGTGGAGTCGTCAATGGTGCCGTCAATATCATTCACACCATAACTTAATGTGAGTTGTGCATTGTCCCGACCCAGCATTGGCCAGTAGGCTTTTAAATGGGGGAAATTATCAAGATAAATTCTTGCAATGGCATACAGCCGCATGTCTTCCACTATGGTACTCTCCGTTACATAACTCATGTCATTATTGTGGTTTCGGAATTTCAAAGGAATAAAGGTGTTGAAGCCATGTGTTTTATCCTGTAGTTCCCTCAATCTTCTCATATGGTCGATGCGGTGCTCAAATTTTTCGATATGGCCATACAGCATCGTGGCATTGCTGTGCATTCCCAGTTGATGTGCTGCTTCGTGAATTTTTAACCAGCCATCAGCATCCACTTTATCGCCTGCTATTTCCTCCCTTATTTCCGGAGCAAATATTTCAGCACCACCACCCGGTAAACTATCAAGCCCAGCTTCATGCAATTGTTTCATTCCCTCTTCTACGGTCAATTTTGCCTTCCGGAACATATAATCAAGTTCCACGGCAGTAAAGGCTTTTACATGCAGGTCTGGCCGGTGATTTTTTATCTTTTGCATTAGTTCGATAAAATAGGCCATATCCATTTTAGGATGCACACCACCAACTATATGCACTTCCGTTATAGGTTTGCCATCGTAGCTTTTAACAATATCCAGCATCTGGTCGATACTCAGTTCCCAGCCCTCATCCCGGTGTGCATACAGCCTGCTGTAAGAACAAAATTTACAACTGAATACACATACATTGGTGGGTTCTATATGAAAGTTCCTGTTGAAATAAGTGGTATCTCCATGCAGCCGCTCCCGGATAAAATTGGCCAGCGCTCCAACGAACCCAAGGCTGCCTTTTTCAAACAATAACAATCCTTCTTCATCGGTAATACGCTGCTGGAGTTTTACTTTTTCAGCAATGCGCTGCAGGCCTTTATCGGAAGTAAGTTCAACGAGAGTATCTATGGAGGCGTTCATGTGAATATTTTTTACAAAGTTAACTGCACTATGCAGTATAAACAAAAGGCCCCCAACAAAGTTGGAGGCCTTCGAAATTTTTATGAAACTATTATTGTGTTTTCACGATTCTTTCAACAACCGTTCTGTTAGTGTAGATCAGTTTAAGAACATACATACCACTGGCTGCTTTATTTAAGTCAACGGTAATTTGCCTTGAAGCATTGCCGTTGTAATCCTGGCTCCAAACCAATTGCCCTGCGGCATTGTATACCTGGATATTCTGCAGGTCAACCGGTGGTTCTACTGCTGAATGGTGAACAAGGAAAGAACCATTGAATGGATTCGGATAAATCAGGTATCCCTGGTCTTTTAAACGTTGTGGCAAACGCTGCCCGGAGATATTGATATTATCTACCCATAAGTTGTTCTGCTTATTGCCCTTCATCGCAAAGTACAACTGGAAGTTAGCGCTTCCAACAAACGGCGTAAGATAAGCCCGCTGTTTTCTCCATTCTGTAGCTCTCGGTACATAAGGAGCAGTCCAGGTATTATTGGGATCATTCACCGTCTGCAAATTATCTCCCCATTTTTTCCAAACGCTTGTAAACGTAAGACCGCAGTCAGTAGTAGCCAACACTTCTAAAGTATCAAGCGGCAGGATAGTTGATCCCGGATAGTTATCACCTGATTTATAGGAAAGATCAAAATCCACGAATACAGAATCCAGTGTGCTGCTGTTATTTATAATCGGGCTGATAAAATAATCAACCGCATTAAACGGATTTGATGTTGCAGGATTATTCATCAATAACGCCCCTGCACCGGTTCTTGCAGCAACACTGCTGCTATCCCAGGTTACACCACCGTTTACATCATACACACCCCAGTTTTCAGGTGGGAAAGCATTTGATTCAAAGCCTTCTGCCACCGGCATTTCTTCTGCAGAAATTACTGTAAAGCGTTTGATCAACTGATCATTTGAAGTTACCTGGTCAGTTACGCCATTTGGATTGGACGTAAATACTTCGATGATATGAGTACCAAAAGCCACATTTGCCGAAGGCAATACAGCTTCTCCTGCATCACATCTTGCTATGGCGCCAGTCCAGTTGTATGTTACAGTATCAGCAGACCGGTCAATTACGTACCGAATGGTAAGACTTTTTAGCGTATCACTTGCCTGGTTAGAAAAAATCACTCTTGGCGTAAAGCTCCTGTCACAAATAGCAGGTAAAGGGTCGGCAATCCTTTCGAGGGCAGCATTAGTGGTGAGCCCGGTAAAGCCAACCAGTGTAATACTGTCTACGTACAGGTTATTACCAAAGTCATTATAGGCTTCAAAACCAATCCTCATATTTTTAATTCCATTAGCACAAAAATCTTTTAAGATTACTGTTTCTTTTCTCCATTGAGCATTACCACCTGGCGTAAAGTCCTGGTCGGAGTTGGGTGCTGTAGCCAATGTGGCGCCGCCTTTTGCGAAACTGCTGCGTTGCCATGTTACACCACAATCACCAGAATACACAACTACTAAAGAATCATTGGTGGCCGGTGTGCCACCATCTTCATAACGCTGGTAGGCAACATAAAACGACACCCTGATAGAGTCATATTTTTCTGTAACCACAGGTGGCAAACTAAAGATATCCCTTTGGCCTACGTCGCCATAGTTATAAAAATCCATTTTCATACTGCCAGGAGCAGGGCGGCCTGTTGTAGCTCTTTCCCAGGTAACATCAGCATCCGGATTGATGATCTGTGAACCATTGGCCGGAGGGAATGCGGTAGCTGAAAAATTCTCCGTAAAAGGAAGTCCAAGAGGCGTACCTGTATTAAATCTGTAAGTCAGCGTATCATTAGCTGGGTTACCATCCAAACCACCATTGGGTGACGATATTTCAAATTTGAGGTTGTTTAAACCTGCCACTGCATCTTTTAAACCCATTGTTACTACCCTTGATCTTCCGGGTTGGATAGTCAGGTTAAAAGTGCGGGTTTCGAATGAAGCATTATTTATAGAAGCAGTTACTGTAAAAGAAGAGATGGGAGTAGTACCTGCATTGGTGATTCTAACTTTTGGAACAAATGGACCGGGGCATGTTTGCCTTGGATAAACCGCACCTGCAGTATCACAATCACCGGTATTTCCAATAACTTCTGCACCACCTGGACTTACAACGGAGTTGATCATGGCATCCACCGGAAGTTGAGTATAGTCGGCTCCGTTAGAATTGAGGTAGCCGGAACGGCAAAATTCAAGCACCCATTCCATTCTTTTTGCCTGCCCCAATGTAAACATGGAGTAGCAGGCATCATCGGTGTAATCCATATAATTCTGGAACATTCTTGGTGCTGCCGGCGTACAGCCATTGCCGATTGCTGCACCAGGGCAACCCTGGAATGCACCGGAAGAGAAAGGCGTATCATCTGCTGCACCTAATAAATTGGTTGGTAAAGAACATCCACCAGCACTGGACAGCTGCCTGAAATCTGCACCAGCTACGCAAGTATTGCCATCTCCCCAAATATGATACAAACCAAAATTGTGACCTATTTCATGAACTGTTGTACGGCTCAGCCTGTACTCATCATATGAAAAGCAAAAACCAGCAAAAGCACGGTAATCCACACAAACGCCGTCTTGAAATCCATTTCCCAAAACAGCACTGCCTGGACCAATGCCCGGCGAAATGCCCAACAGGCCCGCGGCACCACCATCACCAACATAAATGTTGTAGTATTTACTTACATCCCAGCCGGTAGAGCCACCCGTAATGGTATTCGAATTTTTTATTGGTTGTGCTCCACCAGTTATCTCGGTAGTGCCAACCACTCTAACAACCCCGGTAGTATAGTTTCCTCGGGGGTCTCTTTTTGCACGGGCAAACCTAAGCAATGAGTGACCTCTTACTCCACAAAAGTTTCCCAGAGAGCAATTGGTACTGTCTGCATTAATTCCGGCAAAATCTTCGTTCAGTCTTGCGAAAAACGCATCAATTGCTTCATCTGTAATGATCCATGGATTCGGCAACACCACATGCACTACCACTGGTATAGTTACAGGGCCCGGTAATGCCGCAGGTGAAACAGGTCTTTGAGAGGAGGTATTATTGGGATTGGCAAGCCAATTTTGAAAATCTCTTTCGTTTTGCTCCATCATCGCCCTGAATTCGGGATCAAGGCGCTTCATTTCTTCAATTCCCTCCATAGTGCCGCAACGTTTCATTTCGGAAGCTGGCTTGTTCTTGGTCTTTGCAGAGGGCTTGGGTTTTTGAGCAGAAACCTGTATAAAACAAAAAACCAAAGCTGCAAAAGTAAGTGCTGGTTTTAGGATAAGGGTTTTACAATTTTTGATTGGAAAAAGCAAACAGTTGCGTAGCATTCTCTTCATAATGCAGTATTTATGGTGTTTTGGTTTATTACTTTTTTTGTAAAGGTTGTAAAAATAACCTTTTCTGCGTACCAAAAAAATCTGAATTTCAAAAAAAGAGAGGTGTGGAAAGCCACGCCGGTACAGAAGCAGATACTTGTTTTACCACTCCATTCTGAGGTATTATTTGTCACATTACGGATTTAGAACTTGTATGGTTGCCTGCTGCTTTTTTTGAAAGTTTTAAAAGCGTTTTAAGGTTTTATTGCCAGATTTTAATGGCTGAATTTTGCCGTTAATTGGAATTGTATATCTTACAGACTTTATCCAATTTTGCTGCCCCGCCTTCTATCTCATACCAGCTATGTGTATAACTGTTGGCCCGCAGAGTTTATCAAACAAAACAAACAAATGCTATGGGTATAAAGTATCGCTTAACGGTAATGAGTTTTCTGCAGTTCTTTGTTTGGGGTGCATGGCTGATAACAATTGCCACCTACTTTTTTTCAAGCCCGATGGGAGCTGCAAAAGATGCCGGTATAAAGTTTGGAGCTATCTTTTCCACGCTGGCGCTGTCCTCCTTATTTATGCCGGCACTTACAGGAATTATTGCCGACAAATGGATGAATGCAGAAAAACTGTATGGTATTTTGCACATACTTTATGGGTTAGTACTGTTTTACGTACCACAGGTACATGATGCGGATACATTATACTATGTAATTTTTGCCGCCATGATTTTTTATATGCCAACCATCTCGCTCTCCAATTCCATTGCCTATACGATACTGAAAAGGGAGGGACACGATGTGGTAAAAGTATTTCCGCCCATCAGGGTTTGGGGCACCATTGGTTTTATAGTAGCGATGTGGGCCACTAATCTTACAGGCAGTAAGGCAAATACCAATCAATTTTTAATTGCAGGTGCCTTTGCAGTGTTGTTGGGTATTTTTTCATTTACGCTTCCCAAATGCCCGCCCCAAAAGAATATAGCAAAAGATGCCGGTGTGCTGGAGCAATTCGGTTTAAAGGCATTTACATTGTTTGGAAACTATAAGATGGCGCTGTTCTTTGCGTTTTCCATGATGCTGGGTGCGGCATTGCAATTGACTAATATGTATGGCGATACCTACCTGGATGATTTTAAAAAAATACCACAGTATGGTCCCGGGTCATTTGTAGTGAAGTATTCTACTATTATCATGTCCATTTCCCAGATATCAGAAACATTGTTTATCCTCACCATTCCTTTTTTTCTCAAGAGGTTTGGTATAAAAAAAGTGATGCTGTTTTCTATGCTGGCATGGGTACTTCGTTTTGGACTTTTTTCTTATGGCAACCCTGCTGATGGATTATGGATGATCATTGTTTCCTGTATCGTGTACGGAATGGCGTTTGACTTTTTCAACATCTCCGGTTCTTTATTTGTTGAAACCACCACTGATTCATCAATCCGTTCAAGCGCACAGGGATTGTTTATGATGATGACAAATGGCGTAGGCGCCTTTTTGGGAAGTAAGATCAGCGGATGGTTGATCAACGAATATTATACATCAGCCGGCGGCGACAGGGAATGGCAGGGCATTTGGCTTGCTTTTGCTGTTTACGCCCTGGTAGTAGCCATTTTATTTGCCGTTCTTTTCAAACACAAACATGACCCCAATGCAGTTGAAAACGTCTCGCATTAATTCACTAATTATGTAAATACTAAAACCCCTCCAAACAAGATTTGGAGGGGTTTCTTTTTCTGATCAAACGGTCACTTGATCACTGACCTTACATATGCTGCTCAATCTTTTTTACGAAGTTCGATTTTGGCTGTGCGCCTACCAATTTATCAACCACCTGGCCACCTTTTACAAAAAGAATAGCAGGAATACTGGTAATACCATAGTTCATGGAAACAGATGGATTATGATCCACATTTACCTTACCCACTTTTACCTTACCTGCATACTCTTTGCTAAGGTCTTCAATTACGGGTCCTATTGCACGACAGGGTCCACACCATTCTGCCCAAAAGTCAATAACGGATAATTTATCTGATTCCAACACTTCAGTTTTGAAGTTTGCATCTGTGAATTCAAGTGCCATAAAATGTATATTTTAATTTGTTTGTATAACAATGGATGGCAAAAATACATCCAATCCGGTGAATATGTTGTTATGACATATACACATGTTGTGATGAAATTGTTTTGACAGGTAAATGGCCAATGTGTCGGAAGAATGTTAAGGAATTGTAACAAATGAAAGCCTGTTCATAGAAATAGTACAACGCTGCCGGATAAAAACAACCTGCTGCATTTTATTTATATACTCTTCATTTTTATGGTACAAATAATATGCTTTACTAATGTAACCTTTGTTACCATGCAAACGAATACTTACAAACATCTTTGTACTCAATAAAATAAAGATGAAATGGAAATAATTGGGTATTTGTTAGCGGCAATTGTAGGTGTATCGCTTGGATTAATCGGCAGTGGTGGTTCTATTCTCACGGTGCCTATTTTAGTATATGTAATGGGTGTAAATCCTGTTTTAGCCACAGCTTACTCACTTTTCATTGTAGGCGCTACTGCGCTCGTAGGCGGGGTACAAAGTGCCACACAAAAAAAGGTAGATTTTAAAACCGTCCTCATATTTGGCATTCCCTCTATTGCGGCAGTATACGCCACCCGTATGTGGCTGGTACCCTTTATTCCAAAAGAAATTTTCTCCATCGGTTCATTTGTCATCACAAAGCCCATTGCCTTGATGCTGTTATTTGCAGTGGTGATGATATTGGCTTCCATCAGCATGATACGATCTGGCAAAAACAAAGAGGAAGCTGATGAGAACGCACCCATGGTATATAATTATCCCATGATATTGCTGGAGGGTGTCGTGGTAGGGTTACTGACTGGTTTGGTGGGTGCCGGTGGCGGCTTTCTAATTATTCCTGCATTGGTGCTGCTTGCCCGGATGCCGATGAAACTGGCGGTAGGCACTTCACTATTTATTATAGCCGCCAAATCTCTTATTGGTTTTACCGGTGACCTGCAGGGTAACCAGGTGATTGACTGGAAATTGCTGGGAACT
>ERZ795056.1291-NODE-1291-length-29447-cov-20.764256_pt1 | contig 29447 bp, 24 predicted proteins | sample MGYA00375140_ERZ795056 | MGnify/ENA primary metagenome ERZ795056 (study PRJEB30185, sample SAMN05720227) | activated sludge metagenome | isolation source: Anaerobic digester | place: USA | collected 2015-03-09 ... | reverse complement strand
TTTTTCAACCTTAATAGAAAAATCCTGGCAATTAAATCCCAACCTTATTACCTTATTTATATCTTCCGGCAATTGAACTGATTAGTTTTTGTTTATATTGATTTTATTTACCACGAAGAAAACGAAGGGGAAAAATTCGAAATTCGAATTTCGAAATTCGAAATGTGAGAGGTTTCCATGCCCGAAAATGAAGTCAAACAGCTCCTGCACCTGACCCACAACGACGTGCTGCGGGCGGTCGATATCCTGGAAAAGCAGCTCAACATCCTCTATCAGCGCGCCCAGGTGCTGATCAGCCTGGCCGGCGTCACCCTGACCATTACCGGTTTTTCCGGCCGCCTGATCGCCGCCACCAACCGGCCGGCACAGGTCCTGATCATCGCCGGCCTCGGCCTGGTGCTGGCCAGCGCCGTGTGGATCTACAGCCGCGTCATGGCCATCAAATGGATCACCAGCGAGGTGCAGCCCGACAGCGAGCGCTTTCTCGCCGCGGTCATCCGCCGCCGCAACCAAAAGACCTTTGCCTATTCCCTCGGCGGCAAGATCCTGCTCGCCGGACTCTTTCTCTATTGCCTGGCCTTTGTTATCATGTTGCTCAACGCCTGACACACCCTCATCCCAAACGAAAGGAACCCCGCATGAACAAACGACTCCTCTTCCTCTGCCTGCTGCTGGGGGCGGCGGGCGCGGCGCTGCCGCAACCGCAGGAAACCGATCACCCGTCTTCTGCCTATATCCAGGCTCTGGCCGTCGATCCGCAGGACCCGCAGCGCGTCTATGCGGCCACCATGGGCGCCGGCCTCTTTATCAGCGACGACGGCGGCGACTTCTGGCGATCGGCGGTCGATCTTTCCGAACACCAGTCCATGACCTCGGTGGAGCTCGATCCGCAGGACCCGACCCGCCTCTATGCCGGCGGCGAACACAGCGGCGTGTGGATGTCGACCGATCGCGGCGACAGCTGGAAATTCATCGGCCTCGACAGCGCCAACGTCTGCGACATCGCCGTGCACCCGCAGATCAGCGGCTGGGTGCTGGTGCTGGCCAGCGACGGCGTCTATCGCTGCAAAGAGGTCGGCGTCGCGCCCTGGGAACACGTCTTTGATTACGCGGTTGCCCTCGGCGACGCCATGCCGTCCTCCGGCCGCCGCAGTTACATCCGCTTCAGCCGCTTCCAGAAAGTCGAGATCGACCCGCATCACCCGCAGACCGTGCTGCTCAGCAGCCGCTGGGAAGGCGGGTTCCGCCGCAGCGATGACGGCGGCGACACCTGGATTCACCACACCCTCGGCGGCTTGTTTCGGCGCATGGACCCGATCCTGTTTCACCCGGACGACCCGGACATCGTTTTCGTCGGCACCCATCACCAGGGGCTGTTCAAGAGCCACAACCGCGGCCAGAGCTGGGTCAGCATCAGCCTGGGCATGCAGCCGCAGCGCCGCACGCCCTATTACGGCGCCTATCTGATCTCCGGCCTGGCCATGGCGCCCTCGGATCACAACGTGCTCTATACCGGCAGCGACAATTCGAACTGGAAATCGATCGACGGCGGCCTGTCGTGGCAGGAACTCGGCAAGAGCCTGACCTGCCCGTTTGCGCGCGCCTTTGCCGTGCACCCGCAAAATGCCGACATCGTCTGGGCAGGCACCAACGTCGGCGTCTACAAATCGATCGACGGCGGCGCCACCTGGACCTTCAGCAGCAACGGCATGCCGCAGGTGCCGATCCGCGGCACCGCGGACCTGCAACTGCAGGACGGCCTCTATCGCTTTGCCTGGGCCGGCCGCAGCCCGCAGGTCTTTCGCCGTCCGCTCGAGCCGCTCGGTCCCTGGCTGCCGGTCAACTGGCTGCTGCCCGAGCCAGCCGCGACCATCGAAAAAGGCGACGGCCCCAACGAAATCCGCCTGGTCAGCGACGTGCAGACCACCACCAGCCACGACGGCGGCCTGCGCTGGCAGGACCGCGACCCGCTCTTTGTCGACATCGCCTCGCCGGTCGAAACCCTGGCGTTCAGCGGCAACCGCAGCGATCCGGATCTGTGGACCGTGGAGATCGAGCTCAACGGCCGCGCCTTTTTCGACGACCGCTGGGTCGGCACGCTCTACCGCCGGACGCCCTATATCGCCCTCTATCTGGTGACGCCCGATTACCCGCTCGACCGCAGCGTGCCGTTCTGGCAGACCACGATCGACCGCGCCATGCGCTTTACCGTGCAGATCCCGCGCCGCGACCTGCCAAAAACCAAGGCGCTGTTTTACTGCGAAGTGCGCGACTTTCAGCGCAACACCCTGTTCGGTTTTGCGCCTGTGCAGCCGGACAAGAGCGGCAAGGTGGTGCTCGACCTGGCGCCCGACAAGCGGCTGCCCGGCCTGCAGAAACAATTCGAGTCATTGCAGCAAGGAAAATAAGAGAGCAAAAATCCGGATCCGGTATGCAAACGCCGACCACAGATGCACTCCGCCTGGCAACGGATTTAAGGCAATCGGCAAGACCAAACACAAACAAGCTGCGGGGGGCAAACCTTCTGCGCCCAACCGGTTTTTGCGAGATAAAATCGCCTGAGCGCAAACCATCGGACAAGGACGACGATATGAAAAAACTCCTGATCGCTTCCATTGTTCTCACGGCGACAATCAATTCGCTTGCGCAAACAGAACAAACACCCGCAAAATGGAGCCTGGCGACGAGCCTCACCTATCCGCTGGCGGACATTTACCTGTTGCAGATCAATTATCGTCCCGCCGCCGGACACGAGCTCTTTTTCGGGCCGTGTTGGCAAAATTTCGAGCATGACAGTTTCGAGGTCAATGCCCTCACCCTTTTGCTCGGTTACCGCCGGTTCATCTACAGGGGATTGCACCTCGAAGCGGAGCTCTACCCGGCCTACAACAAGATCCATTCAAAGGTCAACGACAAGGACTATCCGGGCATCGAGATGTGGGGCGAATTCAAGATCGGCTATCGGTTCGATCTGGCCGGGTGCAGGCTGTATATCCAGCCTGCACCCGGCATCGGGTTCGGCTTTTTCCGCACCAACAAACCACCCAATTTCGACGAGGAGATCGACTATCCGACCTTTACCCTGCAGCTGCTGGTGGGGATCAGGCTGTAGCGCGAGCAAAGCCGGTCGGTCCGCGCAACCAGCCGGCCGGCATGGGCGATGTGGAATCCTGGCGCAAGAACAACAGACGGAGGAGAGCGATGCGTATCGGTTTTTGTTGTGTTCTTTTGATCTCCGCAGCGGGGCTGTTTTGCGGCTGCGGCCGCGAGACCGCTAACATCGAGCAGGCGCCGGTGTTTGTCGGCGGCAGCGAAGGCTACGACACCTTTCGCATTCCGGCCCTGGTGGCGACGCCGTCGGGCGCTGTGCTGGCGATCTGCGAGGGCCGCAAACGCGACCGCAGCGACAGCGGCGACATCGATCTGGTGGTCAGGCGCAGCGTCGACAACGGCCGGACCTGGAGCGGTCTGCAGGTGATCTGGGACGACGGCGACAACACCTGCGGCAATCCCTGTGCGGTGGTCGACCGCGCCACCGGGGTCATCTGGCTGCTCATGACCCACAATCTGGGCACGGACCGCGAGCCGGAGATCATCGCGCAGACCAGCACTGCTAGCCGCACGGTGTGGGTGTGCAGCAGCGCCGACGACGGTCTGACCTGGACTGCGCCGCTCGAGATCACCGCGGCGGTGAAACAGAGCGACTGGACCTGGTATGCGACCGGGCCGGGCAACGGCATTCAGCTGCGCAGCGGCCGGCTGCTGGTGCCGTGCGATCACATCGAGGCCGGCACCGATCATTATTATTCGCACGTCATCTTCAGCGACGACCACGGCGCCAGCTGGCAGTTGGGCGGCCGCACGCCGCAGCATCAGGTCAACGAGTGCGCGGTGGTGGAGCGCGCGGACGGCACCCTGTTGCTCAACATGCGCAACTATGACCGCAGCCGGAAGGAACGCATGATCAGCACGAGCGCGGACGAGGGGCTGACCTGGAGCGACCTGCGGCCGGATTCGGCATTGATCGAACCGATCTGCCAGGCGAGCCTGATCGCGGTCGAGCCAGGAAAAGGCGGGCAGCTGCTGTTGTTCTCGAATCCGGCCGACCGCGAGGAGCGCGTGCGCATGACGGTGAAATTGAGCGCCGACAGCGGCGCGACCTGGAGCGCGGGATTGCGGTTGACCGCCGGCCCGGCGGCCTATTCGAGCCTGGCGCAGCTGGCCGACGGCCGCATCGGCTGCCTGTACGAGACCGGCAACGACTCGCCCTATGAACAGATCAGGCTGGCGCGCTTTGCGCTGGCGGAACTGCTGGACGAGGAATAGAAAGGGAAAATGGGGGAAGGGAAAAAAGCAACACGTTGCAGGCGAATACTATTTTCAAATTATTTATACATTTGATTTAATTTAATATTGATATTTTTATTTGTAAAAAAAAATTATAATTTCCCTTGACTAATTTTTATTTTAGATTATTATTAATATAAAGGCATTAGATATGTTTTTTTATTTTCGGAACATGCAACAACCTGAAAGGAGAACAAAATGTATCTAAAATCATTTTTAGCTTTAATAATATTCGTTATTTTAATTACAGGTTGTTTATTAAATGATAATTCGAAATCTAGTGAAAAACTTAATAAATTACTTGTTTTTACAGATAATAATACAAGTAATACTCAAAGTATATTTCCAGGTCCATGGGTTTATCCGCCACCAGATACAGGAAAATGAGTTTAAGAAAATAATTGTAAACCATTGGATAAATAGACCAGAAATTATGTATATTGTCTTCGTATTTTTAAAAATAGGCAAAATTATTTGGTCTATAAGTGGGCAATACTGGATTTGAAGCAGTGACCTCTGGTATATGAGACCAGCAGCTTCACGCGGTTAAACCCAATAAATACAATCGAAATTAAAATTCAAAAGTGAAAAATGGAACAATTTGGGAAGCGAATATTAAGATATAAGTTTTATGATCTGTTGGCCTGTTGGTTGCGCCGTTCTCTTATTTATATGACATAGAATCCGGCGTTAAAACATTTTGATTTTAGTGTCGGCTTCTTCCTCAATCCTTAACACAGCGAACCGAAAAGCCGTAAAGCTTATGGTCGTAGAAGCGAACGACTTCTGACCTGGAAAAACCTAGATCCCGGTGCCATGCTCTGTTTGCATGACTCTCCAAAGAAGACCAATAGAGCGTGTATTTGCCGATATTGTGGAAAACACCAACGTCATTGCGGCAACCGCCGGGCAAGGCGGAAAAACCGCTCTCATTCGTCGCGCCGGTATTGGGATTTTGCCAGTGTGTTGTGGTGGTTTCTTTTAGCTTGCCGCCCTCGTTTGTACCGCGCCAGCCGATATCATCCGCTTCCGACTGGCTCATACCCAGGTACATTTCTAACTGTTTCCACTCTTCATCGCTCGGAACGTGCCAACCTTCAGGCGCCAGTCCGCGGAGATCGTTCACTGCATACCAATTGTATAATCTACCATATGTCGGTACATTGCCGTCATTATTGTCATAACTGCAATAAGCGCCAGTTTCAGGATTTCCCCATGCATCGTTTTCAGTTATATTTGCGATAGCTTCACCGTTTCGGTAATGGGTAACCTTTAGATTTTCCGCCATCCACCATTGCTCGCCGATTTTAACCGTGCGATAACGATTGCCATCAATATCTTTCATTTCTCTGCCGCAATTTGAACAACAAAGACCAAAAACAAACAGCAACAGGAGAAAAAATCTATACTTTTTCATTTTTTACCTGTATTTCAAATATTCGAATCGAACAACTCACCGCTCAAAAGATCAATAAACAGCCCCCTTATCATCTTATTGTGTTCGGTTTTGTAGTTGTAGAGGGATTTTGTGAAGGCATCTTTTATCTGTTTATGCTCCTCCTGAGTGAGCCGGATATCAGGGAGGAATTCGACTTCGATCCGCATGGGCGTGTTGTATTTGCGCAAGATTTCCTCGGCTTTTTCAAGAGCTTTTGTCCTTGCCGGGCCGAAGATGCCTCGTTTATAGAGAATTTCCTCAATGGCCTCTTTTATGCTCTCATCGAAGCCGTCTTCAGCAAGGGGAAATTCGATCAGGTAGCCCATGGTAGAGTCCTGATATTAAATAAGTTAAGAAAACTACCTAACAATTGTATCAGTCTTGCGTGATTTGCATCGTCGTGGATGAAATGGCAGAGCTTTAAGCCTCAAGATATTTTGCATTCCGAAATTCTGGAGGAATGATGCGAACCAGTTCACCATCTAAATCTATTCCATATTTCACAGCTAGGTAAGCAACATGAACTCCGAAGATTGCCCGAAGATTACCAAGCTGGCTAATAAAAGAAAAGCGACTGCCAGATCTGCCATAATTTTTTGTATTATCAAGGTATTCACGGCATGCTGCTCGCATTGCTTTAAGTGAAGAAATGGCCTCTGACTCCTCCGACAAACGTTGCAATGCTTCTGTCAGCTCAGATCTGATTGTGCATATAGATTTAACAACATCTCGATCGTCTTCAAAATGAAAATCGCTATAGAGCGCACGTCGGTCTTCAAGAAAAATGAAAGTTTCACGAATGATTTTTCGTTCTGATTCTGGAGGAGTCCATGAAATCCCAAAAATTGGAATTGACACCCCTGTAATTCGATTTGCAAGGTCTTTGAATGCCACCGTAGTTTTATTCATTTATAAAATACCTCCTTGTTGACCTTAACAATGGGAATCAGCGTTAGCATACAACGTCATCTGCTGAATGATATCATAAGCTGCTCTTCACTTCATCTACTGGTTTCGTTCCAAGGATCATTGCTTCGACGTCAGCTCTGACGGTGGCTAATTGGTCTTCTGCCTTTGCCAGTGCAAGAAGGGCTTTCTCGCGGGCCTGTGCGTATTCTCGCTGTTCAGGTTCAGGTATATATGGAATGTGAAGTTGACAGAGGTTTTCGGTATACATGCGTTGCTTTACGGCTCCGACACGGTTGAATTGAACTAGGTCGATGAAGAACGGCGTCTGAATCAAGACGGCCACAAAACCGGGAAGCAAGAGATCAGGCACATTTTTCCTTATCCGCCAGACTTGATACTCTGGACTTGTAATAGCATCTTCCGGCACGTCAGGGACGGTGCCAAGAGAACCGACATTGCACCGCGTGGGATTGTGAAAAAACCAATCCTTGCGGATTCGTTTGTAAGGTGCATTGAATGATGCACCTTTCTGTCTGGAGTTTAGAAAAACACCTTCTTTGTTGTTCACACCGTAGACAGGCCAATCGTGTTCGGGTTCGTCAAACGGTCGAACAATCTCGGTTGCATCCTCAATGAAGTCACCCATCGGACGAAATGAGGAGCACGCCAAACGAAACGCGGAAGCGCGTCCCGATTTTACATCCCATGCTTCGAGGTTTTTGAAGTCGAGGGCAAAGAACCGAGTATGAATCACGTCTTGAGCTGCCTCTCGTGTGTAAAGTTCGCAAAGTCGTTCATTGAGGATTTTCACTGGTTCAACCAAGGCGGTACGGGCAGCGGCGAGTTCTTCTTCGGCTTGGTGCCAGTAGTCTACGATTGTATGTTGTGTGTTGAAGGATGGGATAGGCACGCATTCCGATTCGAAGAAGTCGAGTTTGACCTCTTTCCGCCCTTCGGCTCCAACTTTATTCCGCCAGAGATGAGCGCGGAAGAAGCGCGATTGAATCAATAGGAGAAAATACTCCGGAATGATCTTGTCCCTGTCTGGTTTGTATACTGCGAAATGATTGGTTACAACGATATTCGGCCATGCAGGCATAATTCCTACTGCACCATTCTTGAGGTCGATCTTGGCAACGACAATATCGCCAGGATGTGCGAAGAATAAATCCATTGTATAAATGCGGCCAGGGGCTACATCGCGTTTGTCGACGGATCCGTCAAAATGGATGGTGATCGGTTGAAGGTCAGTGAACGAATGTGTTGCTAGATCTACCTTCTCCTTTCGGGGCTGTAAAAATGTTCCGATTGGTCGCATTGTTTCTGGAGGCCAATTCCATTTTATCTTGTGAAAGCTGCCCGGATCCCAACGAGCAATCTCCTGAAACAGAACCGCAAAAGCCTTTCCTGTAGCTGGTGCAATCATGCGGGGGCCTCCGCTGCAAGGAAGGGTTTGGGATCTGCCCTAAAGGCTTTGTAAAGCTCGAGGGCTGAGTGGTTGATGTCCGACGGTATGTAGTCGTTTGGTACAAGCTCGTTCAATACGCGGTCGGTCTCGCCGGTGGCGGTGATGCCGACATGCTCGGCTTCATAAAGGAAGATCGGATACGGGAAGCGGGATTTAAACAAGAAGCGGGCTTCTGTCTCTATTTTCGTTTCCATGTAGCGGGTGTACTGCTTTACTACGCTTTGTAGGGCTTTCCGGTGGTTGGTGTCTCTGTCACGTTTAGCCTGAGTGATAGCCGCTTCGAGTTCTTTGGTCTTGGTTACAATCTCGGAGGCGTATTTGTCATGTATTTCCTGGGTGGCAGTGCTCTGTTTGAGGAGGAAGTCGGCTTGCTCTTGTTCGGTGAACTTTTGCATGAAAAGTAGAGATGCTTTCACTGATGCGCCGGACGACACAAAAGTCTCGGGCGGCAGGGACACAACGGCTCGGATGAAAGCGCGGTTTTCGCAGAACTCGCGGACATAGGCCAGGGAAGGATTATTGAAAACCCCTTCGGGCAGGACGATGCCAAGACGTCCGCCAGGCTTTAATAGATCAAGGCAACGTTCAATGAAGAGAATTTCGGTTTTAATATTGCCGACTTTTTTATTCGTACCTTTCGCAGTGGGCAGATCAAACAAACTGGCGATGGGTTTACCTTTAGCAGCCCGGATGCGTGAAAGCGCGTTGCGGTAGGGCTCTCCAAAGATGTCCACATAGCGCCGTTCGATTTCATCTGGGATCGTAACTTGCTCTTCAAGCACAGTATCGGACGGTTCGACATTCGAACCGAAAGGCGGATTGGTCAGAATGATATCGAAGCGGCCTTCAAAGATTCCATTGACATTCAGAAAACCGTCATGGTGATGAACTCCTCCGTGGCCGTCCCCGTGCATGATCATGTTCATCTTACTAGTGCGGGCCATGCGGTCGTTAGCATCTGTACCGTAGATACAACGGTTCGCCAGGTTCCAAAGCCGGGAGCCCTCTACGTCGCTATCGAGAGTCTCTTGCAGGGCTTCGTATTTTTCCCGGAGTGCCTGGGCTTTCTTCTCCTCCGACATGCGCTCCTTCTCGATCTCTTCACGGTATTCTTGATATTGCCTATCTACATCGGCAAGAATTTGTTCTCGCACAATCTCAAAAAAGCGAATCAGGAAGCCACCGGAGCCGCTTGCTGGGTCGCAAATAACTTCGCCTTCTTTGGGGTCTAACATGCGAACCATGAATTCAACGATGGGGCGCGGCGTGAAGAACTGCCCTATTTCACCTCGAAAAGTCTTGCCAAGGAAGCGCTCAAAGGCAATGCCTTTGATATCTTCGCTTGTGTCCGAAAGGTTGTAGCGTTCTAATAGACGGACGATCTCAAGGCCTGTCGCTGATTTCAAGTTAAGACGTTCGTCTTCCTCGAAGATACAGTCGCCCCGGTAGTGATCCTTCGTTTTCTGGAACAGGTCTTCAAGCGGATTATCTGCAAGCTGCTCTTGAAGGAACTCCACGGTAAAAAGATTCTTGCGTCGTCGTCGGCGTTTCAGTTCCCGTTCGACGTAGACCTTGACGAATAGAATTTTCGCGATTTCGTCGAAGGCAGCCACAGGATCTTTCTTTTCCCGATTCCGAATCACATTATGGCATTGGTGAAGAAGGTTGGCGAACTCGTCTTCCTTGAATGTTTTCAGGCGTGTGAGCAGTTCTTCAATCTGCTTGTCTGTGGCATCCGCGTGGGGGATGTTTTCGATCTCTTCCAAGTAACCTGGCATTCGGTCTTTACGGACGCGCCAGAACTTGGTTTCCGTATTGTTGTGAGTGACGAAGAACGGGGCATTCGTCAATCTGGCATAGTTGTCGCCCTGGGCATAGTCGTTTGTACGGATCGTGACGTTATCTGATTTGCATTCAACGATAATTAAAGGTGATTTGTGTCCTTGTTTATCTTGCGGAGAACGCCAAATCACAAAATCAGCTCGCGCTCTACCTGAACCACGTCCTGTGACTTCCTCTTCCTCAGAAATTTGTTCAAATGTAAAGCCATACTCATATAAAAGAATTAGCAAGTATTCTTGTCTTACATATTCTTCGGGGGTTTCAACCAACCATTTTTTCCTAATATTGCTCCATATTTTCCCATTTTCTCTCTTAAGAGCTGCTCCATTTTCCACAACATATTCAATGCGAGATCCTTTTACACCTGATCGTTTCATAATTATTCCTAGCTTGTAAGAACATATCGGGGAGTGTAGTTAATACAAAAAGAGGTAAAAAATCACCTCTGGGTGGGATCCTAGGTACGACTTATCATCTCTAAATAGTCTTGTTCAATATCCTTTGACTTTAAAATGCAATTTTTTAGACATTTCCATAATGTATTATTTAGTTGAAATTCTATGACTGCGGATCCTTTGAACTTTTTATTCAGGATATCTTCTGTTAAAAAAGAATAAATTCGGTGAAAAATAACCCATGTATTCAGCTTAAAGCTATCTTGTTTTTCATCAATATAAAAATAATTATCTTCGGAATGACAACCGAGATCAGGTTTCCGATGATTTTTTTGACTGGTGGTAGGGCAGACCAGGTATGGTTCGCCTTTTTGAGGAGTGTTTAAAATAATTAACAATTTGTTACTTGTTCCGCCATCGGCAAATTTAAAATCTTTTATGAATAAAACCGTACCTGCAATCATTTTTCCCCAAAAAGCTCCTTGAATTCTTTGTCGATTTTTATTCTATCATTTAATATATCAAAATCTAATGAATCTTTTTGATCATCCAGAGCAAGAGAATAATCAATCAATTCAGATTCGCCCTTGCTTTTAATAGTTTTATCCCACGGCATATTTTTTAAGTGGGTTGATTCACTCATATCATCGCTTTTTGCTTCTTTGAAAATAAAAGCTATTTGTTCTAATAATTCTAATTCACGTTTTGTAAAGATCTTTTTGTTGAACTTTTTTCGCGGAAGAATTTTCAAACATTTACCCATACCGTTAGAGAATTCTTCATACTCGATGAAAAAGTATTCCTTAAAATCGTTTGGATTTTTATCAGGCTCTAATTCTCGGAAAATGCTAGGAGGGACAGGTCCTTTGCGCCAAGCTTCATAATCCAATCCTGTTACAGAACGACCTGTTTGTTTGAAATGGATAAAATCAAGAAAATATAGTAACTTGAGGACTTTAAGTTTATGGCAATAATCGGTGTTTTTTACAAAATAGAGAATCGCATTTAACAGTTTTTCTCGCTCTCTACCTATCATATCGCTATCTCATTTTTAAAAAAATACTTTCATCTGAATGAAATTAATAATAATATTTCTTACAAAAAAGAAAAAACTAAGCAAGCCAATCTATATGTTTAAGATGTGATTGATAGTCATTTAATTAAAACGTCACATACTAATATCAGAGTTAAAACAAAAATTGCTACAGTGAACCAAAATAATTTATTTGATAAATTTTCATTACTTTTCGCAATTTTCGCGTTCATGCTTGCCGTGCGTGAAAGAGCTAGCAGAATCAGATCCATAGAGTGCTTAAAAATCCTTAATTCATTGTTTTCTTTTTCATCTATATCTCCGAAAACATCTCTTTTCAATCTGAAATACGTTTCGTGAATATCGCAGGCTATCTGCTCGCTTGTTTTCAGCATGTCACGGTCGACCTCATTTTCGGCGTCTTTTCTGGTTCCGAACTCTGTCGGATCGCCAAAATTGAGTCTTTTCCAATTACGATTTTTCACCTTGCGTTTTTCTTGTGGATGAAAACTTGCATCATCACCAATCCTCATTTTCCCCTCACGATTTGAAGGAGTTTTTCCTCACAACCTCATCTTCACCACAGCCCCATCCTTCAGATTCACTGCGCCGTAATATCGGCCGTCAATATAGAGCTGTTCGAGTATTTTCCCATTAGTGGAAGTGCATCTGATCAGAGCCGAGCCGTCTGCATCGGTAAAAGCGGGATGGTAGCCATCGATATCCGGGAAACTGATTTTTGCTCCTTTGATGTGGTTTCCTTGCGTGTCCTCCAAAAGGATCCTGACCGTGATTGTCGGCATTTTACCCAATCCAATTCTTAGTGTGCAATGCCCTTCGAATGATTTGTTAGGAAATGTTCTACCAATTGGGAGGACATTGATCTATTTTTAATATCCCGTTTGTCAATTTTCATCTAAACCATTATAATCTATTTCATTTCTCAACATTTTACAGTGTTTTATTATCGTCTCGATATCCTTTACAAGATCCTTATAAAATGGAACTCCTTCACTACCCTTAAATTGTAGCATCAGATGTTCGAAAGATAATTTCAGATTTTTATTATATGGGTAACGAAGAGATTCATACATATGGTTAATATGAATTTTATTTTCATTAATGAATTGTTGCAGGATATCAGGCATATTTGATTGTTCGATATATTTTTTAAAGATATTTTGTAATTCAATTTCAGTTGAATATACTTTTGTAAAATTCTTAAATAATTCCATTAACTTATGTTCGGGTTTTGGTTCGTATCCCGGTTTTAGAAAAAGAAATCCTTTCAATGTTAGTTCAAGCCCATGATAAAAATCAAAAAGCAAAGGTTCAATTAACCTTGCATCACTCCATTTCGTCTTATCAAAAAACTCTTGTATCTCATATTCTGGAGATGGTGGATTCCAAACGAAAGAGGTGGTTTGATTTCTATGTTCAATCACTTGCTCAGCGACAAGTCTTGATAAATGCAAATATTTTTGCCCCAATTCATAAAATTTACGAAATTTACGCAAGTCTATTTTAGTTCGCATTTTGATTCTCCTAAAAAGACTAAGTTTATTTTTCTTGAAGAAATGCTATTCTCACAAATCCATCTTCCCGATCTTTTCAGCCAGCCTTTGCCGGGCGATCTTTGTGAAATTTTTGGTTATTACAATGATATTATTTCTTTTATTAAATTTTATCAATTTTTTAAAAGTAATAAATACACTTTTCCTATGCAACCAAATAAATAATAAATAATGAAATTGTCTTTCGCCTCCTCTGCACCGCCACCCCCAAAATCTACGACGAGGTGCAAAACGGCCGTTTCGATGGGGATCTTTTTCTTTTGCTCTCCGAGATGACCATCAAACTGCCGCCGCTGTCCGAGCGCAAGCAGGATATCCCGATTCTGGTCGAGCACTTTCTCCAGCGCATCTGCGCAGAGCTGGGCCGGCCGATGCCGGCCATCAATTTCGAGATCTTTAACCAGATGCTCAAGCATTCCTGGCCGGGCAATCTCAAGGAGCTGGAAAACGTGGTGCGCAACCTGGTGCTCTCCTCGCCGGAAAACGAGCTGTTGCCGGAGCTGCTCCCCTTTTTCAAAGCCGATCAGCAATTCGGCAATCTGCAGCTGCAACCCCTGAGCGCGGCGGTGGCGCAGCTCGAAAAAGAGCTCATCCAGAAAGCCCTGCGCCGCTTCGCCGGCAACCAGTGCCGCGCCGCCCAGGCCCTCGGCCTGTCCGAACCCAACATGCGCTTCAAGATGAAAAAACTCGGCATCCGCAAAGACGATTTCCTGCTCGGCCTTGAATAAAGCAAATCCGCCTTCCCGCCGCAGCAAAAAACCCTTGCCAACAGATCAACCCTTCGCTATATTTATAGAGACCCCCACCAACGGCCCTTGCACAGCGGTCCACTCAGGCCTCGAGCGCATGGGGTGCATCGCGGCGTTGATCAACACCTGCCCCCGCCGTCCCGGAGAAACGCACACACCCCCATTTAGTCTATCCCCCACCCCGTCTGAAGGAGAGGAGATGAAAACCATGCAAGTCTTGCGCATTGTCGCGTTTGCAGCGCTTTTCGTGTTGTTCGCGGCTAACGCCGATTTCGCTTCATCCGCCCGATCTGCGGCGCCCGCCGCCACCTTCCTGGTCACCAACACCGCGGACTCCGGGCCGGGCTCGCTGCGCCAGGCCATGCTCGATGCCGACGCGGCCGCCGGCGCGGATCAAATCCACTTCCATATCCCGCTGGCCGATCCCGGCTATGACGCGGCCGCCGGCGTCTGGACCATCCGGCCGCTGACCTGGCTGCCGCACCTCAACGACGATGGAACCGCGATCGACGGCCTCACGCAACGCTCCTTTCACGGCCTCGATCCCTCTTCCAGCCATCCGGTCATCTGTATCCTCAATGACGAGACGATCGGCAACGGCTTCGAGATCCAGGGTTCCTCCATCACCCTGACCGGCCTGACGATCTCCGGCTTTTCGAGTCATTCCGTCTTCATCATGGGTGATCACAACCGCATCAGCAATTGCCTGATCAATACCGATGCGAGCGGCATGCAGCGCCATCCGAATACATCCCGCGGCATCGAGATCAGCGGCGGCGATCACAATGTGATCGGCGGCGAAACCGCGGCGCAGCGCAACACGGTTGTCGGCCCACAGAGCTCGATCACCATCGTCATCTCCGCAGGCGGCAGGCGGAATGCGATCGCCAACAATTTTATCGGCCTCAACATCGCCGGCGACGACACCCTCGCCAGCAGGGTCGGCATCTTTATGGAGGAGAACTCCAACCTCAACACGATCGGTCCGGGAAACATCATCGCGGGCTGCGAGAACGACGGCATCGAGATCTACGACTGCGACAGCACCCGGGTGATCGGCAACATCATCGGCCTGGATGCGGGCGGCACGATCGCCCTGGGCAACCAGTTCGCCGGCATCCGGCTGCATGGCCGGTCTTCCTACACCGTCATCGGCGGTTCCACAGAGGGCGAGCGGAATATCCTGTCGGCAAATGGATACGGCATCCTGATCCCCTCGGAGGATTGCCGCCACAGCCGCATCCTCGGCAACTGGATCGGCACCGACCTGGCGGGAAGCGGCGCAATCCCCAACGCCACCGGCATCGAACTAATGGCGGCTCTGACGGTTGTCGGTGAAGAGACGGCGGGCGGCGGCAACGTGATCAGCGGCAACCTGGAGAACGGCATCCAGCTCCTGTATGAGGAGGCCAGCGAAAATCGGATCGCGGGCAATCGCATCGGCGTCGCTGCAGACGGCACGACGCCGCTGCCGAACGGTCAGCACGGCATCGAAGTGAACACCGGCGCGCAAAAAAACACCATCGGTCCGGGCAATGTGATCGCCTGCAATGCAGGTGCCGGCGTCGCCGTCATCGACCCGAACAGTACTGAAAACACCATCACCCGCAACAGCATCTTTGCCAACGGCAGCATGGGCATCGACCTGCAAGCAGGCAACCGGTATATCCCCGCGCCCACCCTCACCAGCCTGGCGCCGGTAACCGGCACGGCGCCGGCCCATGCCAGGGTCGAGATCTTTGCCGGGCCCGACGGCCAGGGCCAGACCTGTCTCGCGACCGTGACGGCCGACGCTGCCGGAGCGTTCAGCTGGTCCGGCGCGCTGAGCGGCGCCTTTGTCACGGCGACCGCAACCGACGCCGACGGCAACACCTCCGAATTCTCGGATCCGCTCGCGACCGCTGTGCAGGACCCGGATCAAAAGACGCCCGAGCAGTTCAACCTGCTGCCCAATTATCCCAATCCATTCAATCCGACGACCGCGATCCTGTTCGATCTGCCTCGTCCCGCCCGCGTCGAGTTGACGGTGTACAGCATCGACGGGAAAAGAGTCAAATCGCTGGAAAACCGCAACCTGCAGGCCGGGCGCCATCAGCGACTCTGGGACGGCACCGACCGGAACGGCATCCGCGTCGCGTCCGGGGTCTATTTTTATCGCTTGCAGGCCATATCGATCGATAGCCAAGCGCCGCTCTACTTTTGCAGCAAAAAAATGGCGCTGACCAAATGATGGGTCCGCATGCCAGCGGCCGATACGGTCCAGGGCAAACGCCTGGCAGAGGGCGCCCTTGTCCGCCATCCCAACAGGAGGTGCACGATGAAAACGTCCCGGCTGATCTTTTTCTGGGTTTTTCTCCTTGCCGCTCCCCTTTTTCTTTTTGCGCGCAGCCAGCCGGATTCCTTTCTCCGACCGGAGATGGATGCCCTTTCGGCAGCCATGATCGATGACTATAAAATCAGCGACGACACCGTCGGCTATCAGCAGGACTATCCGGCTGTGGCCATGAATCGATACGGCTGTGCCGTGATCTGCTGGCAGGATTACCGGGCCGGTGGTTTCAGACTTTACATGCAGCTGGTGGATGCGAAAGGAATCCCGGTCGGCAAGAACCTGCCGGTTTCCCCCAACCCCCAGTTCGGGTTCCAGGAAGCAGCGGACGTCGCCATGGACGATCGCGGTCATTTTGTCGTGACCTGGATGGATGAGCGCGAAGGCAATATGAATATTTATGCGCAAAGGTTCGCGGCCAACGGCGCACCGATCGGCTGGTGGTTCAAGGTGAATGAAGATGAAACCGCCAACGGTCAACGAGTACCTGCCATTGCCATGAACGGTGCCGGCGATTTCGTCATCTGCTGGCACGACTGGACCCAGAATATCTTTGCCCAGCGCTACCGCTCGGACGGCACGCCGCTGGGAGCAAATTTTCAGGTCAACAGCCCCGCCACAGAGTACTGCGATTTTCCGGATGTCGCGATGAAGCAAGACGGCTCCTTCATCGTCGCCTGGCACGATGCGCGGAACAACCGACACGAATATCAAATATACGCCCGCTGGTATGACGGCAACGGTGCGGCGGCAGGCGAAGAGTTTTTGGTGAGCCTGGATCTGATCGATAAGAGTCACTACGAGCCGGCGATCGCCCTGCAAAAGGACGGCCGGATGATGATTTGTTACATGATCTACTCTCTGCATCAAACAGTCTATGCTCACACTTACAACCCGGACGGGTCGTCATCGATAGACTATTTCGTCATCCCCGAATCTGGCGCATTGTCCGAGCACTTGGCGCCGGATGTGGCGGCAACGGCCAGCGGCGGCTTCAGCGTCGTTTGGCAGTCCGATCAAAACGGCACCTATGACATCTGGGGAAAAAATTATAACGCTAGCGGCCTGCCCCTGGGAAACAGCCTTCTGTTGACCGATGTCCCGGAGAACCAACGCAATCCCAGACTGGCGCTCGACGCGCGCGGCGCGGGTATAACCGTATGGCAGGATCTCCGCAACTCGAATTGGGATATTTACGGATTCGCGCTCGGGCCGCTGGCGCCGCTGAATCCCGCCGCCGGAACGGGATTTGCCGGTTTCGTGCCGCTGTCCTGGGATCCTGTCTATGCGCATCCCAATATCGACGAGTATAAAATCTACCGCGGCACCAGCGCCGGCGGCCCTTACGAGGCGCTGGCGACCGTAAATCTGGCGCAGCGAGGCCTGCTAGGCAGGCAGATGCGCGATTATATCGACAGCGATGTGGCTCCCGGAACCACCTTCTATTATCGCATCAGCGCAATGGTCGGCGGCGTTGAAGGGCCGCAGTCGATCGAAACAAGCGCCACGCCTGCCGACAGCGGCCACGCCATTGTGTCATCTTTTGTTGCCTCCGGAACCGAGCCGACCATCGACGGCCAGATCGCCGCCGGCGAATGGGCGAATGCAACGGCGGTGAATATCGCCAATCCGCACGCGTTATTGCCCATCACTCTCTATGTGGCCAACAACGATCGCACTCTCTTCCTGGCCGTCGACGATCCGAATGATCCGGTTATCGAACCGGCTAACCTGTTGGGCATCCTTTTCGACAGGGACGACAACGATGTATGGGATAACGCCGGCCCCAGCCGTGAGGGGCTGTTCGCGATCAGCACCGCAACGGCCGTCTATATCGGCTATTGGGGCGCCTATCCCAACGCCCTGGGTTTCGATGCACCGGTGCCGGCTGTCGGCGTCAACCGGGCGATCACCGACGCCAGCGGTCATATCCAGTACGAAATCGCCTTTGATCTGGTCGTCAGCCGCTTGTACCTGCAGCCGGGCGCGACCTTTGGCATGGCCATCTTTCTCGATGACCCGTCGAATTATTCGCCCTTTCACTATGGCTATGCCGCGGAGTGGCCGCCGGGCGCGCTCTGGGATTCGGCCAGGCCGCTGGGCAAGTTGACACTGGTGACCGCGACGGGAATTGAAGAGCCCAGTCATGAACCGCCCCTGAATTTTGCGCTGGACCAGAATTATCCCAACCCGTTCAATCCGACCACCGCGATCCGCTATACCCTGGCGGAAGCGGGCCGCGTGCGGGTGACGATCGCCAATCTGCACGGCCAGGTCATCCGCACCCTGGTCGACGGCCATCTATCCGCCGGCGAACAATCCGCGCTCTGGGACGGGCTGGACGACAACGGCCGAGCGGCCGCGTCGGGCCTCTATGTGGTTCGCCTGCAGGCGGGGCATTTTGACAGGTCGCGCAAGATGCTGTTGCTGCGCTGAGCCGGATTCATGATCGGCAAAGGAGTCGGACAACCGAAAAACTTCTCTCTTTGCCGATTTCTGCGCCATTCCGGTATCGATTCGCCGCTGCGCGGACTAAATCGGCCGGCCCCGGTGTTGTACCGGCAAAACATTAAACGGCAAATTTTGTGGTCCGCAAATGGATTCGATTTCAGAACAACGGGAGGGCGCGATCCTGTGAAGAGTAGGCACTTGTTGTTTTTGATCCCGCTGATTTTCGCCGCGGGCCTCGATGCGCAATGGCAACAGACTGACGGCCCAACCGGCGGCTGGGTGATGGACTTTGCCGGCGTCGGCGATCATCTGTTCGCCGCAACTTACGGCGGCGGCGTCTTTCGCTCATCCACCAACGGCGCCAGCTGGAGCGCCGTCAACATTGGGCTGAACGACTTGCGCATCAGCAGCCTGACCGCCGTGGGCGGCGATCTCTTTGCCGGCTCCACAATGAGCGGCGTGTTTCGCTCATCCGACCAAGGCACGACCTGGAACGCCGTCAACAGCGGCCTGAGCAACACCGCGGTCCTCTGCCTCGCCGCCGGCAACGAAACCCTGTTTGCCGGTACGCTCTACGGCGGCGTGTTTCGCTCCACGGACCGCGGCGCCGGCTGGAGCCCGGCCAACACCGGCCTGAGCAATTCCTACATCCGCACCATCGCCGTGTTCGGCGGCCTTGTGTTTGCCGGCACCGAAGGCAGCGGCGCTTTTCGCTCCTCAGACAACGGCGACACCTGGAGCGCAGCCAGCAACGGCCTGAGCATGGAAGTCAACGCGTTTGCCGATCTCGGCGGCTATCTGTTCGCAGGCAGCAGCGGCGGCGTGTTTCGCTCCGCTGACCACGGCGACAGCTGGACACCGGTCAATACCGGCCTGGTGATCGGCCCGATGTGGAGCCCAGTCGTGCAAACGCTGGCGACGAGCGAAACGGAACTGTTCGCCGGCACCAACATCGGCCTCTACCGCTCTAGCAACAGCGGCGACACCTGGAACGCGGCCGGCAACGGCCTGACCAACAGAAATGTGCTGGCGATCGGCGTCGTCGGCGCCGATCTGCTGGCCGGCACCTTTGGCGGTGTCTTTCGCTCCCCCGCCATCGCCGCAGCCTGGAGCGCGGTCAACGAGGGCCTGATCGCCACCCATATCCACGACGCGGTTGAAATCGACGGCGATTGGTTTGCCGCCGCCTTCGGCGGCGTCTATCGCAGCAGCGACGATGGCCGCACCTGGACGGCAGTCGACCGCGGCCTGACTTCCTTCGAGTATACCTGCCTGGCAGCGGACGGCGGGTTCGTCTTTGTCGGCAGCAACGGCAACGGCGTGTTTCGCTCCGCCAATCGCGGCGACGATTGGGTGGCGGTCAACAACAACCTGGCGAACAAATACGTGCAGGTGCTGGCCGTGCACCGACAGAACCTCTTTGCCGCTACCCTGGACGGCCTGTTTAGTTCCGGCGATGACGGCCTAAACTGGAGCCGGGCCGACGACGGCCTGACCGACAAAATGGTGCAGGATCTGGCGGCTGTCGGCGAAACCCTTTTCTGCGCCACTCACGGCGGCGGCGTGTTTCGCTCTTCCGACAACGGCGACAACTGGACTGCGGTCAACACCGGACTGGAAGATCCAATCGTCCTTGCTCTGGCTGCCGGCGACGGCTATCTCTATGCCGCCACCGACAACGGCATCATTCGCTCTGCTGATCGCGGCGACACCTGGAGCGCCGCCGATCAGGGCCTGGCCGGGGCGAGCGTTGAGGACCTCGTCGCGGTCGGCACGGCGGTCTATGCCGCGACCGATGGCGGCGGCGTGTTTCTCTCCGTCGACCGCGGCGACCTTTGGCAGCCGGTCAATGACGGCCTGGCGAGCCTGACCGTGCTGTCGCTGGCGGTAAGCGGGGAAACATTGCTCGCCGGCGCCTTTGGCGGCGGTGTCTGGCAACGGCCGTTGGTCGAAATGTCAACCCCGGTGGTCGAACCGAAGGTCCGCTTTCCCGTGCGCATCGAGCTGGCGCAGAATTTCCCCAATCCCTTCAATGCGAATACGGTCATCCGCTATGCGCTGGCGCAAAGATCGTTCGTCTCGCTCAAGGTGTTCGATGTCGCCGGCAGAGAGGTCGCCTTACTGGTCGAGGGAAAAGCGGCGGCGGGAAGCCACAGCGTGCATTGGAATGCCGGCCGCCTGCCGAGCGGGGTCTATTTCTATCGGCTGTCGGCCGCTGCGGGAACGGCAACGAAAAAACTCATGTTGGTCAGATAAGGGTCAATCGGCTCGCAGTCGCGAAAATGGAGCTGTTTTTGGGATGGATTTCAACTCAAAAGCGGCCAGGCGATGAAATGCGGCTGTCGCGGATGAATGACGCGCGCCGGCATCGTTTTAAATTTTTTGCTCTGGGCAATGAACTGAGCTCTTTAGCAAAAACCGAACATTTTGAATTCAGATCGAGCTTGAACATCAGGCAGGAACTCTAAAAGAGAACTTTGGCAAATGAAAAAAGCGCCAAAACTACAAAAATGAAAAAAATGATGGCACCCAACGGTGTAAAATTTGTTGGATCACCTTCTGGAAAAAATAAAGCGGATACCCCGAGCACCAAATAGAATAGACCATATATAATCGGTTTCTTGGATTTCTTATATTCGGGTATTGGTATTCTACTTTGTTTCGCAACAACAAAATCAAATCCACAATCGCATTTCTCTGCTGTTTCAGGATTGATCAAACCACAGTTCGGACACTTCATGTTATCCTCCGCAAGATTGTAAAATAAAGTACGATACTGCCCTGATTCTGTGCGCAGCATCGGGTCTCACAGAAAATCAATCCGAAATAAATACACAAAGGGTCAAAAATTCTTTTTATGCAACCGTCTGAAGCATAAGCGGTCGAATGGTTACTGGTTCACTCAACACCAAATATGGGACAGGCATCTGTTGATCATTGCCTGGCAAACCAGGATCGCGACCGTCGGCAGTCTCCTTATTTGAGCAAAACGATCCGCTGCAGCGACAGGCCTTCTCCGTCGTTCAGGCGCACCAGATAGACGCCGCTGGGCTGATCCATGGCGTGCCACTGCACGGAATGAATTCCCGCCTCCTGCCAGCCATCCTGAAGCCGCGCCACTTCCTGTCCGGCGAGGTTGAAAACGCTCAGGCGGACCCGGCAGGCCTCCGACAGCTGATAGCCGATGGTGGTCTGAGGGTTGAAGGGATTCGGATAATTCGGCAAAAGCACGGCCGCAGCGCTGGCGGGTTGGATGTCCGTGCGTGCGACGGCCGTCTCAGCCGTCACGACCGGCAACTCGATGCGGGACATGCCGGCGCCGAGAAAAATTTGGTTCTGCGCGCAGACTGGATTGCTGCGGTCATTCGGATGGCTGCCGGTGTTCGGATTAACCTCGAAGCGCGGATAGTTGCTCGAAGAGACAGCCACCTTGATGCGGTGTCCGGCGCTGAAAACGATGGCGGTCGGCGGCAGGACGATCTCGAGGCTGTCCGGCGCAGCCGGATCGAGCAGTGCGGCGTCCTGTTCGGCGAATCCCTGTCGAAAGCGCGCCCGGCGGATGCCATCGGTGACGATCATCTCCCTGCCGTCCGGATAAACATCGATCAATTTGAGCGTCAGGTCGATGTCCGGGCGATCGCTCAAAAAGACGATTCGGCCTTTCACCGTTCCCTCGATCCGCCAGGGCGCGGTCAGCGGCGCGGTCGCAAATTCTAGCACATCGCTGCGCCAGCCGAGGATCCGCTGATCGCGCGGCCCGTCGCTGATCCCTGCGCCCGCCTGGTTGTTGCCGCCCACCGTCGGTACCGGTTGCGCTGGGTCAAAATCGAAAGACAGCACGTGCATGCCGGCCGGCGCGCTCGCCGCCAGACTGTTGTCGGGGTGCGGAAAGAGAGAGGTGAGGCGGGTCGCCGGAGGCCACGTTTCCGCAGCGATCCATGTGCAGCCGCCGTCTGCCGGACAAGCGGGATCGCCCATCAGATAATAGGTGACCCCGGAGAAATTCTCTGCTCCGGCGCCTCCCTGTTTGAGCCAGAGATCGAACCATTGCAGGATCGGCCAGGTCAGATCGATTTCAGCGCCGGGATAAACGAGCTCGCCGGCCCGACTCTTGCCCAGGTCCGTGTGAACCCAGGGCCCGACGATCAGCCTTTGCAGGCCGGCGCGATCTTGGTTCCGCAGCGCGGTATAGGCCTGGATTGTGCCGTCGATGAAGCAGTCATACCAACCGCCCACATGCAGCACCGCCGCGGTGACCTCGCCGGCACGAGCGGTAAGACTCATTTGTCGCCAAAACTCGTTGTCGTAGGGCATGGAGAACAGAAACGGCAAAAGATAAGCGCTCTTTTGCGATTCGATCCACTCCTCGACGCGGTGTTTTTGCAGCTCGCCGCCCGGATAGATCATCGGATACATGTCCGCAGCAGCGACGATGGCGACGGCGCAAACCAGATTGGGGTGGGCGGCGCCGACCGACCGGTAGGTGGTGACACCGCTGGCCGAAGCGCCGAATTGGCCGACCTTGCCGTTGCACCAGCTCTGCCGGATCAGCCAGTTGATCGTATCAGTGCCGTCCTGCAGCGCCCCCCAGCCGTCGGTGACAAACAGCGAATCGATCCCTTCGGAGGCGAACCGGCCTCTGGTGTCCTGGACGACATAGACATAACCCAACTGATTGACCAGTTGGATGGTGGCGTTGTCCAGATGATCGGTCTCTTTGTTATAGGGAGTGCGATAGAGGACGACCGGCCTGGGCAGATCGTCCGCCGGTCGATAGATATCGGCGTCCAGCAGAACGCCGTCGCGCATGGGGATTTTCGCGCTGGTTTTGTCGAGAATCGGATTTTCAGCAGCGGGCAACGGCAAAAATGGGAAAAAAACCAGCAGAATGAGTAATCTTTGCATGACCGATCCGGTGTTTGGCTCAACCGCATGGCCGGCGCCGTTTGGAACCGATGGACGGGCTTTCTGGCTTTGCACCGATGCGGGCGGTTCAGCGTGCGTGACATGAAAAAGGTTTGCTGATCAAATTCGAATCTTTTAAAAATAAACGCATCGAGCTGAAGTCAATGCTTTCCGCCTGACTGGAGCGGCACAGCAAGATAAGGCCAAATTATTTAAAATTCAATCGAACTCGAACATTGCCGCTATTTTTATCGCCAGAGCACATGAGACCGAGCAGCAGCGCGAACAGCACAACTGGGCCATAGACAGAATAAATGCGCATTCCCTGTATCAGCAGGCCGCCCTTCTGGCATGATAGGACCATTCCGATGAGCGAATGAATTCTCGCTCGCCCCTTGCCGGGGCTGAAATTGTTCCGAAAGGCGACAAAACGCCGGATGCGCATTGGGGAAAGAAACCCGCTGCATCCGGCAGCGATCATGAGCAGAAAAGCTATTTCAACAACAACAGGCATTGCGTCTCGCGGCCACCGTCCGCTTGCAGAGTGGCAAAATACAAGCCGGATGGAGATGCACCGGCATGCCAGCGGACTTTATGCGGTCCCGCTCCCATCGCCTCATCCAGCAGCACGGCGACGGTCTGGCCCAGGACATCGGTGATGGTCAGGCGAACCTGAGCCGGGTCGGACAGCGAAAAAGCGATAGTGGTTTCGGCATTGAAAGGATTGGGATAATTCTGCTGCATGGCGAACCGTTCCGGTGCGCCGACTCGCGGTTGTTCGACACCGGTCGGGCGTTGATACGGTTCAGTGGAAGGAGTGTCAGTCTTGAGAAACAGATAAGAGCACTGACTGGCCGGTCCTTGGCCAACTCCGACATTGGCGCCGGCCACTGGGTCAGATTGATAAAGAATATTGATCTTGCCCGCTTCGTTCCATTGCGACAGGTAGGCGTAACGCTCATCGATTTCCGGCGTGTTGGTCAGGTTGGTCGGCTCCCCCCACGTCAGGCCGTTGTCTGCGGAGGAAACGGCGAAGATCTCGCCGTTGGCATAGCCGGTCACCGGATCACAGTCGGTCGAATCGCCGATAAAAGCGGTGAAAACAATCGTCAGTACACCATTTTCGTCAGAACCGATCTTGGAAAAAGACATGGGGCCGTGCCAATTGCCAAACCGTGAATTGGTCGGGGTCAACGAGTGGATAAATCGAGCGGTATCGTGTTGTACCGCAACGATCGGTTTGCCGTCATTGAGCACGGGACAATAATGTAAAATCTTGAAAAACTCTTGATGCCACTCATCGAGCGGGCGTTGCAGAATGATGTTAATATCTGCAGCAAACGCCCCCGCATCCCAGACAACATGCAGATTCTCCTCCGAGTCATAGACCGCGGATACTCCATTTCCTGGTATGCCGAATACAGTGGAAAAATCCGTCGGATATTCGGCCAGGGCGACGGGTTCGCCAAAGGTCGCACCGCCGTCGGTCGATTCCATGCAGAGAATCCGGATCACATCGTCTTGTTCAAGGCTATACAGCTCGTCAGCAAGAACGGTTGCCACATTTTAACCGCTCGGGCTGGACACCGTACAGGAGCGAAAGCTGGGTTGTTCACCGGGGAACAGTTCGTGTCTCGCGCTGAAACTGCCAGTCAGCGGATCTAAAATACGATATTGATTGGTTATGGCCGGATTATCGTAAAAATAATTGTAAGCCGTGCAAAAAATCCTGCCGTCCGGCAAACAGGCGACCTGTGGAGCGACATAGGTATAATTGTCGTGCGGAATCGTGAATTCGGTAAAAATTCCCATTCCTGCCATGATCTCGACAAAGACCGAGCAGATAAAGTCCGGGTACTTGCTCTGCAGGCAATGGGAAGCGACGACCGCCTGCCCGGTCGGCAGCACCGCCAGCGCGGGCATCTCGCCCCGATGGCTCTCGACAAACCCTATATATTCAAAAGTATTTCCCAGGTCGGTGCTGATCGCATAGCAAGTTCGCGCGCTCTGAAAACCCTCAATGCTCATTCCTAGCCAAATGGCATAAACATTGCCATCCGGCAAAACCCACAATCGTTTCTCATCACCGCCGTTGCTCTGAAAATCGTACCAGCACATCGATTGATCGTCGCCGTGCACGGGAATTCCGGGGGATGACAAAACCTTGTGCACGGTCGGCAGATCGATTTTTTGCTCGGTTCGAGGCGTATCCGACGGCGCTGCAAAGTTTGCCTTCGGCGCCCCCCAGGCCGGGGAGGTTGAAAGCCAAATCCCGATTAAGAACAGTATTTTGCATCCCATGTCCATCTCCTTTCTTTGATTTCCTGCAAATTATAAAGAAATACCGGTAGGGCTGGTTTCGGCCATTAAAGGCATCGAACGTTTCAAAACAGATCAACGGGAATTAAAAGATGGAGAAGCAATAAGCATGGGATGAGAAGAGAAGGGCCGCGAAATATGTCGCCGGCCATTTGTCTGTGGGATTTGCACATTCAGAAGGCGAGGAAATGAAGCCCGTCACTCTTTCAAGCATTCCTCCTTTCTCCGAGGTTAAATTTCGCAACCAAAACCATCCTTTTGCGCATGGCTGGCCAGCAAAGCAGGGTTGAACCGTTCGCAAGTTGATAAATCGATCGGCTCCTTTTTTGAAAGGAATGCTGAATAAAAAGTAAAAATAATCCCGATACAGCGCAAGGAAAATCACAGGTATTACAAACGGGGGCAGCATGAGCTCCAATTTCTGCAACAACAGCGCCAAATTTCATCCAGGCAGAAGCAAGGCGACCGGAGGAGTTTACCATGAACCGACAGCGGGCGGACACGGCAGCAGCAGTTTGCTGTTGCATCCCTTTAAGCTTTTTTGTATTTTTCTATTACTCGGGAATGGATGGCTGCCTGGTGGGGCCCGCGGTCTTCAAAACCGTTGTGAGGCGCAAAACGCCTCGGGTGGGTTCGATTCCCACACATTCCCGCCATTATTTATTTTTTTTAAAAGCCGGAGGCTTTTAAAGGGAGTTCGATTCCCACAGATTACCGACATTATTTCTTTTTTTAAAAGCCGATGGCTTTTAAAGGGAGTTCGATTCCCACAGATTACCGACATTATTTATTTTTTTAAAAGCCGGAGGCTTTTAAAAAGAGTTCGATTCCCACAGATTACCGACATTATTTCTTTTTTTAAAAGCCGATGGCTTAAACCGGCATAATTCATTGATGACAAAGGGTGCGAAGGACAAGAAGCGTTCGGATTGATCGAGCAGCATCAACTTGCTTTCCCACCTGTTCTCTTACTATTTTGTCAAGTCGATTGCCTTCAAGAGAACCGGGCGAAAGGAAACGGTAAATTCTCAGATGGTTTTTAAACATAAAATAATCACAATCGCCTTTTTTATGTTATCTGGATCTTCAATTCTCCATTCGCAGTCGTTTGAAGGATTGGGAATGGAGTTGGGTGCAGGGCACAATCAACTTTTTTGGAAAGCTGAATCCAAACAGGCCGATCGGACTCGTTTTTCTTTGACTTACAATTTTAAATGTATATATAATATCGATACGGTGAAAGATCTATCAATTGTTCCTTTTATAGGGTACAATCGATTTGGCGGCATAAGCGCCGAAGAACCAAATGGCTATAAAGATAAATACTGGATCGATGCGATCGATGGTGGTTTTTTTCTTCTTTATGGATATGACAACATAAGATTGGGTACCGGTTTAAAATACAGTCGTCATTTAAAAGCAACAACTTGCGCATATGGTAGAATAGTTGATCCACCAGATACGCAACGATCATGGGAAGAGTATGATGTCATGTACTTTTTTAAAAAATATTCTTACAGTATCTCACTCAGAGCCGATTACAAGATGAACAACCATGTCTTTATTATTTTTGAATCCTGGTTTGGATTGAACAATTTTGCCCATCATGATTTGGATAACATACTGACAATCAAACAAAACCACTACAGGTTTTTGGCTGGTTTTGTATTGTAGAAAGCCTGAATCATTCAGCCAAACCGATTTTGCCCGCAAGGGTGAAATCGGATTTTGCAGCAAAAGTCAAAATTGATTGCGCTGCAGCCATACCGCGCCAGGAAACCGGAACCTGCCCTGCCAGGAGCCCGCGCTGTTCACAAGCAAAAGCGCCAGGATCGAGCCCTGAGCTGAACGGCTCTGGCCTGTGGAATCGGACACTCCCCACTCGCTGCCAATGCAACATTCGCCGGCGGTCCATGCGCCTCGACGCTGCTATTCAGGAGGATGCCATGCGAATCCAATCGATCGTTCTTGCAACTCTCTGCATTTTTGCGGTTGCCTGCGATACGCGTTTCGAGCCCTGGCAAGCGGGGCCGGAACGGTTCCACCATCCCGGCTTGACGGATGCAGCCAACCTGAAGATGACGATCCTGCTCAATAAAATCGATGCCGCGCTCAAGTCGGATTTCGACCGCCGCTATGCGAACTGGAGAGAGACCTGGGATGATACCGCCTATTTGCCGTGCAGCAATCCGCGCTGCTGGACCCGATCGCCAGAATATGCCGAATTGCTGAATTTTTGTCAGGCAAAAGGTAAGAAAATCTGGCCCCTCGCCTTTAAAAGCCATCTTGAAGAAAAGGAGAGGGACTATCTATCCCATCTGTTGATCGAGGATTTGACCCTGCCGGAATTCCGGCATCTGCTCGATGAAACCCACAGCGAACTCGCCGTGAACGGAATGAAAAACTATCGCGATTTTTGGATGATCTATATTATGAAAGTCTTGCAGGCGTTAGTGCGCTGATCGAGAATTCGGGGCCGGACCAAATCAAATAGAACTTTTTCAATAGATTATGCCGCCTTTTTTGCCCCAAAGGGGCCTTAGCGGCCGTTTTACACGCCCCATAATGGCTGCTGAGGAACGACAAAAAGCCGCATCGAGCGGCGGCCGCAGCCGATCCCCGGTCGGGGCAATGCAGGTCGCGGTAATGAGCGAGAGAATGAAGTGATAGAGGCCGCATCTATCGGTGAGGTGAGCTTTGAGCAGGACATTGGGGACTGTTGTGGGCTTTTTGTGTTTTTGGCAGCAAGTATGCGCATTTGAGGAATTCCACGATAAAGCATGGTGAAAAGAATAACCTGCTCTCCCCTGCCCTGGTTTCGATGGGAATTCTGCAACTCATGGTTCTTGTACCGGTTGCTGTCGGTTTATGACTGTATACTGAATAATTGGTCGACCAAATAATCAATACCCGGATTCGGTGCACAGCACCGGATCTCAAAGAAAATCAATCTGATGGCAATGGAAGTTGGGTGAAAAGTGTCCTAGTCGCAACCGCAGCAAGAATAAGCGATTGTCTGTTTTTTTGATTCGGTTAACACCGAATCTTGGTCAATATTAGGTCATGAAATCACAGCCAAATTAATAGAAACTTGATTGGCAGCCAATTAATAAATCAGTGGATTTTCCGCTGAATCTAAGGTTAGAGCAGCATACTCATGAGCAAAATCATTCTTGTTCTTATAACCTTACTGCTGGTTTCCTGTTCGGCACGCTATTCCCCATTCTTCTGGGGATATGACGAATGGACACCCGATCATGCTTTAACTATTGATCGATCTTCAACGGCTGTTTTCGACTGGTCCACGCTACCGAACGTCATTACGATGATTGACGGAAAACCTATAGGCAGAGGTTACAAGAGGGCAAGACTATCACCTGGCAGACATCAACTTGAATTTGCAGCTTATCCGGCGAAGTTTGGCGCCCATCCCAAGGGATTGCTGGACGTTGACATGCTTCCGGGTCATGAGTACGAGTTTCGAATTGACTTTTGTTTCTGGTGTAAACCGCGAAGGTATGCCGTTTGGGTCGAAGACAAAACGACAGGGGAATTGATCTGGGGCAAACGTCGAGACTGGCCTTCTTGGTGGTTGTAGCAACCATTTGGGCCAATTAATGGGCTCTAACAAGCGCTTTCAAACGGACGCGAAAAAACGGCGCGCCGCTGAAGCGCAGCGTTAAGCACC